>ERZ772860.684-NODE-684-length-28574-cov-4.045759_pt1 | contig 28574 bp, 28 predicted proteins | sample MGYA00511342_ERZ772860 | MGnify/ENA primary metagenome ERZ772860 (study PRJEB29015, sample SAMEA2737665) | human gut metagenome | biome: human gut; feature: human-associated habitat; material: faeces | place: China | collected 2012 ... | reverse complement strand
GATTTCCAACTCCTGATACTCGATCTCCTTACTAATCGCATCGAACTCGCGGTTGTTCCGGACGTTGTTCTGCTGCTCCTTGTAATTGCCGATGAGTATCTTGGCCTGATCCACCTCGCGCTTACGCTGCTTGGAGAGAGCATTGAGCTCCTCGATTTCGGCATTGATATTCTCGACACGCGCCTTCAAACCGGCCAATTCGTCGTCGAGATCCTGCACCTCGAGCGGCAGCTCACCCTTCACCTTGTTGATCGAATCGATCTGGCTGTCGATCTTCTGGAGATCGTAGAGGGCCAGGATTTTCTCCTGCATCGAATAATCAACTTCAGCTGTCTTTTTCTGTGTTGCCATATCGTGTTTTTATTGTTTAGACGGAACTATGTAACCGATCGGATTACGTGAATTTACACTCTTGCGAACCGCAAAGGTAAATAAATTTTTCGATAAAATATCAAACAAAATGTCGATTGCGCAATATTCGCTCTCGAAATGGCCGATATCGGCCACCACGAAGGCTCCGTCGGGGGTCATGAAATCATTGTATTTAAGGTCCGAAGTGACATACACATCGGCCTGCGCACGACGCGCTTCGCCGAGCAGCGAAGCTCCCGCTCCGGTACATACGGCCACCCGCCGCACCTGCTCCCTGACCAGCTCGGAATGGCGGATCACCTGTACCGACAGACGCTCCTGGATACGGTGCATAAAATCCCGCACCGACATGGACTGCGGCAGTTCGCCCACCACCCCGAAGCCAACCCGCCCGTCCGCAGGATCGGTCGGTTGCAGCACCCGTAACTCTTCCACGCCGAGCATCTCCGCCAACCGCCAACTCATGCCGCCCGGCGCACTGTCCAGGTTGGTATGACAGGCGTAGAGCGCTATTCCCCGGCGGATCGCCCGCTCGACGCACCGCTCCACATAAGAGGCCGAATTGAACCGCTTGAGGGCATGGAAAACGATCGGATGGTGCGTGACTATCAGATCGCACCCCGTCTGCTCCGCCTCGTCCAACACCTCCTCGGTCACATCGACGGCCAGCAGCGCCTGATGCACTTCGTCCTCGGGCCGTCCCACGATAAGACCGGCATTGTCGTACGACTCCTGCAAACGGAGCGGAGCATATCGTTCGATCACTTCGGCAATATCTCTGATTTTCATAATCCTACTACATTATTTGAAAAGGCAATTATATTTTCAACGTACCATATCCGACGGTCGCTTGTTCGCGGCCTGTGCTCCCATCCATAATGCTGCCCCACCCCGAAATCCTCACCTCGAAGGGACTTGCGGCGCTACGCGCCCCAAAAGATATACCGAAGTATCGGGTTCGTTCGCATACCCGGTCGGGCCTATCGCCGTAGCGGTCCGCAACGTCACCGCCCCCTCCGAATCGGAGGCGAAAGCAAAATGTACCCGCCTGCCGTATTTCAAAACGTCCGTCTAAAACAACGACTGTTCATAGAAGGCGAACAACTCCTTGCTCTCCGCCTCCTCTTTCTCCTTCTTGCGCCGGGGCTGACGCGCCGCCGAACGTTTCGGCGCCGGCTTTTCGCTCCGGGGACCTGGTTCGATCACCTGCACGGGTCCTTTACTCTCCGCTCCATCCCCTCCGGCATCGTCCGCCAACTCCTGCGCGGCAGGCTTCTTCCGGGTACGAACCGGGAGCGCCGATACTTCGGCCGCCTCTCCAGCCCCATTTTCCGCGACAACCACCCGGTCCTCCGCACTCTCCTTGAGTTCGGCCCGCACCTCTTCGAGCAGGGCCCGGACACGCTGAAGACGTTCGAGCAGCTCCGCATCGCGCGAAATGGTTCCTTTATTCTGTTTCAGACAACGGGCAGCTCCGTCGAGGGTCATTCCCCGCTCCTTGACCAGATGATAGATCAATTTCAGGTTTTCGACATCGGCCGGAGAAAAAAGACGGTTGCCCTTCTTGTTCTTCTGCGGGCGCAGGATATCGAATTTCGTCTCCCAAAAACGGATCAGCGAAGCATTGACGTCGAACATCTCCGACACCTCGCCCATCGAATAGAATAGTTTCTTGGCCATAACATGTACAATTACAGGTTGAATATCCGCAACGAGTTGGGATACATATTGTTTACCCGGTTCTGAATCCGCTTGGCGAAACCCAGGGCCGCTCCCCCGTGCGTCACCAGATTCATCCCCTCGGCGAAAGCCGCAGCCTCCGCCTCCTGCTTGCGCAGAAACCGCAGCGCCTCCTCTTCGGACAACTCGGCAACAGGCACCGCTCCGCGATCCAATCCGCAAAACATCGCCAGCGCATGATCGGGCTTGAGCCGCTCCTTGAAGATCTGCCCCATCGCAACGCCCGAGGCGATCACGCGCAGCGATTCGGCCAGCATTTTCACCGCCTCGTACTGCGATTCGTAATACGCATAATAGACATCCGCCACCGCCGCAAAGCGCATCCGCTCGGGTTCGGCGACCCAACGGGACAGTTCCGCACACTCCCTGCGTCCGGCGGGCGCGAAAATCGTTCGGCGGGACTTGGGCACACGGACACGGCTTCCGCCATCGGACACCTTACGGGCCACCGCCGCAAAAAATCCCTCGCCCCGGGTCCGGTGCGGATAGAAACGGAACGTCCGGAAAGGACCGACCCGACCGCAAACCACACCCCACGCCGGCGGGCAATCGAAAGCGGTCGATTCGACGATCTCTTCACCCGCTTCGGCCAGCAATCCCTCCAGCGACCCTTCGTTTTCCAGTCGATTGAACGTGCAGGTACTGTATATCAGCAATCCGCCGGGACGCAACGTCTTCCACGCTTCGCGCAGAATCTCCGCCTGCCGGACGGCACATATTTTCACATTGTTCTCGCTCCACTCGTCCCGTGCCTCGGGTATTTTGCGAAACATCCCCTCGCCGGAACAGGGGGCATCCACCGCCACGATGTCGAACCACCCTTCGAGCACCGCGATCTGTGCCGGCTCGTTCACCGTCACCGCCACGTTTCCCAGCCCCCACTTGCGGACGTTATCCGCCAGAACAGCCGCCCGCTGGCGATTGACTTCATTCGCCACTACCAACCCGTCGCTACCCGCGAGCGACGCATAGAGCGTCGTCTTGCCGCCCGGAGCCGCACACAAGTCGAGGATGCGGACCCCTTCGGTCCGCACGCCCTCCAACAGGTGTCCCACGAACTGCGACGAAGCCTCCTGCACGTAATAAGCCCCGGCATGGAAAGCCGGATCGAGCGTAAACGAAGGCCGCTCCGTCAGGTAACGTCCTGCCGGCGACCAGGGAACCGCCTCGGCTCCGCTCCAGCGGCAGGGGCGCTGCGGATGCAGACGGACGGATGTCGGCGCCGGGCCTTCGAGCGCCTCACACAGCGCACGCCCCTCCTCCGGTCCCAGTTCGGCCATAACCCGCCGCGTGAAAGATTCCGGCAACATAGGGACTATTTTTTAGCGGTTTCGAGCTCCTCCCGCTTCCGGTCGAGACGAGCGCAGATCTTCTCCATCACCGCAGCATCCGCGACGAAATCCTCACGATCCTTATCGATCACGAGCACTTCGCCCCGGTAGATATTTTCGATCCAGTCGTCGTAACGGTCGTTGAGCCGCCGCAGGTACTGTTCGTCGATGTTCATTTCGTAGGCGCGACCCCGGCGGCGGATCTGCGAAATGAGCGTCGGCACGCTGGCCTTGAGGTAAATCAACAGATCCGGCCGGGGCACCAGGTTGGTAATCAACCCGAAGATACTCATATAAGTATCGAAGTCCCGGCCCGACATCAGCCCCATGCGATGCAGGTTGTCGGCGAAAATATAGGCATCCTCGTACACCGTCCGATCCTGAAAAATATCGACCGGACCGCTGCGCAGAATATCCATCGTCTGCTGAATGCGGCTGCCCAGAAAATACATTTGCAGGTTGAACGACCAACGATTCATATCGTTGTAGAAATCCCCGATGTAGGGATTGTCGCTCTGCTCGTAATAGGCCTTGGCGCCGTAGCGCTCGGTCAGCATCTCGGTCAGCGTGGTTTTGCCGCTGCCGATATTTCCGGCTATCGCAATGTACATAAATCGGATGTTTTGGCTACGTCACGCACTTCACGCCGCACGGCGGGGCCCCTCCCGGTCCCGTCGTCCGGCAAGTCCACCGTCTGCGGCGGCACGGCAGAAAACCGTCTCCCGCCGCAATCCCCGGCCCCCGGCAAAGCGACGCGTGTCATCGCGTTATTTATTGTTCAATCTTCAGTAACTGTTCCACAACCGTACGGTCGTTGCGCATACGGGGCAGCTTGTTCTTGCCCGTCTTCTGCAACCAGCGCAGCGTCGTTCCCGGCGGCACGGCATGGATGCGGGGCGGATCGAGCGCCGTCTGCCGCTTGGCGTCGTAATCCGAATTGACGCTGCGAAGCTCCCGGTCCAGCACTTCGGCAAAATGCTCCGGCGTATCGGGCCGCTCCGAAAACTCCAGCACCCATTCGTGCGCTCCCCGGGTATTCAGCCCCATGAAACAGGGCGCCACGGAGTACTCTTCGACCACCGCACCGGTTTGCTCGCAGGCCGCCGCGAGCGCCCGCTCGGCGTTATCCACGATCAGCTCCTCGCCGAAGGCGTTGATGAACTGACGCGTGCGGCCCGCGAAACGGATGCGGTAGGGATTCGTCGAGGTAAACTCCACCGTATCGCCGATCTCATAACGCCACAACCCGTTGATCGAGGTCACGATCATTGCATAAACTTCTCCGACCCGAACGCCTTCGAGCGGCACGATCTGCTCGCCGCTGCGAAATTCGTAATAAGTCCCGTAATCGAGCATCAGCAGCATATCGTCCCGCGTCAGATCGTCGGCCAGCGCGAAAAAACCCTCCGAAGCGTTGTATGTTTCCAGATAGGTCATCCCCTCCGACGGGATCAGCTTGGCGAACGACTTGCGGTAGGGCGTAAACGCCACGCCCCCGTGCGCAAAAAATTCCAGATCGGGCCACACTTCGAGCAGGTTGCTCTTGCCCGTATATTCCAACACCCGGCGCATCAGCACCAGGTTCCACGAAGGCACGCCGGCAAAGGCCGTGATCTTCTCCCGGGTACACTCCCGGCAGATCCCCTCTATCTTCCGGTCGAAATCCGGAATCAGAGCCGTCTCCATCTTCGGCGCCCGGAACCAACCGCTCCAGAACGGAGTCTGACTGATCAGCACAGCCGACAGATCCCCGATGAGAGCTCCGTTCTCCCGGACATACGAACCGCCGAGCGTCAGCGTCTTGCCGTCGAAGATCTTCGTCTGCGGCTTGGCCGAAGCATACACCGCCGCCACGTCCCGCATACCGAGCGTATGATTCCACCACACGGACTCCCGCGTGACGGGAATGAACTTGCTGCGGTCGGACGTAGTTCCCGACGAACGGGCGAAAAGCGTCACCCACCCCGGGGCAGCGACATTCTTCTCTCCGGCCAGCATCCGCTCGATATAAGGCTTGAAACTCTCGTAGTCCTGCACTCCGACCCGTGCGGCGAACGCCTCGGGCGTAAGATGCTTGGCAACACCGTGCCGACGACCGAACTCCGTATCGGCCCCCCGCGCAATGAGCTGTCGGAACATCTCGGCCTGCACTTGGTCCGGATGTCGCCGAAAACGATCTATCGCCTTCATCCGGCGGGCGAAATAGGTACGTAACAAACTGTTCCGAATCGACATCCTGCGCTGCTCCTCCTTATCGTTAATTAAAGAAATATCCAATTTTGGAGATCGACGCCGGCATAGCGAAAACCACCACGCGATCGTAGGCGCTCAACTCCATGTTTCCCACGGCGATGAAAACCTTGTCGCCGCGCACCACGCCGCCGATAATCGTATCCTGCGGCAGCTTCAACTCCTTGATCGGAGCCTTCGTCGCCGGGGCGTTGGGCTTGACGATGAACTCCAGCACCTCGGCCTCGCTGCCCGTCAGACACTTGATCGCCTGCACGTCGGTTGACATCGTGAAGCGGAAGATGTTCGACGCCGTAACCAGTTTCTTGTTGATGATCGTATCGATACCGATACTCTCGGCCAGATTGATATAATCGAGGTTCTCGATCTCGGCGATCACCTTCTTGACGCCCATGCGTTTGGCGAGCATCGCCGCCAGAATATTGGTTTCGCTGCGCCCCGTCACCGCGATAAAAGCGTCCATATTGGCCAGCCCCTCCTCGAGCATCGCTTCGATATGGCGGCCATCCTCATTGATAATCAAAGTTTTGTCCAACAATTCGGCCAACCGATAGGCCTTCTCGGCATTGTAGTCGATCAACTTGATATTGACCTCGTCCTGCAATTCGGTCGCAATGCGTATGCCGATGCGCGAACCGCCGAGGATCATCATGTTGTTGATCTCCACGTTGGAATGCCCCGAGAACTCCATCACCTCCTTCACGGCATCCTGCCGGGCGATGACATACACCATGTCGCCCTCCATAAATATTTCATCCTGCCGGGCGATGATGGTCTGACCGCCGCGAGCGATCGCCACCGTCCGATAGCTGAGCTGCGCCGCATCGTCCTTGAAACCCGAAAGTTCGCGTCCGATGAGCGACGAGGTCGGATCAAGACGGAAAACCACGAGCGAAAGCCGTCCGCTCGAAAAATCGACGTACTCCGTCGTCGAAGTGTGCCCCAACAGATTGATCACCTCCTGAGCCGCCACCTTTTCCGGATAGAACAGGTAGTCGATACCCATGTTGATAAAAATCTCCTTGTTATTGGGCTCCAGGTATTCGTTGTTGTCGATCCGGGCGATGGATTTCTTGGCCCCGAGCTGCTTGGCCAACACCGCTGCCACCACGTTGTCGTTCTCGACATGATTGACAGCGATGAACAGGTCGCACTTTCGCACCGAAGCCTTCCGCAACACGGCAAAGGTCGTGGAGTCGCCCTCGACCGTCAGCACGTCGGCCAGGCTGGCCACATCGGCCAGCAGCTTCGGATCGCTGTCTATGACCGTGATGTCGTGCCCGTTGCCACTGAGCATTTTCGCCAGATGGCTTCCCATTTCGCCCGCACCCGCAATAACGATTTTCATACCGGATTTACTCTGTCAGCATACGCCCGGATCATTCCGGGCAGCATTTTTGCAATTAATAACACAAATGTATAAATTTGCATCGGAACACCCAAATTTCCACTATTAAATTTCAGTTACCATGCCAACCTGGTTAATCATAATTCTTTTGGCGATTCTGGCCGTCGGACTTTTCGTCCTGGCCATGTCGCTCACCCTGATTTTCAAGGGACACCACATCGACTCCGAAATTTCCACCAACGAAAACATGCGCAAACTGGGTATCAAATGCGCCGTTCAGGAGACCCGCGAACAGATGACGGGACTCGAAGATTGCGCATCGGAGCCCGGATGCTCGGGCAACTGCGCCGCCTGCACCCCCGAAGCGGCAGCCGCAGTACACGGCTCCGCAAAAAAATAATCGGCGACAAATTCTCCGCAAACCGAAAACACGGGCAATCTGAATTCAGATTACCCGTGTTTCTATTTTCTCGGTTTCAACCCCACGATGCCGAGAGGCGGTCAGTCCGCCGCAGAACACTCCCCGACCATCATCTCCGCCTCCGACCTGCAACCCGGCATTTTACGGGCGCGACAGAAAAACCAAGAATTAACCAGATCCGTCTTGTTGTAACGCAACGGACGATAATCCGGCAGCGAAAGCGTTTCGCCCCCTACTTCGGAGAGAATCAACTCCCCCGCCGCAGTATCCCATTCATACGTGGAAGTAGTCCGAAAATAGTAATCCACCGCGCCTTCCGCCAGCAAACAAAACTTATAGGAGCTGCCCTGCTCCACGACCTCCAGATCGGGATGGCTCTTTCGCAATTCCTCGATATACTCCGCGAGTTCGGGCGACTTGTGCGACCGGGACACGGCGACCCGGGGATGTTCATGCCGCGCCGACTCTACAGGCAGGCGCCGCATACTTTCGACGATCTGCCCGTACGAGTATTCCGCGTCGGAATCGGCCGCCACCCCCTCTTTCAGGAAAGCACCGCCCCCGCGCCACGCGAGATACATCTTGCCCAAATAGGGAACATACACCACCGACGCCACGCTCCGGTTATTCTCCATCAGGGCGATATTGACCGTAAACTCGTTGTTTCCCTTGATAAACTCCACCGTTCCGTCCAGCGGGTCCACCAACCAGAACAGCTCCCAGTTGCAGCGCTCTTCGTACCGCATCTCACGCCCCTCTTCGCTCAGAATCGGAATACGGGTAGGTCCCAGATAGGTCTTGATCGTTTCGTGCGCCCGGCGGTCCGCGACGGTAATCGGAGTCTTGTCGCTCTTAATGCTGATGTCGTAATCCTCCTTGTTTTTGTAAACCTGCATAATGGCCGCACCGGCCCGCACCGCCGCATTGAAAAGGTTGGGCAAAAGGTATGATTTGAGCTCGTTGTCAAGCATAATGATATTTTTGATCGGTAAGACAGGATAAAGGTACTATATAATTCCCGGATCCGTAAAATTTCCGGCAATAAAAACCCGGCAGCCGTTACACGGCCCCGAGCGCAGCATTCCGCTTCCCGGCGGGAAAAGGTGCCGAAACAGCCCCGAGCCACAGAAACAGTCCCCAAAGCAACAGAATATCGAGCAGCAACAAAGTCATCGGCAGCCACCCGAACGACCACGCCGCAATCGCACATCCGGCCAAAAGCGCCATTCCGGTCAAAGTCAAAATCCAGACATAGCGGGACGGGCGCAACTCATAAAACAACGGTTCGTACAACGTGATCCTCTCCTTGCGGGACAATTCATACCCGTCGGCCCGGTCGAAACGACCCAACCGGCCGACATACTCCCGGGCATAAAGTCGCAGCGAAGGTCCTACGGCAGTCCGCACGAACGATATAGAGTGGATCGGATGAACCGCCAACTCCATCGCCAGACGGTCGATCGCACCCCGTTTGAGGCGCAGGTTCCGGCCGATCGGCAAAATATAATCGTACGACGCGGCTCGCACGGCCGCATCCGACGAAACGGCGGAAAACGCCTCCATCTGATCGAGCAGCGTCAGACGATTGACACCCCGCGTCTGAGAGCGGTAGAATCCCCGTACACCCAACTGAGAACAGGCTTCGAACGGATGATAATCCACCCGCATCATCCGGTAATGCCGGAGCATCTCGTGAAACAACTCCGGTTTCAGACGGGCGTCCATCACCACCAGCAATTCGTAACTGGCATACTCCACATCGAGCAGGTCGGCCACCTGGGAAACGGAATCTATGTCGTGGCAAATCGCCGAAATTCCGATAAAATCGGGCGAATCGGAAACCACGCCGAACATACGGGACAGCAAACGACGCTTGTTACGCGCCCTCAACACTTGAACTACCAGCCACCAGACACGCACCACGACGGCAACCGTCACGCAAATCGTACCTAACTCAATGAACCACATACTATCCGACGTTCAATTTATACGAATCGACCAACGACACATAATATCGCTTCTCCTCTTCAGGAATGAATACCTGCAAAGCGTTCGCGGAGTATCCCTGCCGGGCAATATAACGCAGCAGTACCCTGCGCTGAACGGGATTCATTCCGCCCACGAATTTTTCCACTTCGGGACGCGTAATCACACTGTGCAGCGTACAAAGAACGTACATCGCACCGACGGACTCCTCGGACCGGTTTTCGGCAACGATCCGCAGCAGGATCTCCTCCGCATCTTCGATTCCGAAACGCCAAACGACACTGAGTCCCAGCATCCGCAGATTCCGGTTCGGCGACAGGATCAACGGTTCGTAATCGACAGGCTGCACATTCTGGCGCAACATACGGAGCACCTCGGACAGTTCGAAATACGAAAGCCGATGGGAATAGGCGTCGATTTTCGAGGAAAGCGCCGACATATCGGCCATCATCTGCACGCTCAACGCACAGAAGCGGACATAACGGTTCCTGCTATGCGTATAACGTTCCACTGCCCGAACTGTTTTTTCATCGACGGGCATTCGGGAAAGCAGATGCAGGTAATAAGCCCTGCGGTAACCTCCATTGCGGCGAATACGACGCAGCAGGAAAACATCAAGCCTCTGACGCTCGACGATCCGACGCAACGGCGCCGGATCGAGCCCGTACGTAGAATCCACCAGGTCGGCAATATCCTCGGCGATAAGGCGCCTATCCCGCGAAGACATCGCCTCGGGACAGTGAGCGCACTCTTCGGTTCCGGAGAAGAGCATCCACAACACGCTGTTCAAATACTTTTCGCGGCGCTCGGCATCCCGCCTGAGGCAAAAACGACCTGCAAACCGTTGCACGCACCAGCTTCCGGCCAAAACAGCTCCTGAAACCAAAACGGCCCCGATGCACCACCAAAACGTCATTTCCATTTTTCCCGATCGATTAGCTCGTTGATGACTTTCCGCCGCAACCGGTGCAGGCTCACCGGCAAGGTCATGTATTGGTTCACGCCCATCCGGTACATACTCCGTACCATCTGTTCGGATTGCGGCCACGAGATCACGAAGACCCGCGTACGCCGGGTTTTATCCGCCCGCAGCGTGTCCATCACTTCCTGCCGGCACATTTCGGCAGCAGTACCCATAACGATCACCAGGTCGAAAGGCGACTCCCGGTGAAGCACAAGCATCGCACCGACCGTATCCGCACACTCCACACACGCATCCAGGTCATTCAAGGAAAAAGCCACGGCCTTGCGCAAGACGAAGTCCTCCGACACGATTAAGATACGACACATTTGATATACATACTGTTTACACGATCAAAGATACACCGAAAAACGTGCCAAAACAAATGTCTGCAAGAAAAAATTGCCTGCCCTTGTTTATTCAATAATTATCCTTATATTTGCACGTTGAAATTTATGTATAAACACATACAATTTAATCAATGTACGTTATAGTAGAGATTGCAGGTCAGCAATTCAAAGCTGAAAAAGGTCGGAAACTCTATGTCCACCGTCTTCCCGGCGAAGAAAATTCGTCGGTGAGTTTCGACAAGGTCCTGCTTGCAGACAACGACGGTCAGGTCAAGGTAGGTGCACCTGTAGTAGAAGGCGCCTCGGTAAAATGTAAGATTCTTAAGCACCTGAAGGACGACAAAGTCCTCGTGTTCAAGAAGAAACGCAGAACAGGCTATCAGAAGCAGAACGGACACCGTCAGTTCCTGAGCCAGATTCTCGTGGAAGAAATTGTCGCATAACCTTAAATTTAGAGAAACATGGCACACAAAAAAGGTGTAGGTAGTTCAAAGAACGGCCGCGAGTCGGAAAGCAAGCGACTCGGTATCAAACTTTTCGGTGGTCAGTTCGCTAAAGCTGGCAACATCATCGTTCGCCAGAGAGGTACTGTCCACAATCCGGGCGAGAACGTAGGTATCGGCAAGGATCACACGCTCTTCGCACTGGTTGACGGCACGGTTTCCTTCTGCAAAAAACGCGAAGGCAAATCGTATGTAAGCGTTACTCCGTTGAGCGAGTAAAAGAATCGCTATATAGATAAAAAATGCTGCGAAATTCGCAGCATTTTTTATTTTACAGGCAGACAGATCTTTCAGTTCCCAATCCCAACAACTCCGGTTCTCCCTTCCCCCGTCTGTCGGGGAGCGTGCAAACGGCAGCCGACATCCTCCTACTCCGTAAAAGAGAAATAAATGTAAACTATACTTGCATTATTGTAAAATATACTTTACATTTGTCTTGTCAATAATAATCACCTAAAAATTAGGACGACTATGAAAACAACTCTTTTACTGCCCAACGGTTTTAAGAAAATCGGCTGGGCGATCTTCGTTCCCGCATTTCTGCTCGGCTGCTCGATCTGCTTCTTCGGCGAAAATTTCGACCGCTGGCTTTTCCGCGAAACGGTAATGAACAACATCGCCATCATCGGCACGGTCGTCGGCGCCCTTTTCATCGGCTTCTCGCGCGAAAAAATCGAAGACGAAATGATTCAGCACATTCGGCTCAACGCTCTGATGGCTGCCATGTGGATCAACTACCTGCTTCTGATCGTCGTGTCTCTGTCGATCTACAACATCAACTACCTTACGGTAATGGCCTGCGGCATGGCCACTCCGCTGGTCATCTTCCTGCTCGTCTATCACTTCAATCTTTACAGACTGAACCGCAACCTGCACCATGAAAAATAACATCCGTGTCCAACGAGCCGTCGTCCGCCTCACCCAACAGCAATTGGCCGAACAGGTCGGCGTCAGCCGCCAAACGATCAATGCCATCGAAAGCGGCAAGTTCATCCCCTCGACCCTGCTCGCACTCAAGATCGCACGTACCTTCCGGCAACCGGTCGAAGCGATCTTCCAACTCGAAGAGGAAGATTAGAACCGGTGCAACAAGCACGATAAAGGGCAGCCTCGATCGAGGCTGCCCTTTATACTACGGAATATTATTCGTTTAGTATTCGATCTTGCTCCGACGAACATACCCTTCATACCGCCACCGGGCATTCTGTTCGGCTGCCTGGAAAAGCGCTTCGGCATCCTCCGGAGAAACGGCCTTGAGCGACGTATAACGGACCTCCTTGAGCAGGAAATCGCGGAACTTCGCCCAGTCGGGTTCTTTCGAATCGAGTACGAACGGATTCTTGCCCTGCTCCTCCAACTGCGGATTATAATGCCACAGATGCCAGTAACCGCACTCTACTGCCTGCTTGCCGACCGTCTGTGTCCGGGTCATACCGCCCTTGATACCGTGATTGATACACGGCGCATAAGCGATTACGAGCGACGGACCGGGATAGGCTTCCGCCTCCTTGAGGACATTAAAAAGTTGGGCCTGCGAAGCACCGATCGACACTTGAGCCACATACACGTAGCCATACGTCATCGCAATCGCACCCAGATCCTTCTTGCGGATGCGCTTACCTGCCGACGCGAATTTGGCGACGGCACCCACCGGAGTCGCCTTGGACGACTGACCGCCCGTGTTGGAATAAACCTCCGTATCGAGCACCAGAACATTCACATCCAGCCCCGAAGCCAGCACGTGATCCAAACCGCCGAAACCGATGTCGTAAGCCCAACCGTCGCCGCCGATCACCCATTGCGACTGCTTCACCAGGAAATCCTTCAACTCCAGTATCTGCCGGCAATAGTCGCAGCCGCAAGCCTCCATCATCGGAACCAGACGGGCAGCGACTTCGGCCGACCGGGTCGACGAAACCCGTGCTTCGATCCACTCGCGCATAACGCCCTTCAGCTCTTCGGAGCAACGCTGGCACTGGGCGATAGCCTCTTCCATCAGCATCTGAATCCGATCGCGCAGCTTCTCCGCACCGACATACATACCCAGACCGAACTCGGCATTGTCCTCGAAGAGCGAATTGGCCCATGCCGGACCGCGACCATCCGCATTCTTGCAATAAGGAGTCGAAGGTGCCGAACCGCTGTAAATCGACGTACACCCCGTGGCATTGGCCACCATCATCCGGTCGCCGAAAAGCTGGGAGATCGCCTTGATATAGGGAGTTTCGCCGCAGCCGCCGCAAGCGCCCGAGAACTCGAACAAGGGCTGCTCGAATTGCAGGTTCTTGACCGACTTGGTCTTATCGACCACCTTCTTGTAACCGATATGTTTGGTGATGTAATCCCAGTTCTTCTGCTGTCCGAGTTGACTTTCGAGCGGCTTCATAATGAGCGCCTTCTCCTTGGCGGGACAAACGTCCACACAGTTGCTGCACCCCGTACAGTCGAGCGGCGAGATCTGGATGCGGAACTTATACTCCTTCGTGTCGCCCAATCCCTGTTTCCATTCGGTGCCCGATGCAGCCGCCTCGGTCTCGGTCGCCAGGAAAGGACGGATCACAGCGTGCGGACAAACGTACGCGCACTGGTTGCACTGGATACACTTATCGACCTGCCATTCGGGGACATTGACGGCGATGCCGCGCTTCTCCCATGCAGCGGTTCCGTTCTCCCACGTACCATCTTCACGTCCGTTGAATGCCGACACGGGCAGCAGATCTCCCTTGAGGGCATTGATCGGATCGACGATGTTGCGCACGAACTCCGGACGAGCCATATCCACGCCGTGATCGGCCGGTTTCAGCTCGATATTCGTCCACTCGGCCGGGACTTCGACCTTCACGACTGCGTTACCGCCCGCATCGACGGCCGCATAGTTCATATTGACGATGTCCTCGCCCTTCTTGCCGTAGCTCTTATAGATCGCTTTCTTCATCTCCTCGACGGCCTTCTCGAAAGGAATCACGTTCGCGATTTTGAAGAATGCCGCCTGCATGATCGTATTGGTGCGCGAACCGAGCCCCAACTCCGCCGCGATCTTCGTAGCGTTGATGATATAGAAGTTGATCTTATTCTTGGCCAGGAAAACCTTCATGTGATCGGGCAGCGTCCGGCAGGTCGTTTCGGCATCGTGCACCGAGTTCAAGAGGAACGAACCGCCCGGCTTGAGGCCCTTCAGCACGTCGTACTTATCCACGTACGAAGGCACGTGGCACGCCACGAAATCGGGCGTGGTCACCAGGTAGGGCGAGGTGATCGGCTTGTCGCCAAAGCGCAGGTGCGAAGCCGTGTAGCCGCCCGACTTCTTCGAGTCGTATGCGAAATAGGCTTGGCAATATTTGTCGGTCGTACCACCGATGATCTTGATCGAGTTCTTGTTGGCACCCACCGTACCGTCGGCGCCCAGTCCGAAGAAGAGAGCCTCGAACGTACCGGGCTTCGCCAGCGAAATCTCCTCGCCTACGGGCAGCGAACGGAACGTCACGTCGTCCACGATGCCCACCGTGAACTGATTCTTGGGTTCGTTCGCCTTCAGGTTGGCGAAAACGGCCAGCATTTGTGCCGGCGTAGTATCTTTCGACGAAAGACCGTAGCGGCCGCCGATAATGAGCGGCTTGCGCTCGCAGGGGATCTCCTTGCAGGTGGCGAACGCCTCGACGACATCCATATAGAGCGGATCGCCGTTGGCTCCCGGCTCCTTCGTGCGGTCGAGTACGCAGATGCGTTTGACCGTCTGGGGCAGTACAGCCGTCAGATATTTTACCGAGAAGGGACGGAACAGGTGTACGGTCACCACGCCCGTTTTCTCGCCTTTGGCATTCAGGTAATCGACCGTCTCCTTCAGCGTTTCGGTCACCGAACCCAGCGCAATGACGACATGCTCCGCATCCGGAGCACCGTAATAGGTGAACGGCTTGTAGGTGCGGCCCGTGATCTCGGATATTTTCTCCATCGCCTCGGCTACCATGTCGGGAATCGCATCGTAGAACTTGTTCGACGCCTCGCGGGTCTGGAAATAGATGTCGGGGTTCTGGGCCGTGCCGCGCGTAACGGGATGAGCCGGGTTGAGCGCTCCGGCACGGAACGCCTTCAGCGCGTCGCGGTCGAGCATCGCGGTCAGCGCCGCTTCGTCGATCAGCTCGATCTTCTGGATCTCGTGCGAAGTACGGAATCCGTCGAAGAAATGGAGGAAAGGAACGCGTGCCTTGAGCGACACGATATGCGCGATACCTGCCAGGTCCATCACCTCCTGCACGGACGAGGTGGCGAGCATTGCGAAGCCGGTCTGACGCGCGGCCATCACGTCCTGATGGTCGCCGAAGATCGAAAGCGACTGGGCCGCCAGCGCACGCGCCGATACGTGGAATACGCCGGGCAACAACTCGCCGGCGATCTTGTACATATTGGGAATCATCAGCAACAGACCCTGCGATGCCGTAAAAGTCGTAGTCAGCGCACCGCTTTGCAGCGATCCGTGCACGGCGCCGGCGGCACCGGCCTCCGACTGCATCTCGACTACCCGGACTGTTTCTCCGAAAATATTTTTACGACCTTGAGCGGCCCACTCATCGACAAGTTCCGCCATCGTCGAGGACGGAGTGATGGGGTAAATCGCCGCAACCTCCGAGAACATATAAGCTATGTGGGCTGCCGCGTAATTACCGTCGCATGTGATAAATTTCTTTTCTGCCATTTTTATCGGTATTAGATTGTACTATTTCAGCTGTGAAATCTGCCTGAATCGGCACAAAGTTAAAAATTCCAAACGAAAATTCCGCCATATTTCCGGACAAATATCGCAACGTACAATGTTATAAAAATAACAGTATCAACACCTTCTATCGAAACGCTTCAAAAACAAGGAGAAACGGCCATTCCATTTCGGAGCACGCTTTTTGCAAATAAAATCGTACCTTTGAAAAAATTTGCAACAACGTGATCAACTACCAGAAACATACGCTTCCGAACGGGCTGACGGTCGTCGTGAACCGCGACCGCTCGTCCAAACTGGCCGCCGTAAACCTGCTCTACAAGATCGGGGCCCGCAACGAGAATCCCTCCCGCACGGGCTTCGCCCACCTGTTCGAACATCTCATGTTCCGGGGCACGAAGGCGGTTCCCGACTTCGATACACCGGTACAGATGGCCTGCGGGGAGAACAACGCCTTCACCAACAACGACTACACGGACTTTTACATCACCCTGCCCAAGGACAACATCGAAACGGCCCTCTGGCTCGAAAGCGACCGCATGACGGGACTCGACATCTCGCAGGAAAACCTCGAAACCGAGAAACGGGTTGTCATCGAGGAGTATAAACAACGATACCTCAACCAACCCTACGGCGATATGTCGATGCTGTTGCGGGCCCTGGCCTACCGCGTGCATCCCTACCGGTGGGCGACGATCGGACTTTCGCCCGATCACATCGCCGGAGCCTCGCTCGACGAAGTGCGCGATTTCTACCGCCGTTTCTACCACCCGTCGAACGCCATTCTCTCCATCTCGGCAGATATCCCCGAAGAGCGGACGATCGCCCTGTGCGAAAAATGGTTCGACCCGATCGCGGACAATCCGCAACCTGCGGCATCGCTTCCGCAGGAACCGCCGCAAACCGAATCCCGACGGGAGGAGGTCGAACGCAACGTACCAGCCACGATGATCGTACTGGCTTACCACATAGGCTCGCGCACTTCTCCGGACTTCTTCCTGGGCGATATGACCTCCGACCTGCTGGCAGGCGGAGAATCGACGCCTCTATCAGCATCTGGTCAGAGAACAGCGGCTGCTGGGAAGCGTCAATGCCTACGTTTCCGGAGAAGTCGATCCGGGGCTTTTCGTCTTCACGGCCCAGTTGCTGCCCTCGACCACCGTCGAACAGGCCGAAGCAGCCCTGTTGCGTGAAATCGAAATCCTGCAAACGGAGAAGATCGACGAATACGAGCTGGAGAAGATCAAGAACAAATTCGAAGCGAATACCCTGTTCGGCGAGCTTAACGTGATGAACAAGGCGATGAACCTCGGCTTCTACGAGATGCTCGGCGATCTGCCCCTCATCAACCGGGAAGTGACGATCTACCGTTCGCAAACGGCCGAACAGATCGCCGACTTCAGCCGCCGCACGTTCCGTCCCGAAAATCGTTCCACCCTAATCTACCGAGCCAAACAATGAAACAACCGCCCCTGATCACTCCCCGCGAGGTCGATGTACCCCGCGCCCAGCGCCATACGCTCCCGAACGGAGCCTCCCTCTACGCCATTCCGTCCGACGATTTCGAAGTCCTGCGCTTCACGTTCGTCTTCCGCGCCGGATCGTCGATGCAGCACGCGCCTTTCGCAGCCTCCGCGACGGCCAATATGTTGAGCGAAGGCAGCCGCGACATGACGGCCCGGCAAATCGCCGAACGGCTCGATTTCCACGGTTCCTACTTCGAAGTCAATGTCGATCGGGACTACGTATATATCAGTTTCAGTTCGTTATCGAAATTTTTCGGCCCGACCCTCGAAGTCGCGGAACAAATCCTCCTGCAACCGCTTTTCCCGGAGGACGAATTGCGTGCCTATTGCGAAAAACGCAAGCAGACCCTCACGATCGAACGGCGCAAGGTCGATACCGTCGTGCGTGAAATCTTCGCCGAAGCTCTCTTCGGCGACAAACATCCCTACGGCATCTCCTATCCCGAGAAAGATTACGACACGCTCACGCGTGCAGACCTGGAATCACTCTACCGCCGACTCTATACGGCCGAAAACTGTCTGGTCGTATGCAGCGGCCGCATCGGGGAGGAGGAGTTGCAAGGCATCGGCGCCCTGGCCGAAAAACTCCCCCGTGCCGACCGCAGCGCCACAGCCGATTTTCCGGCTCCCCGCAGCGAAGCCTATCGTTTCGTCGAAAGGCCCGACGCCGTGCAATCCTCGCTGCGCGTAGGGCGTCTGCTCTTCACCCGCACACATCCCGATTTCGTCGGGATGCAGGTCGTCGCTACGGTACTGGGCGGCTATTTCGGCTCGCGGCTGATGCAAAACCTGCGCGGCGAGCACGGTTACACGTACGGCGTGGGTGCCGCCATGGTCAATTTCGAGCGGGAGGGTTACCTGGGAATCGCTGCCCAGGTCGGAGCCGAGGTGACGGCCCCGGCACTTCGGGAAATTTACAACGAAATCGAACGGCTGCGCCGGGAGCCGATGCCCGAAGAGGAACTTTCGCTGGTGAAGAACATCATGACGGGCGAGGTGATGCGCATCCTCGACGGACCGTTCGGCATCGCCGACGTGACGATCGAAAACCTCCTCTGCGGCACGAACAACGGTGTCATCGAAGAGAACATCCGCCGGATACAGGCAATCACCCCGGCCGAGGTACAACGGCTGGCCGTCAAATACCTCCGCCGCGAAGATCTTATCACGGCCGTCGTGGGAGCGGTCGATCCATTCACAAAATTATAATATGGATTCTCCCTCAAACGCATCCGCTCCGGCTTAAAAAGTCGGAGCGGATTATAATTTATTTATTATTTACTCATCCGTTTTAATCCGTTCTTTACCCTCGGTGCTATCCACCGATCGCAAAGGAACGTAGAACTTGGTTTGTGTCGGCGTATAAATGCCGAAAGTAATACCGGATACCAATAAATTCAGAAAACTCATATTCGTTTTCACGACATAATCCGGAGCTCCGCCGACATACTCCGCAGCTTCAACTTTTCCGTTTCCGACCGGGATCAATCCTGCAATCAAATGGTGATTCCATTCCCGATTTACCTGAACAAGCGGCTCATTACGCTCCACATTACCATAAAGGATTCGTGTGCTATAACACGAACTCAGTGTCAAAGCAAGGGCTCCAAATACCCCCCCCCATCAAAATTCTCTTCATAACATTTTGTTTTTTTAGGTTATTATACTGAAAATAGCATCATTTCTAATCATTCGGATAAATATGCTCCTCCACCCACCGTGTCAGTTCGACGAAATCGGCAACCGAAAGCTGCTCGGCACGCTGCGTGAAGAAGGGATGTTCCACCCCTCCGAAATCGCCGAAAGCCGCCCGCAGGGAGTTGCGCAACATCTTGCGGCGCTGGCCGAACGAGGCCTTGACCACGCGGACGAACAACCGTTCGTCGCAGTCGAGCCGGTCCACTCCGTTGCGGTGCAGACGCACGACGGCGCTCTTGACTTTGGGCGGCGGATTGAACACCGTTTCATTGACCGTAAACAGGTACTCTATGTCATACCATGCCTGCAACAACACGCTCAAGATGCCGTACTCCTTCGAGCCGGGAGGCTCCGCCAGACGCACGGCGACCTCTTTCTGGATCATCCCGACGCACTCCGGAATCAAGTCCCGGTTTTCGAGCACCTTGAAAAATATCTGGGACGAAATATTGTAAGGGAAATTGCCGATCACACGCAGTCCTTCGGGAAACAGCGTCCGCAAATCCATTTTCAGGAAATCGCCCTCCATAAGGCGGGGTGTAAATTCGGGATAATGCGCATGCAGATACGCCACGCTTTCGGAGTCTATTTCGGCGCCGTATGTCACGACATCCGTCCGTTTCAGCAAAAATCGGGTCAGAACACCCATGCCGCATCCCACCTCCAACACCGGACACGGTTTTTCGGACGTACCGCCGCCCAGCGAATCGCATATTTTGCGGGCAATATTGAGATCGACCAGAAAATGCTGGCCCAACGCTTTCTTCGCTCTTACTTCACTCATTCGTTTCGGTTGAATATCTTTCCCGGAGTCTCCATCCCGGACTCTTCCGGCACAGAGCCGATCTTCTCCGTCTCTGCCGACGGCGACCGCTTCGCGCCTACCGTCCGGCACCTCCCGGAGCGGACGCCCTCTTCGGCCGCTTATCGGAAGCGACGTACCCTTGCTCCGAACACCGTCGGGTGCAGGACGCGCACCCGTTCGATTCCGCTCCGACCACAGAAACGGCCCGAAGCCGCATCCGTCGGCCGGCATATTTTCCTTCACCGGACCGGCTCTCGCCCAACGACACCCCTCTGCCCTGATTTACCGGCCGCAGAAAGCTTCGGACTGGCCTTTCGGACGACACAATCATCAGAGGTATTTCTTCACATCCTCGACATGCTTGCGAGGTTTCTTGTGAAATTCGTTGTAAAACATTGCGACGCCCGCGACGACGAAAAGCACCGGAATAATCAGGTTTGCATAATGACCGTCGTGCAAGCACCAAACGACATTGATCGTAAGCCACATGATCGTAGCCAGCATAAAAATCAACGCGACGGTCGCCGTCTTCTTGTTAAATTGTGCGTTCTTCTTTTTCATAGCTTCTCGATTTATGGTTAAACGATTCTCATTTGCTTTTTTTCCGCTCCCGCTCCCTGCGCCGATAATCCAGGATGAGGGCCGCCAGACTCCCGCCGAGCGCCAGCACCAAAAGTGCGCCTCCGGAGGTCGGATGTACGAACAGACATACGGCCATCACCACGATCATGATCGCTATGGATGCCATCAGTATTACCCTGAATCGCTGCAATCTATACCCCATATCTGCATAAGTTCGCGGGATTTCCCGCACTCTGTCTATAATAAGGAACTCTTCTGCCCGCCCCGTCAGTTGCCCTGTTCGCACATGAACTTGATACGTACCAGCCGGATCTCCTCCTCGGTATAGTCGCCGCCCAGCTCCTCGATCGCCTCGTCGAGCGAATCGCTCTGGGCATCCTCCTTGAAATAGAGGTAAATATCATTGGATTTATCCTCGTCGATCACCTGTTCGATGTAGTAGGAAATATCCAGTTTCGTTCCCGAATTGACAATCCCTTCGATCTCGGTCAGCAATTCGTCGAAATCGAGGTCTTTGGCCCGGGCGATATCCTCGAAATCCATCTTGCGGTCGATGGCCTGGATGATGAAAATCTTGTTGCCGGACTTGTTGCCCACCGACTTGACGATCATATCCTGCGGGCGGACGATCTCCTTCTCCTCCACATAGGTGCGGATCAGGCGGATGAACTCCTCGCCGAACTTGCGGGCCTTGCCCACACCCACGCCCGAGATGTTCTGCATCTCCTCGATGGTGATCGGGTACTGGATCGCCATATCTTCGAGCGACGGATCCTGGAAGATGACGAACGGAGGCAAATCATGCTGCCGCGCCACCTTCTTCCGCAAATCCTTGAGCATCGAGAACAGCTCCTCGTCGGCTGCCCCTCCTTTGCCCGTAGGAGCCACCGCATCGGTCTCTTTCTCCTCCTCGTCGTAGTCATGGTCGAGAGTTATATAGACCGGACGGGGTGCGGCGATGAACTCTTCTCCTTTGGCATTGATCGACAGCAATCCGTAATTTTCGATGTTCTTGTCGATAAGACCCATAATCAGCGCCTGGCGGATCACGGCTCCCCAATAACGGATGTCATGGTCCGCACCGGCCCCGAACCATTCGCTCTTGTTGTGTCCGTAACTCTTAATCAACGCGGTATTCTTACCGACCAGCACGCTGGCCAGGTAATCCGCCTTGAACTTGTCCCCCAGGTCGCGCAACGCCTCGAGCGCCATGCGAAGCGACGCCTGGGCGTCGATCTTGGGTTTGGGGTGGAGGCAGTTGTCGCAGCAGCCGCAGTTCTCCTCGGGATATTCCTCCCCGAAATAGTGCAGCAGCGTCTTGCGACGGCACATCGAACTTTCGGCGTACGACACGGTTTCGAGCAGCAGCAGCTTGCCGATCTCCTGCTCGGCCACCGGCTTGCCCTGCATGAACTTCTCCAGCTTCTGAATATCCTTATAACTATAAAAGGTAAGGCAGTGTCCGTCGCCGCCGTCGCGTCCCGCACGCCCCGTCTCCTGATAATATCCCTCCAGAGACTTGGGAATATCGTAATGGATCACATAGCGCACGTCGGGTTTGTCGATACCCATGCCGAAAGCGATCGTGGCCACGATCACGTCGGCCCGCTCCATCAGGAAGTCGTCCTGGTTGGCCGCACGTGTCTGGGCATCCATACCGGCGTGATAGGCCAAAGCCCGGATTCCGTTGGCTACGAGCAATTCCGTAAGCTCCTCGACCTTCTTGCGGCTCAGGCAGTAGATGATGCCGCTCTTGCCCTCGTGCTGCTTGATGTAACGGATAATCTCCCGGTCCACATCGTGCTTGGGCCGGATTTCGTAATACAAGTTGGGGCGGTTGAACGACGACTTGAATACCGAAGCGTCGCTCATACCCAGGTTTTTCTGGATGTCCATCTGCACCTTGGGCGTAGCCGTCGCCGTCAGGGCGATCAGGGGCGCCGTGCCGATTTCGTTGATGATCGGACGGATGCGGCGGTACTCCGGACGGAAATCGTGCCCCCACTCCGAAATACAGTGCGCCTCGTCGATGGCGTAGAACGAAACCTTGACCTTGCGCAGAAACGCCACGTTGTCCTCTTTGGTGAGCGACTCCGGAGCGAAGTAGAGCAGCTTGGTCCGCCCCTCCAACACATCGTTGCGCACCTGCGCGACAGCGCTCTTGTTCAGGGAAGAGTTCAGGAAGTGAGCGATTCCCGCATCGTTAGAATAGGTGCGCATGGCATCCACCTGATTTTTCATCAGGGCGATCAGCGGCGATATGACGATCGCCACGCCGTCCATCAGCAGGGCGGGCAACTGGTAACACAAGGACTTGCCGCCGCCGGTAGGCATCAGCACGAACGTATCTTTTCCACTCAACACATTGCGAATCACGGCTTCCTGATTCCCCTTGAATGAAGAGAAGCCGAAATATTCTTTCAGTTTCTCGCGCAGCAGGGAATCTTCATTTTGCTTCATAACTCTTCTCAAACACAAATTTCAATGTAAAGATAAAAATAATTCGGAAAAAAACATAACTTTGTAAAAAAATTTCATAAAAAATGCGTCTTTACACCAGCGAGCTCGTCAAGAAATACAAAGCCCGCACCGTGGTGAACCACGTTTCGATCGACGTGAACCAGGGTGAGATCGTGGGTCTTCTGGGCCCGAACGGAGCCGGCAAGACCACGACGTTCTATATGATCGTCGGCCTGATCAAACCCAACGAAGGCCAGATCTTTCTCGAAGACGACAACGGCCAGGTAGCCGAACTCACCAAAGAGCCCGTCTATCGCCGGGCCCAAATGGGTGTGGGGTATTTGGCGCAGGAGGCCTCGGTTTTCCGCCGTTTGAGCGTCGAGGATAACATCAAGGCCGTTCTGGAGATGACCGATCTGAAAAAGGACGAACAGGCCGCACGCTGCGAAGCGCTGATCGAAGAGTTCCGCCTTCAGAAAGTACGCAAGAGCCTCGGCATCCAGCTGTCGGGCGGCGAGCGGCGACGCACCGAAATCGCCCGTGCCGTAGCGATCAACCCGGCCTTCATCCTGCTCGACGAACCGTTCGCAGGCGTCGATCCGATCGCTGTCGAAGACATCCAGAGCATCGTCGCTACGCTGAAGAACAAGAATATCGGCGTCATCATCACCGACCACAACGTCGATGAAACGCTGGCCATCACCGACCGTACCTACCTGCTGTTCGAGGGTAAAATCCTCAAGGCGGGTTCGGCCGAGGAGCTGGCTGCCGACCCGATGGTCCGCAAGGTCTATCTGGGACAGCACTTCGAACTGCGGCGCAGTCCGACGCTCGACAAACTCCGCAAGGGACAGCCCGCGAACGCAGCCGAAGAGAAGCCGTCCGAGGAGAAGCCGTCCGAGGAGAAATAGACCGTGCCCGCCTTCTGCCGGGCAATGTCCGGCGGATCGGCCTCGCGGAATCCGACTCCGGCTTACGACGGTGCGACCCCGCGCCACACCGGAATCCGGAACCGTTTTCCGCCTGCGGCAAACGCCCCTTCCGGCAAAACCGGGAACTCCGAAACGAAGTCCGGAAAGGATTGCGGACTCACAACCGATTCCGGGAGCGTATCCCGAAAAAAAACGAACAGACAACCATTTTCGAACACCGGTTTGCATCGTACAGTTCGCGCGAATCATTCCGGATTCGGAAAATGGAAAGCGAAACAACGACTTTTTGACACGTGCCGCAACGGACGTAAACTCCGACCTGCCGCACCGAAAAATACAGTAATTATCCGTCTATGGATCAATCCGTTCCTCCGGGGAGGGTTCGAGGCATTTGCATTCCCCCATGTTCTAAAAGTTACGCACAGCGCGCCCTGGCCGCCTCGCTGCTGGCCGAAGGTACTTCCCGGCTGCATAACATCGAATTTTGCGACGATACCCGTTCGGCCATCCGCTGCATCGAGGCGCTCGGTGCCCGGGTACGGCGCACCGGAGAGCGCACGCTCGAAATCGACGGCGGCCTCTCCCCCGCAGGCGACAGACTCTACGTCGGCCAGTCGGGGCTTTCCACCCGGCTCTTCACCCCGATCGCATCCCTCTGCGACACGCCGATCGGAGTGGTGGGCGAAGGACCGCTGCTACACCGCTCGTTCCGGACGATGATCCGCACGCTCCGGGCACTGGGCGTCCGGGTTCACGACCGCAACGACCATCTCCCCCTCCATATCCAAGGTCCGATCCGGGGCGGCGAGGTTCAGATAGAGGGGCTGGTTTCCTCCCAGTTCATCACAGGACTTATGTTCGCCCTGCCCCTGTGCGAGGAGGACTCGGTAATAAAGCTCACCTCGCCTTTGCAGTCAAAGCCCTATGCGGATATGACCATAGCGGCGCTGAAAAACTTTGGCATAAACATATACGAAACAAAGCTTGGCGGACTGCCCATGTACCTTATCAAGGGCGGTCAGAAGTATTCTCCCTGCCGTGTAAGCGTTGAGGGCGATTATTCTCAGGCGGCGTTTTTCTTCACAGCCAATGCCCTCGGCTCAGAGATAAGAGTGAAAAATCTTATCCCCGATTCTGTTCAGGGCGACAAGGCTATCGTTGATATAATCGAAAAAAGCAGCACAGGAGACGGACTGGAGCCGTTCACCGTTGATGTGGGCGATATCCCCGACCTTGTGCCCATTCTTGCGGTGCTTGGCTGCTTTACAAAGGGAACGTCCAGGATAGTGAATGCCGCCCGCCTTAAAATAAAGGAGAGCGACCGCATCACTGCCATTGCCGACGCACTTAACGCCATCGGCGGAAAGGTCACGGCAGGCGATGATTTCCTTGAAATGCAGCACGTTGATAGGTTCACGGGCGGTGAGGTGGATCCCTGCAACGACCACCGCATCGTTATGGCTGCTGCCATTGCCGCTACCGCTTCGGACGCTCCTGTTATCATCAGGGGTGCGGAGGCTGTTAATAAAAGCTATCCCCGATTTTTCGAGGATTTTAAGGCTCTGGGCGGAGAATTTGAAGTCCTGTGAGCCGTTTAGATCGAAAGGAGAACCACAATGTCCTCATTCTGGAACCATAACATCAGCATCTCCATATTCGGGGAATCCCACGGTCCCGCTATCGGCGTGACTATGGACAACCTTCCTCCCGGGGAGTATATCGACTTAGAGCAGCTCAGGGAGTTCATGGCAAGGCGTGCGCCACGTCAGGACGCAACCTCCACCCACAGAAAGGAAGCCGATCTGCCCAGCATCATGTCGGGTATGCTCAATAACCGCACCACGGGAACTCCTCTCATGGCGCTTATCCAGAACACCGACCAGCATTCCAAGGATTACGGAAACATCTCCCACCTTGCACGCCCCGGCCATGCGGATTATACAGGCGCAGTAAGATACAGAGGCTTTAACGATGTAAGAGGCGGTGGCCATTTCTCAGGCAGACTTACCGCTCCTTTGGTATTCGCAGGCGCTGTCTGCGGTCAGATACTGGAGCGCAGAAGCATATACACGGGCGCACATATCGCACAGATACACAACATCAAGGACACTGCATTTGACCCCTGCAATATCGACAGGGAGACTATCCTTAAAGTCCGCCACAAGAAGATACCTGTTCTGAGCGACAAAAAGGGACAGGCTATGTACGACGATATTGCCAAGGCAAGAGAGTGCATGGACAGCGTTGGCGGAGTTGTGGAGTGCGCTATAACAAACGTTCCCGCAGGCATAGGCTCGCCTATGTTCGAGGGACTGGAAAACACTATCGCACAGTTGGTTTTCGGCATTCCCGCAGTAAAGGGAATCGAGTTCGGCGCAGGCTTCAACGCATCAAAAATGCTGGGCAGCCAGAACAACGACGATTTCTATGTTGACGACCACGGCCACGTAAAGACCAAGACCAATAACCACGGCGGTATCCTGGGCGGCATTTCCAGCGGAATGCCCATTGTTTTCAGAGTGGCTTTCAAGCCCACTCCCTCTATCGCACAGCCCCAGGAGACCATTGATTACAGCAGCCTTTCCAACGAGGTCATCGAGGTAAAGGGCAGGCATGACCCCTGCGTGGTGCTCAGAGCAGTACCCGTTGTGGAGGCGGCGGCAAATATCGCTATCCTGTCCCATATGCTGGATTACCCCAACTTTTGAAGGGGTGCAGGGAACAAGAGAAAGGAAGCTCAAGATGAGTCATCGTCCCGATCCTGAAATGAATTCAGTCCACAGCGTTAAAATTCTGCTGTGCTACATACTTGACAAGCTCAACCGCACTGTCACCGAGGAGCAGCTCAGGCTCATTTCCGAGGACAGCGGCGTTATCAGCTACTTTTTCTTTTCCGACGCTCTTGAAGAGCTTATCGCCAACGGCTCCGTTGAAGTTACCGAGGAGGACGGCAGACGGATAATAAGCATCACAGAAAAGGGCAGGTTAGGTTCGGAGTATTTTAACCGCTACATTCCGCTGGTGTTCAGAAAAAAACTGCTCCACTCCGCATTTTCTTTCTTTGTGAGAGAGGAAAACGAGGGAATGTGCAGCTGCGATATCAGCGATAATGAGGACGGCAGCACTGTAAGCTTCAGGCTCCGTGACGGAAATACCGAGCTTATCAGCATGAGCTTCTATGCTCCCGACCATTCTCAGGCGGAGCTTATCTCCGAAAAGATAAAGGCGAATCCCATGGGTGCTTATAAGAATATTCTGGAATATCTTCTGAACAATCAGGCAGAAAAGATAGATGTGGAAAAATACCTTTGATAATGGAGGAATAATATGAATATCAGTGAAAAAACTCTTGAAAAGCTTTACGGCGCTGCTGCCGTTTCAATGCAGAAGGAGCGCTATGCCGCTGCCGAAAAAGCCTTTGAGGATATCTACGGCAAGGCTGACAATATAAGAATTTTCTCTGCTCCCGGCAGAACGGAAGTAGGCGGAAACCACACCGACCATAACAGAGGCTGCGTAATGGCTGCGGCTGTTGGTCTGGACGTTATCGCTGTAGTTTCCATGACCGAGGGCAGCGTTGTTTCCGTAAAGTCCGAGGGCTTCCCCGAGGACGTGGTGGATATCTCCGATACCGAGGTAAAGGACAGCGAGAAGAACTCCTCCGCTTCACTTATAAGAGGTGTTGCGGCAGGCTTTAAGAACGCAGGCTTCAAGGTCGGCGGATTTAAGGCATATACCACTTCGAACGTGCTCAAGGGCAGCGGACTTTCCTCCTCTGCGGCATTTGAGGTGCTCATAGGCACTATTCTCTCCTACCTTTACAATGACGGCAAGGTAAGCGCCGTAAAGATAGCTCAGATAGCTCAGTATGCGGAAAATGTATATTTCGGCAAGCCATCGGGACTTATGGACCAAATGGCTTCCTCCGTGGGCGGCTTTATCACCATTGATTTCAAGGACACCGAGAACCCTGTTATCGACGCTATATCCTATGATTTTTCCGCATCGGGCTATAACCTTTGCATCGTTGATACAAAGGGAAATCATGCGGATCTTACTCCCGAGTATGCGGCTATTCCCGTTGAGATGAAGTCTGTGGCAAAGTTTTTCGGCAAGAGCGAGCTGAGAGACATCACCAAGGAGCAGCTCATCGAAAATATTGCAGAAGTAAGAAAGGCTTGCGGCGACAGAGCCGTTGCAAGAGCTTTTCACTTCTTTGACGACAACGAGAGAGTTGGCAAGGAAGCTGCTGCACTCAGAGGCGGCGATATCAACGGCTTCTTAAAGCTTGTTACCGAAAGCGGAAACAGCTCCTTCAAGTATCTCCAGAACATTTTTGCCACTAAGGCACCCCATGAGCAGGGTCTGGTCATCGGTCTTTATATGTCCGAAAATATCCTTGCAGGCAGGGGAGCAGTGAGAGTTCACGGCGGCGGCTTTGCGGGAACCATTCAGGCATTCGTTCCCTCTGATATGACCGAGGAATATGCCGAGAAGATGGAAAAGGTATTCGGCAAGGGCAGCTGCTACAAGCTGTATATCCGTCCCGTTGGCGGCACTGAAGTCATCTGACGTAAGTAAATGGAAAATTATCTGAT
>ERZ772860.679-NODE-679-length-28635-cov-4.756893_pt1 | contig 28635 bp, 31 predicted proteins | sample MGYA00511342_ERZ772860 | MGnify/ENA primary metagenome ERZ772860 (study PRJEB29015, sample SAMEA2737665) | human gut metagenome | biome: human gut; feature: human-associated habitat; material: faeces | place: China | collected 2012 ... | reverse complement strand
AGGAGGCAGTGCCTCCTGCACCTCCACTTTTTTAACACTCTGTGGCGGAGTCTCTACGAAGACTCCGCCTTTTCTATGCCCCAAAACAAGAAAGGACGTGACAAAATGATCACTTGCATTTTCGGTACCGTCGCTGGCGGTCGCCTCAACCTCCGGGCATCTGCGAATTCTTCCGCTTCTATCCTCGCGAGCATCCCCAATGAAACCTTGCTCGTCATTACATTCATACGCCTACCTGTACAACCTGCAGGATGACGTCATTGGCTGACCGAATGCCTATGATTTTGCCTCATTTTGCTATTCAGCCGCAGCCGTGTTATAATGCATGGGGAGAGTGGATTGAAATATCCTTTCCGAGATTCCTTTCCGACAAAAGGAGGAGCTTTCGATGGAAAAACTGGAACCCTGCGCCCCTTGCTGGTGCGGCAGCGGAAAAGCATATAAGGATTGCCATTGCGCCTTTGACGAAAAATACGAATCCCTGCGCCATCCCGGCGTTCACCTGCCGCCCCGGCGGCTGATCAAAAACGAAGCCCAGATCGAGAAGATCCGCCGCAGCGCCAAGGTGAACATCGCCGTGCTGGACTATGTAGCGGAGCACATCCGCCCCGGCGTTTCCACCGAGGAGATCGACCGCTGGGTCTACGAGCAGACCGCGCAGGCCGGGGCCATCCCCGCGCCGCTGAACTACGAGGGCTTCCCCAAGAGCGTCTGCACCTCCATCAACGAGCAGGTCTGCCACGGCATTCCTTCCCCGGAGGACATTCTCTGCGAGGGCGACATCGTCAATGTGGACTGCTCCACCATTCTGGACGGCTACTATTCCGATTCTTCCCGGATGTTCATCATCGGGGAGACCACGCCGGAAAAACAGAAGCTGGTGGAAGTCACCCGCCAGTGTGTTCAGGCCGGACTGGAAGAAGTAAAGCCCTGGGAGCCCATCGGCAACGTGGGCGAAGCGGTGCATCGTCTGGCCCGGAAGAACGGCTATACCGTCGTCCGGGAAGTGGGCGGCCACGGCGTGGGCGTGGAGTTCCACGAGGATCCCTTCGTCAGCTATGTCACTCGCCGGGGCACGGGCATGATCATGGCCCCGGGCATGATCTTCACCATCGAGCCCATGGTCAATATGGGCACCAACCGCATCTACATCGACGCGGACAACGACTGGACCATCTACACCCAGGACGGCAAGCCGTCGGCCCAGTGGGAAATTCAGGTGCTGGTGACGGAAACGGGCCACGAAGTGCTGGCCTGGTAAGCCTTTCCCCGCCTTATCATCCGTTTCAAAAGAAGCGATCCTGTTTTTTCATTTTCCGCCAACGAATCACGAAACGAGGAATACGCACATGAAAAAAGTGCTCATCATCGGCGCGGGCCCCGCAGGGCTGACCGCCGCCTACGAGCTTCTGAAAACCGGCGAATACGACGTGACCGTGCTGGAGCGCAGTCAGGAGATCGGCGGCATTTCCAAAACCGTCCGCTACCGGGACAATCGGATGGACATCGGCGGCCACCGCTTTTTCAGCAAGGACGAGCGGGTGATGCAGTGGTGGGCGGACATGATGCCCCTGCAGGGCGCGCCCGCCATGGACGACCGGCTCTTGAACCGAGAGGTGCCTCTGGCCGAGGGCGGCCCCGACCCGGAGAAGGAAGACCGGGTCATGCTCACCCGCAACCGGGTCAGCCGCATCTATTATCAGCATCACTTCTTTGACTATCCCATCAGCCTCAAGTGGGAAACGCTGAAGACCATGGGCTTTGCCACCACCATGCAGGTGGGCTTCAGCTATCTGGCGGCCTGCATCCACAAGCGGCCCAACGACAATCTGGAAAATTTCTACATCAATTCCTTCGGCAAGAAGCTATACTCCATGTTCTTTGAGGGTTACACCGAGAAGCTTTGGGGCCGTCATCCCCGGGAGATCGACGCCAGCTGGGGCAAGCAGCGCACCAAGGAACTGAGCATCATGGGTATTCTCAAGGACATGCTTTCCAAGGTGTTCATGTCCAAGGAGCGCCGCCAGCAGCAGGTGCAGACCTCCCTCATCGAGGAGTTCCGCTATCCCAAATACGGCCCGGGTCAGCTCTGGGAAACCACCGCGCAGGAGATCGAAAAACTGGGCGGCAAGGTCGTCAAGGGCTGCGAGGTTCTGGGGGCGCGGACGGAGAACGGCAGGGTGGTCAGCCTGCGCGTCCGGGACGGTCAGGGCGAGCGGGACATGGAGGGTGACGTTTTCTTCAGCTCCATGCCCATCAAGGATCTGGTCGCAGGCATGAACGACGTGCCTGCCGACGTACAGGCGATCGCTGCCGGTCTGCCCTACCGGGATTTCGTCACCGTGGGCCTGTTGGTGGATCGTCTGAATCTGAAAAACGAAACGAAGCTGAAAACGCTGGGGAACATCGTGCCCGACTGCTGGATCTACGTTCAGGACGCGGACGTGAAGCTGGGCCGTATTCAGATCTTCAACAACTGGTCGCCCTATCTGGTGAAGGATCCGGAGCACACGGTCTGGATCGGTCTGGAATACTTCTGCAACGAGGGCGACGCCTTCTGGTCGGCTTCGGAGGAAGAGACGGTTCATCAGGCGGTCAGCGAGCTGATCCGCATGGGCGTACTGGAGGACGAGACCCACGTTCTGGACTCCCACCGGGAGCAGGTACAGAAGGCCTATCCCGCCTACTTCGACACCTACGACGACATTGGCCGGGTGATCGAATATCTGGATTCGTTTGACAATCTTTACTGTGTGGGCCGCAACGGTCAGCACCGCTATAACAACATGGATCACTCCATGGCCACGTCCTTTGAGGCGGTTCACGCTCTGGGTGCCGGCATTCGCGACCGTTCCGCCATCTGGAGCGTCAACACCGAGCAATCCTACCACGAGTCAAGGGGCTGAGCAGGGGGTGACCCCCTGCACCCCGGACTGCGCGCCATGGGCGCGCAGGGCGCATGGGCGACATGCAAGTTGGCCGAGGTTTTACCGCCGCTCGGCGGAATGCCTCGCGGCTCGCGCAAGGGACAGTGTCCCTTGACCCCGGACTGCGCGCTGTGAGCGCGCAGGGCACGTGGGCGACATGCAGGTTGGACGGCGTTCAGATAACGCTTGCCAACGTGCCTTACGATTTTCAATATCATCATGGTACTTTTTGCCCGCGCAATGCGCGGGCAAATTTTGGATGAAGCGCATTTGGCAGAAAACGACAGCAGGGTTTGATTTGTCGGCTGTAAGTTAATCCATGTTGACCGACTTAAACCCGCGAGCCGCGAGGCCTTCCGCCGAGCGGCGGTAGAAGGAAGTTAATCAGCAATCACTAAACGCCCCTGCGCGCCCCACGCGCAGAGGTGGGTGCAGGGCGAAGTCCTGCCGAGCGGCGGTAGAAGGAAGCCAAGTGACAGTGACCGACAACCCCTGCGCGCATCGCGCGCAGAAGCGGGTCCAGGGCATAGCCCTGGGAGGAGGTTGGATGGAGAAGAAAGAGATCGTTCGGTTTTCCCATGTGACGAAACAGTACCCGGGAACGCTGGCCAATGACGACGTCAGCCTGAGCGTTCAACGGGGCGAAGTGTTTGCGCTGGTGGGGGAAAACGGCGCAGGAAAAAGTACCTTGATGAACTTGCTGTACGGAATGCAGCCGGTCACCATGGGCGAAATTTTCATTGACGGGGAAAAGATCGGGCCGCAGCATTGCCCGGAAAAGGCCATGGAGATGGGCGTGAGCATGGTGCATCAGCACTTCAAGCTGGTGCCCAGCTTTACCGTGGCCCAAAATATCCTGCTGGGGCATGAACCGAAAAAGGGATTGAGCTATGATTTTCAAACGGCGCGGGACGCTGTGCGAAAGCTGACCGAGACCTATGGCCTGTATGTGAACCCGGACGATGTGACCGGCGAACTGAGCGTGGGCCTGCAGCAGCGGGTGGAGATCCTCAAGGCTCTGCGTACCGGCGCGAAGGTGCTGATTCTGGATGAGCCCACCGCTGTACTGACCCCCCAGGAGACGGATGAGCTGTTCCGCGTCATCCGCCGTATCGTGGAGGAGCAGGGCATGACCGTGATTCTGATCACCCACCGGCTGCCGGAGGTCATGCAGGTCAGCGACCGAGTGGGCGTGATGAAGCGGGGCCGTCTGGTGAAGGTGATGGAGACGGCCCGGACCAGCGAGCGGGAGATCGCTTCGCTGATGGTGGGGCGGGACGTGATTTTTGACGAGCTGCGTCAGCAGCACGAGCTGGGCGAGGAAAAACTCCGGGTAGAGGAACTGTGCGCCCTGAACGACCGGATGCTGCCCGCCCTGTGGCAGGTGAGTCTGTCCGTCCATGCGGGAGAGATCGTGGGCGTATGCGGCGTGGAGGGCAACGGCCAGACCGAGCTGGCCGAGTGCATTATGGGCATGCGTCCCCAGACCGGCGGACGGGTGCTGCTTTGCGGCGAGAACGTGAGCCGGAAAACGCCGGGCGAGATTCGAAGCCGAGGCGTGAGCTTCATCCCGGAGGACCGCATGACTACCGGCGTGGACGGGAAAGCCAGCGTGGCGGAAAACCTGCTGGTGGGCAAGCAGCGCCGGCCGGAGTTCAGTCTATTGGGCGGTCTGCACCTGCGCCGCCGCCGGGTGAAGCAGTATGCCGCCGAACAGGCGGAAAAGTTCGATATTCGCATGGCAAGCGTGGACGACCCGGTATCCTCGCTGTCCGGCGGCAACATGCAAAAGGTAGTCATCGCCCGGGAATTCAGCTTTGATTCCCCGGTGCTGGTCATCAGCCAGCCCACCCGCGGTGTGGACATCGGCGCGATCGAGTTCATTCACGAGCGCATCATGCAGAAGCGCAACGAGGGCTGCGCCATTCTGCTCATCAGCGCCGATCTGGACGAGCTGTTCCGCCTGAGCGACCGTCTGGTGACGCTGTACGAAGGACAGATCACCGGCTCTTTCCAGACGGAGACGATCACCCGGGAGGAGATCGGCTATTACATGACCGGCGGCGGGAAGGACGAGCTTGCTGAGAACGCAGCAAAGGAGGAGATGCGGCATGGGTAACAGCTTTTTTCAGAGCATCCGGGCGCTGTTTCGCCTGAAACCGGCCCAGAAGCTGAACCGGGACTATCTGATTTCCCTGCTGTGCGCCGTGCTGCTGGCGTTTCTGGTGGGCGCGGGCATTATGCTGCTGTGCGGCTTCGACCCTATTCAGTGCTACGGCGCGCTGTTTGAGGGCGCGCTTGGCAAACCCCGGGCCATCGGCAATACGCTGGCCAAGGCTACGACGCTGGCGCTGTGCGGCCTTGCCATGAGCGTGGCGGCCAAAGCGGGGATTTTCAACGTGGGCGGCGAAGGACAGCTCTTTATGGGCGCACTGGCCGCCGCCGTGGTGGGCGCACAGGTAAAGGGCGTGCCCGCGTGGGTCGTGGTCATTCTGGCGCTGCTGGCTTCCCTGCTGGCCGGGGGACTGTATGCATGGGTTCCCGGCGCGATGAAGGTCTACTGGAAGGTGGACGAGGTCATCACCACCATCATGCTCAACAGCGTAGCCACCTTCTTTTGCAGCTACATGGCCAACGGCCCCCTGAAAACCACGGAAAAGGGCATCGCCTCCGGCACGGCCAGCATTATGAAGGAAGCGGGCTTTGCCAAGCTGATCCCCCTGAGCAATCTGACCACCGCCATTCTGTTTGCGGCAGCGGCGGCGCTGTTCACGTGGTATCTGATGACCCGCTCGTCCGTGGGCTTTGAAATGAAGCTGACCGGCGACAACGACCGCTTTGCGGCCTACGGCGGCATTTCCGCCAAAAAGCTGATGCTCTGGTCCATGGTGCTGTCCGGCGCGATCTGCGGCCTGACGGGTATGCTGGAGGTATTCGGCCTGCACAAGCGCTTCATGACCACCATTTCCAACGAGTTCTACTTTGACGGAATGCTGGTGGCCATGATCATGCGCTATCAGCCCTTCGGCGTGATTTTGATGAGCCTGTTCTTTGCGGTGCTGAACATCGGAAGCCGCTCCATGGAGCTTTCCGCCGGAATTTCCAGCGAGGTCATCCTGATCGTCCAGTCCATCATCATCTTCTTCATGGCGGCGGAGGGCGGCATCCGCACGGCGCTGCAGGACCGCTCCGCCATTCGGAAGGCCCGGCGCGAGGCCGCGGCGAAGGAGGCGGGCGTATGAGCGATATCTTCAATGTGCTTCTGTTTCAGAATACTCTGCGCACCGCCACGCCGGTGGTGCTGGCGGCGCTGGGCTGCCTGATGACCCAGCATGTGAACATCACCAACATCGGTATCGACGGCATGATGCTCATCGGCGCGTTTTTCGCCGTGCTGGGCAGCTACTACTGCGGCAGCTGGGCGGCGGGACTGGCCTTTGCCATCGTGTTCGGCGTGATTCTGGGGCTGCTGTACTACGTGCTGGTGATTCGCTTCCACAGCGATGAATTTATCATCGGCGTGGCGCTGAACATCTTCGCGGGCGGACTGACCACTTTCCTGCTGCGCACGATCTTTCAGGTGAAGGGCTCCTTCTCTGATCCGCGCATCGTGCCTTTGCCCACCATCACCATTCCGGGAGTAAAGGACATCCCCGTGCTGGGGCATCTGCTCAGCGGAAATACCCTGCTGGTCTATGTCAGCTGGATCTTGGTGCCGGTCTGCTGGTACCTGATCTACAAGACCCCGTGGGGATTCCACCTGCGGGCCAGCGGCGAATATCCCGACGCGCTGGAAGCCAGCGGTCGAAGCCCCGAAAAGATGAAACTCAGCGCCAGCGTGCTCTGCGGCGTACTGAGCTGCATGGCGGGCGCACACCTGTCGCTGGGCTACCTGACCATGTTCTCCGAGAATATGTCGGCCTCCCGCGGGTATGTGGCCTTCGCCTGTGTGATTTTCGGCCGGGGCAATCCGCCCATCGTATTTCTGGCAGCGCTGCTGTTCGGTTTTATCGAAGCGCTGGGCCTGCGGCTGCAGAAGTACGTCCCCAGCGACCTGACCGGCATGGCCCCCTATCTGGTCACGGTCATTATGATGGTGGCTGTGGTGCTGTGGGAGCGAAAAAAGAAAAACAAAGCGGTCAAAGCAGAAGGATAAGGAAAAAGCCCTCGCTGCGGTCTGGAAAAGGCCGCGGCGGGGGCAAAGTCGTTTTTAGGGTTCATTCAATATCTGCGGAATTTGGGAACGGGAACCTCGCAGGGTCTCCATTTCCACGGTCAGGCCATTCAGCTGGTTGAGAATGAACAGGCGATCCTCGTTCAGCTTGTTCCCGGCAGCGTCATAGTAGGTGAAGACAAGCTCGTCCTCGTAAGGGGTCCCTTCCTGCCAGAGGGGAGCGGAGATCGCCGCCTCATAGACCAGCGTCAGTTCCAGCCGGGAGCTGTTCCACTGCAGGGTCAGCTCCCGCTTTTCTCCGTCCCAGACGAAGGACTGATCTTCGCTTAACGCCGGGAAAACGGTCCCCTCTCCTGTGGTCAGGACACAGCGTTCGACCTGCTCGGTGGCATACTGCACTTCCAGAACCAGCCGGTTCGCTTCGTGTTCCCGAACCGTGTAGTCGCGCCATGGGGCGGGTGTTTCAGCCAGCGCCGAAGAACCGCACAGCCAGACGAACAGCAGCAATAGAAAACGTTGGATGATTCGAGGCATGACCTTCCCTCCTGTCGTTGATGAAGAACAAAAACCTTCTGCTCATGCAACGAATCAGACAGGGAAAATCCTGCTAAGATAGGCCGAAGGAAAAACTACGCCTGTTTTTCCAGCCCGCTTTTCTGAATGCAGCGCTGGAGCCAGCCGCCCTTGAGGTAATAAATCACGAAAGCGATGGATGTGACCACCCACGTCAGCGGGTAGCTGAAAAGAACGCATTCCACCGTGTTGTGGGAAGGAACGACGAACCAGATCCAGATGACGCGCAGCACGCAGATACCCGTCAGGTTCACGATGGTGGGGATCAGGGTATCGCCCGCCCCGCGCACCGCGCCGGAGAGAATTTCAATGCAGACGTAGGTCACGTAGCTGGGCACCAGCATCCACATGATCGTAACGCCGTAGTCCAGCACGATCTCGTCATTGGTGAACATCCCCAAAAAGACACGCGCGCCCAGCATCAGCACGCTGGAAAGCAGCACGGTAGCGATGGTGGAAAGAAGCAGACAGACCCGCACGCTTTTGTGCATTCGGTCATATTTGCCCGCGCCGAAGTTCTGGCCCGTGAAGGTGGTAATGGCAATGCCGAAGGCGCTGATAATCATCCAGTACAGGTCGCTGAGCTTGCCATAGGCCGTCCACGCGGCCAGCACGTCGGTGCCGAACACATTCATGCTGGCCTGAATGATGATGTTGGAAACGGAGTACAGTACCGATTGCAGCCCGGCGGGGAAACCGATCTGCAAAATGCGCTGAAGAATTGCACCATGGAAGCGGATTTCCCGGGGACGCAGCTGATAGGACTGCTGAGTGCGGCACAGGGTGACGATCACCAGCACCGCGCTGAGCAGCTGGGACAGGATGGTCGCCAGCGCCGCACCCGCCACGCCCATATTCGCGCCCACTACCAGCAGGACGTCGGCCACGATGTTGAACAGACAGCAGGCGATCAGGAAATACAGGGGACGGCGGGAGTCGCCGATGGCGCGCAGAATGCCGGAACCGATGTTGTAGATCAGCGAGGGCAGCATTCCCAGCGAAATAATGCGGGTGTAGGTGGACGCCTGATCGAGGATCTCCACCGGGGTGCCCATGGTGACCAGAAAGCCGGGCAGCAGGAAATAACTGAGTACGGTCATCAAAAGACCGCCCGCCAGCGCCAGCGCCGCCGCCGTATGCACGGACGCGCTGACCTCGGCGTTTTTCCGCGCCCCGTAATACTGGGAGATGATGACGCTTGCGCCGGAGGAAAGCCCCACGAAAAAACCCACCAGCAGATTGATCAGATTGCCGGTGGCGCCGCCCACGGCGGCCAGGGCTTCCTTGCCCACGAATTTACCGACGATGATCGCATCGGCGGTGTTGTACAGCTGCTGGAAGAACGTACCCAGCAGAATGGGAAAGAAGAAAAGAAGCAGCTGTTTCCAGATCACGCCTTCGGTGATGCCGTTGCCGCCATCGTTTGGAGAAAGACGCCGTTGCTTCATTGGAATAAACTCCTTATTTTTGGCTTTCGATGTTTTCCAGATGCCGGCGGATGGCCTCAAAGGTCTCGTCGGACAGGTCGTGCTCGATCTTGCACGCGTCCTGACGGGCCGTCTCCTCCGAAACGCCCAGTGCCACAAACATCTGGGTCAGAACAGTGTGGCGCAGGTAAATGCGGTCGGCAATGGCTTCGCCCGCCGGGGTCAGGGACAGCAGATTGTCGCCATCCATCAGGATGTAGCCGTTTTCCCGCAGCTTCTTCATGGCCACGCTGACGGACGGCTTGGTAACGCCCAGCGCTGCGGCCACGTCGATGGAACGGGCATAGCCCTTTTCTTTCTGCAGCATCAGGATCATCTCCAGATAATCCTCGCCGGATTCATAGATCTTCATGGCCGAGCCTCCTTCAATAGAAACAATTCCAGTCTGATACTAGCACAAACCCGGGGGGTTTTCAAGCTTTCCTTGTTTATGGTATACTGGACTAACACAATGGACACAAACGCGGGGAGGGAAGACCATGGCGGGAGCGCACGACGGGCACCGCGGCCGGATGCGGGAACGGTTCCGCAGGGAAGGGCTGAACGGCTTTGCCGACCATGAGGCGCTGGAGCTGATGCTGTTTTACGCCATTCCCCAGCGAAACGTCAATCCGCTGGCCCATGCGCTGCTGGAGCGTTTTGGCAGCTTCCACGGGGTGCTGGAAGCCTCGGAGGAGGAACTGTGCAGGGTGGAGGGCGTAGGCGAGTACGCCGCCGTGCTGCTTCATCTGTTCGCCGCCGTGGGCCGCCGGGTGGAGGAAAGCCGCGCCGGGCAGCGGGAAAAGCTCCGCAACCGCATGGAGGCGCAGGAACATTGCCGCAGACTGCTGGCGGGCCGCCGTCAGGAAGCGTTTTACGTGGTCTGTCTGGACGGCCAGCTGCAGGTATTGGCCGACGTACAGATCGCTACCGGCTCTTTAAGCGAGGTAGCCGCCTATCCCCGGCTGGTAGCGGAGGCCGTGCTGCGGTACAACGCCCACTCGGTGGTGCTGTGCCACAATCATCCCGGCGGCAGCGCCGTGCCCTCCCAGAGCGATCTGGACATGACGGCGGAGCTGGCGGCGCTGCTTTCCAGCCTGGAAGTGGCGCTGGCAGATCATATCATCGTGGCAGATGGGGAAACCTTCAGCCTGTATGCCAGCGAACTGATCCAGCGGGAGTACCGCAACGGAGAGCCGATTATCAAGGTGGCCAGCTCCGCGGGAGAGACCCGCATTGCTGATAAGATCCGAAAAAAGGACGGAAGACTGAAAGCATGACGCGAAAGAAAAGCGCAAAACCATGGAGAACATTCTGGAAAATTCTGATCGGTCTGCTGCTTCTGGGCGTAGTGTGCTACGCCGGGATGGTGGGCTGGATCTACGCGCAGGAGGTCAGCGTGCCGCAGCCCAGGGATTATGACAGCATTATCGTGCTGGGAGCACAGGTATTGCCCAGCGGGGAACCGTCGGTGCAGCTGCGCTGGCGCATGGACGCGGCCCGGAAGGTATACGACGAGCATCCCTGCTATATGGTGGTCACCGGCGGCAAGGCCGGGAAGGAGCCGGAAGCCGAGGGCGACGTGATGCGCCGCCTGTTTATCGAAGAGGGCGTGCAGGAGGATTACGTCATCAGCGACCCCTTGAGCGCCGACACCCGGCAGAATCTGCAGAATGCCTGGGCCATTTTGCAGGAGCTTGGGTGCAGCCGCCCCGTGGTGGTCACCAGTGATTATCATCTGCCTCGGGCCCTGCGGCTGATGCAGGATATGGGCATGGACGCGCAGGGCGTGGGAAGCCCCTGCCGCCCGGGCGTGAAGTATTTTCTGAAGAATCATCTCAGGGAGGTGCTGGCATGGGGGAAGTATTGGGCCGTGCGGTATCTGGGACTGAAGCTGTGAGCCGGGAGCAGTGGCCGGAACGGCTGAAAAACGGGCTGGACGCGCTGAACATCCGTTACGACCCCGCCACCCCGGAACGGTTGGCCCGCTACCACCAGCTTCTGACGGAGTGGAATCAGGTCATGAACCTGACGGGCGATACGGATTTTGAGACCTCTCTCGGGCGGCACTATCTGGATTCGCTGGCTCCGCTGGGCATCGAGGGACTGTTCCCCGAAAGCGCGAGCCTGATCGACGTGGGCACTGGCGCGGGTTTTCCCGGCTTGCCGCTGGCCATCGCCCGGCCGGACCTGGATGTGGTGCTGATGGATTCGCTGCAAAAGCGGCTGAATTTTCTGGATGCGGTGGTGAAGGAACTGGGCCTTTCCAACGTGCGTCTGTGCCACGCCCGGGCGGAGGACGGCGGGCGGGATCCCCTCTGGCGGGAACAGTTTGATCTGGCAGTGGCTCGCGGCGTAGCGGCGCTGCCGGTGCTGGCGGAGCTGCTGCTGCCCTTTGTGGTCGTGGGCGGGCGCATGTTGTGCTACAAAGGCCCCGCCGCGTCGGAAGAATGGGACGCGGGACAGCGGGCCGCCCGTCTGCTGGGCGGTGGCAAGCTGGAACGAACGCCCATCGTGCTGCCGGGGCAGGAGGACTGGGAGCATTGCGTCATCGCCCTGCCTAAAAAGGAAAAAACCGTTCGACAGTATCCCCGAAAAGCCGGCACGCCAGGCCGGGAGCCGTTGGGACAGACCGGCGGAAAATAAAAAGAAGCCGGAAAGCCTGAACCCTTGCACGGTCGCCGTTCCCGGCTCAAGGGCGCGGCGGTGGAATAAAAGAAACATAAAACAAAGAGAGACTCTGCGCAGCAGGGTCTCTTTCCCTTTGCCTGCCGCTGTCGAAATGTGGGGAACGATTCCCGCCTTTCCTCGGCAGGAAAAGCCGCCTGTGCAGGGAAATACACAGGCATGGACGCGTTCCGTGGGCTTCGCAGGTCATGGGGGAGGGCCTGCGGGGATCGCGGGGCGCGTTCATTTTTTCGTGAGGAAGGGGCGAACGGGATGCAGCCGACAGCCGAACAGATCCGCTGGGTACCTCTCAGCGACATTCAGGAAACGAACCGGGCGGAAAGCAGCGCCAAGGCCGGGGCCATTCAGGTGGAGGCTGAGGCGGACGGACGGTACACGCTGGTGGCGGGACAGGAGCAGCTGCAGCGGCTTCGGGAGGAAGGCAGCTGCTATGTGGCGGCAGTCATCAGCCCCGGGGTTCCGCTGGAAGAACGGCTCTCCGCTTTCGTGGACAGGCTGGCGAAGGGGCGGCTCCATTATCTGGACGAGGCGGAGCAGTACCGCAGCTTCATCCGTCAGGACGGCCTGACCACCCAGCAGCTGTCCCAGCGGACAGGCCGTTCCGTGCAGACGGTGCGGCGGAAGATTCGCCTGCTCAATCTGGGGGAGGAGGTCTGTGCCCTGCTGCGGCACTATGACCTGAGCGAATCCATCGGCGAGGCGCTGCTGCGGATGCCCGGCCAGCAGGGACGGCTTCGAGTGCTGCGCCATGTGGTGGAACTGGGGCTGGACACCAAGGGTACGGAAACGCTGGTAGACGGAGAATTGGCCCGGATGCCCCTGCCCATGACTTCCGGCCGCCATATGAAGCCGCTGATGCGGGATTATCGGCTGTACCTGAACGCCATTCGCGAGATTGTGGAGCAGATGCAGGACGCGGGCCTTCGGGCCGATATGCGGGTGAATACGGGCCGTGCCGCGGTGGATGTGCGCATTTCCATTCCCGTATTTACCGGGCGGAAGTGAAAATTCCCTTTTCACATGATTTGTGTTATACTGAAGCTGATTCCCTCAGGGAAGGATCTGGAAGCGGATGAGCCATCATCCCAGCCATTGGGGAGGTACGGACCATGGATGAATTTCTGCAGCAGGTTGTCGACAACATGCGCAAAAATGAGTTTGAAGTGGTGGAGCTGCACACGGCGCAGGAAGCCTGCGATTATCTGAATGAACACATCGCCGCCGGGAAGACGGTGGGCGTGGGCGGATCGGTCAGCGTGCGCGCCACCGGCATTCTGGAAAAACTGCAGGAGAAGGGCTGCACCGTCTATTCGCATTGGGGCGTGCCAAAGGAAGAAGTCAACCCCATCCGCCGCAAGGCCATCGGCGCGGACGTGTACCTTTGCTCCGCCAACGCCGTCACCCGTCAAGGAAAGCTGGTGCTGATCGACGGCGCGGGCAACCGGGCGGCGGCAGTGTGTTTCGGCCCGGAGCAGGTCTATTTCGTCATCAGCCATTCGAAGGTGGTGGACGGCGGCATCAATACCGCCATTGCCCGCATCAAGAAAACCGCCTGCCCGCCCAACGCCCGTCGGCAGGGGTTGGATACTGCCTGCGCCCGTACCGGCATGTGCGGCCCGGACTGTCACGACAGCATGTGCCGCCTGACGCTGGCGGTGGACCGCGCGCCCCGGGGCCGAAAGATCACCGTGCTGTTTGTGGAGGAAACATTGGGGTATTAAGAAAGGCCTCCGACCTGTCGAAAATGGGGCGTATGCTTCCGGCGGATCCGAAAAAACTCTGCCGTTTTTGGAAAAATCCAGAAAAACCGCGCTAAAATGCAAAAAAAGGTAGCGCGGTTTTTGGGTTTATGGTAAAATGAAAAATGGCTTAATGCCAATCTGGGCGGCTTTGCCGCATTCGAGGGATGTATCGTTGAATCAGAGAGTGTTGAAACTGATGGAGCGGCTGGCGCTGGATCAGCGCGAAGCCGTGCTGGTGCACAATCCCAGCAACATGTTCTATCTTTCCGGCTACACCGGCGAGGGTCTGGTGCTGATCGGACGGGAAATGCAGGCTATCATCACCGACTTCCGCTATACGGAGCAAGCCGAAAAGCAGGCTCCCGGATTCTCGGTGGAGATGACCGAAAAGGGCGTTTCTCATGAAGCGATCGTGGGCCGCCTGTGCGCGGAGCATGAGATCGGCGCGCTGTATTATGAGGACGATTACCTGACCGTCCGCTCCTTCGAGTCCTGCCGCAAGGCCGTGCCCGGCGTGGAATGGAAGAGCCTGCATGAAGAAGTGCAGCACATCCGCCAGATCAAGGACGAGGACGAGCTGAGCCGCATCGCCGAGGCGTGCCGCATCACCAGCGAAGCCTTCGAACGTCTGCTGCCTGAGATCAAAGAGGGCGTGACGGAGAAGGAGCTGGCGCTGAAGCTGGAGTTCGATATGCTGACCCATGGCGCGACAGGACTGGCCTTCTCCACCATCGTGGCTGCGGGCGCCAACGGTTCCCTGCCTCACGCGGTGCCCGGCGACTACAAGGTTCGTCTGGGCGATATGATTACCTTTGACTTTGGCGCGAAGTACAACGGCTACTGCGCGGATATGACCCGCACGGTGGCGCTGGGCCAGCCCAGCGACGAGATGCGCAAGGTCTACCAGACCGTGCTGACCGCCCAGCAGACCGCCCGTGACGCCGTCATGGCCGGCAAGTGCTGCAAGGATATCGACGCCATTGCCCGGAACTACATCTACAGTCACGGTTACGAAGGACGCTTCGGCCACGGGCTGGGCCACTCCGTGGGCATCGACATCCACGAAGAACCCCGCCTGAGCATGACCTGCAGCGCCATTCTGGAAGAAAACCAGATCATGACCGTGGAACCCGGCATCTATCTGCCCGGTGTGGGCGGCGTGCGCATCGAGGACTCCGTCATCGTCAAGAAGGACGGCTGCATCCCCCTGACCAGCCCCACCAGAGAACTCATTATCCTGTGATTCGCCCACAGGGCGTATCATCAACCAATTCTACACCATATAAAAAACGGAGGAATGACCAATGATTACTGCGGGCGATTTCAAAAAGGGCATCACCATCGAATGGGACGGCGGCGTGTGGAACATCGTGGATTTCCAGCACGTGAAGCCCGGCAAGGGCGCGGCCTTTGTGCGCACCAAGATCAAGAATATCATGACCGGCGCGGTGGTGGAGCGCAGCTTCAACCCCACCGACAAAATGCCCCGCGCCATCGTGGAGACCAAGGAAATGCAGTACGTCTACAATGACGGCGAACTGTACTACTTCATGGACACCGAAACCTACGAGCAGATCCCGCTGAACAAGGATCAGGTGGAAGACGCCATCCCCTACGTGAAGGAAGGCACCAACGTGACCGTGAAGTTCTTCAAGGGCAGCGCCTTCAGCGTGGCCGCCCCCAACTTCGTGGAGATGGAAGTCATCGACACCGAGCCCGGCTTCAAGGGCGACACCGCCAGCAACACCTACAAGCCCGCTAAGGTCGAGACCGGCTACAGCGTGCAGGTGCCCCTGTTCATCAACATTGGCGACCATATCCGCATCGACACCCGCACCGGCGAGTATATGGAGCGCTGCTAATTCATTTGGAGGATAAGACCATGGCAAATATCACGGATCGTACCGCTTACCTGCGCGGCCTTGCGGAAGGCATGAAGCTGGATCGGGAAGTGAACGAACAGCGCCTGATCCTGGAAATGCTGGACGTGATGGACGAAATGTCCCACCAGCTGGCCGACGTGAACGACAGCGTGGACGAGCTGAACGAATATGTAGAGGACATCGACAACGATCTTTCCGATATGGAAGACGTGCTCTTCGGCGACGACGATTGCGATTGCGACTGCGGCTGCGAGGACGACGGCGAAGACGAGGATGAGGAAGAAGACGACGATGAGGACGACGATCAGGAGCTTTCCTTCGATTGCCCCAACTGCGGCCACACCGTGATGATCCGCGCTTCCGACATCGACTTCGACGAAAGCCCCGTGTGCGAGCACTGCGGCCAGCCCTTCTTCGTAGACGTCGAGGATGGGGACTGAGTCCCCTTTCGGACTGCGCGCCTTTGGCGCGCAGGGGCGTAGAGCGACATGCAGATTGGCTGCGGAGATACCGCCGCTCGCGCAAGGGGCAGTGCCCCTTGACCCCACACCGCGCCTATAGGGCGCGGGACGCTCGAGAGAAAGCGGGTTGGCTGCGGAGCTACCGCCGCTCGGCAACGGGCCTCGCGGCTCGCGGGTCTGGTGTGGATTTTTTGCTAGTGGAGTGGGAAAGGTCGCCATTCGGCGACAGGCCTCATGGCTTGCTGAAAAGGCCAGCATGGATTAAAAACCATGCTGGCCTTTTACTTTGCCCTTATTCCGCTGTATTTTATTTGGCGCTTTTCTGACGATGTTCGGTGACAAATTGATAATAAAATAAAACCGTTTATCCGTTGCCAAGGAGTTATCAAAGACCATTTGCAGCCATCAACCAAGTCAAAAATTAGGCATGGTTAAAGCTACTGAATGAACTATCCCACTTGCGCAGCACATTCCCGAAGTTCAGAATAAAAATACAAAGCCACGTGGAAAGACTGGCAGGGACGATCGTTTTACGTCCAAACAGCCAATCACGTCCGCTGCCGAAGCGCACGGCCGTTCTTATTCATGCAGCTCCAATGGCAGTCCATCCGGGTCAAAGAAGAACGTCATTTTCTTTCCGGTATAATCGTCGGTTCGGATAGGCTCGCACTGGATGCCCATCTCCGCCAACGCTTTTACCTCGGCCTCGATGTTTTCCACGTGGAAGGCAAGATGGCGAAGGCCGCAGGCCTCCGGGCAGCTGGGACGCTTGGGTGGATTTTCCTCTGCGAAAATTTCCAGCTCGGTGTGCTCGTTCACCCGCAGGTCCAGCTTCCAGTCCCGCCGTGCCGGGCGATAATTTTCCCGGATGACCTCAAAGCCCAGCTGCTGAACATAAAAGCGCTTGGCGGCCTCATAGTCGGACACGATAATGGCAATATGGTGAATGGACGATAAGTTCATCTGGAGCCCTCCGTTTTCGGAATATTTTGAAATAAAAATAACTCCGACTGCTTTTTGCGATCGGGGTTATTTGGTGCGGGAAACAGGACTTGAAGTCGGAGACGGCTGTAAATAGTGTGCATTTCTGTATAATCCGGTTTCATTCTAAAGCCAATTAACACAAAAACAGTAAATATCATGCACTCTGATAAAACCCTGATTGGGGTGGAGGTTGGGGTGGAAACCAACACCTGGAGATGATCTGCTGAGATGCGCTGTTTGACTGGTGCAGAAGCAAACACACATCAAAAAGCGAAGCGAAGGAGGTCATCATCATGACAAATCTGAAAAAGGAAATCATCGAGAACGGCATTCATTATATCGCGGATTGCAGAAGAACGCAAATCGGCTATATGCGTTGTTCCTCAGCTCCAATCTCTACATGCTGGCATGTGCAGGACGGTCTCTCCAAAAACTTGAGATCGCCTGATAAGGGGGTATTATGCCCATTTGGGCCTCTAGGAGCGGATTACAGGGAATCCGAATCCCGAAAAGGCTCTGGAAAGGCTGCTTTCGCGTACAGATTTGTCAATTGTAATGAAATATCTGTGATTAATCAGCGGTTCCTTTAATTTAACCAATGCCCATAAAATTAACGATTTCCATCAATTTCCCTGAATGCACTCAATTCCAGCCTCTTGAATAGAGCATTCCAAAGGCTTCTTGTGCAGCTTTTGTGGGCACATGCCTTTCCCTATCGCTGTACAAAGGCCACTTATTCATGTTCTCGACTTTCCGCCTGACTTTTCAGCAAAGCGGCATACTGGCTTGGGGGCTGGCCTACGGAGGCTTTGAATACTGTAGAAAAATACAAAGGGTCTTCAAAGCCGACCGAATAGGCAACCTCCTTGATGGAAAGATGCGGTTTGTTCATCAGATTGCAGGCCTGACGAATGCGAAATTCCGACAGATATTTTTGGGGTGACATGGAAACCGTCTGCATGAAAATACGGTACAGTTGGCTGCGGCAGATACCCAGATGAGCAGCCACTTCTTTTACGGTAATGCCGGAGGCATAGTGGGCGGCGATATAATCGCAGGCGTGCTGCACCTGGTCGCCGCTGGAACGCGAGCGTCTTGGAAGCGCCCCCATATTCTCCTGTATCAAAAAGGAAATCAGCGTATACAGGTGCGCTGTCATGGAGATGATTTCGTGAGGAAGGTTGCCGCGGGCTGTATAAATGTCCAGCATTAGTTCCAGCATCTGATCCGGGCGCCGCAGGGTGATGACCGGCTGCTGAGGCGTAAAGGCGGTGGCGTTCATCATAATGCGCGCGTCGGTGCCGTTGAAGCCCACCCAGCAGAATTCCCACGGGTCGTCCGCGTCCGCCCTGTAGTTGATGGGCATATTGGGGTAGATCAGAAACGCCTGCCCCTCGCGCACGGGGTAGGAAACGCCGTTGAGAATATAGGTGCCCGCGCCCTTGATGACGTAGTGGATCAGGTAAAAATCGCGTACCTCCAGCCCGCGCGTATAGTTGGCCGTACACTGCTGGCGGCCGGTCCGGTAGACCGTCAGAGAGGCCATGGTGCGGAACTGATTCTTAAAGGAATACTTGTACCCTTCGTAAGCCATTGCGAGCGCTCCTTTCCTGTCTGCCATTATAGCAGAAACCGGCGGCGAATGCATTCGAAAATGTTGCTTCGAGTATGGAAAAAAGTTGCGATTTGATTGACAGTGCACTGTCAATCTGATGGATTTTAGCAAAATAATGTAGAAAAAGAAAAATAAAAAGCCGTATTCGACATTTAAAAAACGGGATACCAATCCAAAAAAGCAACATTTTTCCATACGATGACAACATAACGGCATGGAGACGGCGCGGCGGCTATGCTATGATACGGAAAAAGGAGTGTGGCATATGCAAACGAAGACGCAGGCCCCGGTGGAAACGGCTTCTTTCTCCCGGAGGAAAAGATGCCTGAACTGGCTGAAAAACGCCTTTACGAATCCTTACAATCTGTTGGTGATTGTGTCCATTGTGGCACTGAGCGTTCTGGTAGTGTGGCCGCTTTTGCAAATGGTGCTGACCACCTTCCAACTGGCTCCCTCTGAAGCGCGACGCGTGAAGGGTACACCCGGTGACTGGACATTGTATTATTGGCAGCGCATTCTGAACAGTTCCGTATCGGCCAACATGCTTTACCGTCCTCTGCTGAACTCTTTGCTGATTGCATCCTGTGTTTCCGTAGGGAGCATTCTGGTAGGCGGTCTCATTGCGTGGCTGATGGTGCGCAGCGATCTGCCAGGCAAAAAGTTTTTCTCCCTGGCAGTGATCATTCCCTACATGATTCCCTCCTGGTGTAAATCCATGGCCTGGATCAGCGTATTCAAAACGCCGCGCATTGGAGGCTCCGCCGGCTTCTTGAGTTATCTGGGCATTACAGTGCCTGAATGGCTGGCTTATGGTCCTGTGGCTATCATCTGTGTGCTGATTATTCATTATTACGCCTATGCCTACCTGCTCATGTCCGCAGCGCTGCGGTCTATCAACTCCGAGCTGGAGGAGATGGGTGAGATTATCGGTGCACCCCGCCGCATGATGCTGAGCAAGATTACCTTCCCATTGGTACTTCCTTCCATTCTTTCTTCGTTTATCCTGATTTTTTCCAAATCCATGGGTACGTTTGGCGTACCGGCCTTTTTGGGCATGAAGGTAAGCTATTACACGATTTCCACCATGCTCTACAGCAGCATCAAGCAGCAGCAGACGGCCGTAGCCTATACCATCAGCCTGATTTTGATCTCCATTGCAGCCATCGTTATTTTCCTGAACCAGCGTGCCTTAGGCACCCGCAAGTCCTATGCTACCATTGGTGGCAAGGGCGGTCGCTCAAACGTGCTGTCGCTAAAAAAGGGCAAGGTACCCATCACTGTCCTGCTGGCGTGTTTCCTGGGTTTCGCAGTGGTGCTGCCCATCGGCATTTTGATTCTGCAAAGTCTGATGCTCAAGTTGGGCGATTTCAGCCTGAGCAATTTGACCCTGCACTATTGGATTGGCCAGGGCGTGAAAGAAATTTTCAATAGTGAGCCAGGCGTACTGGTGAATCCGCAGTTCTATCAGGTGCTGAAGAATTCGCTCAAGCTGGTGGTCATTGCTTCTTTCATCGCCACTATTTTCGGTCAGTTGATCGGTTATGTAAACTCCCGCGGCCGCCATCTCAAATCCGGTAAGCTGGTGGAGCAGCTGGTGTTCATTCCCTATCTGATTCCTTCCATCGCCTTTGGCGCCATGTATCTGTCCATGTTCTCCACAGCCAAGACCGTTACGCTTTTTGGTCATACGCTTACAGTACTGCCTTCCCTGTATGGTACCTTTGCGTTGCTGGTGCTGGTGACGGTGGTAAAAAATCTGCCCTTCTCCAGCCGCGCAGGTACTGCCAACATGCTGCAGATCAGCGTGGAACTCGAGGAAGCTGCTCACATTTCCGGAGCACATTTTTTGACTCGTTTCCGCAAAATTGTGTTTCCCCTGTCCAAGAATGGATTTATGAGCGGCTTCATGCTGATCTTCATGGCCATTATGAAGGAATTGGATTTGCTGGTCATTCTGATCTCACCCACGACTCAAACCATGCCATATATGGCCTATTCCTATATGTCGGGCGGTATGGAGCAGTATTCCAACGTAGTGGCCATTCTGATGTTCTTGGTGGTATTCCTGATCTACTGGATTGCCAATAAGTTCTTTAACGCGGACATCAGCCAGGGCTTCTGAGCTGTAGAAAAGGAGAGCAACGTATGAGCCAGATCGTTTTGAAGAATATTGATAAATTTTACGGTTCCAACCATGTTTTGAAAAATTTGAACCTGACGGTGAATGACGGAGAATTCATGACCCTGCTGGGTCCGAGTGGTTGTGGCAAGACCACTACCTTACGCGTGATTGCCGGTTTGGAAAAGCCCCAGAACGGAACCATTGAAATGGACGGTCATCTGGTAGTAAATGCCAAGGAACTTTACTTTGAGGATCCCGGAAAGCGCGGCATGAATCTGGTGTTCCAGTCTTATGCTCTTTGGCCTCACATGACGGTTTTCCAGAACGTGGCCTTTGTGCTGAACGTGCAGAAGGTGCCCAAGGAAGAAACCAAACGTCGCGTGATGGATGCCCTGGAAAGAATGCGGATTGAGCAGTATGCCGACCGTTACCCCTCCGAGCTGTCCGGCGGCCAGCAGCAGCGCGTGGCTATCGCCCGAGCCATCGTATCTCAACCCAAGGTTCTTTTGCTGGACGAACCCCTGTCCAACTTGGATGCCAAATTACGCATCGATATGCGCTCCGAAATCAAGCGCCTGCACCACGAAATGGGTACCACTATCGTATATGTCACCCACGACCAAGTGGAAGCGCTCACCATGTCCACACGTATCGCCATTTTCTTTGAGGGCGAGTTGGAACAGGTGGCTGCGCCCATGGATCTTTACCAAAATCCCATTTCCCTGCGCGTTGCGGATTTTATCGGCAACCCCCGCATCAACTTTGTGGAGGGACAGGCCAAACGCGGCGAGGATGGCGGCCTGGTGGTCACTTCATCTCTTGGGCGCATGAGCTTCACCGCTGATTGCTTGACGGATGAACTGCCCGCTCAAAGCAGCTTCGACGTGGTCCTGGGCATCCGCCCGGAAAAGATCGGTATCTGCTCACAGAATGGAGACGGTGCCATCGCCGCGTCGGTATATGCCACTCAACCGGCAGGTTCGGAGACTACCATTCACCTGAAGATGGGGGATGATTCCGTAGTATTGGCTAAAGAAATGGGGATCCGCAACTATGCGGTGGACCAGGTGGTACACGTAAAAATTGCCCCCGACAAGCTGAATGTATTTGCCAAGGAAACAGGCCGTCTGATCAAAATGGCTGTGCCGGATTAAAAAGCGAATCTAAAGGCAAAAGCCTTAGAGAAAATAAATAGGGAGGAACGTAAAATGAAAAAATGGATCGCCATGCTGTTGGCAGCCTGCATGCTGCTGGCCTGCACCGCCGCTCTGGCGGATGCAAAATGGGCCGAGGACAACGGCCTGAACAAAACGGAAACGGTGGAAGAACTGTACCAGGCCGCTTTGGCCGAGGGCGGTGTGCTGAACCTGTACGGCTGCACCGGTCGTGACGAAACGGTGGGCAAATCCTTTATGGAAGCCTATCCCGGTATCACCGTGAACTTCTACGATCTGGGCATCAACGAAATGCTGGAAAAGTTCCGCCGCGAGTATGAGGCAGGCGTGTATACGGCAGACGTGCTGCAGCTGAAAGAACAGAATGGCAGCGTATACATGGATTATATCAAGGAAGGTTTGCTGCACAACTATCATCCCGAAGATATCTTTGGTGATGTGGATCCCAGTTATCTGTCTGTAACCCCCTTCGTGATCGAACTGGACTGGTGGAACTACAACACTCAGGCTTACGATAAGATGCCCATCAGCTCCTGGTGGGATCTGACCAAAGACGAATGGAAGGGCAAGTTCATTTTCCTGGATCCCACCGGTGAACCCGACCTGATCGTGTTGTTCACTGCTATGATCCAGTATGCCGATCAGATGGCTGCCGATTACGAGCGTGTGTTTGGCGAACCCATTGTGCTGGCTGCTAACGAGCCCACTGCAGCCCACGCATGGATTAACCGTGTTGCCAAAAATGGCGTTATCATCGAAAGCTCCAACACCAACATCGTCAAGAACGTTGGCGGCGCCGCTGATATGCAGGATCCGCCTCTTGGCTATGGAGTGTCTTCAAAGTTGCGTGAACGCGACCAACAGGGCTATTATCTGGGCGTGGATCCCTCCGCATTCCAGGATGAAACTCCCACCACAGCCATCAGCTTCATGATCGCTCAGATTGCTGATAACTGCCAGCATCCCAACGCCGCCAAGCTGTTCATCCGTTTCCTGTGCGGCGAAACCGATCATACTGGTGAAGGTTTGGCCCCCTTCCTAACCGCGGGTTCCTATCCCGTCTTCCCTGATGCTCCCACTCTGGATATTGACCAGCCGGCTTTTGATTCTATCCCCACCTTCCCCTTGGATTTGGACTACTACTACGAGAACTACTACGACGTATATGACTACTGGATTTCCGTGCAGCCCTGACGGAAAAAACAATGCTTGCGGCGGGGTGAAAGCCCCGCCGCTCATAAAGTTCATGAAGGGATGAAGAACAATGAGCCACTTGGCGATGGAAGATCAAAATCTGGTTGAAAAAATGATTGGCAGACAGCTGGTCTATCAGGGAAATCCCTATCAGCTTTGGCTGGATGAACTTCAGCTGCCCAACGGCTCAGAAATCAGCAGAATGCACCTGCATCACCCCGGCGGCGTAGCTGTGCTGGCACTGGATGATCAAAATCGCTGTGCTATGGTTCGGCAATACAGACATCCCATTTCTCAGATTACGTTGGAAATTCCTGCAGGCAAACTGGATAAGCTGCCAAACGAAACGAGGGAACACGCCGCTCATCGGGAACTCCGGGAGGAAACGGGCTTTACCGCAAAAAAAATGATCTCCCTTGGATACATTTACCCATCGCCCGGCATTATCGACGAAGTGCTGCATCTGTTTTTGGCACGGGAAATCGAAAAAAGCAGTCAGGATCTGGATGATGACGAATTCATTCAGGTAAGCTGGTTGCATATGGATGAGCTAGAGGAAAAAATCGCCAGCGGTGAAATTAAGGATATAAAAGCAATTTGTGCTTTCAGCCGTGCCAGATTGATGAAGCTGATTTGAGGGAATGACCATGAAGAGGAAGCATCGTCCGGATCTGCTGTATGCCTTTGCCCTGAGTCTGGTGTTCGTGGTCATCGACGCGGCGGTATTCGCCCTGACGGCGGAGCCGCTGGGAAGCGTGCTGCGCTTTACGCCGGTCTGGCTTTGCAACGCCGTCCATGCCGCCGTCATTGCCTGTATCGGTACGCTGCTGGGTTGCTGTTCTATGTTGGCACTGAACCGCCGAAAAAAACATTTGGCTCCTTGGGGCTATTCCTTTTTTGCCGTTTATCTGGTGTTATGCTACGGGCTTGCAATCTTTGGCCTACCAGCGGAAAGCAGACCGGCAGCACTGGAATTGATTACTTATGGCTTGACACCACCCACGCTGATAGGCATTGGGCTTTCCTGGGCTCTGTATGGCCTGTGGAAATCTGGGCGGACAAACACATAAATCGATTTGATTGGGAGCGGGCAACCGCTTCTTTTTTGCTCTTATTGCCATTCTCTAAAATCACTGCCAGAAAGCGATGATTTAACGAATGCTCATAAATCAACGAATCTCCACAAGTTTAACGATTGCCGTAGTTCCCGCAGTGCAAAAACCCCAATAAAGTCGAAACAACTGAAAAGCCTTAGCGCCATAGGCAGAAATCTGATGAATCAGCTGAAGCATCTTCTTGGGAGAATGCATTTCGGTCAGCTCAATATAATCCGTTTCAGGAGAAAGCAGATTTTTGAAATAAATCTTGCTCCCGTTGGCCAGATAAACCAGCGGAATCAACCCGTCATACCAAAGACCATACCAATTTTGCGGATGAGTGGCATAGCCCTCGGCCTGGGACTGCACATCTTCCGCCAGCGGGTTTTCCTCCCGCTTGGCTTCCACCACAGCGATAGCCTTATCATCCACAAAAAGCAGATAATCGCTTTCCGTGTTTCCCTGCATCAGCCCTTCCTTAACGGCGGAAGCACTGTGAGGAGTATATTCTTCACGGGATACAATTTCCCAGCCGGCTTTTTTCAGCTGCCGGTCAATCTTCTCCCGCGCTCGTTCTTCAGGAAGCATGGCGTTCCTCCTTTGGTCTTACGATGGGATTACTCCTGCTGCGCAATTCTTTTCCTCAGGTCATCCAGCTTTTCCCCATTATAGGTAAACCAGATTGTTCCCTGAACGGGATGGGTGAAGCCTTTCAGCTTCTGCGCCAGCGCAGACAGCGATGTGGTCTCGCCGTTATACTCAATATGCCGGTCATCAACCACCGTGGGGCGGACGGATTCATCGTCAACAAAAACGATTTCCGCACCGAAAGGAATCCCACATTCACTGAACCGGAAGGGCCCTCGCCGGGCTTCTTCCCGTACTTCTTCAGCTATTTGCTCGTCAATGATTTCATGGCCTTCCGGCTGAACCCGCTTCAAACGCTCCTGCGTTCCGCTGATTTTTGCGATGCTCTCCAGCAGGCTGTACGCATCCTCCGCAGACATGGCGTAAACTCCTTCACCCGCTCACGGCCATCGAAGGTTTCGATGGAGCGAAGGTCGGGATTCAGCCGGTCGATCAGCTTGTGCAGTTCCTTATCGGTCAGAGCGCTTTCAACCTCATAGACAGCATAAGCCCGAAAAGCAAAGGGGATCGTTTCGCTGCGGTTCAGCTGCTGCAGCCGACGCTCCAAATTCTTTGCATACCCGATCTTGATATAATCAGGAAAGGATGGATTGGTCAGAATATAGATAACGCCTTTCGACATAGGGAATACCTCCATCGTGTAAATTCACTGAGGGTCCTGGATCAGCTCCATAATATCATCCATGGTACAGCCCAGCGCGCCGCAGATTTTGACCAGCGTTTCCACACGCACATCCTCGTTTTTACCCAGCTTGGCCATGGCGTTGGTGCTGATCTTGGCCGCTTTGATGAGCTGCGTTTTACTCATACCTTTGTCGATAAGCAGCTTCCATAATTTATTGTAGGATACAGACATTGCGTTGTCCCTCCATATGCGAAATAACGGCAGTGTGTTCCTTGAAGAGTATACCACATCCTACAGTTATCTGCAATATAAAATTGCAATCCTCAATCAGTGCAATCCTTTCCTGAGATGCTGCTTCTGCCGTCATCATTGCACTCATGGCAGTTGTCCTTCAGGGGTAGGGTGACAATCATCGGGATAGCTTTATGATTGAGTTTTGCATGTATCCCTGGCTCCGCTCTTGGCCTCGTTTCTGGTTCCGTTTCTGGCTTCATGATGGAGCCAGATGATTTGTACTGGCCTCGTTTGTGGCTCCACCATGAAGCCAGGACTCATTCCACTGGCTCCATGATGGAGCCAGTGGCTATTGGCTGGATCTGAAGTATAGTGATCGGCGTGGCTAAATATCATATGGCAGTATTGAAAAGGTGAACAATAGCTCCTCCGCAAAAAAGTTGCAAAGTTCATATGAAAAAATGTGTCGTCCAATGTCGTGTAAATGTCGTCCAATGTCGTCCAATGTCGCCCTGATGTCGTCTTGATGTCGTGGTGGAGAATTGGTATCATGTATAATGTGAAAAAGTAGAACAGGAGAAAATGAAACGTGCCACATAGCAGCACCTATGTTTGCTGACGGATATGCAAAAAATGTCGCATGATGTCGCATAATGTCGCAAGACGCCGAGGTCAAGATGTGCTATCATGTACGATGTAAAGCTGGACAAAAATTGTCGTCCCCCGTCGTGAAATTGTCGTTCAATGTCGTCCCTGTACCGTCTTAACACCGGGCCCTTTCTATGTTATAATGTAAGTTGTCAAAGAAGGATGAAAGCATCAGGCCAAGCCGCCTGGTGCTTTTCTTTTACCCATCGCCCATCAGAAAAGGAGGAAGCGCATGAACGAAAACCAGAAACGCACCATCCACTACAGTTTCAAGGCCACACCGGAGGAGGATGAGATCATTCAGAAAAAGATGGAGCTGGCCGGAATCAAGAATCAGTCCGCGTTCATTCGGCGCATTGTTCTGGGAGGATTGATTCTGCGTCTGGATCTGCCGGAGCTGAAAAGTGCAACGCGCCTCATGGACAGTCTTTCCAACAACGTAAATCAAATCGCCCGGCGGCTGCATGAAGGCGGATCGATTTATGAAACGGAGATAGACGACATTGTGGAAAGGCAAAAGCAGTTACAGGATACGCTGGACAAAATCCTTACCAGCCTAGATCGGATAAGACGATAAGCTGGGATCATCATATACTATCGCGGCGGTTTGCAGTTTGCAGATCGCCGCTTTCTTATGCGGAAAAACAGGAGGAACTATGGCGACCACAACGATTTTGACCATACACATCAACAAAGGAAAGACACCGAAGCAATGCGTTGCAGCGCAGCTGAATTACATCATGAATCCGACAAAGACCAATGGCGGCGCGCTGATTTCATCACACGCCTGCATGCCGGAAACGGCGGTTAATGAATTCATGCTGTACCGACAGGAGTATTTCGAGAACACCGGCAGGGAAATCGAAAATGAAGTTTTGGTCTATCATGTCCGGCAGGCTTTCAAACCCGAAGAGATCACGCCGGAGGAAGCAAACGAGATCGGAAAGGAGCTGGCGTCCCGAATGACTGACGGTCAGTTCGCCTACGTCGTTGCGACACACATCGACAAACACCACATCCACAATCACATCATCATTTGCTCCACCGATCTGGAGGGGCAGCACAAATACCGGGACGTGAAGCAATCGGCAAAGGATCTTGCGCAGATCAGCGATTCGCTGTGCCGTGAACACAGTCTGTCGGTGATTCAGAATCCACAGGACAAAACCGTCACTTACGACAAGTGGCAGGGCAATCAGCGAAGGTTCACCCACCGGGATGAGCTGCGAATGATCATCGACGCCGCGCTGCGGATGCAGCCTAACGGCTTCGATGCGCTGATGCAGCTGCTGGAAGATGCCGGTTGCCGCATCAAGCGCGGCGCGCAAATCAGCATCAAGCCGCCAGAGGGAAAACGGTATATCCGGCTCGATACCCTCGGCTCGGAATACGATGAAGCATCCTTGCGCCGGACGCTGACAGGCGATCATGTGCACATTCCGAAAATCCCGCGGGGCGATTTCAACGGAAGTCAGGTCAAGCGATTGATCGACATTGAAGCAAAGCTTCACGCCGGCAAAGGAAAAGGTTATCAAGTCTGGGCCGAACGAAACAACATCGACGCAAAAGCGCAGATGATCATTTTCCTGAAAGAGCATCACATCTGTTCGCTGGAAGAACTGAACGATCAGATTCAGGAGCTGACCGATCAGCAAAAAGAGTTGAAAGCCTCCATCCGGGAAAAGCAAAACCGAATGAAGGAGATCAACCGACAGCGGCAAACGATCCGGGATTACAGCCGGACGAAAGAGGTTTATACCCGGTATCGGGAATCCGGCTGGTCGGTGAAATTCTATCAGGAGCATCGACAGGAGATTGAAGGTCACCGGAACGCCCAGGCGGTCTACTCATCTCTCGATGGAAAGATACCGACGCTGAAAGAACTGACGGCGGAATACGATGAGCTGAAGGAGCAGAAAGAAAACGATCAGGCAGCACTGGACGAGCTGAAACCGAAGCTCACAGACCTGAAGCATATCCGATATAACTATGAAATTCTGGAGCGTGATGCCGCGCCAAATAGTAACCAACATGTCATACCAAAGGATCACCACTCCGATGAACACGCTCCCCATCACGATGACGAATCCCGCTGATTCGCACAACAACCACAGCGTTTGCGCTGGTAAAAGGGGCTTGGGGGCCATGCCATCCAACAAGCAAAGTGCAAAAGGTGCTACCTTTGCCCTGCTTGCTACTATGCTCCAGGGCTGGTTTCGGGAGACCATGGAATCGTTCCCCCGAAAAAAAGAAATTTCATTTCGTGAAAACTTTTGGTCCTGAAACCCCAGTAAAACCGTTATTTCAAGAAATCGGAAAGACACAAAAATGCCAACAAAGCCTTACGCCGCAACGCTTTCCGAAGTTTTCAAAACGTGA
>ERZ772860.672-NODE-672-length-28873-cov-19.626935_pt1 | contig 28873 bp, 18 predicted proteins | sample MGYA00511342_ERZ772860 | MGnify/ENA primary metagenome ERZ772860 (study PRJEB29015, sample SAMEA2737665) | human gut metagenome | biome: human gut; feature: human-associated habitat; material: faeces | place: China | collected 2012 ... | reverse complement strand
CTCTTCTTCTCTCTGCTCCGTTGCAACGTCATTCCACACAATTAGCAGAAGAGCCAAAAAAGCTCTTACGGCGCTCAGGAGCGCTTTCGCATGGGCCGTTGATGCGGGATACCTATCGAACAACCCCTTCGTCAACATCAAAGTGCAGCCGGACTCCCGGGAAGAAAAAGTCGTACACGAAGCCTTCACTCTAGAAGAAATCCGCCTCCTCATTCAGAAACTCCCGGACGAATGGTCAAGTGCGGTGCGATGCTGCATCGGTACCTACGGCCAGAGACTCGGAGACATCCTCTCGCTGCGCTGGGAACAGTTTGACTTCAACAGCGGAGTCGTGCGCATGGTCACAGGAAAAACCGGACGTGTTCTCACCCAACCCATGATGCCGGACTTCCGTGCATGGGCGCTCGCGCGATACGAGTCTGCCAGAGCTCAGGGAGGGGACGCTGCAACATGGGTCTTTCCCAAGCTGAGATGCCACACAAGCCCCTCATACGAGTTCACCCAACTTGTCAGACTCCACGGCATAGGACTGAAGGGCGCAAGCGCGGGTGGTCACCGACGAACATGGCACTCCAAAACCTTCCACAGTCTGCGGGCCTCTGTAGCAACAATGCTGCAAGCCGCCGGGGTGTCGCAGGGGATGGCGATGGAGCTTGTGGGGCATGAGTCCGCGGCAGTCCACTCCGTTTACATTCGCCCATCCGCCGAGCAGCTCCGCGACGCCGCCGAGAAGCTCCCGAAGCTATAAGCAGCCTGCCGGGCAACACTCAAGCCGAAGAGTGTTGCCCGGCTCTCCGTCACTTTGTCTGCGCCGCGTAGACGTCAGCCCCCACCTTCACCGGATTCATGATCACGCTGGCATCCAGAGCAGCATCACTGAAGCTTCCCCAACGACTCTGCCCGAACCCGAACGGGACGGCGAGCAGGGCAAGCCCTCGCAGAATACGCTTGCTGTGCCTCATGATCTCCTGCATATCCATCTCATCCCCCTTTCTCGCCAACCTTACGCTCGACTTGTACGCCATGCTGATATCGCCCACAAGCGGGGTGCTGTGCCAAGAGCCCGTGCCGCTGGCATAGCTGTAGAGCTGGTTTGGCAGTTCCCCCAGAAGAGGCACGGCTGTCAAATCGGACGACAAAGCGGCGAGAACGTACTTGCCAGCTGCCTCCATCCATTCTTCATCTTCTTTGTCATCGTCCCCTCCGTAGCACAGTTGCCAGAGCAGGCACACAACTCCATAGTTGAACGTTCCGCGCATAGCATAGTGCAGCGCGGCAGCTCCCCACTGCCCGCTCATCCACTGGCTTGCCAGCTGGGCAAGATCTTTGAAGATTTCAGACTTGAACATCGTAGCCACATTGAGCATGACCTTGCTCAGGCCCCTTCCGGTGGCCAGCATGCTCGCGCGTTGCTCAGGCGTGATAGGCTGAGCCCCGACATCCAGCGCGCGACCAACGGCATCCAGAGCCTGCTGTTCGATCTGAGCCGGCGTCATACCAAGCGCGTGCTGCTTGTTGAGTACCTCAAGCCTAGAGTAGAACGTATCGGCCAAAGCGAGCAGCCCGGGAACATTGGCAGCACGATCAATGGCACCCATCACGCGCATGCCGGTGTCTGCAATCACACCCGCGTACACACTTTGCCTGGCACTGCGCAACGTGGAGGCTTTGCGCATACGTTCCTCAGCGCGAGGCATGTTGTAACGCTGCTGCCAAAACTCGCGCTGCTGTAAAGCTTCCAGCCTTACCTTCCCCTTTCCGAGTATTACCTTCCCGAGCGATTGAGCCCACTCCATCACTCCGATTTTGCTGTAGGCAAGCTCTTTGGCACCGTCAGATCTCTCAATCACTGATCGGGGCACAAGGCCTGCTGTAAGCCCGTTGAGAATGCCGCTTGCTTGCTTCGTGTAGGACTTCGGGTTGAACGCAAGGGCATCCTTTGCCAGCTGTCCGAAGAATCGTGCCAGCACCTTACCCATAGCTTCCATATTCACGGCTTCAATCCCAACGCAATTATCCAGAATGTTGATCTGGTCTTTCACTGCTCTAACCCACTGAACTCCGCAATTCACTTCCAACGTCTTCACGAACCCATCATTCATGAACATATTACGCAGCTCCTGCGTAAGCTCACCCACGTAGACATAGTTGAGCTGTTCGTCCGTTGCCCGATAAAATACAGAAAGAGCATTCGTGTTCCAGTCTGCCTGCGCGTGGTGTTTCCTGACTCGGTTGATCGTGAAGCTGGCCGCCTGTCCGAGCACGCCGCCGCTTTGGTCGGTTAGCAAGTCCGTTTCCTTCATCGTAGAGATATTAAAGTTCCCGGGCCAGTAGAGAGGCAAGAGACGCAGAGGCACCCCCATGCGTCGATTGTAGGCTTCATTCGTCAGAGGAGTCACGTACTCAGCTACGTAATCGCGCATCCAGTAGCAGAACTCCATGCACTCTTCACCCACGAAGTCATAGTACGGCTTCAACGTTGCCTCAAGATCATAGTCGGTCTCGAACTCGGGTGTCCCGGGAGTCAGCTCGCGCCCGCTGGCGTCGCGGCGGATAATGCCCCAATCCTCCAGCAGAGACGTATAACCGGGCTGCTCCAGAAGCAGCAAGTTGTTTGCCACAGCCAGCCGGGATACCTTCAGCGTCTCCGCTTCAGCCTTTTCTCCCCAGCGTTTCACCGTCAACTTCACAGTTTTTGCCTTGCTCGGTGAGGGCTTTGATTCTCCATTAGAGAGAGTCCGAGTCCGGTTGTTCATCTCGTCGAGCACGGCCCTCAGCTGCTCCATCTCCGATTCGGGCACCCTGTCCGGCGGCACCATCTGCTGAGACTCTGCTTCCTGCCTTTCACGCTGGCGCACAGCGTTGCGCTCCGCAGGAGTCATGCTCACCCACGCCTCTGCCTCCTCGCGATCCAGCGTGTACGTCTGCGACTCACGCTTCCACGCCCTGAGGCCATGGTCCTCGCGTTGCTTCCCCAACTCATTGAGCACCCGCACCGCATCCGCCTCACTCTTGCAGCCAAAAATCTCCCTCAGCTTCATGCTCAGCATCATATTGCGCCTGCTTGTTTCACGGTGTTTGCCTTCCTGCGCTTGCAGAAGCATATCCTGCAAACGCACCACCATGCTGCTTCCCAGTTGCCGAGTCTTCGCCTGAATGAGATGACTGAAGTTCATTAACCCGTAGATGTAGTCCAGCGCAGCGCGCTTGCTCGTGCGCCGCACCCCTGTCGCATCCTTATTCTGCTCCTTGTTCACGGCAGCGGGCGTAGCCTGCTTCCGCATATTTTCCGTCATGCGGCGCATCATCCACCGATTCTTTCTCTTCCGCTTGTCGAGCTCGCTCTTCCAGCTATTGCGACCCGTTGCCACAAACTCCGCGAACGACTCCGCCGCCTTCAGCGCCTGTGCAGAGCTCATCGCCTGCCAGCAGCCATAGGTCGTCAGAATGTTCAGGGCATCCTGCAACTTTCCATGCCTCTTCTCATAATCCTCCTCGGTGCCGGTAAGCGCCTGCATCTGAGCAACCACAGCCTGATACTCCTCGTCCATCTGCTCCTCCGTCATCCGGAGAGCACGCATGATCTCTCCCATCGTCCTGTAATGGTCAGCATCCATCTTGCCCTTCTTGCTTCGGTGCCCGGGCTCACTCTTCGGCATGGCGCGCTTCCGAATGGACTCAATACGCTCCCATGCCTGTTCCTTGACGTAGCGGTTCAGCTGGTCCCGACAAGCCACAGCCACCTTCCTCAGCGAGCGATCGAGCCGCTCGGCGCCAAGCTGAGCCATAGCCTCTCGTGCCTCTTCCTCACTGAGCCCCTGCAGCAGCAGCGCATCACGCTGCTTCCTCATTGCCGACAAGAACTTCTCGGCAACTGCCCCCTTCATAGCGCCTCCGCGCATCGGCAGATCACCGTGCTGCACCATTTCCGCATACGCAGCCGCCCAGTGCATCAACAGATTGAGCCTACCCATCTGCGCCAAGTGCGGCGGCAGTATCGCCCGCGTAGCCGAGATCAGAGACAAGAGCTCAGCATAAAGCCTCGCTCCATCCCCCAGCCTTACCGACTCCCCCGCGCGCGACACCTTATTCAGATCCTGTAGCATTCGCTCCCAGTCACTTGCGAGAGCTGCAATTTGCTCATCCTTCACCGCGATGAGAGAAAGCTCTTTCTGCACAGCCTCACGGCGCTGGCTCGCCGTCAGGGCCGAGTAGGTAATATCGGGAGCTGCCGGGTCAAAGCCCCCAGGCTCAAACTGCAACCACCCTTCCCACGTACGCAGCGGAAGAATCCCATCGCCCTCTTCGGCTGAAGAAGCAGATTTTGCAAAATTGTTCTTGCTTTTCTCCTCGCCTTGTGATACAGGAGAATTGTCTATGTTCACGACATTTGATACCCTTGAAGAGTTGCGCGAAGCCGTTTCCAAGATCGATTTCTTCTGGTTCGCAGAAGACATGGACACCGACAACGTGTGGGGGGTGGAACGGCGCGGAAACTGGTACCGACTCGAGAAATCCGACGACGGAACTAAGTACGAGCTCTGGTCATTCCCAGTCTGCCGGTCGTACGATAAGCGTCCGTATGATTTCTGTGACGTAACTGAGAAGGAATTCTGGGCGCGTGTACTGTAATACTCCTCGCCTTGCTGTAACTTTCCGAGCACCGCTTCCAGCTCCGGGAGTTCTGCGCTGACGTAGTCTTTCAGCTTGGACTTCGCCTCTTGGCATGCGTCGAGTGCACGTTTCCGGAGCTCTTTCATGTCATTGTAGTCAGCACCCTGATAAAGCCCTTGGCTGTAGTGAGCTAGGGCTTCTTGCAGGGTATTTAGCCATGCCTTTTTTACCGAATCGGGCTCAGACTTAATAGCATTGGTAATCTTTCTTGCGACCTCGTAAATCAGGTGTCCCACCTCACCCTTCACCTCCATCATGTGTTGCTCAATGAGGATGAGCTCTCCAATAAATCCATGACGAGTCCGAAGGTTCAGCTTGACATCTGCATAACCATATCTTGACGAGTGAGCGTAAACGTTTTTTACGCGCACTACCTCTAACCCCTTTGCTTTCACGGCCTCAATGACGTCGGTGAAAGAATCTCCCGGCTGCAAGACAATTGTTCCTCCGTACACATCTAGCAGCTTGCCTGCGTCGCCTTTGTAGTCATCTTTTACCTTGAAGGCAGCTCGCTCTCTCCCCTTGAGAGACTTGCGCATCTTGACAATCAAACCAAGGTCGCGCCCCACAGACTCAATCGCGTTTCGGATATCGTCCATGCCAGCCTTGGCCATCTCGTACACCTGATCCAGATTATCGACATCCATGCGCAGATTGGGCATGGCCGACATCTCGCCCACATCCTTGGCCGACAGGCGCACCCGAGTCTTGCGCATGTCGGCAACGCTAAAACTAGCTAAGGGATGTCTCTTGTTGAACCGCTTGGAAAGCGGTATCGGGTTTCCTTCCGGGTCATAGGTAATGACGTCGAGCAGCTTTCGATTTCTGCTCGTATTTTGGTATGCGTAGTTTTTGCCATCATCATAGCCCCACTCGCAAATATCGTCACCGTTCCACCATGCATCAGAAGCCTTTACCGCCTCAATGATCACACGATACTTCCCGGCTCCGAACTGGCGCAGCCCATGTTCCTGTGCATATTCTTTTTCAGGGGTAATCCAATCACCATTTCGGAAATAAGACTCACGCACATCTTTGGGAACCGCGCGGTAAAATCTCATGACGGGTTCCTTGCGCTCCCCCCTCTTCCACGCTTTGGCCCTGTCGAGGAAATCCTTTACTTTGTAGAAGGCTGCTCGCTGCACAGCTTCTGTCTGATACCATTCGGGGTGCTCCCAATAATCAGCAGGAACAAGATCTATTCCTTCCGCGATGTTTTCAAGACTTTCGCCGCTTTGTCTGTCGGGAGCACGGTGCATCATCTTCCATTCCCCGTCATCAATGACATAGCCTTTTGCCGCCGCATACTGAGCGACAAGCTCAGCGGCCTGCGTCAGGTCACCGGCCTTCACGGCCTCCTGATACTGCGCGTCAATACGCTTGAGCCTATCTGTCGTGCTGAAGCTCACGGAGCTCTTGCGCGGGTTGAAGCGCTGACTGAGCGGAATGATGTTACGGTTCGCGTCATAGGTAACGGTAGCTAGAGACTTGCGATTGTTGGCCGTGTTTCTGTAGGCGTATTCCTTGCCGTCATCGTACCCCCACTCGTTAATGTCGTTCCCGTCCCACCAGACGTGCTCCATGGGAACTGTCTGCTTGATGATTCTCGCTCCGTCCCAGTCCTGAAGGGTGATGTGTAATTTGGCGTAGGCTTCCGAGAGCGTCACCCAGTCACCATTGCGCGCGCTCTTTTCTTTGACGCTCTTGGGCACGGCGCGGTAGATGGTGATGGTGTTGTAGCGAGAAGCTTTTGCTGCGCGTATGGCGTCGATGCTTTCACGGGTGTAATCCTCTGCCCGGATGTATGCTCCCTCATCGCTGATTTGCCATTTCAGGTTGGTCGGGTCGATACCGTGTCGCACGAAATCATTAAGCGTAATTGTCCCTTCAAACTCTCCGTTTTTCCATGCGTTGTACCGCTCCTGTTCTGTTTCAAAGTAGCCGTTTTCTCCGGGAGCGCTGCCGTTGAAGGCTAGGCTTCCCTGATAGTTGCTGTCGGCGATGTAGCCGCTGGCTTTGGCGGCCTCCAAGACGAGCTTGTGAGCGGTTTCTTCGTCACCTCGGCGCAAGGCAGCCATGTAGGCGTCGTCAAGCTCAGTAAGAACGCTGAATGAGAACAAGTTCCCGGTAGCCTCCTGAGCCGCCATCCGGGCGGCCTCCTGCTCGGCAGCTTCCAACCTCTCCTCAACGCTCATGCCATCAAGCACCTCATCTTGCTGCACTTCACGCAAGCCACGATCAAGAGCCATGCCCACGGCATCTATTTCCGACTCTCCATCCCACATCTGAGCCTGTGACACCAAATCCGGGAACATGCCGATATTCTCGAACATCCCCTTCATTGTGGTCAGCGCGTCGAGTCTCTCCTGCGTATCCTCAGCGCTCGTCGTGAGCTGCCCGAGCCTCTGAGCAAGCTTCGCCTGCTTGCCTGCCAGCTTGCGGCTCGAGCGCATCACGCCGATAGCCTCATTGAGCTGCTTCGTGCATATCTCGATATACTTGGCCGCGCGGGCCAGATCTGCCTCAAAGTCCACGCCAAAGTCAAGCAACCCCTGTTTCATGAACACAGACTCCTTGCTGGCCATTAACTGCACCATGGCTCCGATGTACTCCCAGCTCTTGTGCTCATCAAGCAGCATGCAGGCTCTGCGCTGGATCTCCTCAATGCGTTCCTCGTCCTTGATATTCCGAGTCATGTTGCAGATGATCTCTGCATCCATCGGCGTCACGGCGTCATTCATGAAGCGAGTCGCCAGCTCCTCTCGAGCATAGCGGGCTATCATGGCCCCACGCTTCGACTTGGTACGGCTTCGCAGCAGCCCCTTACGGTTCAGCTCCTCATCCGTGAATCCTGTCTCTCGCACATAGATGAACGCTGTCTTCTCGTCAGCCTGATCATCGCGCATATTATTCTCGTAATCCATCAGCCGAGCCCAGCGCGCATCAAACACATCCGACTCTTGGTACACATCCGCACGCATGTACTCCACGTTGCACTTCTCTGCTAACGCGTACCTGTGGCGCCCTGAAATCACCTCCAGATCTCCATTCAAACGCCTCCACACGATAATCGGCGGGGCAGACAGCTGGAAATCACCGACCAGCTCGTTCGTCACACCGTGCTTACCCTTATTTCCCACCTTCACCTGTTGGATCTCGACAGAATCCTTCAGGTCGCTCACCTTCACCCAGCCTTCGTAGAATCCGGCGGCCCCATTGTAGACGCAGGCATCATGGCGGAACACCCCCTTCATCTCAGCAGGAGCAGTAGCAGCCGGAGTGGACTCCGCAATCGTCGCAGCCTCTTTCATGCGATCTCCCCAAGAAGCCTCCTCCTCGGCCGTCGCAGGCGGTGCCGCAGCCTTCTCTGCCTCATGCTCGGCGATCTCGGTCTCAGTTTGCTCGGCTTGCTCCATCGCCTCAGTAACACCGAGGGCTCCAGTACCATCAACAGCAGACTTCCGAGCCATGAGCCCCTTTGCCTTTCTCCAGCTTGCCGTCACCTGCTCATTCACAGCAGCCTCACTGAAGACGTCCTGCACAATCACCCCCTGCTTGGCCAGCAAGTCTTCAAGCGGGGCAATTTGCTCTTTGCTGCCCTTTGCCACAGCCGCGTACGCATCTGCAAACTGCTTCATCTCGTACGTGTAATCAAGCGCGTTGGCAGCCGCATCAATGCCGGACTGAAACGACGCCGGAAGCTGGTCTCTCTTAGCCAAGAAGTTACTCTTGGCAATGTGGCTCAGAGATTCAACGGTAGTCATATACAGATTCTCATCCGTCCAGTTTTTCTCCTTTGCCAGCTCCGAAATTGAATGATCCCTGCTGAGCAAAGCCATCTCTCTGATAATCGGTCGCACGGAATCCGCCATCTCCCTCACCGCGATCTGAAGTGCCCTCTGCGTCCCCATGTTCGAGTCCTCTTCCAGAAGCTCCATAGCTCTGCTCTGAATCATCATGTCCGTAACCGCTTCAAACACATCCTCAACTGCGTCGCTGGCTGTAGCCTGCCCGCGCACATAGGTCAGAATCGATCCAAAGACATCCTTCCCTCCGACCTGAACCTGTCGATCACTGCGCTCCCGGAACAGGCGCGTTCCGGACTCGTCCGCTTCCAACCCTTCCATCTCAAGACGCTGGCGGAAGCTCTCCGCTCGCTGAGCCCAGGTGGAATCATGAAGCGTAGCCGCTGCCTTCTTCATCCATTCTGCCGTCATGGCGAATCGATTCGTGCGAGCCTCTTCCGCAAGCTCAGGAGTCATGCCTGCGACCTCCTCAACCTCTCGGATAAAGATGCCATGCTTCCCTCCCTGCTTTGCGATGGATTGAGCCGCGGCCTCACCATAAATCTCCTTGATGTACGAATCCTGAAGCCCCCAAACCAGCGCCTGCTTTGCTCCAGTCAGCACCTTGTTGGCACCGATTGCCCGCATCGCAATGTACGCATCTGCGGTCGCAGCATCGAAATCGTACTCCTTCGTGCGAACGGACCCGCCTTCGCCACCAACCTCCTCCGTAATGTGGAATGTGCCATCCAGTTTTTCCTCAACCTTCGGCATCAATCCCTGCTCAACCAAGAAGTCATATGAGGCTTTCGCGGCTTCCTGCTCACTCCTGTTCTCCAGCGTCACCAATCCGGTGCGCTTCAGCAAATCTCCGGTAGTCTTGTTCTGCGCAGCCTCTCTGCGAATACGAGCAAGAACAGCGTTCTGATCATCCGCAGACTCCTTCTGCCACAACTCACGAGCCGTCTTCAGCGGATCATCACTGCTACGCACCTGAGCAACGCCTTCCTCGCTCAACCCTGCAGCTCGCAGCAAATTGTTCTGCTCACGCAACATGTCCGCAGCGTGCAACGTCGAAGGCAGCTTGCCGCCACCGAGCACAGCGACGGTCAGCACAATCGCCCCCAGTTGCCCGGGATTCTCGTAGTTCTCTTGAAGCTCGGAGAACGCCTCGCCGACAGTGCGGCGATTCACTCCCTGTATGCCTGCCATATCCAGCATGGCATCAGTTCCCATAGTCAATAGCCCCTGCGCCACCGGCTCAAACACGGCTTCCTCGACAACACCGGCTGCGATATCCATACCAACTGCGGCAGCGCGGCGCTCACCAAGTCGGCTCACAATGCGAGACAATGTGCCGGCAGGCCCTCGGACTGATGTCAGCTTGGACATCCACCGTGTGAACGGAACACCAACCGCCTGCCCCGGCAACACCTCTACTGCGGCACCCAGTAAGGCATCTTGATTAGCTCGCAGACTTAATCCGGCCTGCTCGTATGGGTTCGGCATGCGACCATGCGCACGTTGAAAATTGGCCATCCCGGTCGAGTAACCTCTCTGTGACTCGCTTGTATACGTCGTCGCCGCTCCCAGCGGCATGCCAACATAGGGAAGCAGCCATGGCAAAGTCTGCGGGGCCATTTGCGCCGCTCCCTTGAACGCCTGTTCCCACCATGAAGCCTCGTCCGGCATGGCCAAGCCCTCCGTCAGCGCGTTGTTGATCTCGCCGGAGATCAGCAACCTCTTTGCTCTCATCGGGTCTTCGGCTGCCAACTCTTTCTGCCGTTGCTTCAGCGCCACCGGCGCGACCTCCACAGCATTGTCATACTGATCGGAAGTCCACATTTCATTAGGCCCTGTAGGCAAAGCAAGACCCGGAACTGCCTGAATCAACGACCATGACGTTTCTTCAGCATCGGCATCCTGTACGAAGTTCTGTACATTCCCGATCATCTGGGTCAGCGAAATAGCAAAGCGCTTCGCAGCATTGGGATCCTTCGCTTTGAGCTCGGCGGTGAATCCGACAAGACCTTCACGGAGCCATTTGAGCGCGTACGGATCGATCTCCTTGTTGCCGTCCAAAACATAGTCAAGCAATCGGTCGCGCAATTGTAATAGGTTACCCTCATTGTAAGAGTCCTCTTCTACCACCTCGCTCGACACAAAGGGCATGTCAGAGTGGATAAACACCTTGTGTTTCTTCGACTGCTGAGCACGGATCAAAGCCATAGCCTCACACGCCCGTTCGAAACCTCGTCGATCATCCGCAGTCTTCAAATAGCGACTCAAGGCAGCACTCAGTTCATTCTCTTCCTCCGCAGTAGGTAGAACAACACTCAAGTCTCCCGTCAAGCGGGCAGACAGCACATTCTTCACACGAGCATTCAGCTCATTCAAGTGAGCGGTGCGAGCCTGTAAATCAGCCCATCCCTGCTCCGTTCTCTCTCGGAACATAATCCCAAGCAAGCGCTTGCCGTCAGCCTCCGTCTTACACCCTCTCAGACGCTCGCGCATCTGGGGCTGCTTATCGGCCGGAGCCTGCTCAATGAAGAGCTCCAAGGCTCCATAAACATCCTCGTTGCTCACCGTGCGGGCAAACTCATCGCCGATCAGCAAATCCTGCCCGGCGCGGTCAGACAGCGCCCGATCGCTTATCATGTAATACAAATCCTCCGGCACCCGTTCCCTGAACTTAGCATCGCGGTCGAGTAGGCACACAGACTGCAACGCGAAAAGGCGTTTCTCCTTCATAGCGCGCTGAGCGGCTGTGTCGGATTCAGCATTCCGGGTGGCAAACGCGGACTCAGTTTCAGGAACAGGAATGGCAAACGGAACCGTAGAATCAGGAGCGGCGGACTCGGAAAGATTCGCCGGAACAGTAGAAGAATCGGAAGTTGTGTCGAGTAGAGAAATCATGGGTATGTCAGAAAAGAAGGATCGTTAAAAAGCATTCGGGGCAGCGATCACAAAGCGCAGCTCCTGAGAATGGGGATTGACCAGCCGCTTCAAATCCGCAGGCTTCAGACGCCGGTTCTTGCCGTAGAGATAGAGAAAGGCGGCATGATTGAACGTCGCCTGCGAGCTTCCCTTTGCACCTGCCTTCACCACAAGCGCCTTGGTGCTGCCGGCAAACTTCACGGCGATGCCATCACCATCACCGGCGGCAAGTTGCTCGCGGATGCGCTCATACTCTTGAGGCGGCACCGTAAGGCAAGGCACATCATCCCCATCATCGGCGAAGCTGATGCTCACATTCACCGCCCCGGCGTACGGATGCTCGCGCTCATACTCCGCCTGCTTACGCGCCTTCCATGCCTTCTTTCGTGCGGCCTTCGCCGCCTCCTCCTCCCAAGCGCTTTGCTCAGCCTCTCTGTCTGCCTTCAGCTTCTCCGCTTCCTTGCGGGCGGCCTCCTGTGCCTTCTCCGCCGCGGCCTCATCCTGCAACGGCTTCACCTGCTTGCGGAAGCTGGCGGCCTCCTGAGCAGCGAGCTTAGCGGCCGTCGCCATATTTGCCCTGTAAGAATCACGCCAACGGGAAATCTCGCTTCCGCTGCCGTCCAACTGCTGCATCCCCTTTGTAATGGCAGACGAAATGACCGTGTTCTCCTCCGCCCAGTCAGACCCTCCATCTCGCCTGAAATTGGCAACAGCCTCAACCGCACACAGCTTGAGGTACTGGCGTGCATATGCGGCATAGTCCTCTTGCCTCTTCGTATACACGCCTCCGGGCTTGTAGTACCATTCCCGGAACTTCTCGATATTATCTCGCTGAGCGCGCGGAACATTGTCACCGACATCAATGCCGGTTTCGCGCACGAAATCGGACCAGTAAGCATCCAGCAGCCCCTGCACCGGCTTCACCTTAGCCTTCTTTTTGGCCGTATTATCAAAGAACCCATACTCCAGACTGTTGAGCGCCGCCTCCTCGGCAGAGAACCCCACCCTCTGCGTGAACTGCGTCTGAGGGATACGCTGCACCTGCGCATCAATCCCCGGCAGCCCTTCACGAGACTGCATGGCCCGCTGCACGCGCTCCTCAATCGCCGCATCCTTCGTATCCCAGACTTGCGAAAACGCCTCCTGAAGCATCGACTTGAACGCAAGCTCCGGGTTCCTCTCCTGAGGGAAGAAGCTCTCAGCCAAGCCATCCACAAAGCAATCCTGCTCGACCATCTCGAACATCTGCTGCTTCGTGAGGCCAGCGTAAGCCGGGTTGAACACATAATCGAGGCTCACTGCCAGCACCCCCTTTCTGAAATCCTCCACCGAGGGCAGTTCATGGCGCTGCGCTGACTCGTGAGCCATCGCTTGCATCACCTCATGAGACCCTGCATTCGTCACAAGGCCGGCAGCTCCCGTCCGATCACGCAGCAACATAGGCCTTCCGGCTTGCCCCATGGCAAAGCTCAGCTCCGTTGAAAACTCATCCGGCGACATGCTGCGAATCGTCTCCGCTACCCCGGGAACACCGAGGCGGAGATCCAACCCATCGTCGGCAGTCACATCGACCGGATCGGGGCCAATATCCGCAGTCACAGGGGAAACGGACTGCTGAGACACATCCCCACTCGCGGCGGCATCGCCCGCATCGGGCAAGCCGGCCTTTGCCTCACCTTCATCATGATTCATGGCTTTCGTTTGCATACCTTCCACATACGGGGAACCTTGTTGCCCGTGTTTTGCGTCGGCAGGCTCAGCGTCCACCAGAGATTCAAGAAGAGAGAGCGAATAATCGCCTGATCCGCCACCGCGCGTGCTGCCTCCCGAGGCGCGAGCGGCAGCCGCCACCCCCATCTTAGCCGCAGATAGCTTCATCAGCTGCCCCCGGGCCGGCGTCACCTGACCGCTTGCCACCGCGTCATCGACAATGCGACATGCGCCCAGGGAATCGCCCTGAGCAAGAGCCAAGTCAAAGTTGTCCTTGAACGCCTGCGCTCGATTCTTGCTCTCCCGATCCAGCAGCTGGAGCGTCACCCGGCTCACCATCTGATCGTTCCGGGCCTGCCGTTCAGCGTCGGAGCGCATCGCGTTTTCCGTCAGCCAATAGCCATCCGGCAGATCGTTGTTTTTCTGCTGCCAGCTTTGCGTGAAAGCCGCCACGGCATCATCATCAAGCTGCCCGTCGGCAGAGAAAAACGAGCCTTCAGCTCCCCAAGGGAGCTCAGCACGTCGCTCGAAATCCTGCTGCATCTGCAAATCAAGCTCCCGCTGTCGGTGCTCAACCTGCTGCCGCACGCCGAAATCACGCAGCTGCGCGTAGCGATGCACCACGTCCGTCACCTGATCAATCGCGCGATTGATCATCTCGCCGTTGCCCTGCACATGCGGCATCTCCGGCACCTGCGGCAACTGCACCTGCGGCGCCTGAGGCACCGCCCCGTTGTAAAGCGGAATCTCATTCATCTTCGTCCTTCGTCAAACCGGTTCCAAAATCCTTGTGGCGGCAAAAATCAGCCACCGCACGCTCGCGCCACCCGTAATGCTCCCCATGCCCCACATCGCGACGCCAGCGCACGCGCTTAAACTGCGGCATCGCCAGCAGCACCCGCCTCAGCGCCGGCAAGTGGCTGCACTGAAACACCACATGCAGCGTGTCCGGCGCATCCTCGCACGGCACTGCCGCCAAAAAGCAATCAGAAGCCGCGTGCACAAGCCCGCCCTGACTGAGTGCAAACTCAATAACCCGCTCAAACGCCCCGGGAGCCACGGACTCCAGAAAGTCTCGAGCCTCACTCACCTTGTTCATCGTTCTCATTGTAAGTCAAATGCGTCACGCGAAGCGAAAACGTCCGCCTGAATGCCGGATACAGCAGGTAAGCCCCCCACGGCCCGCGGGCCTGATGAGAAACCACCCGCATCTTCAGAGCCTCCACCCCCGGCATGTAATTGAGCGTCCCGTAAACCCAGTCCTGAGACGAGCGCCCATGCCCATTGAGCTGATCATGCTTGGCAAACAACTCCTTGCCGGTGTCATCCCACACCCTGATCAGCACCCCCGTCGAAACCTTCTTCTGCCACTTGGAGAAAAAGCCGTGAATGGCCGTGCCGTCCGTAGGCGGATCAAACTGCCCCTCCATCCAAGAGCCTGCCGCCTCATTGGCCGAAGCCGTAGCCTGCCCCGAGCTGCCGTCATTGTAAAGCTGGGCACTCCGCCGGGCCGGGATCACCAACTCCACGCGCACCGTATCCCCCACCCGCAAATACTCGCGGTAAGGGCCGTCTCGATCAAATGACACCGTCCCGAAACCGAAGCGGGCCATAGCCCATGCCCCGTATGTCGACTGAAGATTGTAGGGCCTGCCACCCGCCGTCAAACGCACATGACACGCCTCAGAACTCTGAGCCTCGACAGCGGAGAGCGCCGCGCGCCAGTACAACTCATTCTGCGTCCCGGCCAAAGGCTCCATATCCAGCGTCATCGTCCGTATGCGGTCCGAGTAATCCGGCCAAATCTTCTTGCCCGCGTACATCACCCGCTTCACCGACGTCTCGCCCACGCGGATCCCGTAAACGTAGGCGCGGCGCGTATCACCCAATGTCAATTTCATCTCTCAGATCAAGTAATACTTCACCTTCGGATTCACCTCAGAGAGCTGATTGTATGCCTCCTCCGTCATCACAACATCACCCTCCCAGCTGTCCGTCTTGTGCACAGCAGCCTCGTCCACATCGCGCAGCTCCTGCTTTGTCGCGAACCCCTGCTCAACAAAAGCCTTCGTTGCATACCGCTCATCGGACTCAGCGCGGGTGTACAACTCAGCTTTCGTGTAGTAGTGCTCCTGAAGATGCCCCGTCACCTGAGCGGCCGTCGGAACGGCATTGCCACGCCCATCCTCCATCGACGTCGCCACGTAGACGCCGCCGAGCAAGCTTCCGTCAGCCGAAAGCAACTCAAGACCATGATCAGCGGATTGCCGGAACTGCGTAGAACTGCGCAAGCCCAGATAATAATCTGACTCGCGGTAATAATCCGGCGACTCCTCAGCCGATTGAGAAAGCCACGGCATCACATCGCCGCTCATCCAGCCGGCCGGCTGCCTGTGCTGAAGCGCCCCCCCATAGAGCAGATTGTTCGCAAGCTTGTGATCCGCCGTCGCGCCAACCCCTACTTGAAACGGAATCGGATTGAGCTGGCCAAACTTAGAACCCAGCCGCACGCATCCCTCCTGCGTCAGCGTTGCCCAAGCCACCGAGATGGCACCGTCTGCACGCAGCCCAATGCAGCCGGACTCCACAAGATCCGGGAAGCTCAGCTTCACCGCACCGAACTGCGCGGACGACGCCTTATCCGCCCACAAACGACCTGAAGCATCAATCCCCACCTTGCCGCCCGCGCCATCCGCCACAAGGGAATCCAGCGACGGAAGCGCCACCCCCGGCTCAGCGACACCCGCCAGCGGCACCGCCAGATTGCCGCCGTCCGTCACACCTACCGGCGCACCCGATTGCACCGGAACATCCGAGCCCAGGCGCACCAGACCGTAGATCTCCTGCGTGGCGATATCGTAGGCCTCACCAATGCGCACCCAGCCAGCAGACCCGCCATGCTCCAGCCACGCATAAACATCGTAGCCGGCGTGTATCATGCGCACGTGCTGAGCCAGCTCATAGCCCTCAGCATTGAAATCCTCCACCGTCCACCCCTGCACATCAGACCTGACACTCACCGTCGCCCCCTCGACCTGCACCTCAGCATCGGGGAAGGCCTGCCGCAGAGCATCCGCCAGCTGAGCAGCAGCCGTCTCTGCATCCAGCGACGGCTCAGGCAGCGTCACGGAAACATCCCGGATCACCAAGCGGTCGGAAGAGGTGCGGCCATCTGCCTTCACCGTAATGAGCAGCACCGGCAAGGCGTCATAAGCCTCCACATAGTAGTAGACCCCGCCGTGGCACGTCTCCCCCTCGTCGGGGAGCTGAGACACGGAATCGATCAAAATACGCCGCACCTTGTCCCCATCGAGGCCATCCTTGCCGGCCGCCTGCAAGCCCGTATCCGACCAAGCCCCGGCCAGAGCATCCCACACCATCCACGTCCCCTGCTGCCCCACATACGGCGAGCGCCCGTCCTGCCCGCGAGCCGGCACCAGCGTATCAACCCAGATCTCCTGATCCTCATCCCACAGCATCCACGTCTCAGACGTCGACAGCTTCGGCGACTTACCGGGCTGCCCCGTCACCCGCACGAAGGTATCCTGACCGCAGATCCACCACGTGTTCGTCTCCGGGTTCGGAACCACCGCCGACATAATCTGATTCTGCACTTGGGCCAGAGTCGCCTCAACCACAGCAATCTTGTCATCCAACCCATCGAGCTTTTGCGCCGCCTCGCGCACCTCCTCCATCGCCCCGTCCAACTCCGACGCGGCCTGCTCGGCCCGTTGCGCCGCCTGCTCAGCCACGGATGACGCAGCCCAGCGCAACTCCCAGTGGCTCGACACCTGACGAGGAGCCGTGAGCACCAACGTGCGCTGCGGCATCTTGCGCGCATCATGCACCAGAGCCTGCGCGTGACGCGACGTCACCGCCGTCAATCCGCCCCACAGCACGCGCTCGGCCCCACCCTCATCATCAACGGCGAAAATCTCATAATCAACCACCCCGGCATCCAGAGCCGGCACCGACAGCAGCAGGCATCCCGTCTCCACGCCATGCTCGACGCCGAGCGCCACCGACTCGCCCGACGCCCGAGACGTCCCCTTGGCCGAAAACGTCGCCCCGCTCAGGTCAACCGCCCCGGCATCACCGGCATTGCGGAAGCTCAGAGAAATCACCTCGGCAATCCCCTCTGTCACCGTAAAATCGAACCGTACACCCGTCGCATCAAACATGCCTCATCTTAACCCGCGCTCAGAGCATGCTGCAATGTCGCAAACGTTACATGGAACGCGCCCCCCATCATGCTGTAGAATCACGGCGTGACCCCTGCCAAGCAGCAGCTCACCGACCAGCAAGCAAACGCCATCCGAGCCATCCTCAGCAACCCCACCGCCCGGATCGACAACCTGTATCAAGTCATCAACAAAGACGGCAAAAGCCAGCGCTTCAAGCTCAACTGGGCGCAGCGAGAACTGCACCAAAGTGCCCACACCCGCAACAACATCCTCAAAGTGCGCCAGCTCGGCATCTCCACCTACATGGCCCTGCTGATGCTCGACCGCTGCCTCTTCACGCCGAACTACAAGTCCGGCATCATCGACAAAACCCTCAAAGACGCCAGTGCCAAACTCGACAAAATCCGCTTCGCCTTTGAAAACCTCGACGCCATCCCCGAAGACGCAGGAGACGCCGACAGCGACACCGCCGCCATCGGCCGCATGATCAAAGACTACCACAGCGGCATCCGCTTCAAAGCCGGCGAAGTCATCTTTCCCAACGGCTCCTCCATCACCATCGGCACCTCCCTGCGAGGCGGCACCCTCCAATTGCTGCACGTCTCCGAGCTCGGCAGCATCTCCGTCCACGACCCCATGCGCGCCGCAGAAATCATCACAGGCGCCCTCAACACCGTCGGCAAGAACTGCAATATCTACCTTGAATCAACACACGAAGGCGGCAAATACGGCATCAATTACGAGCAAATATGCAACGCCATGGACAACATCGGCAAACCTCTCTCGCCGCTGCACTTCAAGTTCTTTTTCTTCCCGTGGTGGCGGCACCCCGAATACACCCTGAGCAACAGCAACGCCCGCCCGACAGACGAGCAAGAGCGCTACTTCGCCGCACTCGAAAGCGAAAACCACATCACGCTGACCGCCGAGCAGAAAGCCTGGTACATCGCCATGGCGCAAACCCAGAAAAGCCGCATGAGGCAGGAATATCCGTCCACGCCCGAAGAAGCCCTCAACCCCATCACCGACGGCACCATCTACGCCATGCAGATCGGCAGCCTCCGGGAGCGTGGCCACCTCAAAGCCGAATACGAACCCGACCCGCATCGCCCCATCTACACGTCGTGGGACCTCGGCATCGGCGACTATATGAGCATCTGGTGGATCCAGCCCGACGGCTGCGGTCGCTGGCGCATTCTCGACAACTACACGGCCAACAACCAACCCATCAGCCACTACATCTCCATCATGCGCGAGCACGACGCACGCTGGGGGCATTGTGCCGCCTGTGTGCTGCCGCATGACGCATCGCGCCGCGACATCAACTTCAACACCTACGAGACCGCCGTCAGCTCGGCCGGCTACAGCACCATCCGCGTCCCGCGCACCCAAAACCTGTGGGTCAGCATCGACAACACCCGAGAACTGCTCGCCTGCTCCATCATCCACGCCCGGTGCAGCGAACCGAGCACCTGCAACGGCATCGCCTACATCGCCGGCACCGACGCCTTGGCCAACTACCGACTCGCCCCGCCCGGAGCACACGGCAACCTCCCCCAGCAACCCCTGCACGACATCTGCTCACACGCAGCCGACGCCCTGCGAACCTTCGCCGACGCCGTCAAAACGGGCCTCATCGCCCCCAGTGCCGGATTCCTGCAAAACGGCAGCAAGCGCTGCCGTCGCAGCACCTACGTCGAAAACATGCTCTCTTAACTCAAACCCCATACAAGCATCATGAAACGACTCGCCTTCAACGGAGGAGAAATCACGCCATCCATGGCCCTGCGTTGCGACATGGACAACTATGCGCGCAGCTGCACCATCTGCGAAAACTTCGACATCGCCACCACCGGAGGCATCAGCCGCCGGCGCGGCATGGCCCCCATCTGCGACGCCATGAGCGAAAGCATCCTCATCCCCTTCACCTACACAACCTACGAGCCCTACCTGCTCGAACTCTCGTGCGACAAACTCATCATCCGCTCAGCGCTGCCCCCCTTTGACACCGTGCAGGAGTTCACGGGAGGCGAGAGTGCCGAATGGGCCTACGACAACCTCAACAACATCACTTGGCAGCAAATCAACAGCATCCTCATCATCTGCTCCGATACCTGCTGCCCCATGCAACTCTCCTACACCGACGGAGCATGGGAATTCGCCCCCTTTGCCTTCAAGACCCCGCCTTGGAACACCATCGACTTGCGCGACCACAACATCACCATCAAGCCCACGGATAGCAGCGGCATCTACAGCATCAGCTACGACGAAGGCATTGACGAACTGGAACAAGACCCGGACGCCGGCGACATCCTGAGAGTCTCCTACTACACCCACCGCAGCGAAGCCAAAGAAAGCTCCGCCGACCTGCGCGCAGGCACTTGGCTGAAACTCGACCAAGACAGCGGCGGCCTCTCAGCATCAGACAGCCTACAGCCCGGCGACAAAATCGCCGTAGCCTCCGACCTGCAAGACGAATGCTACATCTGCACCACCGACTTCAACGGCAGCAACGACCTCACCCCCGGCTGCACCTCGCCCGCCAACTACAAGGACAACTTTCTGCTCGCGGAAGACCTGACCGGCTTCGACGCCATCACCCCCATCTACGCGCTCGCGACGACCAGCAACATCAAGCGCGGCGACAAAATCCGCCTGCGCACCGGCTACTGGCGCCTCTATACCTGCATCCGCCCCTTTGACGGAGCCACCGACCTCACCCCCGGCTGCACCTCGCCCCAAGACTACCCCGCCCACATCATCAGCGGCATCCCTGTGGGAGACGCCATCACGTGCGCCGGCACTTGGAAGTTTCACTGCTCCGGCGCATGGTACGGCTCCTACGAAGTCCGACGCAGCTACGACTCGGGAGAACTCACCGCCCTGTGGGAAACCCTGGCGGAAAGCATCAGCCCCATCGCCGGCGCCGAAAACAACATCATCACCGGCGACGAAGAAAGCGAAGAAAGCTATCTGCGGCTCATGCTCACCTCCGTGCGCTACCTCGGCTCCGACCTTGCTGCCGGCTGGCCACCCGACTCCTGCGGCAACTGCCTCATCGTCTCCGCCTACAAGCACAACATGCAGCTCAAAGTCCTCGCCGACGGCCACATGCAGGATGAAAGCCCCATCACCCTACCGCTCAACGCCCCTCTGAGCAGCGACGACTGGAGCTGGAGCGCCTTCAATTCGCGTTACGGCTACCCCACGCAAGCTGCCCTGCACGACTCCCGGCTCATCTTCGCCGCCACCGCCGCCCAACCGCAAACTCTCTGGTTCTCGCGCACCGACGACCTCAACAACTTCGCCACCGGCACGACAGACGACGCGGGTCTCCTGCTCACCATGAGCACATCCACCCAAGCTACCATCTGCTGGATGACATCGCACAGCAACGCCATCATGCTCGGCACGGAAGACGCCGAATGGATCATCACATCCTCCCAAGGCAGCATCACCGCTGCGAGCATCAGCCTGCGCAACCACGGGCGCATCGGCTCGGCCCACATCCCGGCCATCCATGCCCTCGACCGCGTGCTCTACTGCGAGCGCGGTTCCGGCCGTGTCTACCAGTACGGCTACAGCTATGAGAGCGACAGCTACGTGAGTACGGACCTCACCATCTTTGCCGACCACATCGCCGTCGACCACGGCGGCATCATCTCAGGCACCATCATGCGCAAGCCCTGCTGCGTCGCCGCCTTCGTGCTCGCCGACGGCAGCATGGCCTGCATGACCTACAACACCATGCACAACGTCAACGCTTGGCACCGCTACACCACGCAGGGCAGCGTCAAAGCCGCCTGCGCCATGCCCGACGGCACCCGGCAGGACCGCCTCTTCCTCATCACAGAGCGAGACGGCAGCCGCAAGCTCGAACGCATCGACGCCGACTCACCCTACACCGACGGCGACAGCTTGGACTACACCTCCACCGTTGAGACCACCGCCTTCTGTGCTCCGGACGCCAACGAGAGCAAAATCCCCAACTCGCGCCTCGAAGCCTACATCACCACCGCGACCCCGGCCACGGCCATCACCGTCAAAGCCTCCGACACCCACTACAGCCCCATCAACCACCACGGCAACATCGCCCCCGGCTGGATCACCCTGTGCGGCCTCGGCAACTGGTCATCGCGGTGCAGCATCGGCATTCGCATCACAGGCGACACCCCCTGCACCATCCTCGCCCTCCAAGTCTGAGAGTCTCCTATCATAAGTACACTAGCGATGCATCACTTGCCCACCCACGGTACAATATATTGTATGCATGTCTATCTTCTTTACATAACATGCTTTTTGATGCTAAAAACACACGACATAAACACTGCGCGTACTTTTTCGTCGGCCAAATATAACATAACCTTCACAATCTACACATTAGCAAGCATAAATAAATAACAATAAAAAAATATTGAAAAGCTGCTCAGAATACACGATAATCACCCGAGAGATCTATGATGCGTGACGGAGCATAGACACAAACATGTAACAAAATTACGTTAGACACAACATGTAGTGCTTAAGTTCGGCATAAAATAACACTATTTTACAATATATGGCACACGAAGTAAGAAAATGCGACTGCCCGTGCGAACAAGACGATGAGATATTCAGGTACACAGAGTCTGTGCGAGCGTATATCCAGAGAGAAGATGGAACTATATTCCAAAATAACAGCGATAAGCACGCTTATGTCATCATAAGTGAATTCTTGTCTGCCGCGAAAGAGACGGTTCGTATCTTCTGTGGAAAACTTTCTGCTCGGATATATGAGCGTCTGCTGCCGGCATTCATGTTAGCGAAAAATCGCGGCGTTGATGTCCAAGTCGTCGCCGCTAGTGACTACGGCGATCTGGAGTCAGATGAGCTGAAAAAATACCTAAATGAAAATGGTATGCTCCGATGCCGTCCGGAACTGTGCAAATATCCGCATTTCCTTCTGGTCGACAGCAAACGCTTCAGACTTGAGGTAAGTCAAGAAAAAAAGGAAGCGATTGTGTGTGCATCAGCCACCTCCGACGGAGCTAAAGAAATAGCTTGCGGGCTCGCGAATCTTTTTCCTCGGATATGGGGAAAAAGTCGTACAAGTCCCGCTAATGCGCAGTGATACGTCATGGAAACATATATCATAGAAAAACTATTTCTGCATAATTATTCCTGGTATTCATCGTGGCCTCATTTCCTCGCTGAAGGCTGGGAAAGTTGTGGACATTTCATAGCTCAAACCTGTATTGGGCTTCTGATATTTTCTAACGTTCTAGACAAACTTCGATCTTTCATCATTGCTCCATGTCTTAGAGATGTAGAGAAGGTGCGTCAGGATATAGAAGCTGACTTTAGTACATTTACAGATTTGGCAGAAACTGAAAAGAAACAGTACGAACTCGTTTGCAATAAAATTGAAGGTATTGTAAAGGAAACAAAAGAATCAGCTGATAGGATAGCTCGAGAAAACTGCACAACCTGCTTTTGGGGAATTTTTGTAGCACTCGTAGTTATGTCCTTCAGTTTGGATATCTTCGCAGGTCCATTTAGCGTTCTGCTAATATGGCCTTTTTTTGTCCTGATATACAAGTTACGTAAGTGCTCAAAGGCAGCACACGAAAAGGCTATCTCTTACTATAACATTGTCGAAACAATCAAGGAAGCCCACAACACGGATAATGTAACCAGTGGTCTCAAGATTGTCAAAAACATAACACTAAAATAGCGGTGCAGTTGGCATCAATGGTAAGCAAGAGATGGGCGCAATTTTTATTTCTGAGCCATCTCCCGACTGCACAGCAAACACCTCGGCAAACAAAAAGCGGCTGCTCCCGAAAGAGCAGCCGCTTGACGCATACGGAAACTCAGGCAGAGAGAGTCTCCTTGCACGGCAGCACGAAAACCGTATCCTCGTCCATGCGCGAGCAGCCTGCCTTGCCGCGGCAGCGCAGGTAGTTGTCAACATCCACCTTGTCGTTGACGTCCTTGAGCGTGAACTCAGCCCCCTGCCACACACCGAAGCCGACGCGGTTGCGCAGCCACGCGCAGCACATGCGAGCCCCCGTCACCGGCGAGCCCGACTTGTCCTCCGTGTCCATCGTCGGCAGCATGTTCGTCACGATGAACGTGATATTCGTGAACGAATTGTAGCACGCCTCGCCTGCCTCACCCAGCTGCGAGAACCCGTAGTCCTTATTGAGCTTCATCTCCATCGAGCACAGCAGCTGCTTCACCGCCGGGGAGATCGCCACACAGATGCTGCCCTTATCGCCCGGGTCAAAGATATTGGTATCCTCAAGGCGGCGGCGCACATAGAACAGCTTGTCGAGCATCGTGCCGGCAAAGTTGCTCGACACACCGTCACCCGTCGTCTTGTAGTCAACGGGAATCAGATTGCCCGTGCCGGTCTTGAACGAAGCATAGGTCGTGTCAAGCTCCACCTGCTCCGTCCCGCCGTCGCCGCGATAGTTTGTGCCCAGAATGCCCCCGATGAAACCGCCGTCGCTCGACTTCTTAATGCGGTAGCCATCCGTATCACGGATCACGCCCAGAGCGATTTCATCGAACTTGCGAGCCGCAGCCTTAATCTGCTCCTGCTTGATCACCGAGAACGAATAATCGAGATCCTTCATGTCCATGCGCTCGTCGATCGAAAGCGGAATTGCATTGTAGAACTTTCGGTAGAACATCGAACGCTTATCGAAACGAAGATCATCCATCTCGATCGCGTGGCGCGTGTCCGAATACTCGCGCATGCTCGTGCTGCCCACGCGCGGGAACTCGTAGCGATCACCGCGCACGTTCGGCACCAGCGTCGTGTACGGCTTCACCTTCTCCTTGAGTTGCTGGAACTCGTGATCCCACGCAGTGCTGAACTCTGCGCGCTTCATCTCCAACTGTGTCAGATCAATAGCCATCGTGATTGTCGTTTGTTGATTGGAAAATCATAGAAAGAATCGGGCTGAACATCAATGTCAGAATCAGGACATCATCACCAGCCGTAGCGAACGCGATTGAATCGCGCGTGCACCTGCTCAAAGCGAGCATCCGACGGGTCATGGTACGCGTGATAATCCGGATGCTGAGGATTCGTCATCACATCGGACGCCCATTGCTCATCCGCAGCCGAAGACGATGCGCGAGACGTGCCGGCGGCCGCTCGCTCCCCCGTCCGTTCCATGAACGAATGAATCAGCCGGAACCCCTTAGGCGATTGTAGAACCGCGACATCCTCCGCCGAAAGCCCGGCGGCCCTCATATGGCGCGCCATAAACGCCCGGCAGGCCTTCACGCGCTCATTGTACTGAGCCCCCCAGTTCTGCTTCAGCTCCGCATCAGCCACGGCCAACGCCTCCTGCTGCTGCTTCTGGAACGACGCCAGCACCGCAGCCGTGTACTTTCCGGCAGCAGCCTTATCCAAGCCCGCAGCCGAAGCAGCTTCGTTCGTAATCGCCTTGAAGCCATCCTCAACCTCGACGCCATCCGGCCACTGAATCTCATAAGCCTCATCGCCGGCCGCCTCGGCAGACTCCTCTGCACCTTCGGCTCCATCGGCGGAATCACCATCAGCATCGGCATCCGGCGACAAACTGTAGCCGGCCGAGACATCCTGAACCCCGGATTCACCCTGAGACCCGCCATCCGCAGGCTCAGCAGACCCCGATCCCTGAGACTCCGCCGGAGGCGTCCCCTCCTGAGACTTCCCCGGGGCACCCGACGAATCAACCGGGGCACCCGTCGAATCGACAAGCGGCTCCTGCGAAGCCCCTTCCTGCACCTGCTGCGACGCATCACCTGCGCCCGCCCCATCAATCATTTCATTGTCCATGTTCGTGTTTATGTATGTTCGGTTTAAGGTAAAGATCATGCTCGCGGCGCAGCCAGAGAATCACCTCCCGATACGCATCACGCCGCATCGCATCCAGCGCGTCAAACGACCCGTCCGCGCGCACCTGAAAGCAGGGCAGATTCGCCCCGAAACGCTCCTCCAGATAAGCCAAAAAGCGTTCATCGACACGCTGGGCGATGTAGGCGCGACGCTCCAGCAAGGCATCCCTCTTGACCTGATTCTCGTCGTTCATCACTGTCTCAAGTTGCGAGCCGCCTGCGTCTGCATCTGCATCGCGTCCGCCTCCTGTGCCGCCATGGCCATCATCTCAGCCTGCTGGCGCTGCGCACGAATCCGCTCCACTTCCTCGGCCGCTCGGAACACCTCAGACGGCGCACCGAGCGTCTTGAAAGCAAAGCGCACCGCCTGCGACACATCCACACAATCCAAAGCCGTCTGATCACCCGTCATCTGCACATACTGCGCTGCCGACTGAAGCGCGTAGTCAAGCGACTGCTTCTGCGAAATCTGAATCGCCTGCGAAATTTTGCCGAGATAGGCCACATCAGGCACTCGCACCGCAAAATTCTGCCCATCGGGAGCCACCACCATCAGCTCCGCCGGCTGCGTACCGCGCGCCGTATTGTAGGCTCCGGAGCGGAACAGCACAGCGAAAATGCGCTCAATCAGCACGGAGAAATCGGCCATGAACTGCCCGAATGTCGCGCAAATCCCAAGCACCTGCTCCTGTTGCCGCGCCACAACCTCCGTCGCCGTCATCCCGCGGTCAACACTGCTCACCACTTGGAGGAACGGCACAAAGAAGGCACTGCGCACCTTGCTCTCCATGCGCTCCAGACGGTCAAGCCCGACATCGTAGCGCCCTTGAGAACCCCACTCACGCGGCAGATTCAGGCCTGCAATGTTGCGGTCAATCACCGTCAGCCCACCGGCTCGGAAATCCACATCCCCATCCTGCTCCGCATCAATGAACATGCGGGGGAACGCCGCTAAATCTCCGAGCACATCCAAATTGCGTTCCGTGCGCACAATGCCATCCAGCTCCTCACGGCACTTGCGTCCCGGCGGGTAGCCCCACACCGTATCACCCCAGTGCAAGAAACGGCTCACAAGGAAGGGGAACTCAGGATAGCCGCCCTCCTCAATCACGCGAAAATCGCCCGCGCCGTACATATACACCGAAGCCCAGCGCATGCGCATCGGGTCAGCATCCGGCAAACCATTGTCCTCGACAAAGCCTTGGCGCGGCGTCACCAGATGCCAGAACTCGAACTGCTGCGTAAACCGGCTGCGCTCATCGTCAAACGCCCGCTGCACCTCAGGCGGCAGAGCCCCATAGCCCCACTGCTCGACCGCCTGATGCGCCGTGAAGCGGAACGAGCGGCACACCGTGTCAATCACCCCGTCCGCATTCTCCGCCACGCCAAAGGAGCCGACAGGAATGTGGCGGAACATCAGCTTGCCCGAACGCGACGCCTCACACAGCACACAGCACGTCCCGAAGAGGCAGCGATCCATGTGCGCCTCCTGAATCACCGGGTAGAAGTTTGAGCCGGCAAGGTAGCGCAGCGTCACATCCGTTGCGTTGCGATACCAAGCCTCATGCTTCGGCGCCCCGTCCGCAGCCGAAGGCGAGCTGAACTCAAACCAGCGCTGTCCCGTTGGCGTCACATGCGCCATGAACGCCCCCACCAGCGTGTAGAGCGCCTCGCAAGCCGCCGCGCTGTGTTCGCGCTTGCGCTTGGAGGGGGGCGCCTTCAACTGATGCAGCACATCGCGCGAGCGCGGCATAATGCGGCGCGCCAACCAGTCCCATTCAGAGCGCATCTCATCCTGCTGCATCATCACGGACTCAGCAAGACGTCTGTACTTCTGCGCATCCATCTCAACTCAAGCGGGCAAATTGCAGGTGCATCCAATCGTAGTCGCGCTCGCGGCCGAGAGAGACGGCTCCCTGCTCTTCCCAGATACGCCACCAGTCCTCGTATTCGGCCCCGCTGAAACGCGCCTCCGGCTTGTGCATCTGCATCGTGTTGTGCTCGGCATCGAAGTCCAGCGCAATCCCCCAGGCGTGCATCGACAGCGAGCTGCCGCCCGTCGACGGGCGGTAATTGTAGCTGCCGCTGTACACATCCAGCCCGAGGCGGCTGATGGCCTCCTGCCCGTAGTGCTCCAGCACCGCCCGCAGAGCCGCCTCAACTCGCCCCGCAATCAAGCGGTGCACGCGGATACTCTTGACGGGCTTCCCCTCATAGAGCAGCGGATAGGGCGGCGTCACATTCACCAGATCATCCTCACAGCCGGGGCGCCCAAACATACTCGTACCCGCCCGCACCTGAGCCTGCGTCGGCATCGTGGTCGGCTCCGGTAGAGACACATCGAGCGCCTCAGCCAGAGCCGCCAGCGTCTTGTCACCGATAATCCCGTCAGGCGTCGTACCAACCTTCGCCTGAATTGCCTTGATCAGTTCCTTATTCATTGTCATCATCATCGTTGTCAATCATATGCTCCGTGGCTGCCTGCATCATGCGGTTCGCCTGCTGCACATAGGGGCACTTCGCGCACTTTTCCGTGACTTCGAGACACAGCATCCGCATCGCGGTGTGCGTCTCGGCCACCTCCTGATGCGCCCGCGCAACCTCCTTGTAGGCGTGCCTGATGGCCCACACCAGCAGGGCCGTCCCCGCCAGCGTGCCACCCACTTGGATGGCAGCGGCCGCCTCACTGGCCCAGCCGGACGATACCGCCGCCGTGGCCAGCAAGGCAGCACCGCTGCCAGTACAAGTAAACACGTTATTCATATCTGAATCACATCAGAGTACCTTCCAGTCAAGAGCCGCATGATCCTCGTGATTCGGTAGCCACGGCTTGCCCGCGCGGTAAATCACGCGGCTATCCAGACACACGGGTTCGCCATCAAACGACGGACGCGTGACGACCTGCCCACACCGCATAGCCTCGTAGGCAGCGCCCCAGCTCATCTCGCCATAGCGCGCCTCCGGCACATCATCGTTGCGCAGCTTGATCGTGTGCGACACACCGCGACGTTCCAGCTCGTCAGCAATGCCGTGGATGAGCTTCAGGGCCTCGTTCACGGCATCGATATCATCCGCCCACAGTTGCACCCCGTACGGATTCCACGGATCGCCGAATTGCTTAATCGTCCTCGTCATGATCACTTCTCCTCCCCATCCAGCTCGCGGACAATGGGGGCCACCACCTCGCCGCTGTACGTCCAAGAACCGTCGGCACCCTGCGAAGCCGTGGCCGTGCACGAACCCTGCGCCATCACCAGCACCGCGGCCACAGCACCCACGACGGCAGCCGCGATGTACTGAGCCCAGGACTCCTTGATGCCCCAACCCGTCAGCAGGCTTGCCAGCCAACTGACGGCCTTATCCTTGTTCTCGTCGTTGTTGTCCATGTCACCATTGTGGCATGGCTACCCGTCCTGATCAACGTCCTTGCGGGGGGGCTGGATGCGCACAGTGGGAGGATGAAGAATTTCCATTTTTTTTGAAGGAGGTGTTGACAAAAGAGGGAAGCTGTGGTGTAATACCTTTGCGCACCTGTGGCCGGGGCACCCCTGGAATTAATGCGGTCCCCACTTCTGGGAGGTGCGCACTTTTTTTATACCTTTTCCTGAACGTTTATGTGATAGATAACGGGAGTTTCGTTCGGGGAAGTAAACGGCTCTTCTGCTAATTGTGTGGAATGACGTTGCAACGGAGCAGAGAGAAGAAGAG
>ERZ772860.665-NODE-665-length-29166-cov-15.862938_pt1 | contig 29166 bp, 16 predicted proteins | sample MGYA00511342_ERZ772860 | MGnify/ENA primary metagenome ERZ772860 (study PRJEB29015, sample SAMEA2737665) | human gut metagenome | biome: human gut; feature: human-associated habitat; material: faeces | place: China | collected 2012 ... | reverse complement strand
ATCCTATCCGTCCGGATGTTCCTGCTGCCGTGCAGGAGTGCCGCCATGCGGGTATTGAGGTGAAGGTGGTTACGGGTGATACGGCTGCCACTGCCTTGGAGATCGGTAAGCAGATAGGTGTCTTCGAAGATGAACCTGAGAATATTGGAGCAGATGGCTCCCTGACTTCGCTCGACCAGCAGATGATTACGGGCGAACAGTGGGAGGCTCTTTCTGATGATGAGGCTTACGAGCGCGCGAAGGATATCCGAGTGATGAGCCGTGCCCGTCCTACCGATAAGCAGCGACTGGTGGCTATGCTCCAGAAGCGTGGCGAGGTGGTTGCTGTAACAGGCGACGGTACCAACGATGCTCCGGCGCTTCACTATGCCCATGTGGGGCTGTCATTAGGTTCGGGTACTTCCGTGGCAAAAGAGGCTTCGGATATGACTCTGCTTGATGATTCCTTCAAATCTATCGCCAACGCTGTGATGTGGGGACGTTCGCTTTATCGCAATTTGCAGCGCTTCCTCTTCTTCCAGTTGGTAGTGAATGTAGCTGCCCTCCTGCTGGTGTTGGGTGGTTCTGTCATCGGAACCGAGATGCCATTGACGGTTACTCAGATTCTCTGGGTGAACCTTATCATGGATACCTTTGCAGCCTTGGCTCTCGCCTCATTGCCTCCATCTCACGAGGTGATGAAGGAGAAGCCACGCAAGGCATCTGATTTCATCATCAACAAGAGCATCGGTTTCGGCATTCTGTTCTGCGGCATCGTCTTCTTCCTCGTGATGTTTGCCCTGTTGGTTTACTGCGAGCGCAGAGGCAAGGGTGGAGTAGATGTGCATGAGCTGACCATGTTCTTCACTACCTTCGTGATGATACAGTTCTGGAACCTCTTCAATGCCAAGGCGCTGATGAGTCATCACACCGCATTCTGCCATTTCCTGAAGGATAAGGGAATGATCTTAGTGCTTGTACTGGTATTGGTGGGTCAGTGGATCATCGTAACCTTCGGTGGCGAAATGTTCCGCACTACACCTTTGTCACTTCACGAGTGGCTGCTCATTATCGGTTCAACCTCTGTTGTGCTTTGGGCGGGCGAGCTGTGGAGAGCATTCAAGAGAATGATAGCTAAGAGAAAATAATCCAATGATTAAGATAGAATGAATACTATACATTACAACGAAACTGTACAATTGCAGCCTTGCGTGGCAACTATCGGTTTCTTCGACGGGGTGCATCGTGGACATCAGTTCCTGATCCGTCATCTTGTAGAAACCGCCAGTCAGGAGGGTTTGCAATCCACCATCATTACTTTCGATGAACATCCCCGTAAGGTGCTGCAGAGTGATTATCAGCCGGAGATGTTGAGTACGCTCGATTCAAAACTTCTCCTCCTTTCAAAAACAGAGGTGGATAATGCTGTTGTCTTGCATTTCGATAAGGCGATGGCTGCCATGTCAGCGCGCGAGTTTATGCAGAAGATACTCAATGACCATCTCCATGTTAGGAAACTGTTCATCGGTTATGATCATCGTTTTGGTCATAACCGTTCTGAGACTTTCGAGGATTACGTGCGCTACGGCAAAGAACTGGGTATTGAGGTCATCAAAAACGATGCCTTCCGGATAGATGACATCAATATTTCTTCCTCTGTCATCCGTTCCTTCCTGAAAGAAGGTGAAATAGAGATGGCCAACCAGTGTCTGGGTTATCCTTATACCATTATCGGTAAAGTAGTGAATGGTTATCATGAGGGAAGAAAACTCGGATTTCCGACTGCCAATTTGGACATCTCGCATTTCGGGCAGTTGATTCCTGCCACAGGAGTTTATGCCGTAAAGGTTCGTATGGAGAACTCTATGACTTGGAAACAGGGCATGATGAATGTGGGCAACCGACCAACTTTTAATGGCAAGCAGATTACGCTGGAAACGCATATCTTCAATTTCGAGGGTGATATCTACGACCAACTGCTGCTTGTCTGCTTCATCAAGCGAATCCGTGGCGAACAGAAATTTGATAGTCCTGAGGAATTGGCAGAACAGTTGAAGGAAGATGAAAAAACAGTAGTGGAATTTTTAAATAAGGAGATTGATAATGGCAAAGATTAATTTTAAAAAAGGTCTGACAGACATAGTTTTATACATTATTATATTTATAGTCGTACAGATATTTCTGACTTATGCTGGAGCAGGCATTTGGGCTGCTGTCAAGGGCGAAGGTTATCAGGCAACTCTTCTTGCTATGGGTACGGGAAATAATGCCATCCTGACGGCGCTGACTACGGTATTCAGTAATGTCATCACCCTCATCATTTTCCTGAAGGCTAAATGGACTCCCCTTACCCGTAACTATCTGCAGTCAAAGCCTTGGATCAGTCTGTTGTGGGTCGCTTTGTTTACTCTGGGCGCTATCATTCCATTGGAGTTTGTCTATGAGCAGATTGGTGTCGAGATGGATGCGGATACCGAACGGGTGTTTGCTTCGCTGATGAAGGAGCCTTGGGGCTATGTAGCGATTGGTATATTGGCACCTCTGGCAGAGGAAATCGTGTTCCGTGGCGCTATCCTCCGTACTTTGCTTGATATGGTAAGCAAGAAGAATCATTGGGTTGCCATCTTCATTTCTGCAGCTGCGTTTGGCTTGATACATGGCAATAAGGCGCAGTTTATTAATGCCCTCTTGATGGGCTTGCTTTTGGGATGGATGTATTATCGCACCAAAAGTCTTGTTCCGGGCATTCTGATGCATTGGGTGAACAATACGATGGCTTATGTCTTGAACAATCTGATGCCACAGAGCGATGGCAAGCTTATCGACCTCTTCCATGGCGATGAGAAGACTGTATATTACGCTGTAGGTTTCTCGCTCTGTATCATGATACCAAGTTTTATCCAGATGATCTTGAGGCTTCAGAAACCGAAAAATGTTCCTACTAAATTCTGAAGAACATAATGCTTATGATAGCAATAAATAATATGCTATAAATAAAAAGCAATCAATAAAATACAATATAAAATAAAGGCTGCCTCCGAAATATGGGGCAGCCTTTTTTGATTATTGAATAATCAGTATTGTAAAAGATGAATTATTTGCTGAAAGTTACATTCTCCACATGGTCATTCACGTAGATATTCGCCATATCTGCCGTCTTATACCACTTTGGTTTTCCCGGCATGTCATCCGAAATCACCTTGCCGTTGATGGTGAAGTTCTCGAAACGAATGTTCTTCACCTTGCGTCTCTCGTCGTAACCGGCGATGATGCTCATGTTAGGAGCTTCTCCAGTGTAGGAGATGTTGCGCAGGGTGATGTCCTCGATGCCACGTCCTGGGGCAGAACAGTACTTCTTGTTGAAGCATACGCGCATGTTGAAGAGCATTCCCTTGCGGATGTTGTCGATGTGGAAGTCCTCAAAGGTGACGCCTTTTACCAGGATGTTGTCGCCATTGTTGATGCCGATGCAGCCCTGATAGTCTATCTGGTTCTCGGCATGTTCTAAGATGTCAATGTCCTTATAGAGCACGTTGGTGATGTCTTCGTTTTCTGGAGTCTCGCTGTGCAAGCCTATCATGATAGGATGAGCCACGTCTGCCCACATCACAAAGTCCTTGATGGTAATGTTCCTGCAACCGCCATGATAGTTCTTGCGGGTGCAGTAGATGGTGGAACAGTCGTCGCTGGTACGTGCAAAGAGATGCTCCTGATACACGTTGTTGCTGGCAAAGATGTTGAATCCGTCGCCCCAACCATACCAGCTCATCACCTTGGCATTCTTCACGGTTACGGAATCGCTGCCGCCGATAGGCAACTGGGTGGTGAGAGGTCCGTCGATATACACATTCTTGGAATATCTCACCATGATACCCTCATGTCTTCCTGGCATGACGATGCCGTGACCGAGAATCTTGACGTCTTTTGAACCATAGGTGGATAACCACCCCTTGATGACGGCTCCGTTGTCAATAAAGACAGTCTTGCCTGATGCAATGTGAATAGAATCGCCCTTGAAATCGTGAACGCCCGGGCCGAAATACATCAGATCTTTTTTCTTTTTTACCTTAGGCTTTTCTAATACGTTGTCTGCGAAGATTTGGAGATTCTGGTAGATGTTGCCGTTGATTTCTACGGAGAGGTAGCGAGGACGGTTGAGAGAGAATGTCAACGTGTTGCCCTCCTGCTTAGCCTCTATTCCGTAGGAAATCGGACGGACCTTGAAACTCTTGATATCCTGAGCAATGCTCTTTACTTGAATTTCAACTTTACCTTCGAATTCAAACTTAGCTACGGATGTGACCTCTACATTGTGCTTGGCATCAGCCACCCTATCCACCTTGAAGGCGTAGGTATCGATGTCTTTCCAATCTCCTCCATTGACACGTGCTTGCACTTGAAAGTCTTTCTTTAGTTCAATGCCTGCTGGTGCCTTGCTCACTACCAGACGGTCCTTGGCGATGGCAGAGAGAGTCATGATGCAGAGAGCTAATGTTATTAATGTCTTATTCATAAAATGATCTTGTTTTTGATGATTCTTTATTATTATACGAATATAAGACTTAATATACTGATGGAAAATGCAAAGAGATTGCGATTTATCAGTTGTTTCAAGTAAATGTCTTGCTCATTTTTAGGGCAAAGTTTATTTGATTTACTTTGCCAGTTTGTTGTAGTCCAGTCCCCATTGCTTGGCAAGCTTCTTGGCTTCTTTCTTGGTCAGGTGAACCACGGCTCCATGCTTCGGTTGGGTGAAGTTGGTGGAGAACATCACGCCGCCCTCGTTGAAACGTCCCAACTGCTTGAAGTGCTCGAAGTCAGAGGTCTCCTCTAAACCGAAATTGTGTACCTTTCTGCCATAGTTGTCGTACATCAGAACCCACTTATCTTCGCCGATTCGCTTCCATACGGTAGGAGCTTCGCAGGCTGTAGGTTCTTCGTCTATCCAGGCAGGGTTGTATTGCCAGCCAGCGTTAATCTTGTCAGAGGTTGCCTGCTTGATGCCTGGAGTCCCGTCGTGGGCTACGTAGAAGAGATGGTATTTGCCCTGCGCATAACAGATGTCGCCGTCAATGGCTGTCTTGTTTTCGATAGGATATTCGAATAGGAGTTGAGGCTCCGTCTCTATCTTGTCGAAATCATCGTTCACATACATATAGTAGAGACGGTTTCGTTCGTTCTTGTAGCGCATGGTGAGATAGATCATGAGTTTTTTGGCTATAGGGTCGTAGATGGTTTCCGGTGCCCAGGCACAACCTATTTCTGCAAACTTAGGGGAGAGGTCGGTGATGTTGACAATCTTGTGGGTCCAGTGTATCAGATCCCATGACTTCATCAGTACGAGTCCCTTATTGTTTCCCCATCCGTAGGTCTTTCCGTCTCGTTCCCATTCCGTAGCTCGTTTTCCTTCTCTCTGTGCGAAGATGTGGAGGTTGGTCATGGCGAGATAGAAGGCTCCATCTGGCCCACGGTAGATGTGAGGATCACGGATACCCTTCTGGGTTGCGATGGTATCGCCGGCAATGACGGGGTGGGCATCGTTGAGAGCTGTAAAGTGGTAACCGTCTCTACTCATCGCCATGTACAAACCGTGGGTATCATCACGGTGGAAAACCATGAGGTAGGCAGTTAGGTCTTTCTCTTTAGGAAACGATTTGGCAAAGCCTGTGCTTGGCATAGCTAATGCAAGGGCAAGCAGGAGAAGTTTGAAGTAATTTCTCATTATTATAGTTGTTTATTGATTTTGTTGGTTTAATTATTTTGCAAAGATAATACTTTTCACGCGAACATGGGTGTTCTTTTTATGATTTTATGTAAAAAGACCGTAAATTACATAAAAATGAAGCCAGCTTCATCTGTCAATGAAACCGGCTTCGCCATTGGATGAAATAGGCTTCATAGCTGGTCGAAGCTTACTTCATGTATTGAGTATCTAAAATTCTATCTTTTTATCACCTTTTTGATGATTACCTTACCTGTATTGTCAGTTGACTTCTGGATATACACACCCTTAGTTTTGCCATTGGTCTGTACGCCAGATACGGTGTAGTATTGTGTATTAATGTTTTCACCCTTTTCTGATACTCCTATGTTTGTAATACCTGTAGGGAGTTCTTCATCCTTGACCGGTATGAATACAAATGGGAATTGAGTCAGACCGGCTGTTCCCTTTGTTTCCAGAACACCATTCTCATTTGCTTTCCAGTATTCTTCTTTGGTAAGGGTTCTGACTGCAACATGATCAGAACCAATCAGACCACGGATGTAGTATGGGAAATAGGCTTTTTTAGCCATTTTGGTCGCATTCAGATATGGAGTGTTACCACCTATCAGACAAGAGAAATTATACTTAGGAGTCTTGGTGGTTGCTCCCTTTACTTCAGCAATCCATACCTGAGAAGCATCGTAATGTCCGTCTTCTTTTACCAGTGGAGTAAATGATGGCATGGTTTCACCTTGATTCTTATAGGTAAGATAGGCATCGTTTTCCACATCGTAGATGGCATATTTACCAGCTTCCAGAACTACATAATTCTCGTTCATGACCATCACATGATAGGTCAGCTTCTGGTCGAAGTTCTCACCTGTGATGTACAGCGTGTAGTCTCCGCTGGTCAGTCCTTCTGTCAGATCCAGATATTTACCTTCGGTACCATTGCTCCATGTATATTTGACATTGACAATATTTTCTGGTGCATTAGCATAGAGTACGAGAGCGTCTCCCTGATTGACAATCAGGTCCAGAGAATCTGAAACCAGACGGTTGTTCAGCAGCGCACAAGGCTGCAATCCTTTGACATGGATGCGGAAAGTAATCGTCTGAGCCAATCCGCCCTGGTTGATAAACTGACCCTTGATTTCTTTATCCGAGATTAAGGATGAAAGGGTTATGGAAGTACCTGTTTGTCCTGTGCTCCATTTGCCGTCTCCCCAACCGCTGGCGCCGGCGACATTGAGAGTAACATTGCTTCCACAAGGTACAACAGCTTCTGTAGCACCGACCCATGTGTCATTGCAGTAGATAGAACTGCTTATTGTGGTAGGAGTACAATCTGCATTTACTGCAATAGAGAACATCTGCTCGCTTTTAATGCCGTTTTCATTGGTATATGTGGCACGATAAATGAAACTCTTGTCTGTAGTGACTGTGATGTCTTTGGTTGTCTCACCTGTATTCCAACTCCAGTTACCAGTATCCACAACACCTTCAGGAAGTTGAGGCATCAATTTGACTGTTTTGCCTTTTGGAAGGGCGGTATTTACATTGATGATGTAATTGTTTTCCAGTCCACCTAATTCATTATGATCGATAATCTTTCCATCATATTCCATCTTTGGAGTCAATAAGGTAGGTCTGTGCTGTTCGTCGGCAATACCATCGTAAGTACAAGTCAAAACGGAGTATCCCATGTGGTCGTAAGGACCGCTTACTGCTCCCGTCGGCCCACCATCTATTCCCATCTTCTCTAATGCGATTTCCGAGAAAGGCATCTTTACGCCCTTTACTCCTTCGTAATGTCCGATGACACGTGCCCAGTATGGGCGCATCTCTCCGCGACTACCTCCATTAGGTCCACCTTGTACCCAGGCTTGATGCCATGCAGAGTGACAGTCTGTATAATGGTAGTTGACCCATGGCAGATCGTCTCTTCCGTCAAAGTTGTATGCCGCTTGGAATTCAAGACCAGCAGCGATTCGGTTGTCGTGATAGGAGTAGAGGTCATCACCTTGATTCCATGCCGTCTGGCAGATATCAACGGCAAGACCTGCTGCCATTTGGGCATGTCCTTGGTCACGACCGGTTTCCTGCATCTGACCTACCTTTCCGTATGCACCTGTTTCTCCTGCATATTCTGCAACATGAGGCACGAGATTATCTATATATTCATTCAGTCCTCCGTTGTACTTGTCTGTCTCTGTATTCTCAGGTGCCCATGGCCAAGGATAGTTGGCTTTAGCCAGCTCTGCCTGATCGTACTTGTAGTAAGACATTGCCTGGTTATAGATAAAGACATCGTCGCATAGAATACCTACAGACATCAGGGCGAGTGTGTTGCAAAGTCCCCAGTTGCTCCAGTAATGGCCAGGTCGTTGACCTCCATGAGTTGCATCATAGCGCCAGTTGCGCCAGGTATCATTGCGGGAACGCTGGAATCTCATGATAGTGGGATACCAGAGATCCAGCATCCATCTTTTGAATGTCTCGAAATCCTTGGCTTTCCATCCTTCGTAGTCACGCATCAATTCTGCAGCTTGTGCAAATTCATATCCATAAAGACCTCCTGCAAGAGCGAAGTTACTGTCGCCACCGATACCTTTGCAGGTGTTGGCCCAAGCCATCAATACATCAACGGCATGTTTGGCGCACGCTTCATTTCCTTCTATCTTCCAACGGAGTGCATTCTGATAAGCGATGGTTGCACCACGGGCAGCATTGATATAATTCTGACCAGAGCTACCGCCACGGATGATGGTTTCTACTGGCCATGTTGCACAGGTGGGTTGTGCAAATTCTGCATTCTTCAAGATGTTATAAGCCTTGGTCACCTTCTCATTACCGGCAGCCAGTTGTGCCTTGATGCGTTCGAAGTCTGCATTGGTATGTAGTCCTCCTGGATGACGGAAGCCACGGCTTGAATCATAGGCTGGCATCAGTTCAGTATCTGTGAAAATCATTCCTTGTGTAGCTTTCACGTTTTGGATAGCTGCCTTCAGGTCTGCCACATATTCGTCTATCACGAATTGTGACAGAGTTTCTTTCTCGCTCTTAGCCTTAATGAGTTCGTAGGTGTCTGAAAGCATGGCTACTGCATCAGCAGTATAGATACTGATATCACCATTGATGAGTGTAGAAGCTTCTTTTAAAGTTGTGTTCAGCGTAGTCAGATTGCCTTGTGTGCCGTGACGGAATTCGTTATCGTAGTCATCAGCAGCTAAAGCCAATTGGGTCACTTCGCTTCCTGTCAGTGCTCCGTCATAAATACGGATATCTGCCACCTTGGTGTTTTTTAAATATACATCATTGTCAAAAGGAGAGCGGCCTATCCAGTTGTATTTAGGCGCTTCTGTACCAAATATTTCTGATATCTTATTGCTTGTTGCGCTCGCCTTCTTCTGACCATTTACATAGAGTGTTCCTTCTGTGCCCTTTTGCACATAGACTACGTTTACCCAATTTCCTTTTGGGGAAACCTGTGTGGCATTGACACTTTTCTCGCTGCCATATCCTGCTGCTGAAGAACCCACTCGCTGGGTATTGAGTGTATAGAAATAGTAGCAACCTTCAGTTTGGGTACATGCAGGATTATTACTGAAAGTGAACAGGAAGTTACCCAAGCCAGTAATGTCTTGGGTAGCATTTACGTAATAATACATACTGATGGAGAAGTCGCTGCATCCAGCCAATACTTTTCCTGTACCTTCGCCCATGTCAAAATATCCATTTTCCGACCCCAGGTTCAGTACATGATATTTTCCCATTGTTTCCACTTTGGCGTTATTCATCAAAGTGCCAACAATGTTTCCCCCGGAAATGACTTCTTTGACATTTCCGCCAGTTGCATTTTCAAAGTTGAAATGCAACTTGAGATTTGCACCATCTGCCCACATTCCTAAGACATTGAGCAAAGCTGCAAAAACGACGAGTAATCGATTTTTTTTCATATAGTTTATGTTTTTAATTTATCTTTGTTTTCTTATTCTTTGTTTCCTTATACAAATAAGTACACGCTGCTTACTTATTATAAACGATTTTTTTGATGTTTTATGGTGAAAATTCGATTATTATTGTTATTTTTGCACTTAAATATAAATCATATCTCATAGAAATGAAGAACCTAATCCTGATAATACTTTTTATATGCACTTGCTGTCTGCCGATAAGTGCCCACTATATCTATCGCTTATTGAACACCTCTATCGGCTTGCCTGACAATGAAATCAAGTCGCAACTTTGGCTTCCGGATGGAAGGTTGTGTGTCCGTACTTCATCCAGTCTGTCATTCTTTGATGGTTGCACCTTCCGCTCTTTTCCTCCTGTGGTAAGCGAGATGTATCCTATGGATTATGTGGCAGCCTTGCCAACGGCTTATGTGGATGGTCAGCAGCGGGTTTGGATTAAGGAATCGGGACAAATGCTGGTTTTTGATTTGACCACTGAAAGATATGTTGGCGATGTTAAGGGATTGCTTGCCTCTATGGGTATCAAAGAACGTATCCGTAATTTTTTTATTGATTCGTCCAAGGATTTCTGGTTTGTGACCGTTTCAGGGAAAGTCTTTCATCGGAAAGGAAATTCCAAAGGAAAGGCTGTTGCTGTGCGTGTACATGCCAAGGGATTACGGGATGTGGCTAATTGGGCAGGTAATCATTGGTTTGTCTATCATGATGGAAAGATTATGTGCTGGAATGCGGCGATGACAAAGGTTCTTCATAGTCAACTTCTGTGGAAAGGTGAAATGCTGGCGCGTGATTTCGTGCAGTTTTCACAAAACTCAGAACAACTATGGGTGATGTGGAATCATGGTGTTGCTTCATGGCATTCTTTGACCCATCAATGGCAATACAGATATGTGAATGATAAGGATGTTGCGGTCACGTTGTGTGCCACTTCTCCGAAAATCTGTTATGTAGGGCTTCGCAATGCGGGCTTGTTGGCTCTGTCGGCAGATGGAAATACGATGCTCCAGTCAGAATATGAGATGATGAATGGAGATGTTGTAAGAGATGGCGTGCAGACGATTGCTTACCGGGATGGTAATCTGATGGTGGGAATGGCAAATCATGGCATTTTCTTCTGTCATTCCAATATGCAGCGTTTTCCTTACGTTACCTATCAGCAACTTGGTTTGTCTGATGGCGGTTTTCGCCTCAATGATGGAAAGGGAGGAAAACCTTTGGTCGTGACTTCTCAAAAAGTGTATCAGCTCTTGATGCCTGAGATGCGATTGAAGCCTTTGCCTGTGAAAGGCACTGATTTCATCCGCGGTATGGTGGATAGCAGAAATCGTGTTTGGATGGGAAGTTACAAGCAGGGTTTTTATATGTGGGATGGTCTGGAAACTCACCATTTCATGCAGGGTAGTATTCCGCAGAAAGACATTAACTACAATATCGTAAGAGAGTTTCAGGAAGATGCGCATCATCGCATTTGGGTAAGCTTTCATGGTGGCATAGGTGTCTTGGATGAGAATTGCCGCATCCATCCTCTGAAAGATAAGCATCTGGAAAAATATAAGGTGGTCAATGAGTTCCGGATAGATAAGAATGACGTTATCTGGGCAGCCACTTCGCAGGGATTCTTTGCTTATTCTCTGAAAGATAAGAAGTTTCTGTCTCCTCAGAATCTCGTGGATGATGTGGAGATGCAGAATCTGCTCAGTGGACCCTGCAAGGCCTTGCAGGTTGACAGTCAGGGTTGGATATGGATAGGTTCTCTGAACGGTGTGTTTGTCTTGAACCCGAATAGCAGAAAGGTATTCCATTACGGTTTGAAAAATGGAATGCCCAATGAGATGATCAATGGAATCATCGAGGATCAGTTTGGAAATGTATGGGTGACCACTGCCAATGGCTTGTGCCGCTTTTCTCGTTTGGATGAGCAGAACTTCAGATTAGCAGTCTTTGATGAACAGAATAAGTTGGGCGATTGTAGCTTCAACTGGATGGCAACGACCCATCTTGCTGGAGGTAAACTCCTTTTTGGCAGCCAGAATGGTTTTTATGTAGTGGATCCTTCTAATATTCAGAATTTGAAATATTCAGGCCACCCAGTTTTCACTTCCCTCTTTGTGAATGAACAGGAGGTATTGCCGGGTAAAGAACTGAACGGAAGAGTCTTGTTGGAGAAAGTCCTGTCTTCTACAAGAAGGGTCGTGTTGCGATATGATGAGAACTTTATCACGGTTTATTTCTCTGGCCTGAATTTTGACATGCCTCGCCATACCTATTATAAATATAGGTTGAAAGGAGTCAATGCTGATTGGGTGGAAAGTAGTCCGCAGGATGGTATTGGCAAGGTGAGCTATACCAATCTGGCTCCTGGCGAGTATGAACTCGAGGTATTTTCTGCTGGCTTTGATAAGAAATGGAGCCAACGGTCCATCAAACTCCTTATCGTCATACAACCTCCTTTCTGGGCCACCTGGTGGGCTAAGTTGTGTTACTTGCTGCTTATCGGCGGTGCTATCTTCTGGATTATCAGCAGTAAGATGAAGCGGGATCGCCAGCGAATGGAGGTGGAAAAAAACAAGGAACTGGAGGAAATGAAATACCGTTTCTTCACCAATATCACCCATGAGTTCCGTACGCTCCTTACGCTCATTATCACTCCTGTGGGTAGTGTGCTGAAGCGTACTGCTGATGAGGAAACTCGCCAACAGTTGAAGGGTGTGAGCAAGAATGCAGGCGATCTGTTGCAGTTGGTCAACCAGTTGCTCGATTTTCGTAAGATGGAAACGAATGGAGAAAGCCTTAACTTACGGAGCGGAATCTTCGGTGAATTCGTGGAATATACTACCATGAAGTTTCAATCTTTGGCTGAGCAAAAGCAGGTGAGTCTGGATGTAAATGACCATTCAGACGGTATCTTTATGTGCTTTGATCGTGACAAAGTGGCTAAAATCCTGAATAATCTCTTGTCTAATGCCTTCAAATATACTCCTTCGGGAGGAAAGGTTAGGGTTGAGTTAAGTCAGACTGCCTGTGATGACCGCCGTTTTGTGCGCATGGAGGTGGTGGATACGGGTTGCGGCATCTCTCCTGAAGACCAGAAACGTGTGTTCGACCGATTCTTCCGTTCTGCCGACCAGAAAACTACGAATGTGGGATCTGGCATCGGCTTGAACATGGTGGCAGAGTATGTGAAGTTGCACCAGGGTAAAATCTCTTTGGAAAGTAAAGAAGGTGAAGGCTCCCGATTTATTGTAGAATTACCTGCCGATCTAAAAGCAGAAACTCATGAGGCTTCTTTGAATCGCCAGACGGATGATTCTTCTAAACAGCAGTCTGCTGCTAATCGTCAGGCGGTTGCTCCTTTGGGGCATCAATTGGGAAATCATCAGTTTATCGATAAGAGTATATTGGTGGTAGAGGATAATGATGGTTTCCGTCAGTATCTGGTCAAGGAACTGTCTCATATATATAATAAGGTATTGATGGCGGAAGATGGTTTGCAGGGTGCCATGATGGCAGAAGAACACAATCCAGACCTCATCATTACCGATGTGATGATGCCGCGGATGAGTGGCACCGAAATGTGTCGTCGCATCAAGGAAAATCTGCAGACTTCCCATATTCCGGTCATTCTTCTTACGGCATGGAGTACGGATGAGGGGCGGGCGGAAGGCTACAAGGTGGGAGCTGATGCCTATATCGCCAAGCCGTTTGATATGGATGTACTCCTTGCTCGCATCAGTAATCTCCTGGAGAAGCAGGAAAAGAGAATACATGATTTCTCACATAGTGCTTCGCTGGATGTCAAAAACATTGCCGACTCGGCTCCTGATGAGAAGTTCCTGAAAGAAATCATCTCTTTGATAGAAAAGAATATCACGGATTCTGATTATACTACAGATTCGCTTGCCGCTGATATGGCGATGTCGAGAATGAGCCTATATCGTAAGATGAAAGCTTTGACAGGACAAACTCCTTCCGACTTTATCAGAACGGTACGTTTGAAGGCTGCGGCTGAACTTTTGAAGAGCGGACAGCGCAATGTTTCTGAAGTCTGCTATCTTACAGGTTTTGCCACTCCGCAGAACTTTACCAAGCATTTTAAGGACATGTTTGGCGTTGTTCCTTCCCAATATAGGGGGTAAAAAGGGTGTTGTTACGTTTGATATGTGTTTTTGTTACGGTTCACACATAGGCATATGGGATTATTCTCTAATTTTGCAGCCGTAAACTAAACCAGCGTACAACATGAAACCAACAACTGTAACCCAGCAACAGATGATTGCTGACTTTTATAAGGAATATCAAGTAAAGCTTGTCAACTTTGCTGTAGCCCGTTTGGGCAATTGGCAGGAAGCTGAAGACTTAGTGCAGGATGTGTTTGTCAAGTTAATGACCTATGACGGCATCATCAATAAGACAACCATCCGGTCATTTGTCTTCACCATAACCAATCATGAAATCATGAATATCCTGCGCCGTAGAGCATGTCGTCACAAGGTGGAAGAGAATGTGGCGTATGAGCAGGAATTGCAGCATTGTGCCGTAGAGCGTGTCGTAGAGTATCATGATACGCTGCGTATGGTCAATTATTGTGTGGATCAACTGACTCCTTCCTGTGCCAAGGTTTATCGTATGACTCTTTTTGACGGTAAATGCGCAGGAGAGATTGCAAAGGAATTGAATGATTCTAAGCGTACCGTCGAATCCCAGTTGCTCACTTCCCGCAAGAAAGTCAGAATGATGCTTCAGGCGATATAATGTGTAATTAGACCTATAACTTTATATAAAACGAACCCTATTTAACTTTTAGTTTATATGATGAAATCAAAACTGTTTATATTGTGTTTTTTGGCTGTTTGCCAAGTGTGTCAGGCCAACTTCTTGCCTGTTAACCTGAAAGTAAATGGATTGTCTAATCCTGTAGGGATAGATACTTCAAATCCAACTTTCAGTTGGCAGACGGAAAGTGACGAGAGAGGTTTCCTGCAGTCTGCATACGAATTAGTTGTAAGGTCTGCTTCTGGAGCAGAAGTTTGGAAATCAGGAAAGGTTGAGTCTGCTTTGCAAAATCAGATTACATATGCAGGAAGTCCCCTTGTGTCATGTTCCCCTTATTCTTGGACGGTTACAGTCTATGATAAGAATGGTAAAGCATCAGTAGCCTCAAAGGGCACTTTCGAAACTGCTTTCCTCAATGCCAATGAGTGGAAAGCGCAATGGATACAACCTGCCAAAACCTGCAATGCAAAGGTGGAAATTCCGCTCCAGACTTCATGCAGGTATGTCAAACTTGATGTCACCAAGTTGGGACTTCCAGCTTCCACAGATTCCAAGTTCTATTTCTTACAGTTGGCAGAAATGGAAATCTATAGCGGAGAAGAAAATGTGGCCCGTAAGGCTACCTTCAGTGCGAGCGATACCTGGACGATTGGTAACTGGAACTTAAACTATCTTAATGATGGAGTTGTTCAGGGGACAACTTTAGGATATACTACAACACAAAAAGGTAATAATAGCCAGCATGTGTATGTCATTGCCGACTTGGGTAAGGTAATGGACATCAACCGTATTGTGCTTTATCCACGACAGGATGATAAGGCTGCGAGCGGTACAGAAGCAGCTAACTTCCCAAGTTCTTATACCATCCAGACATCAGATGATAACAAGAAATATTCTGTAAAGCATGAAGTGGTTGATGGAGTTGCTCCAAGTTTCATCAATACATCTCAGGTAATTCCTTATCTTGGCAGAAACTTTACTGTTGCGAGTGGAAAGAATGTCAAGCGGGCAAGAATCTATGCTTCGGCATTGGGAGTATTTGATATGACTCTAAATGGGAAACCAGTTACCGAAAACAAACTGGAACCAGGAGAGAGCGAGTATGAAAAGACGATACTTTATTCTACATACGATGTTACATCTATGGTTTTGCACGGTGCCAATACGCTGATAGCTCGCGTTGCGGGTGGTATCTTTCATGTTGATAAGCTGAATGGCAGATTCTCCAAAGGTGAAGTGGTGAACACTGGAGATAAGGCTTTGAAGGCTGAATTGCATGTTGATTATGAGGATGGAACATCTGATGTGATTCTGACTGATGAGCAGTGGACAAGTACACCTTCGCCTACATTGGGAAGTAACTGGTGGGGCGGTGAAGACTATGATGCCCGTAAAGAAATTGCTGGTATTGGCCAGGCTTTCTATGATGTAAGTACTTGGAATCCTGTAGAAGTGGTAGCCTCTCCTTCTTTCAGAAGTAGTCAGGCCAGTGGATTGGGCGTCCTGAAAGCTCGCCAGCATGAACCGGTTCGAGTAGTGGAAGAATGGAAAGCGGTAGGCGTGAAGAGTGTATATAGTGGCGGCTACCATCTCTATGTCATTGATTTCGGCAGAAACTTTGCTGGGCAGTACCGTTTTAAACTGAAAGGTAAGAGCGGACAGGTTATCACTCTTCGTGAGGGAGAAAGTCTGAATGCTGATGGATCTATCTTCATGGAGAATTACTATACAGGTCCTGCAGATACGTATGAAACTTATACTTTTGCAGGCAAGGAAAATGGCGAGGAATGGGGACCTGAGTTTATGTACCATGGCTTCCGTTATCTTCAGATTATAGGTCTGATGAGGCTCCCAAGCCGGAAGATTTTACGGCTTTGCGTTTGCGTAGTGATATGGACTTGGCAGGTACTTTCGAAACTAACAACTCCTTGCTCAATGATATACATGTTATCTGCCGTGATGCCATCCAGAGTCAGTTGTATAATAGTATCACCGATTGTCCTCATCGAGAAAAATTGGGATGGCTGGATGTTCCTAATGAGATGTACAATTCCTTGGTCTATAATTATGACATGGAAAATTTCTTCAAGAAAGTAGTACAGGATTGTTTTGATGCACAGTATAGTAACGGAAGGGTTCCAAGTACCGTTCCCCACTTTATGTCGGTATATGATGATGATCCAAACTGGGGTGGAGCTGCCATCTTGGTACCTTATCGCAATTGGAAAACCTATGGTGATATGACAACTATGACCAAGTTCTATCCTCAGATGAAGAAGTTGATGGACTATTATACTTCCAAGACGGTAAATCATATCATGCCAGGACGCAATTATAGTGTGTTAAGTGACTGGGGACAGGAAACGGCAGGAGTCAATCCAATGGTTCCTGGTGAGTTTACCATTACCACCACCTATTATTATATGTTGAATGCGATGGCGGAGATTGCTTCTTTCCTTGGTAAGGATGTAGATGCAAAGGGATTCCTCACTCAGGCTCAGAATACGAAGAAAGCTTTCAATGAACGCTTTTATAAGGATGGAGTTTATGAATACGGACAGCAGTCTGAATTTGCTATGCCTCTCTATTACGGACTCGTAGATCAGGAAAATGAAGAGTTGGTAGCAGCTAAGTTGGCTGAGCGTGTAAAGAAAGATAACTACAAGATTAAGACTGGTGAAATCGGTTTGAAACCTTTGTTTATGTCTTTAGCGAAGTATGGATATAATGATATTGTTTATCAGATGGCAAATCAGACCGATTGTCCAAGCTATGGATATTGGGTAAAACAGGGTTACACTACCACTCCTGAATATTGGGATGTTGGAGCTTTCTCCCAGAATCACTGTATGATGGATCATATCGAGGAATGGTTCTTCTCTCAGTTGGGTGGCATTCGGAATGATGGTAATGGTTTTGATATAGTTCGTATCGAACCATGGATTCCTGAAGATATGAATCATTTGGATGTAACGACACGCAGCATCTATGGAAATATTCGTTGCCATTATGAACGTGGGGCTGATGACGAGATGAATTATACTTTTGAGATTCCTGCAAATAGTCAGGCAAATATCGTTCTGCCTTGCTTGAATCACCGAAGTGTATTTGAAAATGGAAAAGATGTGAAAAGTGGCGAGAATGGTGTCGTATCTGTAGAATACAAAGATGGAAAGGCTTATTTGAAAATGGGTTCTGGAAACTATACTTTGCAGATTAAAAAAAAAGAAGCCACAGGAATCCAAGAGGTAAACATCTCAAGGGCACGGCTAAATGATGTCTATTATGACTTGGAAGGGCGAAATCATGGCAAAGTGAGACCTTCTCAGAAAGGAATTTTTATTTGGAATCAGAAAAAAGTTGTTCTCTAAAGAATTGCTTTGTAGAAAGAACAGGTTTGTATTGTACAAAAAAGCAATACAAACCTGTTCTTTTTTAAGTATATTGTAAGTCTGATTTGTATAACTATAAAACGACATAAACAAAAATATTTTTTATGAAAACAAAAAAGCTTACATTATTGTTGACTGCTGCAATGTTCTTGATGGGGGGCATAATGCAGTTAAAGCTGACACTACTCTTCTGACAAAGGAAGATGGGTGGCAGAAAATCACATCTATTTCACAAGGTGATATAGAGAAGTATTACTATGTCTTTGTTGATAAAGACAATGACTTGATGCTTGGATTGGCAGATTGCAAACAAAATCCCAATCGTAAAGCAATGTTCTATCAGAAAGGTGTTAACGTAGTAGAGGATAAGTCCAAACTTTGGGCTATTGAAAAGAATGAGGAATACTTTGCTTTGAGAAATGCCAGTGTGGATAATTATTTGCTGATGCAGACAGAATGGGGAGATAATAATCCTGCATGGGATACGAATGACCAGCCTAATGAATGCGAATGGACTGGTGTCAAGTTGGAATATGCTGACGCTGCGTGGTCTATTATTTCAACCAGGTACAATCGTGCGTTGGGTGTATATGGTGATGGTGAGAATGCACCTGCAGAAAATGATGAAATCGGAGCCAACGATATTACAAAGGGACAGAAATTCTTGATCTATGCGATTGAACGTTCCACTTATTATGCCAAACTGACTGAGGGTGCAAGTAAAGATAATCCTAAGGACTTGTCTTGGGCAATAAAAAATAATACTCTGGATGATAATCAATTTAATAGAGGATGGAATTTAACTTGTAATGGTACTCACAATTTCAACAACAATTATGAGGTTGGCGAATTCTGGTCACCTGTTAATCAGCCGAATTTTGAGTTATCTCAAACTCTTACGGGATTGCAACCAGGAATTTATCAGTTGAGTGCGCAATTGTTTGAGAATGCTAAAAAGGATGTATATCTCTTTGGAAATACAAGAAAAGTTTGTGTTGAGCAAACCGATTATTCTGCAGGAACAGGAGGCACTGATATGGAAAAAGTTGCTAATCTGATGAAAGCAAACCGTAATTATGGCAAGGTAACCGTATCTGTCCTTGTCGGTGAGGATGGTAAATTGAAATTAGGACTTCGTGGAAATTGTCCTGCAACGACTTGGGTTGTCTTTGATCATTTCCAGTTGCAGTATATAGGCAAAGATACTGAGGAGATTAGAAAAGAATATGTCACCTATTATCAGGAAGTTCAGAATAAAGCCATAGAATTGTTGAAAGATCCGGTTTATGCTAAGATTCAGGGAAAAGACAAGGTCGTTCTGGAAAACTTAGCTAATGCGGATGCTAATTCCGTGATTACTGTTGATAATTATGAGACTAAGAAACAAGAGTTAGAAACCGCTATGACTACTTTCCAGGAAGATAAGGAGGTATATAATACATTTGTAAGTCATGTAGAGAATGCCAATCTTTTTGGCAAAGATGTCTTGGGACTAACCGGAATTCCTTCTGCAGATAAGGCTTCCGACGCAACCATCACAGGAGAAGAATTGCGAAAATTGCGTAGCCAGATGTATGTAGCAGAGTATAATTATGTGAAGAAAACCTATACTACAGATATTACTTCCCTTAGGGGTATTGATGGATGGAAGGATTGGACAAAGCCAGAATTGGCAGCAGACAACTGGCAATCTTATGCTGGTGATCATCAAGATCCAAGATATTATGAAGTAAAAGGCGGATTTAATAATACTGCGAAATGGGATCAGTCTTTGTCAAGAAGTATCAAATTATACCCTGGAAAATATGTTGTAAAGCTTGCTTGCCGCACCTCTTATAATGGCGGTGCTTCTTCTGGTTATGTCTCTGTAAAGGTGGGAGATACTGAAACCCAGGCCAACTTCCCTTTGAAGGATGATACAGGTTATGGTATTACGACAAATGGTGAAGCAAGTTTTGATGGTAGTAAGGATTACAATCGCACTGGCCGCCAAGGTGGTGGATGGGAATGGCGTTATGTTCCATTTGAGTTGAATTCTACTTCTGAGGTTACATTGACTATCCATGTGGCTTCAGAAGGAGGTAATAACTATCCTGGATTCTACGAGCCACAACTCTTAGCCATGCCAATAAATGTAACACTTAAAGATACCGAGACTTATAATGAGGCTCCTGCTCTCGTTGCCAATGTTACTCTTGATCGTAAATTAGGCGAGAAATGGAATACGATAGTCTTGCCTTTTGCTTTGGATGAAACACAGGTGACAGAGATGTTTGGAGAAGGTGCCAAGGTGGCTGCCTATAAGGGTTCTACCGTTAATGGTGATCACGTAACTCTCAATTTCGAAGAGCAGACAAGCATGGAAGCCCAAACTCCTTATATGATCAAACCTGGTACAAATGCCAGCTATAAGGTGAATGGTGTTATCCTCGAACCAGCCAGCGGATTAAAGAAGGTGGAGGATGCGAATCATAATGGAATTGATTTTGTTGGCAATTATACCACAGGTCAGACATTGCAGCAGAACAGTTTCTTTATCAGCAATAACGTGTTCTATCGTGCCAGTGGACAGGAGACTATGAATGCTTATCGTGCTACGTTCCAGGTTCCAACATCGACCAAGGCAAAGATCATGAATACCGTATTTGTAGGTGAAGGCGGTTCTGTTACGGCAATAGATGATGTTCATGTTTCTCCTCAGGGTTCTTTCGATGTTTATCATATCAACGGTATGTTGGTAAAGAAGAATGCCATCGACTTGAACGGACTTGATAAGGGAATCTACATCATCAATGGCAAGAAATATGTAGTGAAGTAATTAATTTGATTTAGAATAATAAGGAGCAAGAACAATGAAAAAATATATAAAACCCAATGTTCGCATAGTAGCGAATATCATTTATGAACAATCCTTGATGGCAGGCTCTATCACGACGAACGGACTTCCATCGGACGCCCCTGAATATGGTGGTGAAAATACGAATTCCACAATTGAGGTTGATGCCAAAAAGAATCCGAGTTCTTCTACTTGGGATGGATGGACAGAATATACATCCTGGGATGATTGATGCGTAGCGTCAGGTCTGATGATATAAAAAGGTCCTCAAAACATGAAACTTGTTTTGAGGACCTTTCATATTTTCTATGATATTTGCTTTCTGAAAGAACTTCCTATTGGACGATTACTTTAGTGCAGATATTACCCATGATTACGGCATATATGCCAGCAGGTAGATTCTGAGTTCTTCCCATTAACATACCGTTCAGATTATATACTTTGACAGGAACATCAGAAGTAACGATAATACACCCTTTTCCTCCCTTGATATTTGGGATTGGGGTAGACGAGGAAGGCAAGCCAATGCTTGTAGAAACATTATCTGAAACATAATAGAGTTGGAAATCATCGAATGACATCCATGTTCCAGTAAACTTCTTGCCCGTCAAATAGAAATCGTTGGTATATCCTATGGTCAAGGTATGATTTCTTACAATGATGTTCTGTATTTCGCAAGGATTCCATCCTTTGCCTAATTTACCTTGAGTATTGCCAGAGTTTTCAATTTCTTGCTGATACCAGTCTGATTCTGTCTGAGCTGTCAGGAATACGGCTTCACCATCAGTGCGGGCGCAGGCTTTAAGCGTGTAAACTCCATTTGGTAGGTCTGTCAAAGTCTGGTGACCAGTAAACCAAAGGCTGCCTGCTGTTTTATTGAAAGAGTCAAAATACATATTGGTAGTATTGCCGCTATAGTGTTGCCCGCTCTTTCTGCTTCCGTCACCATTGGTTACATTGATATCCCATCCTTCTGAGTCTTCAGCATCCGCATTCTTGATGTAATAGGTAAAGTCTGTAGATGGACTCGGAACTTGTGATAAGCGAGTTTTGTTGATCATTTCCTTCAAAGCACGGATGACATCCTTGATGGATGGTTCTGAGACTTGTTTCCCTGCTTCTATCCATTGATCATACAGCTCGGTCTGTGTTTCTAACTCTTGACGTGCTTGGTCTGCATATTTCTCATCTTTAGCGATGTTATGAGCTTCTTCTGACAGTGCCTTGTATTGCTCAAGAATCTCGGTCAAGTCAGTGCCTGATTTTAAGGATTCACGTAATAGAGTCAATGCTTCCAGTTGTGCCTCACGTCCTACAGCATTCTTGGCTGTAGTAATCAGTTCACTTAATGAGTTGTCTTCCTGTGCTTCTGCTTTTTTGATAGCAGCGTCAATAGCATTTTGTATCAGTTCCGCATCATCTTCTATTTGATTTAATGTGAAGTCAGAGACACAGAACCAGCCTTTCGTGCCACCTCCAGAGGTTGATGAATAGCCAATACGCAGGGTTCCATCTGTTCCCACAACAATCGGCTCGGTGGTTTGGTTTTCCCAATCTGTAGTTTGATTCCATATAGCGACTTCTTTTATTGGAGAAATCGTCTTGTCAGATTGAGCTTCGGCATAAGCATGCTGATCGGTGATTTCACCAGGACCGCACATGGAAATGGCAGACAAAGTATAGGCACCAGGCTTTAGATTACCTAAGTCTTGATGGATATCCATTGACGTGAAATTGTTAGACCAGTTGTTCCAACAAGTCTTTCCTGCTATAGTTGCAGTTTTGAAATCTCCTCCAGCAGCTTTGTTGGCTATTGTCCAATGAGTAGATCCATCTGTAAAGGAAGGGTTCTGAATCTCATTGCTCAGTTCTTGCGTCTTCGTGTCTTTGCGAACATCTATGACGGCATTGGCTAAAGATTGTATAATCTGGGCACTGTCACTCTCTGCAATTGTCTGTTTTGCTTTACTGAGAGCTTCTTTCAGATTTGTGAGTTGTGTTTCTGAGAGTGAGGCGGTCTCGATTTCTACCAATCCTTGTGCTTCCTTGCGCAAGAACTCTAATTGTGCTTTCTCATTCTGTCCTACTACGTAGGTGTTGAATGATTTAGCAGGCAGTGTAGCTACCATATATTTGCCATCTATATCCAGTGTTAAAGTCTTTTCGCTGCTTCCGTCATTTCCTGCTACAATCACGATGTTGCCTTCAGGTGTTAATGCCGTTGTCACAAGCTGACTTTCGTCAGTTGTTAAAATCTTAGAACCAGCAGGGATGAAGTGTGTATAATGGCGGTAAGCGTAATATTCCGGCGTGTAGCGTGGGGTCTTGGTGCCAGAGTTGACTTGTACCATTGCGTTCTGTATCCATCCCCATGGACTGATACCATTGTCTTTCAAGATGGCATTCCAATAATAATAGGTGGTAACTTTATTGGCAAGGTAATGGTTCGCTAATTGGAAGGTATGTGCTCCTGCATTCCAGTCAAAGGTTCCACTTCCACATTCATTTTCTGTCTGAATTGCTTCATACTGAGGATGGCGGCGGAGAATCTCTTTCATGGCATTGGCACCTTCCCATTGGAAGCCGATGGCATCCATATATTTATCTATGTTCGGGGTGCTCAGAATTTGCTCATATACATCCAATGATCCTGTATTCATGGTTCCTATAATTAGTTTGAGGTTTGGCTGGTGCTCTCTCATATAAGGACCGAGATATTCTGCCAAGAACTTACCTGTAGTCTTGGCAGTCCAAGAACACCCTGGATAAGGAGTATTGCTATATGCCTCATTCTGATAAGCTAAAGATGTAATGTTGATGCCTTGCTCCTTGTATGCATTGATAAATTTGTCGAAATACAAACAGTATGCCTTGTAGTATCGTGGATCATCAATGAATTGGTCATTGAAATATGGTGGTACGTTGAAAGGACAGCCATTGGTATTGGTCTTGCGCTGTGCATAGTGCTTGTTGGTTTTCATCCAGGTAGGAGGACTCCAGGGAGAACAGAAGAAGTCAATTTCCGGGTTTTCTGCAAGTGCCAGTTTGATGGATGGAATAATAGTAGTCAGATCTCTGTCAATATTGAAATGTTCCATCTCAAAGTCTGTTTCGTTGACATCAATCTCATCACAGCTATACCATTCTCGTGCATAGTCGTTGGCTCCTGCCGACAGACGTCCTTTCTGCAAGCGCAGGTCACCGTATGGGTTGAACATACGTTTGACGAGCAGTTGCTTGTCATTATCGCTCAGTAAGTTGTAGGCGTCCCAAGGTAATTCGTTAAAACAAGTTCCCCATCCCAAGAATGTTTGTTGGGGTTGGGAAGAACGAATAACCACCTGCGCTTTGCCAGGTACTTTGTCTGAAAGTGTCAGCGATGACATCTTCCAGAAGTTGCCATCAGTTGTCTTAAACTGATAGGCGGTGGTTTGTGCCTGTATCTCTGATGCAGACAGCAAGACCATGCTTAAGAATGTTAACTTGTTCATTTTATTTTAAATTATTGGTTAGACCTAATCTGGTGCTCTGTTCTGTGTATATTGCGATGGAAGAACACCAAATTTTGTTTTAAAGCATTTCGATAAGTATTTCGGCGTAGCAAATCCTACTTTCGCAGCCAACTGCCCTATGGTAATGTTGGGATAACGTTTCAGAAGTGCCGCAGCTTTTTTGAGACGAACATCTTTGATGAATTCGTTGGGTGAAAGACCACTGGCCGTCTGCATCTTTCTGTATAGACTCATCCGGCTCATGCACATATCGCAACTAAGTTGTTCTACATTGTAACTTGTATCTGCAAGGTGCTCTTCTATTTTACTGATGACAAGTTTGAGAAATTCGTCCGAACGAGCTGTGTCTTTGTTGGATTCCTCATCGCTTAACTGTACCTCGGTCAGTTTCAGCATATTACGCCTTTGTTGCAAAATGCGTAAGATTCTTATACGTCTATTCAAATTCCAAATACCATATCCCAGCAGGATGATTCCCAAGCCATAGATGGAGTAGGCCCACCAGGTTTGCCACCAGGCAGGTAGCCGGTGAACTATATACATAGTCTCATGTTCCGACCAGCATCCGTATCTGTCGGTTGCCTTGATGGCCAGTTTATACTTGCCTGTTGGCAGATGGGTCAAGTAGATCGAGTTGACTCCCTGAGGTAGATAAATCCATTCCTTGTTCCATCCTTCTATCTTGTAGGCGAATGTCACTTTTTGCGCGTGGATGGGGTCAAAGGTCGAGCATCGTAGAATGACACTTGAAATTTGGGCAGGAATCTGCACCTCGCCATTTGATTTCCCCAATAAATGGGTGGAATCTCCCATCTGTATGGCCGTGATGTATGGTTGTGAACCTTCTGCATTTTGCTGGTCTAACATCTTGGAAGACTTGATCTGCAAATAAGCTCCAGCACCATCTACTCCTATCTGATTGTCATCGACCTCTTCCAGATGATAGAAATAACTGACATTGATGTCTGAGTCCGTATTTCTTAATGTGCGAAAGGAGTGATTTCGCGGGTTGTATTCCCGAAGATATTGATTGGACAACAACCATACATGCCCCGATCTGTCGGTCTTGATGTCGATGATGGCATCTCCATTAGCATTGCTCATTTGCTGTTCGTAGTCCAACTGTTTTTTTACCGCATTCCACTGGTACACGGAACCTTGTTGCGTAGTATACCATAAAGTGCCATCGCTGGCCAATGCCAATGCCGTTATATTCTCCTTGGAGAGTTGGCTGATCAGTCTCTTTTGTCCATTGACTTCACAGAGGAAGAGTTGGTTCAACTGATTTGTGAAATAAACATTTCCTTCAGAATCCGCTGCGATGTTTTCTATTCTGGACGAACTTTTGCTCAATCTGTTCAGCGTGTTGCCCATCAGCGAATAGCTATAAAGAGCGTCCTGTGTTCCTATAAATAGGGTTCCGTTTCCATTGTCAGCTATCGTTTGGATAGGGGTGGTGAAGGTTATGATAAGTTTTTCCGTTATTTTATTGTCCTCAGCCTGTAAATGTTTCAGAACTCTACCTGTAGCAGCCCAGATTCCCTCCTTTCCTTTGGTCTTGCATATACATCGGTAAAACTGCATTCCTCCTGCTTCATAGAGGTGCGAGATACGTGGGTCGTAGTACATTAACCCCATGCGACCTTGCCATATCCAGAAGCCATGTCCATCGGCAACCATTCTGTCTGGTAACAAAGGAAAACCAGTAAGTTGGTTCATGGCGGGTACGGTTTCTCTGATGATAGACTGAGCCGAGTAGGAAACGATAAAAGTATGTGGTGTAAAACCTGCTACCCAGATGTTCCCGAACCGGTCTTCACATAACCCATCTAATATCTTGTATCCAGGAGATAGAAACTCATCGGTGTTGAGTGGAATGAGTTTTTTCCCTTCGCGTTGATATAGGTAGAGATTGTTCATGGTAGTAACCCAAACTAATCCCTGCGTTTTGTCTATCAGCATGTCGATACAGCACGATATGTCTTGAGTGACGGCTGTTTGTGGATTCCGGGTTATTTCCCCAGAGTTGGTGTCATAAAACACGATTCCGTCTCCCCAAGTGGCAATCCAAAAACCACTTTGTTGTTTGTCTTCTATCATCCGGATAGCCCCAGATGTGATTGACCAGGGTGCTTTTTTGAATTTTTTCTTTTCCTTAAGATAAATGTAAGGTCCCCCATCCCTAGTTGCTATCCAAATGCGATTCAGGTGGTCCTCTGTAATCTGAGATGCAGAACAGATGGCTTGATTCTTGTCATGAATCAAAATCCTGTCATGGGTAGGGTCTATGCAATAGACACCTTTCGATGATGCCACCCAGATGTGATGCTTGGAGTCTTGATACAAGGCGGTGATGCCCATGTTTCTACTTGTCAGAATCTCTGTCACCGAGAAGGTATTCTTGTTTATCCGATAGAGTCCTTTCTCGGTACCAAACCAGATTCTTCCCAAGTTATCTTCGGTGATGCAATTCACATTGTTATTTGCTAAAAAAAACATAGCTCGCCCCTTTGGGCGGAATATATCTACTTGGTATCCATTGTCCCGGCAAAGCCCTCCGCCAGTCATGCCATACCACATGAATCCTTCAGAGTCTTGGAAAATGCAATGAATGGTAGCTACTGGCAATTGACTTTGGGTGGGTAGTGTGCGTGACGTAAAAATGCTATAAGCACTTTTTGGTAGTAACGCTGCCAACAGCAGGATCCATATCCAAGGATGCACTGGTAAATGGAAAAATAAAGTCTTTTTCTTCATGATTACTTGTTCATTATGATTGATGGACAAAATTATGATATTTTTCCTTGTTTTCCAAATTTCCGAAGCAAAATTATCACATTTCTTCAATAAAGACAAAAATATCTGTCACTATCTATATGATTGAATGTAAAAACAGATTGTTTGTTACATGTATTCTCCCGCTGATAAAATGTATATATGCCCTATTTAAAGGAAGAATCAGTGATTTCATGGAAAGAAATGTAACAATGAAAAACTGATATGTGAACTCTATGGTAAAGGTTGTTTTTTGTAACTTCCGAGGGTTGCAAACGTAACAAAACGTGTCTTCTATATTTTTGTGTGGAATTAGTGACAAATATCCTTTGTGCAGTGATTGGATAGTTGTACCTTTGTGGTGCAGACAGAAAAATGCATTATAAACATTTAAAGTAATATTATAAACATGAAGAAATTATTTGTAATAATCTATGGCTTATTGACTATGACAAGTTCATGGAGCCAGACTGTGATATCCTTTACCACGACAGAGCAGGTACAATGGGCGAAAAGTAAGGGCTCACTGTCTTCAAAGAAAGAGGGTAAGGTGGTGGCCGAAATTGATGCGCAGATGAAAGGAATAGAGTTCTCTGCTTTTGGCACAACCTTCAATGAACTGGATTGGGATGCTTTCAATATGCTTACCCGCAAGGAACAGGACGAAGTGATGTATAATCTGTTTTCGCCAGAAGGCGACTTGAAATTTACTCATGGACGTGTCTCTATGAATGCCAACGACTATGCGCGTGCCTGGTATAGCTGTGATGATGTGGATGGCGATTTCGCACTCAGATACTTTAATATTGAGCACGACAAGCGCAATATCATCCCTTTGGCTCGTGCGGCACAGAAGTATCAGCCTAATCTGCAGCTCTTCATGTCGCCTTGGAGTCCTCCAGTATGGATGAAAATCAATCACGATTATCCTGTGTCTCCGAACAAGACCAACAAGATGGATCCTCGACAGAGCTATCTGCTCTATATGGATGATGGCAAGCAGGTGGATGCCGACGAGATGAAACTCCTCGGCGACCGCAAGGGAGTGTTTCCACGACGCCTGGCCACCCAGGACTTTTTCATCCAGGATCCCCGTTATCTGCAGTGTTATGCGGATATGTTCTGTAAGTTCATCGACTTATACAAAGAGGAAGGCCTGCCTATCACCAAGGTGATGTATCAGAACGAGGCTTACTCTTATACTCCTTATCCTGGATGCGCCTGGACAGCTGAGGGAACCTTGAGATTCAACAACGAATATCTGGCTCCAACTCTTGCCAAGAAGCATCCGGAGGTGGATTTGTGGATAGGTACATTCAATACCAACCGACTCGACTATGTGGAGAAGATATTAGACAACAAGACTCTGCAGGCTAATATCAAGGGTATCGGAACCCAATGGGAATGCAGAAACAACTTGCCCGAAATGCGAAAATGCTATCCAAACCATCGTTTCATGGTAAGTGAGAGCGAATGTGGAAATGGTTCTATGGACTGGAAGGCAGGAGAACATACCTTCTTCCTCCTCTCGGATAACTTAGGAAATGGATGTGATGAATATTACAACTGGAATTTCATATTGAAGGATAACGGCATTTCGCCATGGGGATGGACCCAGAATGCGCTGATTCAGGTGGATGGAAAGACCCGCAAGATGCGTTATACGGCAGAATATTATGCCTATAAGCACTTCAGTCATTTTGTACAGAAAGGTACTGAGATGCTGGCTTATGCCGGACGTGAATACAGCAAGACTCCGGTAGTCGTATTCAAGGATAAGAAGGGCCAGTATATAGTTACTGTAGGTAATTTTACTGATGAACTGGCATCATTGTCGGTGAAAATTGGCAAGAAATACTTGAATGTACAGGCTAAGCCTCATTCTTTCAATACATATATTTGGAAGTAGCTGGGGAATATATTACCCACATACCAACAAAATTCTACTTCTATTAGGAAATAGAATAAAGTATGTCAATACTAATAATAAATAAGGTGGAAGATTGACAAGTGGAATTAGGAATAGAGACAATGTATTGCCCAAATTGTGGATATTAGTTTGGGCACTTGTTGCCCGCTTCATGAGCAACGGTTGCTCGTCTCTTGTTCACCGGTTCCCCATCACGTGGTCCCCGAGGGACCGCTTGGAGAGCATGGCTGGAACTGTAGTTTCCTATATTTAGTTGACTACATAGTTTCTTATTCCTATTGTAAGTTG
>ERZ772860.661-NODE-661-length-29389-cov-9.073907_pt1 | contig 29389 bp, 23 predicted proteins | sample MGYA00511342_ERZ772860 | MGnify/ENA primary metagenome ERZ772860 (study PRJEB29015, sample SAMEA2737665) | human gut metagenome | biome: human gut; feature: human-associated habitat; material: faeces | place: China | collected 2012 ... | reverse complement strand
CCGGGGGCGGCTGCGCCGCGAATGTTTACCTTGTGCAGAGTGTGGTGTGGGCGCGGGTGGCCGCCTCAAAGCTAGGCAGGTCAGTCGCGGCGATGGCAATGCCCTCGGTTTTGGCACGGGCCAGCATAGCGTCATCCGGGCGAATGCCCTCGGTGAGGACAACGCAGGACACATCGGCCATGAGGGCGGCAACAATGGTGTTCTGATTTGCCATAACGGTGAACCAGATCCCATCAGTGGGGGCGTGACCCATCACCATGCTGAGAAGATCGCAGCAGTATACACCGCCGGTTATTTCCCGCTCGGGGCAGCACAGCAGGGTAAAGCCGCAGGCGCGGCAAAGCTCATTCGCTGTCATGTTCAATATCCTCCATGGGGGTGCGGTGGGCGGAAAGCCCCGCCAGGGACTGGGCCAGCTGCTCCAGCTTTTCCTTAAGCAGGTAGATGCAGTCATCCTCGGTGCGGTAGCCGCGGACAATATCCTCGGCGAGGGCATGGCAGGTGGGGGAACCGCAGCTGCCGCAATCCAGGCCGGGGAACCGGCGCTCGTAGCTCTGCATCTTGGCGAAGAGCACCAGCGACTGAGAGGGATCGCTGCCCAGGGACATGACATTCAGCGGCTCGATCTTTTTATTGAAGTAAACATCCTCCGGCAGCCATTCCGGGGTGGGCCACTGGGTGCCCACCTGCGGCAGATCGCGGGCCAGCCGCTTGATGCGGGCCGCCGCCGCATAGGGATTTTCCACATTCATTACGCCGCCTACGCAGCCGCCCGGGCAGGCGGAAAGCTCCACGAAATCCAGGCGGGTGAACTGCTCATCCTCAATGGCCTCCAGGATCTTGATGACATTTTCGATGCCATCAGCGGCGATGTAGCGGCGCTGGCCGCTGCCGGTGGATTCACCGCTATTGGCGGCCCAGCTAAGACCGGTACTGCCCATGTGGGAAAGATGCTCGAACTCGGGCAGCTCCATCTTTTTGACCTCCTGCACCAGCTGGGGGTATACCCGGCTGATGGCGATGGCGGCATCGATATTACGGGTCTGATTGCCCAGCGGCACCTTGGCGGCCGTTACCTTGGCGGGGCAGGGGGTAATAAACGCAACGCCGATCTCCTCCGGCTTGAGACCGGTCTTTTCCACGGCGGCGCGGCGGGCCAGCACGGCGGCCAGCTCCACAGGGGGCTGCAGAGGCAGCAGGTGCTCCAAAAGATCGGGGAAGCGGACCCGGATAAGCCGCAGCACGGCCGGACAGGCCGAGGAGATGAGCGGCAGCGGGCCCTGATAATGCGCCATGTATTCCTTGGTGGACTGGGAGATGAGTTCTGCGGCGGCGCCCACCTCGTAAACCTCATCGAAGCCGATGCGCTGCAGGGCCAGAATGATGCGGCCGGTGTGATCCAAATGCTTGATCTGGGCGAAGAGCACCGGCGCAGGCAGCGCTATCTTATACTTGAAGCCATCCAGTGCCTCCATGGTATCGCTGACGGCCCGCTTGGCGTGGTGGGGGCAGATGCGGATGCATTCGCCGCAATCGATGCAGCGCTCGCCCAGGATGCGGGCCTTGCCATCCCGAACCCGAATGGCCTCGGTAGGGCAGCGCTTGACGCAGGTGATGCAGCCGTGGCACAGATCCTTATTGAGCGTAACGGAGTGAAAATAGGTCTGGTGTTCCATCTTTTCCTCGCTTAGTTTCTCCCGGCATCAATGCAGATCCACCCGCAGGGAGATGGTGGTGCCGACCCCCAGGACGGTGTCGATCTGCATATTGTCGGTGTATTTTTTCATATTGGGCAGGCCCATACCGGCGCCGAAGCCCTGGGCCCGGATCTCATCGCTGGCGGTGCTCCAGCCCTCCTGCATGGCCTTTTCCACATCGGGGATGCCGGGACCCTGATCCCGCAGGACAATGGTGATGCCGCGATCATCGATCTCGGCATCGATCTCGCCGCCATTGGCGTGGATGACCATATTGATTTCGCCCTCGTACATCGAGACGGCGACCCGGCGGATGGCATCGCCGGGGTAGCCCAGCTGGCGCAGCACGCCCTTGAGGTGGCCGCTGGCTTCCCCAGCGTGGACAAAGTCATCGCCGGGGACGATGTAATGATATTGCAGTGTCATGGCGGGCCCCTTTATACGCCGCGCAGGCCGGCGCCATACAGCAGGCCGCTGGCGGTGAACATGCCGCGCTGGGTGCTGATGACGGCGATGCCTTTTTCCCGCGCCAGGGTGAGGACCTCCTCGGCGGGGGTTTTGCCCCGGACAAAGATGATGCAGTGCATATCCAGCATTTCCGCGGTGCGGATGACCTGCTGGTTGAGCAGCCCGGTGAGCAGCAGGGACTGGCCCTGGCCATAGGCCAGCACATCGCTCATCATATCGCTGGCGAAGGCGCTGGTAAATTCGTGGTCGTCCTGCGGCGCGCCGCACAGCAGGCGGCCCCCCAGCAGGGTGAGGATCTCTTTCATTTTCATGGCGTATCAATCCTTTCGGCAAAAAGCGGGGAGGATATCCCCTTACTTTTTTCTATTATAACAGGCCGCGTGGGGCGGCGCAACGGGGAGAAAGGAGTGGAGGGGAGGATTTTAAGAGAGCTTTTTGACGGACTGGTGCGGTTATCACAAGGTATTCACAGAATATTTGTGCCATTTGCCGAAGAAAAAATCTTGCCAACCCCCCAAAAACACGCTATCATATAGTCACTGTAAAATTTACCGTAAAAAATATGTATATACTTTTTCAGGAGGCAAATATGGTACTGGAGAAACTGATTGAACTGCTGTGCGAACAGCTTGATATTGAGGCGGACGAAGTGAATGAGAATACCGATATCGTCAATGACCTGGGCGCAGATTCGCTGGATGTAGTGGACCTGGTGATGACCCTGGAGGACGAGTTCGATATCGAGATCCCCGATGAGGACATTGAGAAGATCCACACTGTTGGCGAGCTGGCCCATTATCTGGAGGAGCACATCGACAGCTGAGAACGGCCAAAAGGCGAATAGACGGCAGCCCCCTGACCAGTGGGCCGGCTGCCGCTTTGTTTTGCCGCAAAAAACTGTATTTTGGGGCTTGACTTTGCCCAGGGTGAATGGTATAGTAATATAGTCGCAGCGGATACGCTGGTGTAGCTCAGCCGGTAGAGCAGCTGATTTGTAATCAGCAGGTCGGGGGTTCGAATCCGTCCACCAGCTCCACCACCGCATGACATAACTGAATATGGAGGAGTTCCCGAGCGGCCAAAGGGGGCAGACTGTAAATCTGTTGTCACTGACTTCGATGGTTCGAATCCATCCTCCTCCACCACAAAAAAGACGCCTTTAGGGCGTCTTTTTTGTGGTGGAGGAGGATGTGGGGAGCGCGGGCTTTTCTAAAGGGCGAGAGCCGCTGCCCTGATTTGACGCGAAGGGGGACCCCGCAAAGGTTCCCCCTTCACACAACCCCTTCCTTGCGGGGAGGAGGGTTTGCTTACGGCTTTTTTGTGGTGGAGGAGGATGTGGGGAGCGCAGGCTTTTCTAAGGGCGAGAATATGAGCAGTTTTTGCCCATATGGGGGCGTGACGGGGCATTATACCGGGGTGAATATGTTTTTTATCCATGAAATACGGGGGGAAGTTAGGAGGATTTTCGGGGAAAAACACAATTGGGAGATGGATGCCAGTAAGTAAAATGCAATAATTGAACAAAAATAATGGAACATGAGATTTTAATGCAAAATTCTCTTGAATTTTTTGAGAGATGGTGTTAAGATAAAGCAAAGAAAACAGGAACAATTCCCATAAATTGAATAACCCTTGGCAAACCTGCTGAAAGGCAGGGACGCAAAGTAAAGCGTCTAAACGGGAAACCGCATGACCGGCTGACTGCATTCTTGAGTAAAAGAACGCAGTCAGCTTTTATATTTACAAAAATTAGAACAGAAAGGATAAATAATGCATACCAAAATCAGCAGCGGAAAGGAACATCGCCAGCACCGGGCCCGCAGGGTCTCGGTGCTGTTGGTGGTGCTGGCGCTGCTGTTTACCATGCTGCCAACGGGCCTTTACACGGTGGCGGATGCCGCCCCGGCGGAGGAAGAACCGGCTTTGGTTCCTGCTCCGGAGGAGGCCCTGCCCGAACCGGAAGACTCCATGACAAAAGAGGAAGAGACGGATGAGCAGCCGGCCGAAGCGCAGCCCGCTGAAGACAAGGCCCGTGCGGCGGCCGCCACGGTGGAATGCTATGCGGCACGGGATGGCATCTGGTACCCGGTGACCACGGTGCAAACCGCCGCGCAATATACCGATGGCAGCGGAAAGCTCCGCTACTATATAACGGCGGCGGAGCTGGAGGAAGTATATAGCGTCTATGGCTTTAAGGCGGCGAATTATCGCGGGGAGCGGTTCTTCCCACACACCGATAGCTATGACCCCAACAAAATGTGGGCAGATGCCGCTCCCATAAAGAGTGAGGACGGCGGCTGGCAGATTCCGCTGAGCCACCGGACCGAGATCCGGCTGTACTACCTGCCCGCGAATGAAGAAGGTGCCAAAAGCTATTTCCTTGATAAAAAAGAACTGAGCGACGAAACGCTGCTGGCGGAGAATATGTTCTACACGGTGACGGTGAAGGACGACCTGAACAGGGTGTACCAGGAGCCGCCCGCTCCGAAGATTGCTTTCCATGGGGAGAATGTGAGCATTACCCTAAATATCGTGTCCAGTATGGCCTGGGACGCCATGGATGGCCTGACCGGAACGCATCTGGAGCTGGAGCCGACCAAGCAGACCGAAACCAGTGTGACCTATACCATCGGGGAAATCAGCCAGCCGGTGGTTTTCTACCCGCATACCGATACCCTGGTAATAAAATATGAGGCCGAGCCGGAGGGCTGGCAGCACAAGATTGGCCAGTTTGAGCCTTCGGTGCAGGCGCCCCAGCAAAGCGCGATGGTAAAGGGCAAAAAAACCCTGCTGGTGGAACCGGGTGACGGAGACTACACGCTGCTGGCCCCGGATATTGACCGGATAGAGGTAAAGCTGACCGGCGAAAAAGCCAATAACCGCTCACTGTTCTATTCCTTTTTAGGTTGGCGGGTGGCCAATATAACGGAAGAGGTGCTGCTGCAGCCCGGTACAAAGCTGACTGCCGCAGACCTGCAGCACTATACCGGCAGCGATGGCGAAGTGACGCTGCGGGCAAAATGGAGCGGCGAGGATAAGCTGAAACGCCCAATTACCACACATTTTTTCCTGCATCTCAATGGAGAGATCAGGGGCTCGGTGGATGACGGTGTGCAATGGGAGGACCAAAAGGACTATACGCCCGCCCTATATACCACCCGGATGCTGGGGGCGGACAATATCCCGGCGGAGTACTCCAATAAAAATGCGGAGGGTGTGGTAAAGCCGCTGGTAGCGCGGGCAACCAATGGCGACAATGCCTACGCGGTGGATGACACGATCCGCAATATGGTGAATAACCCGGTGCAGGGCGGTAGGCTGGAGGATCTCCCCAATGAGGAAACGATCTTTGCCTACCTGCGGGCCCACAGCGATACCATTACCATGAAGGTGGACGGAGTGGAGATCCCCGCGGAGATGCTCAATTCGGATTACTTCCAGATCCGCTGGAACATGGTCAAGTTTGAGCATTCCGATGGCTGGCATATCGATGGTGTGCTGGTGGCCAAGCGCACCCGCTTTTTTGTGACAAAGACCTTTGCGGGGGATGCTGAGGCGATAAAACAGGTACGGGATAAGTTCCTCATTACTGTCTCCCACACCGAAAACGGCAGCAGTGTGACCGACTTTACGCTGGTACCGCGGCCCGCGGCCGAGGTAACGGAACAGGGCAAGCTGGGTTATACCCGCTATGATGCCGAGGCCGATACCTACATCTGGGAAGTCCCGGCCCAGCAGCGGCGGGACTACACGATAAAAGAAACCGGCCATACGCTGCAGGGTGACAAATGGCGGGTGAACAACCGCTATCTCATCCGCAATCACCCGCAGGGACTTTCGGGGGGATATCAGGACTACCCGGAGGAAAGCGGCATTACTATTACGGCGGTGGCCTACGGCAACGATGTGCCGAATACCGCAGTACAAACAGTGGCTCTGCAGAACCGATATGTCGGGATAGGTACCCTAACGGTAAAAACGCAGGATTCCATTACCGGCAACGGGCTGGCAAAGGTAGAGTATAAGTTGTCCCGGCCGGGCGGCGCAGAAGTGGTCTTGTACCGCAAGCCGAACACCACCCTTTACAGCGTGGTGCAGGAGGAGGGCTATACCGAGCAGATCGCCGACTGCAAGATCATTGCCGATGCCAGCGGTTTTTTTACCATCCGGCTGGAGGAAGGAACCTACACTCTGACCGAAGTACTGCCGACGGGGTACTTTGGCCCCGGTACTGTGCAGGTGACGGTCGCCCAAAATACTGGAGGGAATATCAGTTACCATGCGGAGGCAAAAGCGCTGCCGGAAGGGATAACACCCTCGACCGGCAGCTGGCTGCAGAATGCCGATGCTGACAATGTGGTCATCCTAAATGTACCCAGAATGCTCATCAGTGTGACGGCCCGCAGCAGTTGGCCCGCCACGGGGGATAAGCTGCCTGTGACGGTGGAGCTGTGGCGCGATGGCGCGCCGCTGCCGGGTGATGCCTATACCGTGGAGCTGAACAAGGAAAACGAATGGCAATACACCTGGGAAAATCTGCCGCTTTTTACGGATGGCACGGTGGCTGATTACACGCTGCGGGAAATCGAAATAGGGGACACCTACCGTGACCCCGGTGTGGCCGAGGATGGCTTCGCGGATTACCTGGTGACCTATGCCAAGGCCCTGTACCGGCAGGCCGAGGATAAGGAATACCGGGAGGAGCACTGGTGGCAGAAGGCCGATGGAACGCAATGCTTTGCGCGGGAGGCCCTGCTGGTGGTCAATAATGAGGGCATCCGGGGCGAGATCGCCTTTGAAAAGGTGGATGAAAAGGGCTACCAATTAAAGGGCGCGGAATTTACCCTGTATGCCGATGCGGAATGTACCAAGCGGCTGGCAACAGCCACCTCCGATGAAAACGGCGATGTGCAGTTTGAGGATAAGTGGCCGGCTGGCACCTATTACCTGCGGGAGACCACCGCCCCTGTGGGCTACACTGCGGCGGAGCTCACCTGGACGGTGAAGATCGCGGCGGGGAAGGCGACCATTTCTACACCGGGCGGCACCACCGTTACCGAGGTGAAGAATACCTCCCGGCTGCGGCTGAAGCTGAAAGTGCAGGGCCCACTGGGAGAGGAACTCCCCGGGGCGGTGCTGCGGGTGACGCGGGATAATGGCAGCCCGATGCTGTATAAAACCAATAAAGCCGGCGCGGCCCTGCTGGAGCAGATGCCTGCCGGGGATTATATCATCCAGCTGGCGGGCACCCCCACGGGCTATGTGCCGGAGGACAGCGCCCCCAACCTAAAGGCCGAATACGGCACACTGACCTATTTGGATACAGCGAATACCGCATGGCAGCTGGAACAGTGCGAGGGGGAGGAATACACCTATCTGCTGACCCTGGAGCTGAAGGAGCTGCATGTTCTGCCCAGCACCGGCGGCACCGGAACGGTGCCCTTTACACTGGCGGGCGCGGCCCTGATGGCCGCAGCGGTACTGCTGCCAGGCCGAAAGAAAGTGAAATAAGCGCGCCCCCTGCCAAGGGGAAGCCGCTGTGGATAACAATGATACCAAAGGAGTGAAAGTAACATGAAAAAGACAATGAAAAAGTGCCTGACGCTGCTGCTGGCGCTGGCCATGCTGCTGGCCATGGCAGTCCCCGCTGCGGCGGCCACCCCCTACGACAAAACCATCACCTTTAGCGGGGTGGCCAAGGGCGATACCGTGAAGGCATACCAGTTGATGAAGTACGATGCGAACTACAACGAGTACATATTTTACAGGGAATTTGAGACCTTTGCAGCCAATTTCTATGATTCTAAGAAACAATCGTTGGAGGAGCACCTTGCCGAAAGTACGAAAGAGCATTTGACCGCACTGATGATCAATTATGCAATCATGACCGATTCTGCTCATGGTGGGGTTTCCTTCCCCCCAAACCCGGTGGAAGCGACTGCCGATGCAAATAATGAGGTTAAGATGACTCTGGAGCCCGGCTATTATCTGCTGCTGGTTTCTACCACCGAACAGAACAACCGGACCTATATGCCTGTTACCGTATTTGTGCAGGTGAAGAACGGGAATGTAAGGGTGTATGCCGCCGGCAGTGAGATCACCGATGGCCTGACCGCTGTATTTAAGTACGAGGACGGCCCTGCTATCAATGTACGAGTAAGCGATGACAGCAAAGCTACTACCCAATGGAAAGAAACTGCCGGTGGCCGGGTGGGTGAAACGATGGATTTCTATATGGAAGTATCTATCCCGGCCTACAAGAGCGAGGATGTGGACATTAGTTCGCTGATTGCGAAGTGCCAGCTGGCCGGGCTGAACTATGTGGAGGGCAGCATGAAAGCAACCACCCTGCCCAAAGCGGATAGCGATGCCGTAGAGGGTGCCATTAAAGGGACTACCGTAGGTGCCGACGGTAATTTGACCGTTGAGCTGGATTACAGCAAGATCCGCAATGCTGCCACCGGCAGAGGGCTGATTTATCTCCACTTCCAGGCCACCGTAGCCCCGGATGCAGTTGCAGAATCTGAGGCTTCCGCAACTGCCAAGCTGGAATATGTATTCTCCATGGAGGCGGACAAGACCAAAACGACCGCCGACTCTACCGCTGCGGTTTATAATTATGACTTTACCCTCTTTAAGAAATCCAATGAGCTGATTGATCCCAATGACGCGGGTTCCAGCCACCAGCCCCTGGCCGGTGCGGGCTTTACCCTGTATGCCGATGAAGCGATGACCAAAGCCATCAATATGGTAAAGGTGGAAGCCAATGGAGATGTCGGGGCCTATTACCGTCCCGCGCTGGCGGGCGAGGAAGGCGCCGTGGCGCAGATGGATGCCAATATGGGCAATGATAATAATACCCTTTCCATCCGCGGCCTGGATGTCGGTTCCTACTATGTGAAGGAAACCAAGACCCCTTCCGGCTACTATGCCCCCAAGGGCATCTTTAAGCTGGAGCTGGCCGCGGTGCTGAACACCGGGGAAACTTTGGATAAACAGCTGGCCAGCGGCGGCTTCAGCAATCTAGACAAAGCGGATACTCTGCTCATTCAGCATAATGAAGTAAACAAGAACTTAAACCGCTTTGAGGTGCATCTTCTCAACAGCTCCACCCCCGTGCTGCCCACCACCGGTGGTGTCGGCACTGTGATGTTCACGGTGATCGGCCTGCTGTGCATGGGTGCGGCGCTGTGGTTCTTCCTGTTTGCCCGCCGTCGCCGTGAGGACGAGCAGGAGCAGAATAAGACCACCCTGTAATTTGCCATCCTCCTCATTTTCTAGCCGTCCCGCCGGGTTTTTCCTCTTTCTCTCCCCGGCGGGATGGGCGGCAAGGAAAAGGCCGCAAGCCCGCTGCAACGGTTTGCGGTTTTTTCCCTGCTGCATTACTGCCAAAGGAGTACCATTCGTGACAACAAAACAAGCCAAACAAAAAAGACAAAACCGGCTGGGCACCGTGCTGGCCATCCTCATTTTTCTGCTGGGGCTGGGGATTCTATTTTACCCGGTGGCCAGCGACCTGTGGAACCAGCACCGGCAGAACCAGCTGATCTCCCACTACACCCAAAGCACCACGACCCTTGCCCCGGAGGATCACTCCGCGCTGTGGGAAGCGGCGCAGGAATACAATAAAAATCTCAGTCCCACTTTCCGGGATGCCTTTACCGGGCGGCAGCTGCCCGCGGGGGACCCCTACTGGGGCCTGCTGGATCCCGATGGCAGCGGCATTATGGGCTACATCGAGATCCCGCGCATCAGCGTGCGGCTGCCCATCTACCACGGCACCACGGAGGAGGTCCTCCAGCATGGCATCGGGCATCTAGGCGGTACCTCCCTGCCGGTGGGCGGAGAGGGCACCCACGCGGTGTTTTCCGGTCACCGGGGGCTGCCCTCGGCGCTGCTTTTCTCCGATCTGGACCAAATGCAGCTGGGCGACCATTTTTCCCTGCGCATTTTGGGGGAGCAGCTCCTCTATGAGGTGGATCAGATTCTGGTGGTGGAGCCGGATGAGGTAAAGGACCTGTACCCGGTGGAAGGGGAGGACCTTGTTACCCTGGTGACCTGTACGCCCTACGGCGTAAATACCCACCGGCTGCTGGTGCGCGGGCACCGCATCCCGCTGGAGACCGTGGAGGAAACGGTGGAAGTGACCGTGACCCAGCAGGTAGTACACAGCTTGGGCTGGAAGGGCAAGCTGTTGATCGGCGCGCTGCTGCTGTTCCTGCTTATTTTGCTCATCCTGGCGCTGCTGCGCCGCAAGAAAAAGAAAACCGGGCCCGAAGAGGGCAATGTGATAGAAAGGGGGAGAACTGATGAAAAAGCGTCTCAGAGCCGTTCTGGCCCTGATCCTGATCATACTGCTGTGTCTCCCCGCGATAGCACAGACAGCCGATCCTGACGCGCTGTGCGCGTTGACCATTGACTGTCACTATGAGAATAAGCCAGTAAGCGGCATGGGCTTTTCGCTGTACCGGGTGGCGGCGCTTTCTCCGCAGGGAGAGCACACCCTGCTGCCGGCCTATGAGGATAGCGGTATTGTGCTGGGGAACCTGCGGGATGCCGCCGACTGGCGGCAGGCGGCCGGGCTGCTGGACCAATGGGTGGAGCAGCAAAGCATTTCCCCAGAAAAGCAGCTTACCACCGCGGCTGATGGCAAAGCTGCATTAGAGGGGCTGCCCACCGGGTTGTATCTGTTGTGCGCGGTTCCCTACCAAAAGGGCGGCTGCACCTATACCACCACCCCGGTGCTGCTGGAGCTGCCGGCCCAACAGGCGGGCGGCGGGTGGCAGTACGCTGCAACGGTAGAGCCCAAGCTGGAGCGCTCCGGTACCCCCGAACCGCCGGTCATCATCATACCGGATAACCCGGCCCCCACCCCGGGGGATAAGCTGCCGCAGACCGGCCTGCTGCAATGGCCTATCACGCTGCTGGCAGCCATAGGGGTGCTGCTGGTGGCGGTGGGCTGCCGCCTGCGCCGCCGGAGGAAACCGACATGACACGAGAGCGTATCGGCCGGTTCTGCATCATTTTGGGCGGCCTGTGCATTTTGGCCGCCGCATTCCTATTGGGGTTTAATCTGCGGGAGGAACGCCGTGCCGCGGCGGCCACCCAAAAGATTTTGCCTGCCGTGGCACATAGCATCGGACAGTCTCCAGCGCCGATGCCTACCCTGCCCGCCGGAGAGCTGACGGTCTCTTTGGAGGGGGAGGAGTATCTGGGCATCCTTTCTCTACCTACCCTGGCGCTGGAGCTGCCGGTGGGGGCCGAATGGGAGATGGATTTTCTGCGCCAGGCACCCTGCCGCTATGCCGGTACCCTGGCCGGGGATGATGTCATCATAGCGGCGCACAATTACCGGCGGCACTTTGCCGCGCTGCACACCCTGCGTCCCGGAGATGCCGTCCTATTTACCGATGCAGCCGGGCAGACCTACCGCTATACGGTGGACCGGGTGGAGACCCTGCCGGAGACCGCCGTGGAGGAAATGCGGGCTGGGGAGTGGGATCTTACCCTGTTTACCTGCACCTACGATGGCCGTGCCCGAGTAACGGTGCGGTGCATCCGCACGGAAGAATAACGCATTTTGCATTTTTCTCTTGACAAAGCTGCAAAATGGTGTAGAATAACATCAAGTGAATAACGATAGCGACCCCGCAGAAACATTCAGAATCGTAAGAGACTGAATATGGAGGGGGCTCTGGAGAATCTCATTGAGTTGAGTGCCGAAGGTGCAAGGCGGTTTTTCCGCCGAATCTCTCAGGCAAAAGGACAGAGCGGTCATCAAAGCATCTTTTGTTTGATCGCTCGCTATTCTTCAGAGGCTGCCGCTTAAAAAAGACGGGCAGCCTTTTTATTATCCCTTTTTCACTGCAATATTTTAATCAGGAGTGAAACAAATGGAAGCAGCATTGCTCAGCATCGTACAAAAGATCAACGGCTATCTCTCGGATTATATCCTCATCATCCTGCTGGTGGGCGCGGGACTTTATTTCTCCATCCGTACCCGCTTTGTGCAGGTGCGCTGCTTTGGCGAGGGTATGCGCCGGGTATTCGGCAACATCAATCTCCATGGCGGAAAGCAGCAGGGCGGCTTTTCCTCCTTCCAGGCACTGGCCACGGCCATTGCCGCGCAGGTAGGTACCGGTAATATCGTCGGCGCCTGTGGCGCTATCCTCATCGGCGGTCCCGGCGCCATCTTCTGGATGTGGATCATCGCTTTCTTCGGCATGGCTACCATCTATGCGGAAGCGGTGCTGGCGCAGGAGACCCGTGTGGTCAATGCGGACGGCAGCGTCCACGGCGGCCCGGTTTATTACATCAAGCGTGCCTTTAAGGGTGGCTTCGGCAAGTTCCTGGCCGGCTTCTTCGCCGTAGCCATCATCCTTGCGCTGGGCTTTATCGGCAGCATGGTGCAGTCCAATTCCATCGGGGAATCCCTTTCCAATGCGACCGGCATTCCTACATGGGTCATCGGCATCGTTGTTGCAGCGCTTTCCGCCTATGTATTTTTGGGCGGCAGCCACCGGGTGGCCTCCTGGGCTGAAAAGATCGTCCCCGTGATGGCCTGTCTGTACCTCATTGGCGGTCTGGTGGTGCTGCTGGCCCGCATTCGTTTCATCCCGGAGACCTTTGGTATGATTTTCCGCTATGCGTTCCAGCCGCAGTCCATCATCGGCGGCAGCTTCGGCTTTGCGCTCAAGCAGGCCATCAGCCAGGGCGTCAAGCGCGGTCTGTTCAGCAATGAGGCCGGTATGGGCTCCACTCCCCACGCCCACGCTATGGCTAAGGTAAGCTGCCCGCACGAGCAGGGCGTTGTGGCCATGATCGGCGTTTTCATTGATACCTTTGTCGTCCTCACCATGACCGCTCTGGTCGTTATCTCCACCCTGTATGCCGGCAACGGGATCCTTGCCTCCGGCGCAGCCGAAGGTGTCAGCAAGACCAATATGGCGCAGCTGGCGTTCTCCAGCATCATGGGTAATACCGCCGGCAGTCTGTTCGTGGCCATCTGCCTTATGTTCTTCGCTTTCTCCACCATCCTGGGCTGGAACTTCTTCGGCCGTATCAATGTGGAATACCTCTTTGGCAAAAAGGCCGTCCCGGTCTATTCCATCATCGCTGTGGCGCTCATCTTCCTCGGCTCCTGCGTATCCAATGACCTAGCTTGGGAGCTTTCCGATATGTTTAACCAGCTGATGGTTATTCCCAACTTTCTGGCTATCGTAGCACTGGGCGGGCTGGTAGCAGCCGCTGCCAGGAAGGGCAGCCGCGAGACCCTCAAAAAGTGATCCCACATAAAAAAGCCCCCTCCGGTACACCCGGAGGGGGCTTTTGCTTTATGATTTACGCGGCATTGGCAGCCGGGGCCTCCTCCCCGTAAAAATCGGGCCAGTCATCGCCAAAGAGATCGCCGTTATCACCAGCATTATAGTCATCGCCAAAATTGTAATTGTAGGAATCATCAAAGTTATCATAGTAGCCGTATTCATCGCCGTAGTAGCTCAGCCAGTCCTCCAGCTCATTCAGCAGCGGCTGCATGGCAGCCATCATCACAGAAAAGAAGATGATCCCGATGAGGAACAGCGCGGCCTTGGCCAGCAGCATGCCGCGGGCAAAGCGGGCCAGCTGGGGGTTGCTGCTCACGCCGCACGCCCACACTATCATAAATATAAGCCCAATGACCGGCACCATCGCCAGCAGAATAAGCCCCATATAGGCCCACATACTCAGTCCGCCGTTGACAGTCTGTTCGGGACTTTGGTTTCGCACGGTATAGCGTTCGCCGTGGGCGCGGCAGTCGCTGCAGTGAGGACATTTCTGGCCAGGCTGTAGCCGCCGGCCGCAGCTGGGGCATACATTTTGGTTCATCGGCTTGCCGCACTCTGGGCAAAGCTCCGCCCGGTCATCATATACGGCACTGTTGCAGTTCGGGCAAAATCTCATGGGGGATTCCTCCTATCGTTGCGCTGCCGCACGGCAGCTCTTTCTTCTGGTTCTATTCTAACATATTTTTTTGCCGAGGAAAAGTACAAAATCCAGCGAAGCCTCCCCTATTCTTCACGGGGGAGGCTTCGCTGTGATATTGAAAAGGAGTATGGAGAAGTTGGCAAGTTAATTGGTGGCGCTGCTGGGCACATATTCGGTCAGTACTACACTGTGGGTGTATTCCCGGCCATTGCGGGAGACCTTGATCTCCACCCGGTCGCCTACGCTGTGGGCGGCCAGTGCCGCTTTCAGCTCATCCGCGGTGGAAACCTCCACCCCGCCAAAGCTCAGCAGCCGGTCGCCGGCCTGCAGGCCGCCCTTATCCGCTATGGAGCCGGACTCCACGCTTTGAATATACACGCCGGTGCTGTCCAGCCCGTAGTAGCGGGCGGTGCGCTCATCGGTGATATCCACCAGGCTGACACCCAGCACGATCTGACCGGTCACATAGCCGTGGCTGATGAGATCCTCGATGATGGTCTTGACGCTGTTGATAGGAATGGCAAAGCCGATGTTATCCACGGCATTGCCGCTGGAATCGCTGGTGGATTTGGCATTGACAATGCCGATCAGCTCTCCGCTGGCATTAAAGAGACCGCCGCCGGAATTACCGGGGTTGACCGCCGCGCTGGTTTGCAGCAGGGTCATGTTGTTGCCGTCTATCGTTACCTGGCGCTCCAGCGCGCTGACGATACCATCGGTGACGGTGCCGGAAAGGGTACCCAGCGGGTTGCCGATGGCCAGCACGGCGTCGCCCACCTTCAGGGTGTCACTGTCGCCCAGAATAGCCGGGGTCAGGTCTTTGGCGTCCACCTTCAGCACCGCGATGTCGTTATCCTCATCAGTACCCACCAGGGTGGCGGCATAGGTGCTGCCGTCATTGGCAGTCACGGTGATCTGCTGTGCGCCTTTTATCACATGGTAGTTGGTCACAATGTAGCCATCCGCCGTCAGCACCACGCCGGAGCCTGCGCCCTGGGTGACATACTGCCGGAAGAAGTAGTTGGTCGCCACACTTTCGGTGGTGATGGCCACTACGCTGTCCTCCACCTGCTGCACCACACCGGAATAACTGACGCCGACGGTGGAACCGTTGGTGGAAGGGACCTCTACCCCTTGATACAGAACGGTGGAACCGGTGCCCAGCAGGCCGCTCTTGGCAGCGATCACAGCGCCGCCTGCGCCGCCCACCATCGAGAGCACCAGGCAGCCTGCCAGCAGCAGCGCCGTCCCTTTCTTGCCCCGTCCTGTGGATTTTTTGTTTGCGTCCGAGGGATGATACCCCGAAGCAGCCGTTTGCTGCGCCTGCCCGGACGCGGCATCCTGATGGATGCTGTCTTTATCATAGCGATACTCCCCGGTGGGAAGATCGGTATTGCCGGTGGTAAAGTTGCGGTCATTAAAGTTGTCGTTCGGATATGTCATGGAACTGACCTGCCTTTCTGTGGGGTGCCTGGCCCCTTGACTGCTTCCTAGTATACCGTTAAATTGTGAACAATGCTTGACCTGTTTTTTTAAGGTCGGTAAAAATGCCGTGACGAAAAGGTGAAATATTGTAAATAAATTTTGAAGCTCCTGCCTGCGGCGGGTTTTCCGTCGGCATCCTCCGCAAGCTTCTGCCGTGTCCGGGCCGTACCTCCCCCCGCCCGCTTCTTTTGGCCTCCCGCCTCCCAATTCCCCACAAAATCCCCGCAATCCCTTGCAAATGACGCAAAAACCCGTATAATATAAAGGTATATATCCTACTGAAAGGGAGAAAGAAATACTATGGCAGATCAAAAGAAAATGGTAGCCGAGATCACCTCGATGGAGGACGATTTTGCGCAGTGGTATACCGATGTCGTTAAAAAGGCCGAGCTGGTCGATTACGGCAGCGTCCGCGGCTGCATGATCATCCGCCCCTATGGCTATGCCATTTGGGAAAATATCCAGCATATTCTTGACGGCATGTTCAAGGCGACTGGTCACCAGAATGTCTATATGCCTATGCTCATCCCGGAGAGCCTGCTGCAAAAAGAGAAGGACCATGTGGAAGGCTTCGCCCCGGAGGTCGCCTGGGTCACCATGGGCGGCGAGGAAAAGCTGGAGGAGCGCCTGTGTGTCCGTCCCACCAGCGAAACGCTGTTCTGCGAGCACTATTCCCACATCATCCACAGCTACCGCGACCTGCCCAAGCTGTATAACCAGTGGTGCAGCGTCATGCGCTGGGAAAAGACCACCCGCCCCTTCCTGCGCAGCGCCGAGTTCCTGTGGCAGGAGGGCCACACCATGCACGAAACCGCCGAGGAAGCCAAGGTTGAGACCGTGCGCATGCTGAATGTCTACGCAGAGATGTGCGAGAAATATCTTGCCATCCCCGTTGTTAAGGGCGTCAAGACCGATAAGGAAAAATTTGCGGGCGCCGAAGAAACCTACACCATCGAGGCCATGATGCACGACGGTAAGAGCCTGCAAAGCGGTACCTCCCACTACTTCGGCGACGGCTTTGCCCGTGCCTTTGATATCCAGTTCACCGACCGCAACAATACCCTGCAGTATCCTCACCAGACCAGCTGGGGTATGTCTACCCGCATCATCGGCGCCATTATTATGACCCACGGTGATAATAACGGCCTGGTGCTGCCTCCCGCTGTCGCTCCCATCCAGGTCATGGTCGTCCCCATTGCCCAGCATAAGGAGGGCGTTGCCGAGACCGCTTCCGCCCTGTGTGAGCGCCTCAAAAAGAACTTCCGTGCAGACATAGACCTTTCCGAGAACAGCCCCGGCTGGAAGTTCGCCCAGTATGAGATGAAGGGCGTACCCCTTCGCCTGGAGATCGGCCCCAAGGATATCGAAGCCGGCCAGTGCGTGCTGGTCCGTCGCGATAACCGCGAAAAGACCTTCGTCAAGCTGGAGGATCTCGAAAGCGAGATCACCCGCCTGCTGCAGGAGATCCACGACAGCCTCTATACCAAAGCCCTCGCCAACCGCGAAGCCAATACCTATGTTGCCCACGATATGGCCGAGATGCACAAGGTCGCTGATGGCACCAACGGCTTTTATAAGACCATGTGGTGCGGGGAACTGGCTTGCGAGCTCAAGATGAAAGATGAGATCGGCGTTACCAGCCGCTGCATGCCGCTGGACCAGGAGAATCTCGGTTCTACCTGCGTCTGCTGCGGCCGCCCCGCCAAGCACATGATCATTTGGGGTAAGGCTTACTAATATCTGAACAGAATCTGTGACAGCCGCCGGATGGGCGCCCCGCAGGGGACCCGTTCCCTTCGGGAACGGGCCTGACGGGCTTCGCCCGTCCCGGCGGTTTCACCGCCGCCCCTGCGGGGCGCCCCACTTTCTGCACCCACTCTCCCCGGCAGCAAAGCCCCAGCCCCGCGGGCCCGCCCGCTTTCCATGGCCGGTTTCGGCTTTGCCGGCAAAATTTTTTTGTCCAAAATCAAAAGGAGGTCATCCCCATGGGCTGTACTCACGATTGCAGTACCTGCGGCCACGATTGCGGCAGCGAGCAGGATTTTTCCAAAAAACTCAATGAAATGAGCAGCGTCAAAAAGGTCATCGGCGTCGTCAGCGGCAAGGGCGGCGTCGGCAAATCCCTCGTCACCAGCCTGCTGGCCGTCAGTATGCAGCGGCTGGGCTACCGCACCGCCATCCTGGATGCCGATATCACCGGCCCCAGCATCCCGCAGGCATTCGGCCTTCGGGAAAAGATCGAAACCCTCGGTGAGGTCATGCTGCCTGCAGTTTCCCGCTTTGGCACCCAGGTCATGTCCATCAATCTGCTGCTCGAGCGGGAAAGCGATCCCGTCGTCTGGCGCGGCCCGGTCATTGCCGGGGCGGTGGGCCAGTTCTGGACCGATGTGTACTGGAAGGATGCCGATTTTATGTTTGTCGATATGCCCCCCGGCACCGGCGATGTCCCCCTTACCGTTTTCCAGTCCCTCCCCGTGGATGGCATCATCGTGGTCACCACGCCGCAGCAGCTCGTCGGCATGATCGTGGAAAAAGCGGTAAAAATGGCCGAGATGATGAAGGTTCCGGTTCTGGGCCTCATCGAGAATATGAGCACCTACACCTGCCCTGATTGCGGAAAGCAGCATGCGATTTTCGGCGAAAGCCACCTTGATAGCATCGCGGCGGAGCACCACATTCCGGTGCTGGCCCGCCTGCCCATCCAGCCCGCGCTCGCCTCACTGATGGATACCGGTACCATCGAGCTGTTTGAGGGCGACTTTATGCAGCCTGCCGCCGACCGCCTGTCTGCCCTGCTGCCCCGCTGAAAGGAGAATGACCCCATGATCCTCACCATCGATATCGGCAACTCCAATATCTGCTTTGGCGTGTACGAGGGCAAAAACGCCCTGTTTACTGCCCGCGCCAAGACGGACCCCCTGCGTACCGAAACGGAATACGCCGTCCTTCTCTCGCAGATCTTCCGCCTGCATCAGTCCGATCCGGCCCAGCTTACCGGCGCGGCCATCTCCTCGGTCGTACCGGCGCTCACCGCCGTATTCCACGATGCCGTCCGCATCCTCGGCAATGGTAATATTCCTATCATCGTTGTTGGCCCCGGGGTCAAAACCGGCCTCAATATCCGCATCGATGAACCAGCCTCCCTCGGCGCGGATCTGGCCTGCACCGCCGTCGGCGCGGCGGAAAAATACCCTCTGCCCGCCATCATCATCGATTTGGGCACCGCTACCAAAATCACCGTCGTCACCGAGGACCGCAGCTTTATCGGTGGCGCTATCCTCCCTGGCGTCAAGATCTCGCTGGAGGCGCTTTCAGGGTCGGCCTCGCTGCTGCCCTCCATCGGTCTCGGTACCGGTAAGATCAAGACCATCGGTAGCAATACGGTGGATTGTATGCTCTCTGGTGTGGTGCTGGGCACCGCCTGTATGGTGGATGGCCTTATTGAGCGCTACCGAGAGGAACTGGGCGAAGTTCCCACTGTGGTAGCCTGCGGCGGCCTTTCCCCGGCTATCGTGCCGCATTGCCGCACCAACATCATCCTCGATCAGGATCTGCTGCTGGATGGCCTTTTGGCCATCTACCGCCGCAACGCCCCGCCCAAACAGCAGTGAAGCATGCATTTTGCTCCCTCCCGCTTTGGGTGGGGGCTTTGCCTTTCTTGGTACGGTTTGTGCAGGGCAGGGGATAGGGGCGCAGCCCACCCATTTCGCCCCATTTGCCCCTTGCATTTTGCCCCCTCATCTGTTATGATATGTCGCGGAAGCCGCCCCTACCGCACCGGCAGCGGAGTCGCTTCCTAAAATTTTGCGCTGTATCCCACATTCGCCGCAGGCCCCACCGCGCCGCTTTTGCCACGGGGCGTATCCCAAAAGGGAACGCCACCCGCCGCAATGATAAAGCGTCCCGCGTGCCGCCGTACCCGGCAAAGGAATAGCAGCAAGGAGGATTATCATGTCAAGTTCCACCAACCGCACCCGTACCCTTACCACACTCGGCATTCTTACCGCCATCATCCTGGTGATGACCTTCACCCCCCTCGGCTACATCAAAACCATGGGTCTGGAGATCACCCTCCTGCACATTCCCGTCATCCTCGGCGCGGCCCTTACCGGCCCCGCCGGCGGCATGGTGCTGGGTGCAGTGTTTGGCTTCACCAGCTTCTTTCAGTGCTTCGGCCTAAGCACCTTCGGCACCACCCTGTTCAGCATCAATCCCGCTGGCACCTTTATCGTCTGCGTGATCCCCCGTGTCCTGCTGGGACTGGTTGCCGCCTACATCTACCGCGGCTTCGATCACCTCACCGGCAAGTGGAGCGGCACCATCACCGGTGCACTGGCCACCATCTGCCATACGGCAATGTTCATGGGCACGCTGGCGATCTTCTTCTACACCAGTGACTATCTTCAGGGCTTCGCCGCTATGATGGGCACCACCAATGTCTTTGCGTTCATCATCGCCTTTGTCGGCCTGCAGGGCCTCCTGGAGATCATCCTCGCCGCCATCGTGGTCGGTGCGCTGGTTCCCATCATCAAAAAGACCCGCCGCGTCTGATTTTCACTTACCCCAATAAAAAATAGCACGCAAAAAAGAGGCATCCGCTGTGGGTGCCTCTTTTCTCGTTTCTGCAGGGCTTTGGTTCGACCGCAGGCCCCGATGCTCCGCATCGGCCCCGCCCGTTGCGCGGCGGGGTGCCCGGGCTTCGGGCGGCCTGCGGCCGCCCTCCCGCCCAGTTCTATTCTTAGTCCAGCGGATGCTCCAGCGCCATAAAGGCCCCCTTCACATCCTCCCCGGCCGGGTAATGATACTCCTCGTCATGCTCCGTCTCGGGGTCGCCCACCCGGTGCGTCGGGATAAAGATCGGAATGGGGCAGTCGTCCACCGCCTTGATGACCCGTGCCCGGTTCTCCTCGGTATCCTCCAGCGCCAGCGCCGCCAGCAGCGTCGGGGTGGTAAAGTGTTCCCCATAGGGAATGCGGATCACCGTCTCCCACACCTCCCGCTCAAAGTCGCTCCCGCCGGGCGCCAGCGGCAGCGTAAAGATGACCCGGTGCCCGGTCCAGTATTCCTGTATCTGCTGGAAGCCCTTCTTCAGCAGCGGGGTCTCCTCCTCATCGCAGTCCACCTCCAGCCCGTCGCCAAAAATCAAACGGCTCAGTGCGTAGTCGTCATTCTCCACCAGCGTGATCCACCCCGGCCCCAGCTCCTTGGTAAACTTCTTCATGTCCATTCCTCCCTGAATATACTATTCGTATATATTTTATAATATTATACCTACCTTGCGGCAGCATACGGCGGCTTGGCGAAAATCGCCGCTGGCTGCGTTGCCCTCCCAAGGCAACAGCCCGTCTCCGCCGGGCAATAGCCTTGCTTCGGTCTGCCTTGCCATCATCCGATTTTCCCCCGCGCCGCCTCACTTGCAGTATTTCCGGAAGATCTCCAAATACCGGTCGCCAAAGGAAACCAGTGTCACATCGTCCAGCGGCAGCACCAGCGGATCAGAAAGCCAGTTGCCCAGCGCGTCCACCCGCTTCATGGTCAGGTAGCGGCTGTCTACCTTCATCAGCCGCCCCAGGAAGTACAGCGATTCCTCCGGGTTGCCCTCGCACTCCACCGCGGCCCAGCCGCCGTATTGGGCCATAATGCCCTCCAGCAGCTCCTGCCAGCCGCGGCAGGCAAAGTCTGGCGCCTTTACGGTGTCGTACAGCTTCTCTCCGGCCATCACCTTTTTCAGGAACGGCACATCGTCCATCTGCTCCACCTCGGTAATATCCCCGGTGCGCAGGGCGCAGTAGCCGTCCAGCACAAAGTTCGTCTGCCGCTGCAGCACCACCAGCTCGTTTTCCACCGCTACCGGCACCCCGGCATATTCCGGCGCCACCAGCTCATCCCGGTACAGCACCATCATGTTCTTTTGCTGCATCGCTTTCTGCAGCAGGTCCTTTTCCTGCATATCATGTCCCTCCCTGGGAGCGTCCCATCTTGGCCAGCTCCCATTCCTTCAGCTCTTTCAGTTCGTTATAGATCGCCGCATAGCTGCGGTGCCGGCTTTCGGGGATCAGCCCTTCCCGCACCGCCTCTAACACGGCGCAGCCCTGCTCAGTGCGGTGGCTGCACCCGGTGTAGCGGCAATGGTCCTTGTATTTCTCCATCTCGGGGAAGCACTCCGCCAGCTCCACCGCCGGCATCGGCTCCGCTTTCGCGAATTCCAGCGCCGAAAATCCCGGGGTATCGCACAGCCAGCCGCCGTGCCCATCGGGGAAAAGCTCCACATGGCGGGTGGTGTGCCGTCCCCGCCCCAGCTTTTTGCTGATCTCCCCGGTCACCAGCTTCAGCTCCGGGTACAGCCCGTTCATCAGGCTGCTTTTCCCGGCGCCGCTGTTGCCGCAAAAGGCCGTGATCCCGCCCTTTAATAGCGCAGCGGCCTCGGTCAGCCCCTTCCCGGTCCGGTTGTTCACCACGGCGGTGGGGTAGCCCGCCCTGCGGTAGATGTCCACCCAGGGGGTCGGGTCGGCCAGGTCAGGCTTGGTAAAGATCATCACCACCGGGATGTCCCTGCGGGCCGCAATCGCCGTCAGCTGGTCAATGACCAGTGCGTTGGGGGCCGGGTCGGCCAGTGATACCACCATCGCCAGCCGGTCCAGGTTGGCCACTGGCGGCCGCTGCAGGGTATTTTTCCGCGGTTCTATGGCGGTAATGCTCCCGCAGCCGGGCTCGGTCGGCTCAAACCGGCATCGGTCGCCCACCAGCAGGGTGGTTGCGTCCCTGCGGAAGATGCCCCGTCCCCGGCATTCGGTTTTTGTTCCGTCCTCGCTGATGACGGTATAAAACCCGCCCAGCGAGCGCACGATCAACCCCTCCATTTACTCACCAAAGGCCGAAGAATAGTCGGCCGTCCAGTAGTACTGCCCGGTGGCAAAGTCCACCGAAGCGCTCTTATACACCTCGCCGTCGATCAGCACATCCGCCATGCAGGTGCCGCTGCCCTGCAGCGGGATGGAGATGAGCCGGGTGTTGCGGGGCTCTATTACCTCACTGTATACGGTCTCGCCGTTCAGTACGGCGGTCACATTCACGGTGCCGGGCAGATCAGGCGGTGTGGTCTGCAGCGTCACGGTGGCCTCGCCGTTCACATTGGCGTTATCCACTGTTCCCACCACCAGGGTAATCTTGCTCCCAATGGGCACCATGCTGGGGGAAGCCGGGGTTTGGTTGATCACCAGCCCGTCATACTGGTAGTCGGTCAGCTGGTAGGTCACCGTCACATCAAACTGCGCGTCCCGCAGCACCTGCACGGCGCTCTCCTCGGGGTAGCCCAGTACCTCCGGCACCTGCACCTTTTCCTTATTGCTGCCCACGCTTACATACACCACCACGGTGCTGCCGGCGGCCACGCTCTGTCCGGCATCGGGGCTGGTACGCACCACGCTGCCTTCGGCTATGGTGTCGCTGGCAATATCGGTAGTGGAATATTTAAGCCCCAGGCTTACCAGCTTGGCGTAAACAGCGGTCGCCTCCTGGTTGGTAAAGGTCGGGATGGTCACCATCTTGTTGCCGGCGCTTACCCACACCTGCACCGTGCTGCCTTTTTTCACGCTGGTGCCGGCGTTGGGGCTCTGCCGGTAGATCTGCCCCTCCTCATAGTCGGCGTTGTAGTCCTCGCTCTCCAGCTTTATCTTGATGCCGGGGTAGGCCCCGTTGGAGGAGGCGGCGGTAAAGTCCACCCCCACCAGGTTCGGCAGGGGGATATCCTCCACTGACTTAAAGGGCTGATAGATCTGGAACATCACCAGCACAAAGAGCAGGGAAGCCACCACTACGCCGCAGGTCACCGCAAACAGCTTGGAAAGTGGGGTGGTCAGCCGGTCGCGCAGCCTTTTCTTTTCGTTATTTTCACCAGTTTTTGCGGCCTTCTGGGAGGCCATGACGCCCTGCTTTTTGGGCATAATGCCAATACCCTCGCCGCTCTTTTTCGCCGGCTTGGCCGCCCGGGCGGTATACGCCGGGAAGGTTGTCTTGGGGTCCGTCAGCCACTTCCGCAGGTCGGCTATCATCTCACCGCAGCTCTGGTAGCGGCAGTCGGGGTCCTTGGCCATGGCGTGCAGGGTGATCTGCTCCAGACCAACCGGCACATTGGGATTCAGACTCCGCAGCGCCTTGGGGTTCTGCTCCACCTGCTGCAGCGCCACACTGATGGGCGACTCCCCGTCAAAGGGCAGCCTGCCGCTCAGCATCTCAAAAAGGATAACACCCACCGAGTAGATATCGGTGCGCTGATCCACCGCGCCGCCCAGGGCCTGCTCCGGGCTGATATAGTGGACCGAACCGATGGCGTTGCCGTCAATGGTGCGGCTCTGACTCATGGCAAAGCGGGCAATGCCGAAGTCCATCACCTTTACCTCGCCCTTTTCGGTCACCATGATATTCTGCGGCTTGACATCCCGGTGGACGATGCCGTTTTCATGGGCACACTGCAGGGCGGTCAGCACCAGCCCGGCGATATTGGCGGCCGTTTTGCCGGGGATGGGCTTCTTCCGCTCGATATACTCCTTCAGGGTGATGCCGCTGACATACTCCATCACCAGGTAGGGATTGGGCACATCCAGTACCACATCATAAATTTTGACGATATTGGGGTGAGAAAGGGCATTGATGGCCCGGCTCTCATTGCGGAAGCGCCGCAGGTACTCCTCATCGGCGGCATATTCATCCCGCAGCATTTTTACCGCCACGGTCCGCAGCGCCTCGGCATCAAAGGCCCGGTAGACATTGCACATGCCGCCTACCCCCACCAGCTCCTCTATGAGGTAGCGGTCTGCCAGCTTGGTTCCCAGTATATTTTCCATGTGTTTCGTTCTCCTCTCAGCGGTTGTGGATCAGTACGGCGGTGATGTTATCCGGTCCGCCGGCGGCATTGGCTTTCGCTATCAATGTATGGATATCCCCACCCTGCAGAATCTCCTGCAGGGTGCCGGCCAGCTCCCCGGGCGGCAGGGTATTATACAATCCGTCACTGCACAGCAGCAGGGCGTCTCCCCGCAGCAGGTCTATCACGGTGTAGTCCGGCTGGACCTCCGGCTCCACCCCTATGGCCCTGGTAATGGCGTGCCGGTCCGGGTGATGGGCCGCTTCCTCGGGGCTCAGCAGGCCCTGCCGCAGCAGTACCGCCACCGCGGTGTGGTCCTCGGTCACCTGGATCAGCTCCCCCTGCCGCAGCAGGTAGCAGCGGCTGTCGCCTACATTGGCCACCAGCGCCACCCCATCACTGATGACGGCGGCGCAAAGGGTACTGCCCATGCCGGTCAGGGCCCCGCCGCTTTGGCCACTGCGGGTGTATACCGCCCGGTTGGCCCCGGCGATGGCCGTTTCCAGCAGCAGCCGCAGGCTGCGTTCCTCCATGTGGGATCGCAGGCTGCTCTCAATCATGCGGCGCACCTCCTCGGCAGCAATGCCGGCCGCTATTCCGCCGCCAACTTCGCCCCCCATGCCATCACATACGACGGCATAGCCGCTTCCCTGGTCAAATACCTCCCCGGCAAAGCGATCCTCATTGGTTTCCCGCACCATTCCGCGGTCTGTCGCTCCGTAGATATGCAGCATCTTTCTTTTCCCCTCCTCGGGAAGTTTTCCGTCTGTCCGGGCTTTGTCCCCGCCCGGCCTTTACAGGGGGCCGCTCCCGGCACCCCCGCAGCCTCCGCGCCGTCTCGCGGCCCTCACCGGGCGGCCGCTCCCCGGCGCTCATTCCTCGTCACTTCGTACCGTCTCCAGCTTTCCCGGCCTCCGCCCTTCTCAGCTGGCCGCAGGCCGCGGCAATATCGCTGCCCAGCTCCCGTCGGACGGTCGCGTTCAGCCCCAGCGCCCCCAGCCGGGCCGCGAAGCGCTGCACCGCTCCTTTATCCGGCCGTTTGGTGCCGCGTTCCGCCACCGGGTTCACCGGGATCAGATTCACATGGCAGTTTTGCCCGCCCAGCAGCTTCGCCAGCGCCTCGGCATGGGCCGGGCTGTCATTCACCCCGGCGATGAGGGCATATTCGTAGCTGATGCGCCGGCCGGTCTTGGCAAAGTAATTTTTGCAGCTTTGCATCAGCCGGGCAATGTTGTACTGCTTATTCACCGGCATAATGCCGCTGCGGGTCTCATCATCGGCCGCGTGCAGCGAGATGGAAAGGGTCAGCCCCAGCCCCAGCTCCGCCAGCTCGTCAATGCGGTCGCACAGGCCGCAGGTGGAAAGCGAAACATGCCGCAGGCTCAGGTTTCTGCCCTCCGGCGAGGATAGTATCGTCAAAAAATCCAGTACATTGCGGTAGTTATCCAGCGGCTCGCCTATGCCCATCAGCACCAGCGAGGAGATCGGCTCACCCGCCTGCCGCTCCGCCTCATAGACTTCTCCCAGCATCTCGGCCGGGGTCAGGCTGCGTACCAGCCCTCCCAGCGTGGAGGCGCAGAATTTGCACCCCATGCGGCAGCCCACCTGGGTGGAAATGCACAGGCTCAGCCCATGCTCATACCGCATCAGCACCGCTTCCACACAGTTCTGGTCAGGCAGCTCCAGCAGCAGCTTCACCGTTTCGTCCAGCCGGCTTTCCAGCCGCCGCCGGGTGGTAAGCACCGTGAGAAAAGCACGCTCCTCCAGCTTTTGCCGCAGCGCGGTGGAAAGATTGGTCATTTCGGCAAAGGAGCCGACCCGTTTTTGGTGGATCCACCGGTAAATTTGTCCGGCGCGGAATTTAGGCTCCCCCAGTGTGCCGGTGACCCATTCGGTGAGCCGCAGCAGCGTCATCGAGGAGATATCGATTTTTTCCATACCCTTTCGGCTCCTTTCGTGGAATTTTGGCGGGATCAGTAAAGTCCTTTCACTAATACGGCAAAATGGCCGCTTTTTTGCATGTGAAAGGTTAATATTTCACTTTTATTTACGGAAGATTTACAACATATGAAAATATTGGGCGAATATCTTATAAATAGAGGATTTTACTGGGAAATTACAACTGGGATTTGTTATGCGAATTGAGGACAAGTTTGTGGTTGCCTAGCGGTGGCGTGGGGCATTTTATTTTGGATTCAGCAGGGAGCAAATTAAAAATCGACCTTTAAGCGTCGTCGCGTCGGACGCAACCTTCGCTTAAGTCGGGCTGACCCTGCGCTTTGCTCCGGGCAGCCCTCCCCGCTGCGGTGCATCCTCCTTTCCCCACAAGGTCTTGCGACCTTGCGGGGGCCCCGATTATACGGGGCGTACCGACGCGTTACGGGTCTTTAGGGCGGAGCCCTGAATGACTTTTGGTTACTTTTCTTCATAGAAAAGCAACCCCTCGCCGGGCAGGCGTACAAATTTTGATATCTAAAAGGCTCCGCCCCGCCGCCAGGCGATAGCAAGCTATCACCATAACAAGCCGCAAGCATTTACAGCTTTTTTTCCAGCACGGCATAGAAAAACCCATCCCCGCCGGTTTGTTCCGGCAGGCAGGTCACGGGTTCCCCGCACAGGGCAAGCTCCCGGTGCTCCCGCAAAAAGGCATTCACCACGCCCTCATTCTCGGCGGGGTTCAGGGTGCAGGTGCTGTATACCAGCCGCCCGCCGGGGGCTAGGTACCGGGCGGAGGTTGTAAGAATGGCCAGCTGCGTCTGCGGCAGGGCCACCCCCTCCGCGGGGTCCTTATAGCGGATCTCCGGCTTGCGCCGGATGACCCCATAACCGGAGCATACCACATCACACAGGATGCGGTCAAATACTCCCAAGGATTTATCGTAAATTTGGGCGTCGTTCGCCTTTGTTTGGATGCAGCGAAGCCCCAAACGGGCCGCGCCGTCCTCCACCAGCTTCAGCCGGTGGGGATACAGGTCCATCGCCAGCAGGCTGCCGGTGTCCTCCATCCGCTCCGCCAGGGTAAAGGTCTTTCCTCCCGGGGCCGAGCAGACATCCAGCACCCGGTGGCCGGGCCGCACATCCAGCGCGGCGGCGCATCTTTGGCTGGAAAGATCCTGCACATGGAACAATCCTTCCCGGAACGCCGCCAGCCGGGTCACATCCCCGGCGCCTTCCAGCCGCAGCGCGTTTTCCACGGGGGCCTTTTCGGCGGTGATATTTTCCTCCGCCAGCTTCTCCAGCAGTTCATCGGCGGTGGTCTTTTGGGAATTAACCCGGAGAAACAGCGGGGCGGGGGTGGCGCAGCCCTCCAATATGGCGGTGGCGGCGGCTGCCCCGTAGCTGCGCTGCCAAAGGGAGATGAGCGCCTGCGGCACCGAATATTGTACCGAAAGGGCGGCAAGCGGCTCACGCGGCAGGGCAATTTTTTTGCCGTCCCGCAGGAAGGCCCGCAGCACCCCATTTACATACCCGCTGGCGGAGGAAACACGCATTGCGCGGGTTTCCTTCACCGCCTCGTTCACGGCGGCACGCTCCGGGATGGAGGGCATATACAGCAGCTGGTACACCGCCATCCGCAGGATATCCCGCACGGCAGGGGACAGCTTTTCCACCGGCTGCCGGGAGTACCGCCCCAGCACCCAGTCCAGTGTGATACGCCGCTCCACCACACCATAGAACAGCGCGGTGCAGAAGGCCCGCTCCTGTCCGGTCAATTCATTTTTCCGCATCAGGCTCTCCAGCACCAGGTTGGAGTAGCCCCCCTGCCCAAAGACCTCATTGAGGCCCCGCAGGGCGGTCAGTCTTGCGTCTGCCATGGCGTCAGTTCCGGCGGTTGCCCCGGCTGATGATAATAAGCCGCAGCAATTGGGCCAGGGTGGAAGCCAGCGCCGCCACATAGGTCAGCGCCGCGGCGGAAAGCACCTTTTTGGCGCCCCGGGCCTCGTCCTCGGTCAGCAGGGCGCGCTCCTCTATGGTGGCCAGCGCCCGGTGGCTCGCGTTAAATTCCACCGGCAGGGTGATAAGCTGGAACAGCGCCACCAGCCCAAACAGCAGAATGCCGATGTTCATCAGCAGGGTGTAGTTAAACAGCAGCCCGATGAAAAAGATAGGAATGGAAAGGGAAGACCCGATATTGGTAATGGGGATAATGGCGCTGCGCAGCTTCAGCGGGCCGTATTCCTCGGCGTGCTGCACGGCATGACCGCACTCGTGCGCCGCCACCCCTATGGCCGCGATGGAGGTGCTGCTATACACCCCTTGCGAAAGGTGCACGATATTGGTGCGGGGGTCGTAGTTATCGGTCAGCTCCCCGCCTATCTGGTCCACCTGCACATAGCTCAGCCCGTGGTCGTTCAGGATCTGCCGGGCGACCTCCGCCGCCGTGCGGCCCCGCACGCTGCGCACCTTGGAATATTTGGAATAGGTGGCCTTTACCCGGAACTGCGCCCATAGCGCCAGCAGGAATGCCGGCAGCACCAGCAGGTACCAGGTGTAATCGTAGCCATAGTAGTAGCCCATCGGCATGGTGGAAGTCCTCCTTATGTTTTCGTCTGCGCCCAAAGGCACAGAATATCTCAGCTTCTATTCTATCGGGATATTTTGTCCCGGAGATTCCGAAATTATGAAGAAAAAGTAAATTGTGGTTAAGGCTTCATTAGCGCCTGCCGGCGCCGCACCATCCCATAGCCTTCCTTGTGTAAAGGGAGGTGGTGAGCGGAGCGAACCGGAGGGATTGCCGACACAAACTATGCCCGGTTTCATCTCGCCTTCGGCATTGCGGAGTCACCGGAGGGTGACGGCCTGTACGGCTCGCCGCCGAGGCGTTCCTTTTGTTCGTACAAAAGGAACCAAAATACGCTTGGGGCTGCGCCCCAAGACCCCCTAACGCTTAAGCTGCGGCTGGATACGCTCT
>ERZ772860.660-NODE-660-length-29410-cov-3.800511_pt1 | contig 29410 bp, 24 predicted proteins | sample MGYA00511342_ERZ772860 | MGnify/ENA primary metagenome ERZ772860 (study PRJEB29015, sample SAMEA2737665) | human gut metagenome | biome: human gut; feature: human-associated habitat; material: faeces | place: China | collected 2012 ... | reverse complement strand
TCGGGGTTGATGCCCTTGAAGCCTTCCTTGCCGATCAGGGTCTTGACCATCTCCTGAACTGCGGGGATACGGCTGGAGCCGCCGACGAGCAGGACCTTCGTCAGGTCGGACGCGCTGATGCCGGCGTCGCAGCTGATCCGCACAGGGCCGTATCCGAGCTTTCCGACCGACATGCAGCCGCTGCTGATGGCGCCGTCGGTTTTGGCGCGCGGGCGCACGGTGTTTGAGGAGAATATGTTCGACAACCGTTACCGGCATGTCTCCGAGCTCAACAAGATGGGCGCCAACATTACGGTCAGCGGAAAATATGCGCTCTGCAACGGGGTGGATCGCCTGTACGGGACTGCGGTGAGCGCCTGCGACCTCCGCGGCGGGGCGGCTCTGGTGCTGGCCGGTATCAGCGCCGAAGGCACGACAGTGATAAAAAATACCGAGTACATAGACAGAGGTTATGAGCGAATCGAGGAGACTTTGGCGGCGCTGGGCGCGCAAATCAGACGCGTGAGAAAATAGCGCGTCGCCTGTGTTCGACAAAAACAGCTCAGGGATACAGAGGATGACAGATGGCGACTGGCAGCGGCGGAAAAAAGATATCAGGCAAAAAGACGGCTGTTCATCAAAACGGCAGACCGTCTTTTTCCCATACGGCGCCGCCGGAACGGTACGGCGGACAGCCGTCCCAGCGGTCGGTTTCCTCCGCCCGGCGGTCGGAACGGCCGCGGGAAGACGGCCGCCGGAACAGTACGGCGGCGCATACGGCGGAAAGTTCCGCGCCGCGCGCAGCCGTAAGCGTCAAGGAACATACGCAGACCGTCTCGCCCGCCAAGACGCGCCGAAAGGCGCGCGCGCAGAAGCGGCGCGCCCGGATCTATATCTGCATCGCCGCCGTGCTCGTCACCTTGTCGGTGCTGCTGGCGGTCACGGTGTTTTTTACGGTCGACGTCATCGAGGTCAACGGCAACACCGTCTACACCAGCGACGAGATCATCGACAAAACCGGTATACGCTTCGGCGATAATCTGCTTTTGATGGACAAGTTTCAGGCCATCGACCGGATTCAGGAGAGCCTGTTTTTTATCGACTCCGTGGAGATTCGGCGTTCGCTTCCCAACAAGCTGATCATCAACGTGACCGAGGTGGTGCTGGCAGTCGCATTCGACTGCGGAGACGGAAGCTTCTGGCTCGCCGATACGGACGGGCGCCTGCTCGAAAAGGTCACGGAGGTGCCGTCGTATTCGGCGCGTGTGACGGGAATCGAGCTGAAAAATCCCCTGCCCGGCAAAGTGTTTACCGCGCTCGAAAGCGAGAAGCAGCAGCCGTTGGAGACGCTGCTGGCGGCGTTGGAGGCCAATGACAGCTTCCAGTATGTCTCGGATATCCGCATTGAGAAGATCTACGACATCCGCATGACGTATAAAGACCGCTATGAGGTGATTTTCGGCCGCAGCGATACCATCGACAACGCCGTGGCGAAACTCGATTATCTCGTCGCCGAGCTGGAAAGTCAGGGGACGTACAGCGCGGAAATTGATTTTTCCGACGGTTCGATCCGCGTCGTCAGCTGAGAGGGGCGCTTTTCACAAAAAAAACTGCGGGAGCCTGCAAAAAAAGCCGACAAAAATATTGTAATTCCAACGAAAATAGTGTACAATATATAGTGTATATAACAGACCTACAAACACATGAATATAAAACGCGGGAGGAAACGGAAAATGCCTTTGAGGAACGATATCAGCGACGATACGGTTGTCAATATTAAAGTAATCGGTATCGGCGGCGGCGGCAACAACGCGATTAACAGGATGATCGCCAGCAAGCTGCAAGGCGTCGAATTTATCTCGATCAATACGGACAAGCAGCAGCTTGTCAACGCGGCGAGCGAGGTTGTGCTCCCTGTGGGCGAACGCATCACGCGCGGACAGGGCTGCGGGGCGAATCCTGAAAAAGGGAAAAAGGCTGTTGAGGAAAACAGAGACGATATCATCAAGCTGATTCAGGACGCGGATATGGTCTTTATCACCGCCGGCATGGGCGGCGGCACGGGGACGGGCGGCGCGCCCGTCGTCGCCGAGATCGCGCGCGAGCTCGGGATTCTGACCGTCGGCGTCGTCACCAAGCCGTTTAAATTCGAGGGCAAGCGCCGGATGGATCAGGCCGAGCTCGGCATTGAGACGCTGCGCAACACCGTCGATTCGCTCGTCGTCATCCCCAATGAGCGGCTGAAATACGTTACCGATCAGAAAATCACCTTCCTGAACGCCTTCGACATCGCCGACGACGTGCTGCGGCAGGCGGTTCAGAGCATCTCCGATCTGATCAAGATGCAGGGACTTGTCAACCTCGACTTTGCCGACGTCAGCGCGATTATGCGTGACGCGGGCTACGCGCACATGGGCGTGGGCAAGGCCTCCGGCAAGGACAAGGCCAACGACGCGGCGAAGATGGCGATCCAGAGTCCGCTGCTTGAAACCTCGATCAACGGCGCCAAGCGGATCCTCATCAACTTTATCGGCTCGGTCGACATCGCGCTCGACGAGGTTGAAACAGCGGCTTCGATCGTTGAAGAGGCGGCGCACCCCGAAGCCAACATCATCTTCGGCGCGGCCATCGACGATACCCTTGACGACGAGATCAAAGTCACGATTATCGCTACCGGCTTCGACACAGAGGGGCCGAACCTTCTGGAAGACGCGCCGAAGCCCGCTTCTCAGGCGGACAAGCCCAGAGACGGCGCGGAAAACCTCGAACTGTATCCGCAGTCGGCGCCGAAGCCGCAGCAGTCCGCGGCGGACGACGATCCCTACGGCGATATCATGGCCATTTTCAACAAGAGGTAATAACGGACAACCGCAAAATAATATACATAGACGGCGGGAGGAAAACGTATGGAGCTGCGCTATGACGGCGGCGCAAATGTCACGAAAATCAAGGTCATCGGCATCGGCGGCGGCGGCAACAACACGGTTGACCGCATGGTGGAGGCAAATCTGCAAGGCGCGGAGTTTATCGCCATGAATACGGATTTGCAGCAGCTGAACCGCTCGAAAGCGCCGGTAAAGCTCCAGCTCGGCGTTCGCGCGACGCTGGGGCGCGGCTGCGGCGCCAAGCCGGAGCGCGGGCGCAAATCGGCGGAGGAAAACAAGGAAGAGATCGCGGCCCTGCTCGAAGGCACGGACATGGTCTTTATCACCGCCGGCATGGGCGGCGGCACAGGGACGGGCGGCGCGCCCGTTGTTGCCGAGATCGCCCGCAGCATGGGGATTTTGACCGTCGGCGTCGTGACGCGGCCCTTTAAGTTCGAGGGCGCGCAGCGCGCCAAGCAGGCCGAGGCGGGTCTTGCCGAATTCCATCAATACGTCGATTCGCTCGTCGTCATTCCCAATGAGCGGCTCAAATATGTGACCGATCAGAAGATCACCTTCCTGAACGCCTTCGCATATGCAGACGACGTGCTCAAACAGGCGATTTCCAGCATTTATGAGCTGATTACTATGCCGGGGCTGATCAGCCTCGACTTTGCCGACGTGCAGACGGTCATGCAGAACAGCGGCTTTGCCCACATGGGCGTCGGCCGCGCCGCCGGACGGGAAAAGGCCAGCGAGGCGGCGCGGATGGCCATCCAGAGCCCGCTGCTCGAAACCTCGATCCGAGGCGCCAAAGGCGTGTTGATCAACATCATCGGTTCGCCCGATCTGGAACTCGACGAGGTGGATACCGCCGCGAGCTTAGTGAGGGAAAACGCCGACCCGGAGGCGACGATTATTTTCGGCGCCGCCATCGACGAAACGCTGAACGACGAAATGAGGATCACCATTATCGCCACCGGCTTTGAGGACGACAGCCCGAATCTGCTGTCCACTCAGAAAAAAGCGGCGGAAAAAGGCAGATCGGGTCAGGACGTTCATGCGGAATTGCCGTTTAACCAGCCTTCGTCCCCCGTGAAGCAAGAAACCGCTGAACAGACAGGCGGATATTCCAAGGAGTATGAGCTTCTTCTTGACATGCTCAAAGGCTCATAGGAGGATCATGTAAACATCATGGCAGGGGAGGTAACGCGCCTTGACAGACCAAAATAACGGCTGTCAGCAGCAGCCTCAATACCGGCAGTATCAGCGGCAGCCGAATGCGTTCAACCGGTTTACGAATACACCCGATTACACGCAGCAGTTCCACCCGCAGGATATCGCCGACGGCAAGATTCTGTCGATTCTGGCCTATTGCGGCTTTCTCTTTTTCCTGCCGCTCGTGGGCTGTCCGCAGTCGCGCTTCGGCCGCTTCCACGCCAATCAGGGGTTATTAGTCCTGATCTGCGACGTCCTTGCCGACACAATCTGCGACATCTTTTCGGCGATCATCCCGTGGTATTCGGGCGTTCATTTCTTAGTGCCTCTGATTTCGATCATCCTTTGGATCCCGTGCGTCGCGCTGTTCATCCTCGGTCTGATCAACGCCATCAACGGCAAGGCGAAGGAACTGCCGCTGATCGGAAAAATTCGCATCATCAGGTAAAAAACGACCGCAGAAAGCGGCAAAGCGAGATACCGGCCTTGTGCCCGACGATAAAACCGCAACGGACTCCGTTGCGGTTTTATCACAGACAGGGCTTTTTTGGGTAAGCGTACAGCGATCAAAAACAGGAGGAGGGCGACAGAACGATGGAAGGGCAACCCTGTACCGGTTTTTTCGAGATTCCCGCCGCCGGTTTGACAAAGCTCAGCGCGGATTGGATCGGCGAAAGCGTCTCCGTCTTTCCGTATGACGGGGAGGCGATCCTGGCGCAGGAATTTTCAAACCGCCCGCTCGCAGAGGACGAGCGCATGACCTGCGCGGTTGAAGGCGGCGGCGTGCGAATCGGCTATGCGGCGAGGAAAAAATGGCTGCCGGGCACCATGCCGCGAAAACGCTTGACCATACAGATTCCGCGCGCCTTGGCGGCGAACCTTTCGGAGCTCAGGATCAATACGGTTTCCGCTGCCGTCGATATCAGAGAGCTGCTGCCAGCCGACTGCCACATCCACACGGTGTCCGGCGGCGTGCGCGCGGAAAATTTGATCACAGAGCGGATGCAGATGAAAACGGTTTCCGGTGACGTTTGGGGAGCGGGGATGTCCGCGCGGACGCTCTCGGTTCAAACGGTGTCGGGCGCGGTTCGCATGAGCGGCATACCCGCAGACGACGTCTCTGTGAAAACCATTTCCGGCAGCATTGAGGCAAAGGTGACGGCGCGGGTCGTGCGCGCCGAGAGCGTGTCGGGCAGAATCGCCGTCTGCGACAGCTCTGCGCCGGATCAGGCGAATTTCCAGACCACATCGGGCGCGTTAGAGTTCTCTCTGCCGGAAAACAGCGGCTTTACGCTGCAATATGGGAAGATTTCCGGCAAAATGCGCTGTGAATTTCCCTCGATGATCGACAAAAACCAGGTGATCTACGGCGACGGACGCGCGCAGTACCGGTTCGATACGGTCTCGGGAAACTGCACGGTTCGGCGCCTTGCGGAGGATAGCCGGTAAAATATCGCGGCAAACGCCGTTGGATAGACGGCGCAGAGCTTTTCGGCGGCCGCCGGCAAAAAGAGAAAAGGGTTTACCGCGACAGCGGCGGCGCGGGCGCTCTGCAAGCGCGATGGGCCTGCTTTCAGCCGTCTGAATACGGAACGAAAACCGCGATGCGGCGGAAGCGATAAAAATACGGATAGGCGATCTATCCGATAAAACAGGAGAAAAAACCATGCAAAAAGCAACTATCGAAATGGAAAACGGCAAAAAAATGGTGATCGAGCTTTGTGAGGAACACGCGCCGGAAACGGTGGCGAATTTCGTCAAGCTCGCGCGCGGCGGCTTTTATGACGGACTGATTTTTCACCGCGTCATCAGCGGCTTTATGATTCAGGGCGGCGACCCGACCGGCACGGGTCGCGGCGGGCCGGGGTATCAGATCCGCGGCGAATTCGCCTCCAACGGCGTCCGGAACCCGCTGAAACACCAGCGCGGCGTGATCTCGATGGCGCGGTCGGCGCATCCGGATTCCGCCGGCTCGCAGTTTTTCATCATGCACAAAGACGCGCCGCACCTCGACGGGCAATACGCCGCGTTTGGCAGAATGACAGACGGCTTCGACGCGCTTGACGAGATCGCGGCAGCCGAGACGGATTATTCCGACCGCCCCCTGACCGAGCAGAAGATCAAAAGCGTCACGATTGAGGAAGCGTAAAGAAACACGGACGCGGCTGAACAAAAAATCAGCGGTTGACCGAAGTAGGGGCGCACCTATGTGTCCGCCCGCTAAACGGCGGTCAGCCATCCCGTTTCGCGCCGTCCGCGGGCGAACACGCAAGGCTCGCCCCTGCGATTTTTTGCACATGTGACCTTTTTAAAATATGCGCGGTTACGGAAAAGCCGCCTCTGTCACTTTGACAGGGGCGGCTTTTGATACCGCTTGATTTCAGAACCGATCTGTTCTTCGGCCGGCGCCGTGTCTACGACACCTTTTCAAACTGGCTGTTATACAGCTCGGCGTAGAAGCCGTTTTTGGCGAGCAGCTCGCTGTGCGTGCCGCTTTCGATGATGTCGCCATCCTTCATGACGAGGATCAGGTCGGCGTTTTTGATCGTCGAAAGGCGGTGCGCGATCACAAAGGAGGTGCGGCCTTTGGTCAGGCGGTCCATGGCCTCTTGAATCAACAGCTCGGTGCGCGTGTCGACCGAGCTGGTCGCCTCGTCGAGGATCAGCAGCGGCGCGTTTTCAACCATGGCGCGCGCGATGGTGATTAGCTGGCGTTCGCCGGCGGAGAGATTCGCCTTGTCGTCGAGCTTGGTGTCGTAGCCTTCCGGAAGCGTGCGGATCAGGTGGTCGATGCCGACGGCCTTGCAGGCCGCGACGACCTCTTCGTCGCTGACGCCCTGCTTGGCGTAGATGATGTTTTCCTTGACGGTTCCCTCGAACAGCCAGGTGTCCTGCAAAACCATGCAGAAGAGGCTGTGGACGTTTTCGCGCGTCAGCCGGCTCGTCGGCACGCCGTCGATCCGGATTTCGCCGCCGTCCAGCTCATAAAAGCGCATCAAGAGGTTGACGATCGTGGTTTTCCCGGCGCCGGTCGGGCCGACGATGGCGATCTTCTGCCCCGCCTTTGCGGTAGCCGAAAAGTTGTGGATGATGGTCTTGTCGGGGGTGTAGCCGAACCGAATGTTTTTGAATTCGACGTCGCCCCGCGCGTCTTCCAGAATTTCGGTTTTGTCCGACTCATCGGAAAGCTCCGGCTCCTCTAAAAACTCAAACACGCGCTCGCCGGCCGCGGCGGTCTGTTGCAGGCTGGTGGCGGCCTGCGCGAACTGCGTCAGAGGCTGTGTAAACAGGCGCACATAAATCATAAACGCGACGATCACGCCGAAGGAAATGCGCCCGTTGAAGGCGAGCACGCCGCCGACCACGCAGACGGCGACATAGCCGAAGTTGCTGATAAAGGACATCAGCGGCATCATCAGCCCGGACAGAAACTGCGATTTCCAAGCGCTGTCGTACAGTTTCTGGTTGATGGCTGCAAAGGTCTTAGTCGCTTCCGCTTCGCCGTTGTAGGCCTTGACGATGTTGTGACCGGCGTAGACCTCCTCAATGTGCCCGTCGATTTCGCCGAGCGCCTGCTGCTGCCGGAAGAAATACTTCTGCGATTTCATCATGATGACCGACATGAGCCCAAAGCCGATGAGGGAGGCGCAGACGGCCGCTATCGTCATCAATGCGCTCGTTTTGAGCATCATGAAAAGCGAACCGAGGAAGAGCGTCGCCGCGGTGACGAGCGTCGTGATGCTCTGATTCATGGTTTGGCCGATCATGTCGACGTCGTTGGTGACGCGGCTGAGGATATCGCCGTAACTCGTGTTGTCGAAATATTTCAGGGGAAGGCGGTTAATTTTGACGGAGATCGACGTTCGCAGCTTCTGGGAAAACCGCTGCGTGACCGTCGTCATGATAAAACCCTGAATATAGCTGAAAATCCCGCTCAGACCGTAGAGGATGATGAGAAGCGTGCCGATTTCCATGACCGCGTTGATATCGATGCCGGTCAGCATGCCGTCTGTGATCAGGTTGGTCATATCGCTGAGATAGTCGGGGCCGACGATGGTAAAGACGGTGCCTGCGACGGCAAAGACGAGCGCGATCGCCATAAAGGGGAGATAGCGCCGGCAATAGGCGAGCAGCTTTCCCCATGTCTTTTTGAAATCCTTGGCCTTTTCGCCGGAGCCACGCATACCGCCGGGGCCGCCGGGGCCGCGGCGAACGCGGACGGCCGGTTTGTTGTTACTCATTTTCAAGCTCCTCCTTTGAAAGCTGCGAATAGGCGATCTCGCGGTAGACCTCGCAGTTTTTCAGCAGCTCCTTGTGCGTGCCGATGCCGACGGCGCGGCCCTCGTCAAGCACGACGATTTTATCGGCGTCGATGATGGTGCCGATTCGCTGCGCGACGATCAGGCTCGTCACGCCGGCGGTCTCTTTTTTGAGGATACCGCGGAGCAAACGGTCAGTTTTATAGTCGAGCGCTGAGAACGAATCGTCGAAGATGTAAATTTCCGGCTTGCGGCACACAGCCCGCGCGATGGAGAGCCGCTGCTTCTGGCCGCCGGAGACGTTGGTGCCGCCCTGCGCGATCTGCGCGTCATAGCCGCCCTCCATTTTCTCGACGAAATCCGCCGCCTGCGCAATCGAAACGGCGCGGCGGATCTCCGCCTCGTCCGGCTCGCCGCGGCCGTTGTCGCCGTAAGCGACGTTGAAGGCGACGCTGCCGCCGAAGAGCACGGCGCGCTGCGGCACATAGCCGATCTTGTTGTGCAGCGCATACTGCGTATATTCCCTGACGTTGACGCCGTCGATCAGCACCTCGCCCTCCGTCGCGTCGTAGAAACGCGGCACGAGGTTGATCAGCGTGCTTTTGCCGCTGCCCGTCGAGCCGATAAAGGCGACGGTCTCGCCTTGACGCGCCGTAAAGCTGATGTCGTGCAGGACGTATTCGGAGGAGTCGGAATAGCGGAAGCTGACGTTGCGGAATTCGACCTGTCCGGTCAGCTCCGTCGAGACGTCTGACAGCGGGCCGTCGGTAACGGCCGGCTTGGTGTCGAGCACCTCGTTGAGACGGCCGGCGGAGACGGCGGCGCGCGGCAGGAAGATAAAGATCATCGTCAGCATCATGAAGGCCATGACGACCTGCATGGAGTACGAGGAAAAGACGATCATGTCCGAAAAGAGATTCAGCTTGTCGGCCATGCCGGCGTTGTTAATCAGATACGCGCCGATTAAATAGATAGACAGGGCGAGGCCGTTCATGATCAGGCTCATGCCCGGCGACATGATGGACATGACGCGGCTGGTGAAGAGGTGGATGCCGGTCAATTCTGTGTTGACGGCTTCAAATTTCTGCTCCTGATAGCGCTCCGCATTGTAGGCGCGCACGACGCGGAGGCCGGTCAGATTTTCGCGGGTCACGTTGTTGAGGCTGTCGGTCAGCTTTTGGATTCTTTTGAATTTCGGCAGCGCCAGCAGCACGATGGTGAGAATCATCACCATCAGCACGGCGACCGCAATCCCTGTCGCAAGCGTCCATTCAAAGTTTTTACCGGCAATTTTGACGATTGCCCAGACGGCGAGGATCGGCGCTTTGATGATGACCTGCAAGCCCATGCTCACGACCATCTGCACCTGCATGATGTCGTTGGTGGAGCGGGTGATCAGGCTGGCGGTGGAAAAGCGGTTGATCTCCGTGAGGCTGAACGATTCGACCTTGTCGAAAATCAGGCCGCGGAGCCGTTTGGAATACGAGGCGGCGATTCGCGCCGCGAAAAAACCGACGATGACGGCCGAAATCAGGCTGCCAAAAGCGCAGAGCAGCATTTTACCGCCGGCCGCCCAGACATCGCGCATCGCGCTGCCCTCGGTTTTGACAAGCTGCGTGATCTCGGACATATAATCCGGCAGCTTCAAGTCGAGCCAGACCTGTGCGGCGATAAACACGACGCTGAACGCAATGACCGCCCATTCCTTTCGGCTCAGGTATTTTAGAATTTTGAGCATGCTTTCTCTCCTTTTCTCTTTCTGCATGGAGAAGCCGGTTTCTCCCAAATCAATATCTATATAAGGATAACACCAAAAAATCAACGAAGTATAAACACGGCGGGATTTTTTGGCTGCGTTCTGAAAATTCACAGACCGTTCACGAAGCGGCTGCGCTTTTGCGCGTCCGGCCGAACAAAAAATATGCGAATCCCTCTTTACAAACAGGGCAAAAGGTTGTATAATATAAAGAGCGAATACAGCGTCTTCTGATATGCGCCCGTAGCTCAGCTGGATAGAGCGTTGGACTCCGACTCCAAAGGTCGCAGATTCGAATTCTGTCGGGCGTACCACGACGAACGAAAGCAGTTCCGTCGAGACAAACGCGTTCACCTTACCGGTGGGCGCGTTTGTTATACTATTTTTTATTCCGTCGCCGGGCGGGATGGACAGACGCCGGGCCATACAGCGAATGAGAGGCGTTTTGATCAGCAAGGAGGATAATAAAGTCGAATATTGTACGACAAATGTAAAATTCACAAAAAATGCGTTCAGATGATATATGATGATTGCAAGACACGCCGCAGCAAATAGCATGCGGGCGTAAATTGGGGAGGGAGTTGCAATGAGAGCAATTCTGGACAGGCTCGGCATATCGACAAAATACAAGGGATACCGGATGCTGATCAGCGCGATAGGGATCGCCGTAGAAAACGAGGAAGCGATCCTGTTGGTTACAAAGCTCATCTATCCTGAAGTGGCGAAGCGTTTTGGCGTTTCCGGCGCAAACGTCGATAAAAACATCCGTGTAGCCATTGCCGCATTCTGGAACAATGGCAACCGGGAACTGTACAACAAAATCGTGGGCTATCAGATCACCCAGAGGCCGAGCAACGCCGAATTTATCGCGGCGATTGCCTCGTATATTATTCGCAGCGGGATCTCTGCGAATGCGCTGACAACCTGTATGGCCGGAGAATGAGCAGCCCTCGGCACGCCATGCCGGACAAGCGCGCAGCGCGGCGTACTGCGCCTGCGCGAAGCTGAACCGCGAACCCGACAACCGGACCGATACCGACGCGCCTGCCCGACGGGGCGCTGAAACATCAGGGCCGGTGAAGGGCTGCATAAAAAATCAGAGAGGCGGCAACCGCATTGCTTCTGCGGCTGCCGCCTCGTTTTCCGTTCTGATTTGGGTTTTCAGCGGATCGTGCTGATAAACGCCACGGCTTTGCCGAGAATCCGAATCGAGCTCAGCTCGCTGTCCTCATAGTTGAGCGGCGCGTAAGTCGGGTTTTCGGCGCGCAGTTCAATGCGGTTTTTGTATTTATAGACCCGTTTCAGCGTCGCCTCTTCGCCGATGAGCACGGCTGCAATTTCGCCGTTATCTACGTCCGGCTGCTCGCGGATCAATACGATGTCGCCGTCAAAAATGCGGGCGTTGATCATCGAATCCCCTTTACAGCGTAGGCAGAAGCTGGCGGGAATGTTTTCAGGAACTTGCAGATACTCTTCGATATTCTCAGCGGCGAGAATCGGTGTGCCGCAGGCGATCGCACCGAGCAGCGGCAGTTTTTTTACCCGCGGCAGCGGCAGAATGTTGACCGGTATCGAGTCGTCTCCGCCGGGGGCGCGGCGAAGCGCCTCCGAGATAGAAGGGGCGGCCGCACCCACGATATAGGACGGCTCAATCCGCAGAATCTCGGCGAGCGCCGCGATCCGGCCCTGTTTCATATTGGCGATATCGCCCGATTCCCAGCGCGAAACCGTCGCTTCGCTGACTCCGACATGGCTGGCGACGTCGTATTGCGTAAGGCCAAGCTCGAGCCGCCTGTTTTTCAGATAACTGTTTTTGTGTGTGCTCATTTCATCACCCTCATCCGGCTGTCCGCCCGGATATTCAGCGCGCAAAACGGGCGGCCGGGCCGTATGCCCGTATCCGTATTATAGCATATCCAATCTGAAACCGCAATACGTAAACGCATTTTTTTGGAATAAAAATGCGTTTACGTATTGACAAACAAAAGTTCTGATGTTATAATGCTTGCATAAACGTAATATGATGGCGCCGTATACCCAAAGACAACCGGCGGCAAAAGGCGCAAAAAGTCGAATAAAATGCTCCTGTTATATTACGTAAACGCAAACAAAGGGGGAGGAAAATGGATCGGTTTCAATGCGGGGAGTGCGGACAGAGCTATGCGGAACCGGAGCGCTATACAGAAGCGTGGGGCGAGGAGCGGGCGGTTTGCCCGCTTTGCGGCGCGCCTGAAAACCGGGTGCGAAGCTGTAAGCTCTGCGGCGCGGCGGTGTGCGACGGCGTCGGTGTCTGCGCCGGATGCGCGCGGCGCTATTGCCGTGAACACTGCGATGAGCTGATTGACTGGCTGAAACAGAAGGAGGAAGGGCTCGGATATTTTTCATGGACGGACTTTGTGGTCGGGTTTGTATACGGCGTGTCGGAATGCCGCAGCGAAAGGCTGCTGCTCGAAGCGCTGCCGGTACCGGAGATATCAGGCCAGACTCCGGACGGGCGGGAAATGAGGCGGGCCCTGTGGGCGTATGTGTGCGAAGACGGCGCGTGTCTGGATCAGGTTCGCGCCTGGATTGCGGAGGAGGAGTGATGAAAGAAATGGCGAAAAAGACAAGCGTCGTGGCGGCGGAACAAAAGCTCAGGACCTATATTCGAACCAAGGAGGCGATAACGATCATGGAGGAGAAGCTGCAAAAGCTCAGAGAAGCGGAAGAAATCTGCCGGAAAAACCCTGTGTGCGCGGCCGAACGCGCGAGAATTCGCACGGAATGCAGACGGCTGCAAGCTTTGATCGGGTTAAACCGCATCGAAACGGAGGCCGTCGAACAGGCGCTCGAACGGCTGAACAGGGAGGAACGGCTGGTTCTGGACGCCATGCTGATCGCGCCCGTACCGGAGGCGGCGGACAGGCTGTGCAGCGCGCTGAACGTGGAAACGGCGACGGTCTACCGCCGCCGCCGCGCGGCGCTGGAAAAGCTGACGGCGTATCTGCCGTGACGGCGCGAGAGACAGATTCAAACGCAATGAAGCGGAACAGAAGGGGGAAAACAGTTGAGAAAAGGAAAATCGGCTTGGGACAAAACGGTGTGGACCATGAAGCTGCCGGAGATTGAGAAGGAAACGGAGGAAATGCGGCCGTTTTTGGATAGGGAGCCGCACGAAAGCAATGGCGCCGCGAAAGCCCAGAAGACCGCGACGGCGGCAGAAACCGGACAGAACCGGACAGAAGCCGCGTTGACCGGGACGGAAACCGGGCAAGTCGGCAAAGACGCAAATCCGGTGGAAAAGGAAACGCGGCCGTTCGGCTTGGATGCGAAAACAAGGACGGAACTGCAATCGCTGCGACCGCAGGCGCAGCAGGCTGCAAACGAATACGCCGCGGCCGAGGCGGCGGCCGCGGAGGAAAAATCGTGGACAAGGGTATTGAAAACGCCGGAGGCTCTGGCGGGTCTGCGGCGCTGGTATGAGGATTTGGGCTTTCACGAGATCGACGGACTTGCAAGCGCATCGGAGGTCGGGGAGTTTCTGGAAACGGAGTACGGGACATTCAGCGAAGCCGGGGACAGATACCGCGCGCTGATGAAGAAGGTCGTAGAAGAGACGGCGACGGAGGAGGAGCGGAAACAATATGAGCGGCTGTGCCGGCGGCGGATGTACGCGGAGGATCGAAAAGAGACGCTCACGGCATATGAAGCGGACAGGCAGTACCGCGAGGAAAAGGCGAGATATGAATCGCCGCTTGGCAGGACGGATCTCCGCGAGTCGGTCGAGGCGGGGCTGGAAGCGGATGGCAATCCGCTGACCGGATCCGTGCTGTCGGCGCTGTCGCCGCGCGTATTTCGCACCAAGACGTATACGACGACGGATGAAAAGATACTGATCAGCTATTATTACGGACAGTCGAAAGCGAAAGGCGACGAATATGTCGAGTGGCTGGACAAGCATGAGCTGAAAGAGCGGGACCGCTCGGCCAAGGTAAACGCGATAACGAAGTTGGCGAAGGTCATGCCAACCAATCCTCTGCTGCCGGTGCCGACGAAATACTGGGTGGCGGCGACGAGCGGCGTGGAGCGCTTTGTACTGGGCGGATATAATCTGGTGGCCGGCATAACCGGAGGTGAGACGGTCGAGGGGATCTTGACGGGCGCGTACAACCAGCTTTTGCAGGACGAGAACTGGGCGAGCAAAAAGCTGATGAAGCTGACGAACACGTTGGGGAATGCCGCGCCAAAGGTAGCGATCTGGCATTTCGCGGGTGCGTCTGCGGCATATGGGGCATACGCCGCAAGCAGCATGGGCAATAAATACCACCAGGCAAAGAGCACAGGGTATACGGAGCCGGAAGCGTGGCTGTATGCGGGGATAACCACCGGAGTGGAGATGGCGATGGGGCACAAGCTTGGCCAGCAGGGCGGCGGACAGCTGGGTCGGATGATTGACGAAGCGCTGCGGGGGATAACGCGGTCGCCGCGAGGCCGGGCGGTGCTGAATTTGACGGCGGAGAAGGCCGGCGGGCTGACGGGAACGGAGCTTCAGAAATATTTCGGAGGAACCCTAGCGCCGGTGGTAAGAGACATCATGCAGAGCGAGGGGATGGTGCCTGGGCTGTGGAGCATGGAGATGATGCAGAACGCATTCATCGACGCTCTGGAAAAGAAGGCGCTGAGCATACCGGGGACGGCGTATGGAAACATTTTACTGGAAGCGCAGGTGCAGAACGGCACATGGAAGGAAAGCGAATACCACGGACTGCCGATAGAGCCATTTGTTGACGAAGAGTTGAAAGATGATATAATAATAGGAAAGGACGGGACGGAATACCACGGATACGGCGGGAAAGAGCCGGACGGCGGAGAGAGCGTAAAGCCGCCGGTCTTGCCGTCGGGGTATTCGCTTGGAGAGGGCTACGCAACACACATGACGGAGGGAAAAATAGATAGCAAACAGAGAGGCGTAATCGGCGGTCATAACCGGAGTGCGTTTGAGCGGACGTTGAGAGAAGCGGGGTTCAGCGTGGAGGACTGCGTAATCAGTGTGACGGAGCACCCGGAAATCAAAGGCGTATATGAAATCGAGTACCGGATTCCGAAAAAAGGGTACGGGGCGTCGGGAAAATTGGAAGTCATTCCGGGGCAGTATAAAAAGCTCAGAAGTCCGAAAACGGTGTACGATCCTGCGGTGATTTCGGATGAGCAAATGTGCCAATGGGGAATCGAGGCGATGGAAGAAGGAATTTTGGCAGGACGGATTCAAGGCAGGAGAATAGATGGATATGCAAAGAATGGTTTGAAATTTGAAGGTTATATGGCGTCAAACACTAATAAGATCACCAACTTTTATCCGGTATTACATTAATAAAAAGGAAGGAAAAGAATATGTATCAAGACACAAAATACCTGCGGTTTAGTGATAAAAAGGGAAAGGAAATAATAAATAACTTTTATTATTGTTTGATCAATTGGGATCCAGCTAAATTTGTTCCATCACTGAAAAAACATGCGCAGTTAGAGGGGATAGCACAAAATGAGGAAATAGGGTTTCACTTTGCCAGTGAGGTGGAGAAGGACGACGAAGAATACTTCGGCGACAGCGGAGTCATGTTTTACTATGACTATCCCGCAGAGGAAGAGGACACGGCGATCTTTCTGACAAACGAGGAATTTTTCGGAGTGCTGCAAGAGAAGTCGGAGGAATACCTGCAAAAGCGCGCCGAGGACAGGCAGGAGGTCGCGGAGCTGCTGAAAGAGATCCGGAAAAAGCTAAACGTATAAATTCAACGGTAAACGCCGGCGAAAGAGAAAACAAATCCATACGAAAAAACAAACAGCGCGAAGGCCGCCCAAAATGATATGTACCCCCAATACTGGACACCCAGTATTGGGGGTACATATCATTTTGACGTCCGCTGCCTTTTTTAATTCGCTATTTTACCGGGGGTATTTTAGTCGTCAAACCAAGCGGCAAGGAAAACAGCCGCGGTGTTCCAATAAACCGTGATCTCATTTCCGGAATAGGACGCGGCGTCGTCGATGAAGCACTTTGCCGGCGGCGTGTCGGGCGCTAAGAATTTTTCTAGGAACGTGTCGTTTTTGAACACGTTCGGGCCGCCGGAGACAAGCCCGGGAATCGCCTGCTCGACTCCGTCAGAATCGCTCGGGCGGTGGTGCGGATAGTTGTAGGGGAATGCGCCGAAACCGGTCACATAGCTAAAGCCCGTCGGATTTTCGCCGAAGATGTAGCCGAGCGATCTCAGCGCCACCTCTTCATAGGTTTTGTTTCCGAAATACTTGTAGCCCAGAATCAGAGCGACCGCCCGGTACAGCAGCGTGACGTTGCTGCCCCATGTGTAGTCCTTATACTCCAGCGGGACGCCGAAGCCCTCCTGAGAGGCAATCGAAATGAATTCGTCGCAGCGCTTGATGAAAGCGGCCTTGTAGAGATCATACAGCTGCTGATTCGGGTTTTCCATCGAGAAAACCTCATACGCCGAGAACCCGCCGACACAGCAGCAGGTGAGATTGACCAGATCCAGCGTTGGGTTCGCCTCGATGATCCGGATGGCTCTCTGGGCATACTCGTCGTTTCCGGTTTCGCGGTACATGGCCACGGTGGCCCACAAAACTTCGTCGCGCAGGTCGGTGTCGCCGTATTCGCCGGTGAACAGATTTTTCGGATTCTTGAAGCCGGGATAATCCGGATGCTTTTCCACCCAGTCAAACGCCTTGAAGGCGGCCTCTCTCAGCGTCTGCGCATACTGCGGATCAAACGGCTCAAATACCCGCGCCGTCATCAGCGCACCGGCTGTAAATGTGGCCGTCGCCTCCATTGAACATTCGCAGATTACCAGTTCCCCCACGTCGTTTTCCGGCATGACAGCGCCGCCGAAGGACCACGTGGTCACCTTGTGATTCACGCCGCCGTCCGAATTTGTCAGTTTCAGGAAAAAGTCCATTTCATACTTGATTTCATTGAGCACGTCCGGCAGATTGGCGCTGTCGTTTGGAACGTCGAACGAAATGTTCAGGCTGTGCGGGGTGAGCTCATAGGCCATATCGAGCATGGCGACGGCGTTAATGCCCGCGTTGACATAACGGCCGTAGTCGCCGGCGTCGTGCCAGCCGCCGGAAACCTCTCTGAACGTATGCGTCTGCAAATCGAGGGCTCTGTCGTGATGGCAGATCTTGTGGGCAAACACACCGGCATATTCAGGCGTGAGCTCCATTCCGCAGCGCTGATAATACAGCGCTTTGAGCATACCCCTGTTCACATCCCGGTACGGATGCTTGGAAATGGTGAAGATTGCGGAGCGGCACAGGTGGGCGACTTCAAGACGGTAGGAGCCTTCCTGCGTAAAATCGCTGAAGTCAAAGACATAAACGTCTTCGCCGCTGTTTTTGTCGTTGAGAAAGATCTTGCTTGCCGTGCCCTTGTAGACGGTCTCCATGGTTTTGCTGTCAATGATCAGATATTCGCCGTCGCAGCGGAAGGTCGCGATCTTCCGATCCTGCGGGCGGTATCCCATCTGATTCAGCCGGATAACTTCCTTGGACATAGTCGTTTTCAACCTTTCATTTCATTTCTGCTGATTGATGCGTCTGATTTGTATCGGAAAAACGAATTCGCTTTACTCCGCGTCGAAGAGAACGTCGGTGTATCCGTAGAAAGCGCCGATATCGGCGCTCTCGATACCGGAGGAAACCACGGCGACGAAGTACGGATCGGCCTTTGTGTGGACGGCGATTTCAAGCGTATGCGCCCCCGCCTTCATGTCCCGCTCCAGCGTTTTGCCCGACGCGGAACGGTGATAAGCCGGCATATAGATGGTGCGCTTGTTCAGATTCAGACAGACCTCGCCGTCCAGCGTCACCGTGATCGGATCCTCCGTCGCGATGTTCAGCTTTACGAACCGGTCGGTCGGAATCAGCATATTGGTTTTGAAGAGATAGGTGTCCGCTTTTTCCAGGCCGGCCGGCGCGACGCGGTTGCTGTCGAAATCCATGGTCTGGCAGCGGCCGTTGCTCTCGACAAGGAAGCGGAGCTTTGGAACCAGAGTGAAATCAATGGAGCGGGTATCCCAGACGCGGCGGTCGTGCAGCCGGCTGAAACGGCAGCAGATGTCGTAGCGGTGGGCGAGGTTGCCCTGATGGCGGAAGACGACGGTGCGCTTTTTCTCTTCAAACGGCATGAATTTCAGGTCTATATCGTTCTGATCCGCGCGGATCATATCGGGATAATCCATGTGCATCCGGAGCGGCAGCTCTGCGTCGGTGTGGTTGATCAACGTGAACTCAACGGCCTTTTCGCCGTTTTTGGCGATCGAGGGGCCGCCGGCCTTGAAATCCGCCCGGACTTCAAAGTCGCAAATCCCGCCGTGCGGCAGATGATAGGTGTATTCGGTGGTGGAGACGTAGATGTCCGCGCGAGCCGATCCGTTAAACGTGAAGTCGCGCTTCCATTCCAGCATGACCTTCTGCGCGGCGATGCGGGTGCGTTCCGCCAGCTCGGCCATCGTCTTCGGCGCGCAGATTCCCTTGACCTCGGGGCTGACCGCAATGACGTCGCCGACCGGGGCAACCCATTTCTCGGGGAGCGCCTCGCGGCCGTACAGAATGCCCAGCAGAGCGCCCAGCGTGGCGCATGTGCAGTCTGCGTCATAGCCGCAGTTGACGGTTTTCAGCAGCGCGTCTTCAAAATCGCTGCCGTATAAAAAGCCGAGAATTGTGATGCCGATATTCTGCGGCGCGTCGGTAAAGTTATTGTTTCTGTGCTTTTCCAGCATCCGGTCTCTGGCTTCGTCAAACGATTTTCCGTCTTTGTAGGCCTCTCTGACGATGGAAATCGCATCGTAGCAGCGGGATTCCTTCGGAATATAGGAGAGACCGAGGTCCAAAAGCGCATCCTTGTCGCTTTCGAAGAACGCGGCGGATTCCATGACCGCGAAAAGCACCTCGCCGTAAACGCCTTCGCCGCCGGCATGATCGATGACCGCGTCGTTGTAGGCGTAATGCGCGGCGATATCCGGCTGGCCGGGCGCGACCATCGCCCAGATCTCAGAACGGATCGGCGCGCCCATGCAGTCGGAAAACGGGTTGGAAAACCAGCCGGAGAGCGGAGGCTTGACGCCGCGGCGGAAGTTCATCAGCGCCGCGCCGTATTCGTCATACGGGAAAAACACGTGCGCCAGCCACTCGCCCGCCAGATTGTCCGGCGTGAGGTTGGGGCCGTGCTGCTCCAACGCATGCAGATTTAAGAGCTGAAGATCGAGATCGTCGTTGGGCAGGGGCAGCTTGTCTAAGTTGGAATAGAACGTGAGGCTGAGAGGCGGCATGGCGCCCTCGACGGGGCCGCCGAGCGAGCCGCCGATGTTTTTGCCCATGTAGCCGCCCAGAATTTTATTCATATATTCGTCGTTGTGCATATTTTTCTACCTTTCATTGGTTTATTGTTTTTTGTTGTTTGGAGTGGGTCAAACCGATGCCAGCTCCAGCAGGTGCTCTTCATTCCGCTTGACAAACAGCCGGTCCTCTTTGGTCCAGAACTGCGGCCGGCCGCGGTTTTCGTTGCACGGCCAGGGGTGAATGGTCACGTCGGCGCGGAGGTGCTCGGATTTGATCAGCGAGAACAGGCGGTCGGCGTCGTCCATTCCGCTGTTGGCAATGATGACAAGCCGCTTGTCGATGCCGTTTTCGACGAGCTGCTCCACCGACATCTGCCCGGCGTTGATGCCGCGGATGTGCGGCGTCCGGTTGATGGCCGGGATGGCTTTGGAAAAATCTCCGCAGGAGTGAACCGTGAAGCCGCCGAAGACTTCGCCGATTTTGGAGTGGAACGGCGCGTAATAGGCCTCGTAATAGTCCGGCGAGACCATGACCATGCTGTCCGCCGAAAGCGTCGCACCGCAGTCCTCGGGAATCCAGTCCCATGCGAATAAGTGCGTACCGACGAAGCGCTCCTGCCCGATCACCTCTTTCTGCGCGTTCCAGAAGTGAATGAAAGCGTCGGAGGTCAGGGTCAGCAGCCTGAAATAACGGTCGGGATCCACATAGGCGGCCGCCAGGAGGTTGTCATACCCCCAGAGCTGCCCGGCCACATCGACGGGCCCTTGCATATCGGTCACATGCACAGGCATCTGTCCGTCGGTTTCCTCGACAAAGTATTGCTGCATCCGGAGCCAGCTCTCCGCGAGGCTGCCCGGCAAAACCCTGGCGGGCTCTAAACGGTCGAGATCCTCCGGCGTGTGAAGCAGCCGCACAGCGGAATAATCCGAACCGACCACAACCTCTTTGGCGCCGAACATGCTCGGAATCGTCGCCTGACGGCAGCCCGTAAAGAACACCGGGATGAAATCGTCGGCAAAGAAGCCGCGCCAGATAAATTCGTCCAGAGAGCGCATCAGCCGCTGCTCGGGCGTGTCCACATCGTCGTAATAGGCGACGGTGAGCGGGTAAGCCACAAAGGGCAGACGGTCGAGCGGTTTTTCGCCGTGCCAGAGCCGGCGCCAGCGCTCCTTGCTCTTCTCAAGCCGCGATTTTGGATACAGCTCGTTGATCTGCTCAAGCCTGCGTTTGATTTCATCCCTCATATAAATTCCCCCTCCGGTTGCCCGCAATGCGTATAGGATAGCGTTATTATAGCAATGCCGGATGAATTATGCAAGACTCTGTTTAGAGCGATGTAAAGATTTTCGGGAACAAAACTGCTTCTTATCTTTTAGATGCGATTGTAAATGGTATGTATGCACTGTATCATGCGTCCTTGTTCAGCCAAAGGGGGGATTGGAAGCAAAATAGCGGACAATTGATCGGCAGAAATATGGACAATGATATCACCGGTTGCCAGGTTAGCTTTCCGATTCATTGCATATGGCGAATACATTGCGGTTTCCTGGGCAAAGCAAAAGACCGTTACTCCGATACGCTTGGTATCAAAATAACGGTCTTTATTTGGTGGAGATGAAGGGATTCGAACCCTCGACCCCTACGTTGCGAACGTAATGCTCTCCCAGCTGAGCTACACCCCCATGCCGCAAATACTTATTTATTATACCACGATTTTGGCTTTTGTCAAGAGCCTGACCGCATTTTTTTTGCAGAAATTTGGGAGAACGCTGACTGAGCAGAATCTGAACGGCGTTTGCTTGCCGCCGCGTCGCCGCTTTGCGGCCGCGGCGGCAAGCAAACGCTCTGTCTCAAAGCGCGCCTCCGTTTCCTGACGGCGCGGAATGCGGGCTATACGGGCGTCCCCGTACTCTGTCCCCACTGGACGCGGCAGAGCTTGGCATACAGGCCGTTCTGAGCCGCCAGTTCGCGGTGCGAACCCTGTTCAACGATACGGCCGTTTTCCAAAACCAGAATTTTATCCGCTTTCATAACCGTGGAGAGCCGGTGCGCGATGACGATGACGGTGCGCGTCCCGGCCAGAGCGTCGATAGCTTGCTGAATCTGCGCCTCGGTTTCGGTATCGACGGCTGAGGTGGCCTCGTCGAGGATGAGAATCGGCGTGTCGCGCAGAATCGCGCGGGCGATCGAGATTCGCTGCTTCTGCCCGCCGGACAGCCGCACGCCGCGCTCGCCGACAACGGTTTCGTAGCCTTCCGGCATCTGGCGGATAAATTCGTCCGCAAAGGCGGCCTGCGCGGCGCGGACGATATCGTCCATAGAGGCGTTTTCCACCCCGTAGGCGATATTCTCGGCGATCGTGCCGTTGAACAGGAAAATATCCTGCAACACCATAGAGATGTTGCCTCGAACGGAAGCGACCGAGGCGTTTTTGATATCGCGGCCGTCCATGAGAATCTGCCCTTCCTGCGGGTCATAGAAACGCTCGGTCAGCGCGACAACAGTCGATTTGCCGACGCCGGTGGGGCCGACGATGGCGATCATTTCGCCGGCCTTTACAGAAAAGGAGACGTCTTCAAGCACGGGCTCCTCCGGCAGATAGGAAAATTTCACATGCCGGAATTCCAGCGCGCCGCTGACCCGCCCCAGCGGCGCGGCGCCCGGCTCATCCTGAATCTCAATATCGGCGTCGAGCACCTCAAAGACGCGCCGCCCGCCGGCAAAGGCGGTCTGGACGTCCTCCACCAGCCGCGCCAGAGCGGCGAGCGGCTGATAAAAGAGGCTCAGGTACATAAAGAATCCGATGATATCGGCGGTGCTCATCCGCCCCTGCATGGCGAGCCAACCGCCGACGGCGACGACAATGACCGTGCCCATAGAGGTGATAAACTCGACGGTCGGATGAAAAATGGCGTTTGCAAAGTTGGCGTGGATGTTTACATAGCTGTAATGCCGGCAGGCGCGCCGCATTTTGTGCAGCTCGTTTTCCTCTTTTCCAAAAGCCTGAATCTCCTTCATGCCGGAGAGATTGTCCTGTACGGCGCCGTTGAGGTCGCCTAAAACCTCCTGATTGATCCGGAAAAGCGGCGCGACTTTTTTTGAAAAGATCACGCTGGAAAACAGCACAAACGGCACGGGAATCAGCGTCAGCAGCGCCAGCAGAGGATCAATCAGGAAAATCATCACCGCGACGCCGAAGATGACGAGCAGATTGCTGATCAGATCTGGCAGCGCGTGGGCGATCAGCACTTCAAGCTGACGGCTGTCGTTAATCATGCGGCTCATGAGCTGCCCGGTCTGTTTGTCCTGATAATAGCGCAGGGAGAGCTGTTGCAGCTTGTCGTAGATGCGCAGCGTCAGCTCGCCTACAAACGACCACGCCGCGACATGGCTGACATACATGCTGATAAAACGGAACACAGCCCTCAGCAGATAGGAGGCTGCGAGGATGGCCGCATAGGTGAGGATCACCCGCATCTGCGGCGTATCGGGCAGCGAGAGATAGGCGGTCACCCGACGGACGATCTCCGGCGTGACCAGATTCATCAGCGTCGCCCCGAGCAGGCCGAAGATCGCCAAGGCCAGCTCTCCCCAATGCTTTTTCGCCATGATCAGAAAACGTCTTGCCATTTTCATGTGATGCTCCTCCGGTAAACGCCCGCGTCCTGCGGGCGGATTTGCAGCTCGGTAACGAAAAGACAGCCCATACGCCGACAACGTATGAGCTCAGAGCCAAAGTTACATGAATGTAATTATATCTGCTTTTTTGGAAAAGTCAAGTGGATGACAGGCGAGAGGCATCGGCGGCTCAATCGGACCGCAAGAACCCTTTCGGGTTGACATATGAGATCATTTGTGCTATGCTTACCGCACCAAAGCTTTTCGGTTGGATCGGCAATACGCTGTTTTTCAGATGAGAAAACGAATCAAAACGCCAGCCTGTCTCGTGCGCGGAGCGTATCGACCAAATTCAGTGAAAGAGGGCAAACGCAATGAAAAAACTCCTTGAAATCTCTCCGTTTCCTGCCGGCGCGCAGTCGGACGGCTTTTTCGCCGCGCTAGCGAGCGCTGTTTTGCCGTGCCTCGGCATCAAAGAGGAATCGCCGTACTGGTGCTCGCCCAAGGGCGCATACTGTACGGGCTGCGGCGGCTGCGGGGACAGATCCAATCTCCAAAAGCATCAGGAGATGATGTATCATACGCTGCTGGCGGCAAGCGGAGCCGCGTTTACCTTCGATTATCCCGAAGACGACAGCGTCGCATATCACACCATGCCCGGCATTCCGCTCGGATGGCGCTGGGAGGAGCCGTTTGTCGCCGATTTGGCCGACTTTGCGGGCCTTTCCTACGAGCGGTATACAGCTCAATCGGTATCTGAAATGCTGGACGCGATTCGGAAAAGCGTCGATTCGGGCTATACCGCGCTGGTCGCAGATCACGGCCAATGGAAGGAAGCGTCTGAATGGGCGCGCTGCTGGAATGTCGTCTGCGGCTATACCGACGACGGGCTGCTGGTCATGCGTCCCGGCGGAGAAATCGCCGAGGAACGCGGCGGCACGCACGAGGATTGGATTGTCTTTACCGGCAGGGCACGGCGAAAACAGACGTATCGGGATATCCTTGAAAAAATATGCGCTGTTCTGAGCGACCAATCGCATGACCGCTTGGAGCAGTTGATTGACGAATCGTTATCCGATGTGACCCCGGAAAACGCGGAAAAATTGGCTCACATGACGATGGGGATAAACGGCGTGCCGATCGAATCCCGCTGGCATGCGGCGGAGGCTTTTTGCTCCTGCGACAATCTCCTGTCGGGGATGACGGAGAATCAAGCCCTGAAAAGTAGACTGTGCGAGCTGTTTTTTAAACGGTATATAGCCAACGACAGCGGCGAAACGCACGGTACCGGATGGAAAATATGGGGCGCTCTCGGCGTCGGACCCGCAACGGGATATATGCCGACGGATGAGTCCTATGCTTTGATACAAAGGCCGGAGGTGCAGGCTGAGCTGAAAAGGCTGTTTCAGATCGTCTTCGCAAACGACCGCGCCGTCGCCGATGGAATCAGAGCGGCGCTGGCGAATTTGTCATAGCAGAAAAAGACGGTAGTCCGCGATCAAAACAAAGCCGGCGAACGTTTTCTCTGACGTTCGCCGGCTCTATTTTAGTCGCTTTTATCGGGGCGAATCTGTTTCATGGGCGTTAAGCGGTTCGGACGCACGGCTGGGCGGCGAAAGCAACCGAAAAGATCGCTCGCCCTGAAACGGACGCTTCAAAGCAGAGCGGCCGCAGGCGCGGGCCGGGAAGGCCGCCGGACGGTATTTCCAAGACAGGGGAGAGCGCCGAAAATCGCGCGTTTTCCAATTTCAAGGCGAACACAAGCACGCAGGGCCGTCAAGCCAACCGGCAGGGGTCGCCAACGCGGGAGGATCAAGCGGCCGTCGGCTTTCAGATGGCATCCGGGACTGAAAAAGTGCAGTCAAAAGCGCCGGCGCTAAATCTCGTCGGGGCGGTTGGCGTCATGCGGGATTTCCTTTGCCAGCTCGTATAAGCCGCTCATCTCCTTCATCCGCTGCCTGGCCTCGGGTAGCTTGTTGCGTTCGGAGACGAGCAGGACGCCCAGATACTGCACGCGGTCGAAGAAACGGTCGATGGCTTCGTCGCGGCCGGGCGAGCCTTTCGGCGTGTACATCAGCTCCATGAACATCAGGCTGAGCCGCGACTGCTGAACGCGGCGGAGAATCTCCGGCGTTCCGGCAAGGCGCTCGGCCGCATCGAAGCAAGCCTTGCCGAATTCGATGATCTCCGGCGTAATATACGGCACGGGCAAATTGCAGAAGCAGAGCAAGGGGAGATTTTCATCGCGGATTTTAGCGCGCAGCACATCGAGATAGCGTTTCAGCGGCGCGCCGGCCGGGCCGAAATACGCGGCCATAAACTCGTTGATGAGCTGCTCGGTGTTGAGCGACGGGTTCCACAGCAGCTTGGCGAAGAGATACGCTTTGAGCTCCTCAAAGTCAAGCCCCGGCGTGTCGTAGACGCCTTGCGCAAAGATACCGGTGATGTGGTTTTCGATGAGAGAGCGAATATTCGGGGCGATGGTGTCGTAATTGGGGAAGGTCATCGCGTAATGGCGGAAATTGGTGACATAATCCCAGATATAGAGCCGCGGACAGACGCGGTACCACTCGGCCAGCAGGTCCGGGTCGCGGAAGCAGGGGCGGATGATGACGTTCCGGCGCGCCTTGACATGTTTCGGCGGCTGTATGGAATAGGCGTAGGCGATGGTGTCGATCGAGGCGTAGGGAAATTCCTCCTCGATGGCCTCGGCGATTTTGTTGACGAAATGCAGGATCGTACCCGAGTGTCCGCCCTCGTATTCGTCCACCTTGCGGCATTCGTCGCAGAGACAGGGCAGCATGGTCTCCGGCGTCGTCCCGTCCATCTGCGACACGGAAACGATCGTGGCGTCCGGATGCTCGCGGAGCCAGGTTTTGACCTGCTCGGTCGCAATTCGAAGCACGTCCGGATTGGTGAGACAGAGCTGGGCGCGGCGGCCGGTCGCCCGCGTCCCGTCGGCTTTCAGAGAGTAGTATTCGGGGTGGGTCTCCGCGTATTGCTCCGGCGGGACAAGCGCCTGAAACGTATGACAGAAGCCGTGCCAGCGCACGGCGCCGCCGTGTTTCTCCGCCAGCGGCGCGTGGCCGCCGTTGACGCGGTTGCGGGCGCACCAGTCGGCGCTGTGGCAAGGATTGTAGTAGAACACTTCGCGGTATTCCAGCGGAGGATGATAGGAATGCGTTTTTACGGGAAGAATGACGGAATCCCTGCGCGGCACATGCGTCAGCGAAGGCGTAAAGAAACGCACGCCGCATTCGTTTTCGAGAAATTCGTAAACAGAATAGAGCGTCCCGCGTAGGCCGCCGCCGGCGATGACGACCCGGTCCTCCCGAATTTGATACCAGACGTCCTCGCCACCGGCGATGTCCTTTGGACAGCCGCAGTCATCAGAGGTACGGAGTGATTCGCCGATGACGATCTCGTAGCTGGCGGGGAAAACGCTGTCGGAGATGATCGGAAGGCGCGCGCCGCAGAGCTGTTCAAAGAACATGGCGAACTCCTCCGCCGCGTACCGGACGGAGGGCGAGGGGTCCGACGCGAGCACAATTTTCCATGGGCTGTATCCGCCGGCGAATAAAACGCATTGCTGAGCCATACTTCCAGTCCTTTCTGCATCACCGTATTTTGGTAAGAGCGCCGGAAACCATCTGTCCGGCCGCCGTTTAGGTCTATTATATCATGCGGAAAAGTTCTGTCAAGCGAATGGAAAAGGTGTGCGGAATCTGGTAAACATGATTCGCGCGGGACAGGCCGCGGCGGAGGCATAAGAAAAAACCGGCGCCCGCCTGAATGATGCGGGCGCCGGTTCTCCGCAGGGAAAAGGGGAGAATTATTTGGCGATAGGTTTGCCCGGAGACAGGACGATGGGGCGTTGCGCAGACGGCTCAGGCATACCGTCGGACGCCGTTTCCGGTACCGTAGCGGCGGCGTCGGAAAGCTTTTCCGGTTCCGGCGCGGCGGCGCTTTCCAAAGCCGTTGAGACGGGGTGGATCGCCCCGGACCAAAACAGCGCGCCCTTAGCGGCCGCAGGGCCGATCAACTCGTATAGAACAGAAGAGGAGAGGATGATCGTCAGCAGCAGACTGCCCATCTCATCCGGCAGCAGGCGCTGCCCTAAAAACGCCAGCCCGATCGCAACGCCGGCCTGTGGGATCAGAGCCAGCCCCAAATAATTGCGCACCTCTTTTGGCGCGCCGACGGCGAGCGAGGACAGATACGTTCCGGCGTATTTGCCGGCGATGCGGATGCCGAAGTAGGCGAGGCCGATGACTCCGGCGGTGCTGAGCGAGCGAATATCGAGGCTCATGCCCGAAACGACGAAAAACATCGACATGACCGGCGGCGTAAAAGAATCGACCTGATGGTAGAGCTCCTTGTCTCCGGTCAGGTTGATGTACGCCGCGCCGAAAACCATGCAGGCCAGCAGCGGCGAGACGTCGAAAATCGAACACAATCCGGAGAGACCGAGCAGCATCGCCGTGACGAGGATCAGCCGGTTGTCGCGGCTGCGGCGGGAATTGAGCAGTTTGCTCAGCAGAAAACCGCAGAAAAAGCCGAGTATGGGCGCGGCGAGGTTGTAGCAGAGCGGCAGTACCACGTCTTTGACGGCCACGCCGGATTCAGAGCCGGAGCCGGCGACTGCGGCGACGACGCCGAAGGCGAGCAAACAGACGACGTCGTCGAGAGCGACGACTTGCAGCAGCGTGTTGACAAAATCGCCCCGCGCGTGATACTGGCGAATCGTCATCATCGTGCTCGCCGGCGCCGTCGCTGTGGCGATTGCCCCCAGAATCAGGGAAAAGCTCCACGAAAAAGAAAAAAGGAAATGCGTCGCAACGGTCATCAAGACGCCGGCGAAAAGCGCCTCGGAGAGGGTGATGACGATGACCTTCGCGCCGGCGGCGCGAAGGACTTCCTTTTTAAAAAACTTCCCGACGCCGAAAGCGATAAATGCCAGCGCCACGTCGCTGACAAAACCCATGCGGCCGATGATTTCGACCGGCACCGCGCCGAGGATATAGGGGCCGATGAGTACGCCGGCGAGGATATACCCGGTGACGTTGGGCAGGCGCAGCAGCTTGGTCACACGCGTGACCAGAAAGCCGCATAGTAAAATCAAAGAGAGCGAGATCAGAACAGCGCTCGTCTCAGAAAGACCGGAATAGAATCTGCTCACGGCAGTCAAACCTCCATTTTGCCGGGCCCTCCAAACTCTCCGCATGGGATTCAAGGTTTGGAAAGCGTGAATTCAATCGATCCGTATCAGCCGTGCATACGAAGCGTTCCGGCGGGAATTTTCAGACCCGAACCGGCGGGGATACAACGACAGGACGGCTTGCATTTTTTGTGATCCTATGGTATGATTATATGACGAACCGAGATAATGTCAAATTATATTTTGAATGATACGGATAACTGTATGGAATATAAGGAGGATTGGGTATGGTGGACCCGAGGCTGAACACGCTGCTGCGGGTGCATGAGACGGGGAGTTTTACGCGGGCGGCTGAGAGCCTGTCGCTGACACAGCCGGCGGTCAGCAAGCATATTCGGCAGCTCGAAGAGGAGCTGGGCGTACGGATTTTCAACCGGGGCGCCGGGGAAATGAAGCTGACGCGCGAGGGAGAAATCGTCGTCAAATACGCAAAGCGCATCGGGGTGCTGTATCAGAATATGCAGCAGAGCTTAGACGACGAAAAACGCTGCGCGACGCGCCTGTCCGTCGGCGTAACGCATACGGCGGAGAGTAACGTCATGGCCGAGGTGCTTGCCCGTTATTCAAGCGAGCGGGAGGGCGTCCGCCTGACGATTGTCACCGATACGATTCAGAATCTCTATGCGAAGCTGCGGACCTATGAGATCGATCTGGCGGTTGTCGAGGGGCGCGCGCCCGACGGCAACTTCAATTCGATTCTCCTCGATACAGACAGCCTGATTCTGGCCGTTTCAACGGAAAATCCGCTGGCAAAAAAGAAAATCGTCACGCTTTCCGAGCTCAAAAAGCAAAAGATGATCCTCCGCCTGCCCAACTCCGGCACACGCAACCTGTTTGTGTCGCACTTGGAGAGCAACAATCTTTCCATCGACGATTTCAACGTGATCTTAGAAGTAGACAACATCGCTACGATTAAGGATTTAATCCGCCGCAATTTCGGCGTGTCGATTCTCGCCAAAAGCGCCTGCGTGGACGAGCTTCGCAAGGGCAAGCTCGTCGCGCTGCCCGTAGAAAATCTGGGCATGATCCGGGAGATCAATCTCGTATACCACAGAGACTTCGAGCATACCGACATTTTGCAGGACATCTCCAAAATGTATTACGATTATGGACGGAGCAGCGATTGAAATCACAAAAAGGGCCGCCGCGGGAACCCGTTCCCGCG
>ERZ772860.648-NODE-648-length-29689-cov-15.358811_pt1 | contig 29689 bp, 27 predicted proteins | sample MGYA00511342_ERZ772860 | MGnify/ENA primary metagenome ERZ772860 (study PRJEB29015, sample SAMEA2737665) | human gut metagenome | biome: human gut; feature: human-associated habitat; material: faeces | place: China | collected 2012 ... | reverse complement strand
CAACAAGTGGAAAGAACCTGCTATCATCTTCAAAAGAATTGAAGAAAGTGGTGGGAGACAGTGTTGGAAGTAAATGGGGTAAGAAAGCAAAGAAAGAACCATTGTTGGAATGTAATTTGCAGTTCTTTGGGAAGAAGAATGGTTGTGAGACTAAATTAGATTATGTTACTTCAAATGGATTAGTGTTAGAAACAACACCAAATAAGACTACTACAGTGTTGGGAACATATAAAAGTGATACAGCTGCGATTCTTGATGAATTAGGGAATGTCAAGTCTCTTGACTTTGGACCGAGAGATGGTGGATTTAATTTATTAAATACACCAGACGAATTGTATGTTTCACCTAATCAATTTTGGAATGAATATAATAAACCATGGCTAGATAATGCAATTGTAAGAAATGATATATTTAAAATAGCCACAGAACCTACGTGGGACAATTTGACCCGTGTAAATATGTTTATAGGAAAAACCGAGCTTACAGGCTTTGGTAGAGAGTATACGTATTTAAAAAATCACGGATATTATTTTGATGCTGTTACCAAAACAATGATTAAGTAGGGAGGAAAATCGTGGATAATCTATGGACGAATATTAATGATAATATACCAATGTATATGAATGATATATGCAAAGAACATAAGTTAGAGTGTGTAAAAATCTCTCCACTAAAAACAGCTATGCTTGGAAAGAAATTTGCAATTATGATTGCAATAGACAGATTTGATATAGAAATATATTATTTGTATAAAAAAGACCGAGATATAGTAAAATATTCCTGCGGAAGTTTTTTTGCACAAGCATATGATGACCATGATAGAGAAAATTTATTGAGTGGAGAGGGGGCAGATACATATATAAAAAATTGCCTATTGATAGCAGCAAAAGGACTAGCTAGTAAATGGGAGAATGTTTTAGAAGGAGATAGAATGTGGTTAGAAAAGTACAAAAGTTCTTCTCGTTACGCAAAAGAAAATTTGACTGCTGATGAAAGAACGATATTTGAGAAATGTTTTATTTAATTATGTCTAATCACAAGGACGTTCAGCAAAGTAAATTATTTTGGCATTTAAATTAATTGGAGTGACTCTCGCCGAAGGTGATTAATTTGATTGATATGACTTTAGCAACTGGACAAAACAAACCAGGTGTATGGGGACATTTGATAGCATTCCAAATGAGGATTATGTAAGAAATACCATTGTTGTTACACCTGAGTTTAAACCAGAGGTTGGATATGTACAGAGATATAAAATACCTGAGAGTGTAAGAATTCAAGTGGGTATAGTAGGATCGAAGACGTGTAAAGGAACAATATATGCTGGTGGTGGAAATCAAGTTCAAATATTAAATTTTGAAGATAGGACAAAACTGATTCCGGTTGAAAAAAAGACCTATTTACTGGGCAGGAGGTATTAGTTTGGAAAATGAAACAATTGTAGTAAGATCAAAAAAAATAATTGTACATATATTATGCATGAGAATATAATTGTTGCTAGTGGTGAAGATAAAGAATATATAATAGAACTACCACATAAGAATAATATTTTATGTTTTATGATATGTATTATGTTTAATAATGATTTAATAGTAAGTATAGTAGCTAGAGGAAACTACGATATTAGATATGAATTAGATGAACAAGGTTTGAATTTAAAATAAATAGCATATACAAAATAATCGTATAAATGAATTATTTATGCGATTTATTGTAATTGATAATTTTATTATGATGATTATAAGTAATAAATGAGATAGTCCAATTGGTATGATGGATATCTTGTTTTTTGATGTGTTATGTAATATTCTCATTAAAATATTTCCAATGAAACTGAATTGATTATGACAAAATAGGCAGACTCATGAAAGTGACAGACTATTCAAAAGGCATAAACAAAACCATATACGGTGACATGAAAAATGAAAAACAGTAACAGATGCAAATGGCAAAACAATCAGATACGGCTATGATGAATTAGGCAACATACTTACAATAGCATATCCAGGTGGAGAAACAATCCGCTATACATACTATGCAGGCGGTCAGATAGCGACAGTAACAGACAGCAAAGGCAGAGTAACTTACTATAAATATGATAAAACAGGAAATCTGACAGATACAGAAAGGCAAAACGGAACAAGAGAGCATTGTGAATACAATAATATTGGAAGTACCACAAAGTTAACTGATAATAACGGAAATGTAATCCAAAGCTATGAATATGGTGCGTATGGTGAAGTTCTAAGTGGAGATATTAAGATAACACCATTCTTATATAATGGCCAGCTAGGTGTAATGACGAATGAAAAAATAGTGTTAGAAGTAATTGACAGAATATTTCAAAACTGATATAGTACATAACTAAGTGATGACAGAAATTATAAAAGACAATTGAATAGAATACCTGTAAAAGGGAGTAGCCGGCATACAAATGTTGTGTGTACGATGTCGACATACCCGATATGAAAATATCCGTATCGTAATTAAATGGCGAGACTTTGATAAAATTTATGAGTGACAGTGATTATAACATAGATTTTATGAAGTCTCGTTTTTGTATCTTCTATTCAAATTTATTTTAAAAATTGCTTATATTTAGATGACTAATTGTTTCAGGGCGAAAACAATTAGTATTATGGTAAGTGGAAAATCAGTTATATGAATTTCTCAAAGCTAAATCGCTGACAAGTCGCCTAGAAAAGAGGTAAAATATGAATTTCTTAATCAATTTAGTCCTATTGGTTGTGGGTTTTGTCCTGCTTATTAAAGGTGCAGATTATTTCGTAGAGGGTGCATCTAAAATTGCTGATAAATTAGGAATACCACAGCTGGTAATAGGACTTACAATAGTAGCATTTGGTACATCAGCACCAGAGGCTGCTATAAGTATAAGTTCAGCAATTAAAGGAAATACGGGAATTGCAATTGGTAATATAATAGGAAGTAATATAATGAATATTCTTCTGATACTTGGTATTACATCTTGTATAACGGTCCTTAAAGTAGCTAAGTCTACAGTTTATTATGAGATTCCTTTTGTAATATTTATAACAACTGTTTTAGTTGTTATAGGTGGAACTCAGGGTAAGTTAGGTTTCATATCAGGAATAATTTTATGGGCATTATTTATTCTTTTCTTTGTATATCTGATTAAAATGGCTAAGAGTGGCAAGTCAGACGGAATCGTAGAAGAGGGCGAAGCCTACGATGGAAAGAAAGATTCAATGATAAAATTAATATTTATTACATTAGCCGGTATGGCAGCAATTGTTATAGGTAGTGACCTGACAGTTGATGGGGCAACAGAAATAGCTAAGATTCTTGGTATAAGCGACAGAATTATCGGACTTACAATAGTTGCATTTGGTACATCACTTCCTGAATTAATCACATCAGTGACAGCAGGAATAAAGGGAAAAGCTGATATTGCCATAGGTAATATTGTAGGAAGTAATATATTTAACATTCTGTTTGTATTAGGTACAACCAGTCTTATCAAATCAGTACCATACAGCACGAACTTTGTAATTGATGGAATTGTTGCGATTGCAGCAGCGGTATTATTATTCTTAGGAGTAGTGAGAAAGAAACAGCTAGGCAGAATGGTGGGAATAATAATGTTAATCGCTTATGCAGGATATTTTGCATATCTTATAGTGGGTTAGAAATTACAGAAACTATAATTTTAAATAAATGATATCCGGATTAGTATTCAGCTTCGTTAAGATTATGCTTGGTTTATCTGATATAAAATTAGTTTAAAGAGCGGTTTAAAGAGTGGTTAAGATATTAATATATGCTGATTAAGTGAATAGATTTCAATAGACTTTACATTTAATCAGACGTTATATTATGTCTTGCCACTTTTTGTTTATTTGACAGGAGAACATTGCTTAAAGTGGCATATAATATTGTATAGTATATTCTTTTTAGCTAAATTCTTTGATATTTTCCTACTTATGTAGTATACTTATTAGGCGTTTGTGAAATTATGGCTATCTTCCATATATTTTGTATTTGTTTAGCGTATATTAAAATATATTTTCAGAAATGAGGATTAATATGGATAATTCATGCAAAAATAATAAAATAACAGAAAACGAACAGCAGCTAATTGACACAGTTGCAAAGATTACAGATAATTATAGAAATTCAGAATTACTTTGCCTTAATAAGACAATGCGTCTGCCTAGCAGAAATGAAATTATAGGAATAATCAAAGATTTAAGAAGAATCATTTTCCCGGGATATTTCGAGGACTTTAATCTTAGTTATTCATTTGCAGATTATTTTGTTGGAAATGAATTAGTAAATATAAAAGACAGACTTAATAAACAGGTCTTATTAGCGATGAGCTACGAGAATGAAAAGGGATTAAGTGATGAAGAGATTGAGAAACAGTCAGAAATCATATCACTTAATTTCATTAAGAAATTACCATACATACAGAATATGCTTCTTATGGATGTTCAGGCAGGCTTTGACGGTGACCCTGCGGCTAAGAGTAAAGAGGAAATAATCTCATCTTATCCGGGATTATTTGCAATATATGTATACAGACTTGCACATGAACTCTATGTTCAGAATGTTCCTTTCATACCTAGAATTATGACAGAGTATGCACATGGCAAGACAGGAATTGATATTAACTCAGGTGCAACAATTGGTAAATATTTCTTCATCGACCATGGTACAGGAGTGGTAATCGGAGAGACGACTATAATAGGTGATTATGTTAAATTATATCAGGGTGTTACTCTTGGTGCATTATCTACCAGAAGTGGCCAGCAGCTTAGAGACGTGAAGAGACATCCTACAATAGAAGATAATGTTACAATATATTCAGGTGCTTCGGTTCTTGGAGGAGAAACAGTAATTGGAAAAGGTACGGTAATCGGGGGAAATGCATTCATAACTGCATCAATTCCTGCTAATACTAAGGTTAGTGTAATTAATCCTGAATTAAAGATGAAAGACGGCAATAAAGATAGCAAGGAAAATACTCCTTGGGAAATATAGTAAAAAGGAGTCTTAAGGAAAATGAAATCATTAATGAAATACTTAAAGGATTATAAGAAAGAATGTGTATTAAGTCCTTTATTTAAGTTGTTAGAAGCAACATTTGAATTATTTGTGCCATTAGTAATGGCGGCAGTAATTGACAAAGGTATCGGGCATGCAGATAAGCCATATATAGTTAAGATGTGTCTTGTCTTAATTGCTTTAGGTATAATCGGACTTGTGTGCTCTATTACAGCACAGTTCTTTGCAGCAAAGGCAGCAGTAGGTTTTGCAACAAAGTTACGTCATGCGTTATTTGGACATATCCAGTCATTATCATTTTCAGAGATAGATACTCTCGGGACATCAACACTTATAACCAGAATGACGAGTGATGTTAATCAGGTACAAAATGGTGTTAACTTAGTTCTTCGTCTGTTACTTCGTTCACCATTCGTAGTTGTTGGTGCGATGGTAATGGCATTTACAATAGATGTGAAAGCTGCATTAATATTTGTTGTGGCAATTCCATTACTTTGTATTGTTGTATTTGCAATAATGTTTGTAAGTATTCCATTATATAAGAAAGTTCAGGCAGGACTTGACAGAGTATTACTTGGAACAAGAGAGAATCTTACAGGTGTAAGAGTAATCAGAGCATTTAATAAAGAGAAAGATGAAGTAGAAAGATTTAATGAAAGCAATGCAGCACTTACTAAGATACAGATGTATGTTGGACGCATTTCAGCATTGATGAATCCAATTACTTATATAATTATTAATGGCGGTATCGTGGCACTTATCTATGTTGGAGCGATAAGAGTAGACAGCGGTGCAATAAGTCAGGGACAGGTTGTCGCACTTGTAAACTATATGTCACAGATACTTGTAGAAGTTGTCAAGGTTGCGAACTTAATTATTTCGTGTACAAAAGCACTTGCGAGTGCTAACAGAATAGAGAGTATATTTGATGTAAAAGCATCAGTATGCGACAAGACAGAAGTTATGCTTGGTGACAATTCATCAGAATACGCAGTAGAATTTAATAATGTATATCTTAAATACAAAGATGCAGGTGAAGATGCACTTAGTAATATTGACTTCAAGGTTAAACGTGGTGAAACAGTTGGTATCATAGGTGGTACAGGCTGTGGTAAATCTTCAATCGTTAATCTGATTCCGCGTTTCTATGATGCAACAGGCGGAGAAGTTAAGGTAAATGGTGTAAATGTCAAAGACCAGCCTGTAGAGAAGTTAAGAGATATTGTCGGAATGGTTATGCAGAAAGCTGTTCTGTTCAAAGGTACAATCAGAGATAATATGAAATGGGGAAATGAAAATGCAACAGATGCAGAAATCTATGAAGCATTAGACATTTCACAGTCCAGAGAATTCGTTGAACAGAAGCCTGATAAATTAGATGAAATGATTGAACAGGGCGGTAAGAACCTTTCAGGCGGTCAGAAGCAGAGACTTACAATTGCAAGAGCATTAGTGAAGAAACCACAGATTCTTATATTAGATGACAGTGCATCAGCACTTGACTTTGCTACAGATGCGAAACTCAGAAAAGCCATTGCATCTATGGAAGGTAAGATGACAGTATTTATTGTATCACAGAGAACATCTTCCATTCAGCATGCAGATAAAATAGTAGTATTAGATGACGGACAAATCGTTATGATTGGAACTCACGAAGAACTTCTTGAAAAATGTGAGGAATACAGAGAAATTCATTATTCTCAGATATCTAAAGATGAAAAGGGAGGTAAATAGTTATGGCTAAGAATAATAAATCAGGCTATTCACAGTCTAAAACACTTAAAGAAGTGCTTAAATATATCAAAAAATATATGTTTTATGTAGTTTTGTCTGTAGTATTTGCAGCAGCTACGGTAGCTATGACACTTTATGTACCTATCCTTACAGGTGATGCCATAGATTTGATTGTTGGAAAAGGAAATGTAGATTTTTCGGCAGTATATGCAATTATTAAGAAGATAATAATAGTAGTCGGTTTAACAGCGTTGTCACAATGGATAATGAATATTTGCAATAATAAGATAACTTATGGAGTAATCAGAGATATAAGAAAGGATGCATTCGAGAAATTAGAGATTCTTCCATTAAAATACATTGATTCACATTCACACGGAGATATAGTGAGTCGTGTAATTACAGACGTTGATACATTTGCAGATGGTTTGTTAATGGGATTTACACAGCTATTCACAGGTGTTATTACGATTCTTGGAACTCTTATATTTATGCTTACCATAAATGTCAAGATAACTTTTGTAGTTGTACTTATTACACCTATATCATTATTTGTTGCAAGTTTTATAGCGAAGAAAACTTATCGAATGTTCAGACTTCAGTCTGAAACAAGAGGTGAACAGACTGCACTTATTGATGAAATGATTGGTAACCAGAAAGTTGTTCAGGCATTTGGACACGAAGATGAAGCTTTAGAACAGTTTGATGAGATTAATGGACGTTTACAGAAATGGTCTTTAAAGGCAATATTCTTCTCATCAATTACTAATCCATCAACAAGATTTGTAAACAGTTTAGTATATACAGGTGTCGGAATAACAGGTGCATTTACGGTAATTACTAATCCTGCATTTACGGTTGGACAGTTATCTTGCTTCTTAAGTTATGCTAACCAGTATACAAAGCCATTTAATGAAATCTCTGGTGTTGTAACAGAACTCCAGAATGCACTTGCGTGTGCGGCAAGAATATTTGAACTTATTAAAGAAGAACCACAGATTCCTGATAATGAGGATGCAAGGGTTCTTAAGGATACAGATGTAGATGGCACGTTAGAATTAGAAAATGTATATTTCTCATACGTTCCTGAGAAGAAACTCATTGAGAATTTCAATCTCTCAGTCAAACCAGGTGAGAGAGTGGCGATAGTAGGACCTACAGGTTGTGGTAAATCTACTGTAATTAATCTGCTTATGCGTTTCTATGATGTGAATAGTGGAAGCATTAAGGTAGAGGGGACAGACATAAGAAATATCACAAGAGACAGCCTTAGAAGTTCATATGGAATGGTATTACAGGAAACCTGGTTAAAAGAGGGAACTATTCGTGAAAATCTCTGTATGGGTAAACCTGATGCTACAGAGGAAGAAATGATAGTGGCAGCTAAAGCATCACATGCCCATAGCTTTATTAAGAGATTAAAAGATGGATATGACACATATATTACAGAAGATGGTGGAAGTCTCTCACAGGGACAGAAACAGCTTTTATGTATAGCGAGAGTAATGCTCTGCTTACCATCAATGCTTATACTTGATGAAGCAACATCATCAATAGACACCAGAACTGAACAGAAGATTCAGAGTGCATTTGCAAAGATGATGAAAGGAAGAACAAGCTTCATAGTTGCACATCGTCTCTCAACCATTAAGGAAGCAGATACAATCTTAGTTATGAAAGACGGTAGCGTAATCGAACAGGGTAATCATGAGGAATTGTTAGCGAAGAATGGATTTTATGCTAATCTTTATAATAGCCAGTTCGCAAAATAGAAAGAAGGAAACAAATTGAGTAATCTCATATACAGTCTGAATGCAACTATGCCAGTATTCTTAGTTATAGTTGTAGGCTATTTCTTAAGAAGAACTGGAATGTTAAATGAAGAATATATAAAGGTATCGAATAAATTTAATTTTAATGTAACACTACCATGTCTTTTGCTTCTTAATATGATGGATTGTGATATCAAAAATACATTTGATGGCAAATATGTTCTATATTGTGCGTTTTCAACCATAATATGCATAACTGTTATCTGGACACTTGCAAAGCTTTTCTGTAAGAAGAAAAATGCTTCTGATGAAAATATAGTTGGTGAATTTGTCCAGGGGGCATATCGTGGAAGTGCTGCCATACTTGGAATCGCACTTTTACAGAATATAAGTGGAAATGCTAAGATGGCACCGCTTATGATGCTTGGTTCAGTTCCTCTATATAACATATTTGCGGTAATTGTACTGACGTTTGAATCACCCGATATGAAAGAAAATGAACTTGGTAAGAATCTTAAGAAAGCGATAAGGGGAATTTGTACGAACCCTATTATACTTAGTATACTTGGCGGGATGATTTTATCATATTTCGATATTACATTTCCAAAGATAATGTATAAGACTATTAACAGTATCGGCTCACTTACCTCGCCTATGGCATTAATTGCAATTGGTGCAGGCTTTGAGGGAAGAAAAGCAATTAAGAAATTAAAACCTACCATAATTGCCACAACGATTAAGTTAGTAATACAGCCATTGATATTCTTACCAGTAGCAGTAGCGATGGGTTTTGAACCTGAGAAGATTGTAGCTGCACTTATAATGCTTGGAGCACCAACAACAGCGACGAGTTACATAATGGCTAAAAATATGAATCATGAAGGTGTGCTTTCATCAAGTATTGTAGTATTAACAACACTTATGTCAGCATTTACCATAACGGCATGGATATTTATATTGAGAACAATGGGTTATATTTAAAATAAATATTTATTTTTAATAAGAATTAGGTTATAATTATTCCAAATGAAAAATTGGAGGTATACAATTGCTTTTTGTAAAGACAGAAGAATTAAAGCAGGGAATGCGTCTGGCTAAACCAATATATAGTAAAACAGGCGTATTGTTGTATGGTAGGGATACGAAATTAACAGAGCAGGGTATAGCCAGTATAAAGAATTTTGATTTGATTGGAATATATATATTAGAGCCGGCAGAACCATTACCACCTATGTCTGATGAAGATGTGGAATTTGAAAGATTTCAGGCAATGGCTGTGTTTGGAATTAAAGAAGACTTACAGGCATTAGTAAGTAGAAAAGAACCAAAGAATTTAGAGAAAATGGCTGATTTAATAATAGCTACATATGGAAGAGGATATAAGAAGATTAATTTCACACAGAATCTCAGGAGTCCTGAAGATTATGTATATAAACATTCGTTAAATGTAGCAATACTATGTGCATTGATTGGCAGAAATATGAATGAAAGCTCTAACGATATGCGAGAATTAGTTATGGCAGCACTTATTCATGATGTCTTGTTATTATTAGTCAATAATAAGATAGCATGCAGTAACGAATATAATGATGATGACAGGGAATCTGTAAGAATTGCGTTTGCAGAGGAGAATAATATGTTAGAGATGGCTAACATACCTCAGGGAATAAGACGTATAATTGCGACTGTACAGAGAGAAGTATATGGACTTGGCAGTAATGTCTATGAGGGCAGAGAGAAGAATCTGACTACCCAGGCTAAGATACTTATTTTAGCTGATACTTATGACCGGCTTACAGCTATGAAGTTAGATGAAGAGCCAACTTCAGAATTCAGAGTTGTTAAGAGTCTGTATGAGGGTAATTCGGTGGACCGTAAACTTATAAATGCTTTGACTGCATCTATAAATATACTTAACCCTGGTGTGTGCGTAGAACTTACTAACGGAGAAAAAGGGCTTGTACTTACTGAGAACAGGGACAACTTATTAAAGCCTGTGGTTCTTGGATTTAACAATAATAAAGTCTATAATTTAGAACAGACCAATGAGTCGGTACAGATTAAAGACATTATGAAGACTATGGATAACAGAACCATAATAGATAAGAAAACACTTGAAGAAGCAATGCGTGATTAATGAAAGGAGTAATATGTCAGGATTATTAATCAGAAATGGAAGATTAATTGATGCTAAGAATAAAATAGATGAGATAACAGACATCTATATTGAGAATGACAAAGTATCTAGAATATGTAAGAAGATAGAAGAAAATGAAGTTGCAAAAGATACAGAGGTAATAGATGCAGCAGGCTGTTATGTAATGCCAGGCTTAATAGATTTACACGTACATTTAAGAGACCCGGGATTAACATATAAAGAGACAATAGAAACAGGAGCAAAGGCAGCGGCAAGAGGTGGAGTTACGACTATATGTCCTATGCCTAATACTAAGCCGCCTACGGATAACCCTGGAAAAGTAGAAGAGATAGTAAGAAGAGCTGCTAAAGAAGCAGTAATTACTGTTCTGCCTGTTGGTGCAATCACAATAGGTCAGGAGGGCAAGGAACTTACTGACATAGAGGGAATGAAGAAAGCAGGAATATGTGCCATAAGTGAAGATGGCAAGTCAGTTATGGACTCTAATATATATCGTGATGCGATGAATTTAGCAAGAAAATGCGATATACCTGTTATGGCCCACTGCGAAGATATTAACCTTGTGGCAGGCGGTGTCATGAATAAGGATTCTAAGGCAGAAGAACTTGGCCTAAAAGGAATAAGTAATGCTGTAGAGGACATTATTGTTGCAAGAGATATCTTACTTGCTAAGGAGACTAAAGCTAAATTACATCTTTGCCATTGTTCAACTGCTGACAGTGTACGAATGATTAAGGAAGCAAAGGAAGATGGTATATCAGTAACAGGTGAGGTTTGCCCACATCATTTTATATTATCAACAGATGATATTAAGGAAGATGATGGCAATTACAAGATGAATCCACCTCTTAGAAGCAAAGCTGATGTTGAGGCATTAAGAGAGGGACTTATGAATGGAATTATGGACGTAATCTCAACAGACCATGCCCCACATAGTGAAGAAGAGAAGAGCAGAGGATTTGAAAAATCACCATTTGGTATAGTCGGATTAGAGACTTCAGCATCTCTTACACATACAGAATTAGTATTAAAAGGATATCTTACACCTATGCAGATGGTAGAGAAGATGAGCTATAATCCTGCCAAAGTCTTAGGAATAGACAGAGGAAGCATAGAAGAGGGTAAGATTGCAGATATTATGATTTTCAATCCTGATAAAGAATATGTCATTGATGTGAATGATTTCGCATCAAAAGGTAAGAATACACCATTTAATGGCAAGAAAGTAACAGGTGTTGTTGAATGCACAATTCACCATGGACAAATCGTATATAGACAGTAATAATCAGCAATAACATAGAATGAGATTAACTTATAAGTAACAGGAGGAATTAGTAATGATTAACAAACTTGTAGAAAAAATTAAAAAATTAAATGCACCTATAGTAGTAGGACTTGATCCTATGCTTAATTATGTACCTGAATTCATTCAGAAGAAAGCATTTGACGAATATGGCGAGACATTAGAGGGTGCAGCAGAAGCAATATGGCAGTTTAATAAAGGAATTATTGATGCAACATATGACCTCATTCCTGCTGTTAAGCCTCAGATAGCTATGTACGAACAGTTTGGAATAGAGGGTCTTAAAGCATTTAAGAAGACTGTTGACTATGCAAAGTCAAAAGATTTAGTAGTAATCGGAGATATTAAACGTGGAGATATTGGTTCAACATCAGCAGCTTATGCAGTTGGACACGTTGGAAATGTTAAAGTCGGAAGTAAAGTTATAACACCTTTTGATGAAGATTTTGTAACAGTTAATCCATATCTTGGAAGTGACGGAGTTAATCCATTTATCGATGTGTGTAAGGAGACTAAGAAAGGTATATTTGTCCTTGTTAAGACATCTAACCCATCAAGTGGAGAATTTCAGGACAGATTAGTAGATGGCAGACCTTTATATGAATTAGTAGGCGAAAAAGTTGCTGAATGGGGCAAGAGTCATATGGGTGATTCTTATAGCTATGTTGGTGCCGTTGTAGGTGCAACTTATCCTGAGATGGGTAAGATTTTAAGAAAGATTATGCCAAAGACATATATTCTTGTACCTGGTTATGGTGCACAGGGTGGAAAAGCCAAAGATCTTGCACCATACTTTAACGAAGATGGACTTGGTGCAATTGTAAATTCTTCAAGAGGAATTATTGCAGCATACAAGCAGGAACAGTATGCATCATTTGGCGAATTGAATTATGCAGATGCATCAAGAGCAGCAGTAGAATTTATGATTAAAGATATAACAGAAAACATTTAATATCAGATTGCAAAGAAATGAGGAAATATGAAAGTAGAAGAAGCTATTGTCATAAGACAGGAAGAAATATCCACAGACATTTACAGTATGTGGATTAAGACAGAAGTAGCAAAAGAAGCTAAAGCAGGACAGTTTATATCAGTATATTCTAAGAATGGTGCAACATTATTACCTCGTCCCATAAGCATCTGCGAAATAAGTGAAGATAAGACTAAGCTGCGAATTGTATACAGAGTTGTCGGAAAAGGAACAGATGAATTTTCTAAGTTATTAAGTGATGAAAAGGTTAAGATATTAGGACCTTTGGGAAACGGATACACACTTAAGAATAAGACTGCAATACTTGCAGCAGGTGGAATAGGTGTACCACCAATCGTTGAACTTGCTAAAGAACTTAAAAGAAAATATAATTGCAAGATAAATATTGTAGTCGGATATAGAAATGAATTATTCCTCTTAGATGAATTGAAACAGTATGGAGATGTATTTATATCTACAGAAGACGGTTCAGCAGGTGTTAAGGGAAATATATTAGATGCCATCAGAGAAAATAATATTTCAGGTGATATTATTTATGCCTGTGGACCAATGCCGATGCTTAGGGCAGTTAAACAGTTTGCTATTGATAAAGACATTGAAGCACAGATTTCGCTTGAAGAGAGAATGGCGTGTGGAATAGGTGCCTGTCTTGGCTGCGTATGCAAGACTAAGAATAAAGATGAGCATACACATGTGAATAATACAAGAATCTGTACAGATGGTCCGGTTTTTGAAGCAAGGGAGGTTGAAATCTAATGAATACAACAGTAAATATTGCAGGAGTAGAATTTAAGAACCCTGTTATGACAGCTTCAGGAACATTTGGTTCAGGAATGGAATACAGTCAGTTTGTAGATTTGAATAAATTAGGTGCAGTAGTAACAAAAGGTGTGGCAAGCGTGCCATGGCCTGGTAATCCTACACCACGTATTGCAGAAACTCATGGTGGAATGTTGAATGCAATCGGGCTTCAGAATCCCGGAATTGATGTGTTTGTTAAAAGAGACATTCCATTTCTAAAGCAATATGATACAAAGATTATCGTTAATGTATGTGGAAAAACCACAGAAGAATATCTTGATGTAGTGGAAAAATTAAGCGATGAGCCAGTTGATATGTTAGAAATAAATATTTCCTGCCCTAATGTTAAAGAGGGTGGAATAGGTTTTGGACAGGATGCTAAAACAGCGTATGCAATAACTAAAGAGATTAAGAAGATTGCAAAACAACCTGTAATAATGAAATTAAGTCCTAATGTTACTGACATAACAGTTATGGCAAAAGCAGTAGAAGATGCCGGAGCTGATGCGGTATCACTTATTAATACATTAACAGGTATGAAGATTGACATTAACAGACAGACCTTTGCATTAGCTAATAAGACTGGTGGCCTTTCAGGTCCTGCAATCAAACCTATTGCAGTAAGAATGGTTAACCAGGTAGCTAATGCCGTAAAGATACCTATTATAGGTATGGGCGGTATTGCTAATTACGAAGATGCGGTTGAATTCATATTAGCAGGTGCGACAGCTATATCAGTTGGAACAGCTAATTTCTTCAATCCTTATACAACAGTTGAGATAGTTGACGGCATAGAGAAATATATGCAGGCACATAACTGTGATGACATTAATGAACTGATTGGCATAGTAAACAGATAAAATAACTTTTCTTAATCGTATCTTGAAAATAGAAAAATTATATGATAGAATTTTCAAAAATATAAAAGAAGAATGGAGCAGGTCGGAATGGAACAATATAAAAAAGAGTTTATAGAATTTATGGTGGAAAGTGATGTTTTAAAATTTGGCGATTTCACATTAAAGAGTGGAAGAAAATCACCATTTTTTATGAATGCAGGAGCTTATGTTACAGGAAGTCAGTTGTCAAGACTTGGTGAATATTATGCCAAAGCCATTCATGATAATTTCGGAGATGATTTTGATGTTCTTTTTGGACCTGCATATAAAGGTATTCCTCTTGCAGTAGTAACAGCAATTGCATATAGTAAATTATATGGTAAAGAGATTCGCTATTGCTCTGACAGAAAAGAAGAGAAGGATCATGGCGCAGATAAAGGCGGACTTTTAGGAACAAAGCTTAAAGATGGCGACAGAGTTGTTATGATTGAAGATGTTACAACTTCAGGAAAATCTATGGAAGAAACAGTTCCAAAGGTTAAGGGTGCAGCAAATGTTGAAATCATCGGACTTATGGTTTCACTTAACCGTATGGAAGTAGGTTTAGGCGGAACAAAGAGCGCATTAGATGAGATTAAGGATAAATACGGCTTCGAGGGCAAGGCAATTGTTACAATGGAAGAAGTTGTTGAACACTTATACAACAGAGAATGTGAAGGCAAAGTAATTATCAATGATGAATTAAAGAAAGCAATAGATGCATATTATGAACAGTATGGCGTTAAATAAATGGAGGTTGACATGGAAAGAATTTATAAATCTATGAAAAGTGTTGGTGCAGGAAATATAGCTCTTGGTATCATTATGATAATAACAGGGGTGACAGCCGGTATTATGACAATAATCGGTGGTGCAAAGCTTCTAAGAGATAAATCGGACATAACTTTTTAATATGAGAAAGAAGAAAGAAAAGAGCAAACGGCTGATAATAGTTAGTCGTTTGCTATTTGTATTATATATGCTATGTGTACTGTACTTCTTACTTGTATCAGAAGGATTTGGAAGAACAAATGGAGGAGTTTACAGATATAACTTAGAACCGCTTGCTGAGATAAAGCGATTTTATAATATGTTAGGTGGCACAAGAACTTACAAGGCAGTTTTGAATCTGTTTGGAAATATAGTGTGCTTTATGCCGTTTGGTTTATTTGTGCCATATATATTTAAACGTAAGATTTCATTTATTAAAGTTGTTTTTACAACATTTATGTTTAGCTTGTGTATAGAAGTAATCCAGCTGTATTTTATGATTGGCATATTTGATGTAGACGATTTAATTCTTAATACAATTGGTGGAGCCTTAGGCTATGTGGTATATGCGGTATTAAATATAATTAGAAATGAGGATTAATATGAGAACTGAGAGACATGGATATAAATTTACGAATAAGAATAATACACGTGGTGGAATTATTTCAGTAATACTTGCAATTATAGCATTAGTTACAGTTGTCACCGGTGTTATTATTTCTTATAAGAAGTCCGGAGCTGCGGGAACATTAGCAGGCGGCTTAGGAACTATGTCATTTCTATTTGCCACAGCAGGACTTATAAGTGGATTAAAGAGTTTTAAGGAAAAAGATAAATTTTATATATTTTCTTGGATTGGAACAATTTCTAATGGTATTTTATGGTTAGGAATGTGTCTTATTATTGCGAAAGGTTTTATGTTGTGGTAGACTATATAAGAATATAACTTGCATATATGAAAGGAGATATTATTACAATGGCAAAAGTTGGAATATTAATGGGCAGTGATTCAGATCTTGACGTAATGAGCAAGGCAGCAGAGATTTTAGAAGAGTTCGGTATTGATTATGAGATGACAGTTATATCAGCTCACAGAATGCCGGATGTATTTTATGATTATGCGACACATGCTGAAGAAAGAGGTATAAAGGTTATCATTGCAGGTGCAGGCGGTGCAGCACATTTGCCGGGAATGGCAGCAGCTATATTCCAGTTACCGGTTGTAGGTGTCCCAATTCATACTAAATCATTAGGTGGTGTTGATTCACTTTATTCAATTGTTCAGATGCCACAGGGAATTCCTGTTGCAACAGTAGCTATTAATGGTGGAGCTAATGCAGGACTTATGGCAGCTAAGATTTTAGCAGTATCAGATGATGAGCTTTTAAAGAAATTGAAAGACTACAAGCAGGGACTTAAAGATAAAGTAAGTGCAAAAGCTGCTAAATTAGAAGAGATAGGCTATAAAGAATATTTAAAACAGATGTAGATTAAAACATGTTAATGTTACAGACAGTAATGTGTTGAAAATATAATGCAAATAAAACAGAAAGAGGTATATTACAATGGATTACAAGAAAGCCGGAGTTGACATTGAAGCTGGATACAAATCAGTAGAATTAATGAAAGAGCATATTAAAGGTACAATGAGACCTGAAGTTTTAACTAATATCGGAGGCTTCTCAGGAGCATTTTCCATGGAAGCATTTAAGAATATGGAGAAACCAACATTAGTATCAGGAACAGATGGTGTAGGTACAAAACTTAAGATAGCATTTCTTTTAGATAAACATGATACAGTAGGTATTGACTGTGTTGCAATGTGTGTAAACGATATCGCATGTGCAGGTGGAGAACCATTATTCTTCCTTGATTATATTGCATGTGGTAAGAATGAACCTGAGAAGATTGCTACAATAGTAAGCGGTGTAGCAGAGGGCTGTAAACAGTCTAATGCAGCATTAATCGGTGGCGAGACAGCAGAGATGCCTGGCTTCTATCCAGTTGATGAATATGACCTTGCAGGTTTTGCAGTTGGTGTTGTGGATGAAAAAGACTTAATTACAGGTAAAGATATTAAAGCAGGAGATACATTAATTGGTATCGCTTCGTCAGGTGTACATAGTAATGGATTCTCACTTGTAAGAAAAGTATTCAATATGACACAGGAATCTTTAAATACATATTATGATTCATTAGGTAAGACATTAGGAGAAGCATTAATTGCACCTACTAAGATATATGTTAAGACATTAAGAAATATCAAAGAAGCTGGTGTTAAGATTAAAGGCTGCAGCCATATTACAGGTGGTGGATTCTATGAAAATATTCCAAGAATGTTACCTGATGGAATAAGAGCAGAAGTTAAGAAAGACAGCTATGAGATTCCACCGATTTTCAAGATGTTATCACAGGACGGAGATATCGCAGAAGAAATGATGTATAATACATTTAATATGGGTATCGGTATGGTGCTTGCAATTGCTCCTGAAGATGTTAATGCTACAGTTAAAGCAATTGAAGCAGCAGGCGAAACAGCATATGTAATCGGACAGACAGTTGCAGGCGAAAAAGGAGTTACATTATGCTAAGAATTGGCGTATTAGTATCAGGTGGAGGAACAAACCTCCAGGCGATAATAGATGCGTTAAAAGCAGGAATTATTACAAATGCTTCAATAGAGATAGTTATCAGTAATAATCCTAATGCATACGCTTTAGAAAGAGCAAAGAACAATGGAATAAATGCAGAGTGTATTTCGCCTAAGAACTTTGAGTCAAGAGAAGAATTTAACGATGCACTTATTAACAGACTTGATGAGTGTAATCTTGATTTAATAGTTTTAGCAGGTTGTATGGTTGTACTTCCTGCAAAACTTATTGAGAAATATAGAAATAAGATTATTAATATCCATCCGGCATTAATTCCAGCATTTTGTGGAAAAGGTTTCTATGGACTTCATGTTCATGAAGAGGTATTAAAACGTGGTGTTAAGTTAACAGGTGCTACAGTGCATTTTGTAGATGAGGGAACCGATACAGGTCCTATTATTCTTCAGAAAGCTGTAGAAGTAAAAAATGATGATACACCAGAGATACTTCAGAGAAGAGTAATGGAAGAAGCAGAATGGAAGATAATGCCTGAGGCAATTAATCTGATTGCTAACGGTAAAGTATCCATTAAGGATAATAAAGTTATTATTTCGGAGTAATTAAGGACTGGTATACCAGAATACTAATTTCTAAATAATCAAATAAAATATTTTGCGTTATTAGTCGGGTTATTTGCAAAATGGTGTACCGGATAATAATGATAGAAATAAAACTGAGTAATAAGAATCAGGTTGACAATATAAAATTCACATCATACGGAGGTTAGTCATATGAAAGTATTAATAGTAGGAAGTGGCGGAAGAGAACATGCAATAGCATGGAAAGTAGCTAAGAGCAGTAAGGTTGACAAGATTTACTGTGCACCTGGCAATGCAGGAATTGCAGAGATTGCTGAATGTGTAGATATCGGAGCCATGGAATTTGATAAATTAGTAGCATTTGCAAAAGAGAAAGCTATTGATTTAACTATTATCGGAATGGATGATCCTTTAGTAGGTGGTGTAGTAGATGAATTTGAGAAAGCAGGATTAAGAGTATTTGGCCCTAGAAAGAATGCAGCCATACTTGAGGGTTCAAAAGCATTTTCAAAAGATTTAATGAAGAAATATAATATTCCAACAGCAGCATATGAGACATTCGATTCAGCAGAGGAAGCAATGCAATATTTAGAAACATCTAAGTATCCCATCGTTTTAAAGGCTGACGGACTTGCCCTTGGTAAAGGAGTATTAATCTGTAACACTAAGGCAGAAGCAATGGACGGTGTTAAGACACTTATGCTTGATAAACAGTTTGGACAGGCAGGAAATACAATCGTTGTTGAAGAATTTATGACAGGACGAGAAGTATCAGTATTATCATTTGTTGATGGTAACACAATTAAGATAATGACTTCTGCACAGGATCATAAGAGAGCCAAAGATGGTGATAAAGGTCTTAATACAGGCGGAATGGGAACATTTTCACCAAGTCCGTTCTATACTAAAGAAGTAGATGAATTCTGTAAGAAATATATATATCAGGCTTCGGTAGATGCGATGAAAGCAGAGGGCAGAGAATTTAAAGGAATAATATTCTTTGGATTAATGCTTACCGAGGATGGACCTAAAGTCCTTGAATACAATGCAAGATTTGGTGATCCTGAGACACAGGTTGTATTACCAAGAATGAAGAACGACATAGTAGACGTATTCGAAGCATGTATAGATGGAACACTTGACAAGATTGATTTGCAGTTTGAAGACAATGCTGCTGTATGTGTAGTTCTTGCATCAGACGGATATCCTGTATCTTATGAGAAGGGTTTTGAAATCAAGGGACTTGATAATTTCAAGGACAAAGATTCATATTTTGTATTCCATGCAGGAACAAAGTTATCAGATGGAAAGATTGTTACAAACGGCGGACGAGTTCTCGGTGTAACAGCAACAGGAAGAGATTTAAAAGAGGCAAGAGCCAATGCCTATGAAGCAACAAAATGGATAGATTTCGATAATAAATATATGAGAAACGACATTGGAAAGGCTATAGACGAGGCATAAAAGGTTTAGCTTGAATATACGAAAGGGTGTTTTAGGTGGCAATATCTAAGAAAAGAAAAATACTTATTGCTTCCATAGCATTGATAATGTCAATGTTAGGTGTCCTGATATTTCAGTATTCTAAGACATTAGCATATAATGAGAAATCAGGAACGGTTAATGCTGACGTATTAAATGTAAGAACCGGAGCTGGAACTAATAATGGAAAACTCTCCTATAATGGGAGAAATGTCCAACTTATAAATGCTGAGAAGGTTACCATTATTGATGAAGCTAAGGCAAGTGATGGCGCGGTATGGTATAAGATAAAATTTAATTATTCCAAAGGCAATGGAGTAGAACTTACCGGATATGTACATAGTGCATATATAGATGTTGATAATATTATATATACTCCTGATGCTGATTTTGAATCATATCTTACTAAACAAGGCTTTCCGGAAAGTTATAAGGTTAAATTAAGACAACTTCATGCCAAGTATCCGAATTGGATATTTGTAGCAGATAATTTATCATATGACTGGAACAATGTTGTTAAGAATGAAAGTGTACTTGGAAGAAGTCTTGTTCATACAAGTTCAATCAGTTCATGGAAATCATTGGCAAGAGGAGCATATAACTGGGAAACAGGAAAGTGGGCAACTTTTGATGGTGCTTCATGGGTGGCAGCATCCGAAGAATTAGTGGCATATTGTATGGACCCGCGTAATTTCTTAGATGAGACTTATATATTCCAGTTTGAAATGCTATCGTATAATTCGAGTATACATAAAAAATCTAATGTAGATACATTGCTCAGTGGCACATTTATGAGTGGAACAGAGACACAGAGTGGCAAATCATATTCGACAATATTTATGGAAGCCGGCCAGAAGTCTGGAGTTAGTCCATACCATCTTGCTGCAAGAGTTAAACAGGAGGTAGGTACGGCAGGAACAACAGGTGGTGTGACAGGATATTATGCACCATCAACCGGTAATGTATATAGAAATGTTTATAATTTCTACAATATTGGAGCATATACTGCAAATGGCAGGGGCGCAGTAGAAAATGGTCTGATATGGGCATCTAAAACAGACAGTACAACGTTAAGACCATGGAATACTAAGTATAATGCAATTGTCGGTGGTGCAATTTATATCGGCAAAGGTTATATAAATATTGGTCAGGATACAGTATATTATGAGAAATTCGACTTCGCGGGGACTCCATATACACATCAGTATATGACTAATATATTAGCACCTAAATCAGAAGCGGTCAGTATGTCAAAGGCTTACAGTTCTTCTATGAAAAACAGTGTATCGTTGGTATTTAAGATACCGGTATTTAAGAATATGCCGGCTAATGTATGCAGTTGTCCGACAGGTGATGGAAGTCCTAATAACATACTTGATAAATTAATTGTTGATGGATACACATTAACTCCTACATTTGATAAGTTCACACAGAATTATGATCTTATAGTGGCTAATAATGTAGACAGCATTAAGATAAGTGCTTCTGCAATTGATAGTCAGGCAAGTATTAGTGGAACAGGTAAGATAGCACTTAAAGTCGGAAATAATACGATTAAAGTTGTGGTTACTGCTAAGAATGGTGATAATAGGACCTATACATTAAACGTTGTCCGTAAGGCGGCGGATAATAATAACAATCCTACAACTAAACCGACTACGAAGCCGACACAACCTACAACACAGCCGACTACAAAGCCACAGGAAACAACACAGCCGACCACGATACCACAGACAGCAAATTATACGACATCATATAAGATACTTAATAATGATTATCTTACTGGTATAGAAGTGGGAACTACGGTCGCGGGACTTTCACAGAGATTTACACTTAGCAATTGCAAACTGACTGTATATAAGGCTGACGGAAAGACGAAGAATGACGGAATTATCGGAACAGGTAACAGAGTCATTATTGCGGATAATAGTGGCAAGAAGTTAAGGGAATTCATATGTGTTATATATGGAGATATCAATGGAGATGGGAAGATATCTATTTTAGATATGACTCGTCAGAAGAGAGATATTCTCGGAATCAGTAAACTGTCAGGTGCAGCGCTGATAGCGGGAGATGTTAATAAAAATAATGGAATAGATATAAGAGATATGACACAGATTAAGAGAGATATATTAGGAATAAAGAAAATTAGTCAATAACAGAGTAAGGTACGATAAGTGCAAACGGAATGGAGATTAAAATGAAATCAAAATTAAGCAAAATTATGGCGGGGATTATTGTATGCTTTGCAATCATGATGATGAGTAATATCAAGGCAAATGCTGCAAACGCAAATGTTAATGTATCTTCTGCAAGTGGCTCTGTTGGTGATACAGTTACAGTAGATGTAACAGTTACACCAGAAGTTGCTGCTGTGGCACAAATAGCGGTAGCATATGATACTAACTATCTTGAATGTGTAGGTGGTGGAAATGGTGGAACTGCCGGAATAGTTATGGATATACTTGATATAGCTGAAGGTTCATCAGGCAAGATGTCTATTTCATTTAGATTAAAGAAAGCAGGAACAGCAGCAGTTACGATTTCAAATGCAAGCACAAGTATTGCTGCGACAGCAGATGATTCGGAACTTAATATTAATAAAACAGATGGCTCAGTAACTATAAATGCTGCATCCACAGCTTCAAGTGATAGTCGCCTGTCAGGACTTGTGGTTCAGGCTGTAAATCAGAACGGAGATAGCCAGAATATAAGTTATTCGCCATCATTTTCACCTGAAGTATTTGATTATAAAGCTGATTTGCCGGCAAATACAGTTAAATTAGTCATTTCAACGACACTTTCAGATAAGAATTCGACAACAAAAGTTTCAGGAACACGAATTGACCCGGGTGACAATAAGACAACGATAACCGTTGTTGCGGAAGATGGTTCTCAGAGTAAATACACTCTGTATACAAAAAGACCAAGTGAAAATGAGACTACAGCTAATCCTGAATCACCACAGGAGAGTTCAAGTGAATTACAGACTACAGATTTTGATCGTTCGCCAAAGTTAATAGGTGATATTAATAAATATATAATTCAGGATTTTTCATTGGTATCTGTACCTGAGGGATTTGAAGAAAGTACCACAACATATAATGGAGAAACAGTGGCGGCAGTAAAGGGAATTGCAAAAGAACTTACACTTTTATGCCTGGCAGATGATGCACAAGGTTCTAACGCATCGTTCTATATTTATAATGAAATTTCAGGTACTATAAATAAGATGATTAATATTACTACATCACAGAAAATCTATACAATTATACCAACAGGTGATGATTATGTTGGTCCGGAAGGATATACAAAGACAGAATTAGATATAAATGGTGAGAAGGTAAGTGCATGGGTTAAAACACCAGATTCAGGATTTTATGTTGTATATGCAATGAATTGGGATGGTGAGAAAACACTCTACATATATGATTCAAAAGAACAGACTATGCAGAGATTTATTGAAGGCGCTAAATCAGAATCAGTAGATGATGAGCCGGGTGCGGAGAATAAGGAATATCTTGCTATGAAGAGAAAATATGATGATATGTATGATGAATATGTTAATGATCATTCAAAGAAAAACAGAATTATTATTATACTTGGAATTATTGTAATCGGTGCCGCAATTGGTATTGTAGCATTAATATACAGACTTCGTACAAAGAAATCAGATTTTATCGATGAAAATGATGAAGATGAAGAAGATGAAGATGAATTAGAAGAAATTGGAAGTGAACAGGCTCAGAAAGAATTAAAGCTTGATATGGTAGCTCAGGTAAATGAAATGAAAGCTGAAAAACTTGCAGCCCAGGTAAATGAAATGATGAATGAGTCCGAGTCAGAAGATAATGAAGAGGTTCTGGAAGAAAATACTGACGCAATGGATAACAAGGCGGAAAATGAAGAAAATGCTTCAGTAGAAGAAAATGCTGATGCAACGGATAGCAAGACAGTAAATGAAGAAAATGCTTCTTCAAAAGATGATAAAGTAACAGCTAACAAAGCAAAATTAGAAAATCCATCAAAAAAATCAGATGAAAATGAACCATATCTTATAAATATGGAAGAGGATGATCCATTTGAAATAGAATTTGTAGACTTAAATGATGGAGATGATACTAAATAGTCAGCTTGACAAATAGTCACATTTGTTATATTCTAAGTATAACAAATGTGACTGTGAAAGGTTAGTGATTATATGGTATTAGAAATTGATTTTAATAGTGATGAAGCTATTTATATGCAGTTGCGAAATCAGATAATTCTTGCCATAGCGACAGATGAGATAAAGGAAGGTGATTCCTTACCTTCGGTAAGAAGAATGGCAGATAATGTTGGAGTGAATATGCATACTGTTAATAAAGCATATTCAGTTCTAAGACAGGAAGGATTTCTTAAACTGGACAGAAGACATGGTGCTATAATTGCATTGGATATTGACAAATTAAGAGCCTTGGATGAGATGAAATTCGAGATGAAGGTCATTTTAGCCAAGGCTATTTGCAAAAATATTACTGAAGAGGAAGCTCATGAAATTGTTAATGAGATATATAATGAGTTTCGTTGATTGTACTTAGGGAAAATGATTAGTAAGAAAGTGGAGGTAGTACATGAAGGAAAAATACACTAAAGTAGCTAAGAAGGCTTTAAATTATGCAAAAAATAAATCTGAAAATTGTGGCCATGGATATATAGGAACAGAACATTTATTGTTGGGATTATTAGAAGATGTATCATCTGTAACAGGAATAATTTTAAGAGATAATAATGTTAAACGTGATAAAATTGAAAGATACATTGAGTCCATTACAACTCCGACAAGCACAACATTGGTAATAGATGAACCGTTATACACGCCAAAAGCTCAAAGAGTATTAGAAAATGCAGAAAAATATGCTGCAAGGACTAACGATGAATTGATTGGTTCAGAACATATATTGCTCGCACTAATAAGAGAGCGTGACTGTATTGCAGTAAGGCTTCTTAACACAATGAATATAAATCTTAAAAATGTATATGCACAGATATTAGAGACCATGGGAATACCAGCGAGTATGTTTAAAGATGAAATAGCTATAGCATTCGGCGGGCAACAGGTGTCAAATGACAGAAAACAACGAGGTGGTCAGGGGACATCTGCATTAGAACAATTTGGAGTAGATTTAACTGCAAATGCATTAGATGGCAAATTAGATCCTGTAGTGGGACGAGTTGATGAGATATCTAGAGTAATTCAGATTCTAAGCAGAAGAACAAAGAATAATCCATGTCTTATCGGGGAGCCTGGTGTTGGTAAGACTGCAATTGTTGAGGGCATAGCCAGAAGAATTGTAGATGGAAATGTTCCAGATACAGTTAAAGATAAGCGACTTATTACACTTGATTTAGCAGCAATGGTAGCCGGTTCAAAATATCGTGGCGAATTCGAAGAGAGAATTAAAAGGATTATTAACGAAGTTAAAGAAGACGGAAATGTCTTATTATTTTTAGATGAGATTCATACGATTATCGGTGCCGGTGGTGCAGAGGGTTCGATTGATGCAGCTAATATTTTAAAGCCTGCACTTGCCAGAGGTGAGATACAGATCATCGGTGCGACAACTGTTAATGAATACAGAAAATATTTTGAAAAAGATGCAGCACTTGAAAGAAGATTTCAGCCTGTAAATGTTGACGAACCTACGACAGAAGAGACAATTGCCATATTAAATGGATTGAAAGAGAAATATGAAGAACATCATAATGTTATTATAAGTGATGAGGCCATATTAGCCGCAGTAAATATGTCGGAGAGATACATTAATGACAGATATCTGCCTGATAAAGCTATAGATTTAATGGATGAAGCGGCGGCTAAAGTTAAGCTGGCTAAAGTAACAGTTAAAGAATCAACAATTGATATAAAAAAGGAACTTGATAATTTAGAACAGGACAAAATTGCAGCTATAAGAAGTAGAAAATTCAAAGATGTCAAACAGATTATGGCAAAAGAAGAGCAACTTAAAACTAAATATGAAGAGATAAATAACAGACGTAACAGAGACAATAAAAATGTACCTGTTGTCCATGAGAATGATATAGCAGAAGTTGTATCTATGTGGACAAAGATTCCAGTTTCTAAACTTACAGAGAAAGAATCAGCTAAATTAAAGAAATTAGAGGCGACACTTACAAATAGAGTAGTCGGACAAGAGGAAGCTGTCAAGGTAGTTGCAAATGCAATAAGACGAGGCAGAGTTGGACTTAAAGATCCACGCAGACCAATTGGATCATTCCTCTTCTTAGGACCCACAGGTGTTGGTAAGACAGAATTATCAAAAGCATTGGCAGAAGCTGTATTTGGTAACGAGGACTCTATGATAAGAGTAGATATGTCGGAATATATGGAGAAACACAGCGTTTCTAAGTTGATTGGTTCACCACCTGGCTATGTTGGATATGATGATGGTGGACAATTAAGTGAACGAGTAAGAAGAAATCCTTATTCAGTAATATTATTTGATGAAATAGAGAAAGCACATCCCGATGTATTCAATGTATTATTACAGATTCTCGACGAGGGACATATTACAGACAGTACAGGACGGAAAGTTGATTTTAAGAATACAGTCATCATAATGACTTCAAATGTTGGCGCTCAGAAGATAATAGAGCCAAAGCATTTAGGATTTGTAACAGATGTAAGTGAAGAGAAGAATTATGAATTAATGAAGAAAGGTGTTATGGAAGAAATAAAAGAATTATTTAAGCCTGAACTCCTTAACAGAATTGATGAAATAATTGTATTCCATTCATTGCAGAAAGAGAATATGAAGCAGATATTAAATATTATGCTTAATGAGATTTATGACCGTGCAGAAAAACAGCTTAATATAAAAATTAAGGTGTCCGGAGCGGCAAAAAATGTTATAATAGATGAAAGCTTTGACAAGAAGTATGGTGCCAGACCACTTAGACGTAAACTTCAGACTATGATAGAAGATAAATTAGCAGAAGAAATATTAGATGGCAATGTTAAAAGTGGTGACGAAGTAAATATAGGTGTAAGTGGCAAAAAACTGAAATTTGAAGTATCTGGTAACAAGATAAAATAAAAATATACAAAATGCAGGAGGATATAGTATGTCAGTAGTAAAAGAATTATTGCGTGCAGAGGCAGATGGAACACTTAGTTTTGGTAACTATGAGTTAGGAGAGAAGTCTAAATTATCAGACTTTGAACACAAAGGTGATATGTATAAAGTCAAAACCTTTAAAGAGATAACTAAGTTAGAGAGAAATGGAATGTTCGTATATGAATCAGTTCCAGGAACAGCAGTTAATAATTTCTATGAATCAGATACAGAAGTATGCTTCACGATTGAAGGTGAAGATGATGCACAGATTACAGTAGAAGCTGAAAATGGTGCAACATATAAAGTATATGTAAATGATATAAATGTAGGTAAGGTAACAGCAAATCTTGGCGGGAAATTAGTAATAAGTGTAGAAATTAATAAAGGTGAAACATCAAAAGTAAGATTAGTAAAAGAATAATTTGTATACAAGAGGCCTGCCGCATATGATATGTGGCAGGTTTTAATTTTACATAGGTTTAGTATTTAAAACGAAAGGATTATATATGGCAGGAAAGACAAAAGGAAGTGTATTTTTCTGTAAGGAGTGTGGATACGAGTCCTCAAAGTGGTTAGGACAATGCCCAGGTTGCAGAGAATGGAATACATTTGTTGAAGAACCGGTTATTAAGAAATGTAACAGTGTTGTAAGGACAATTGCTGATATTCCGACTCCGACACAGTTATCAGATATTTCATTAGATAATGAGGACAGAACGAAAACAGGTATGGAGGAACTAGACAGAGTGCTTGGTGGAGGTATCGTGAAAGGTTCTCTGATACTTGTAGGCGGCGACCCTGGAATTGGTAAATCTACACTATTATTACAGGTATGTAGGAATCTTAGTGAATACGGTAAAAACATATTATATGTTTCAGGAGAAGAATCATTAAAACAGATTAAGATACGAGCAACCAGAATTGGAGAATTTAAAGATGGCTTGACACTTCTATGTGAAACAGATTTAGATATAATAGAAGAGATAATTAAAAAGTTTAGTCCTGATGTAGTAGTGATTGATTCAATACAGACTATGTTTAAAAATGACATTTCATCAGCACCGGGCAGCGTAAGTCAGGTAAGAGAGTCTACCAATGTATTTATGCAGCTGGCTAAAAAGCTGTCTATAACAATATTCATTGTAGGACACGTTACAAAAGAGGGTGTAGTGGCAGGACCAAGAGTTCTTGAGCATATGGTTGATACTGTTCTCTATTTCGAGGGTGACAGACACGCAGCATATAGAATATTAAGAGGTGTAAAGAACAGGTTTGGTTCTACAAATGAAATAGGTGTATTTGAAATGCATGAAAATGGATTAAACGAAGTAAAAAACCCATCGGAATTTATGCTGAATGGAAAACCAGAGGGCGCATCAGGTTCTGTAATTGCGTGCTCAATAGAAGGAACCAGACCAATACTTATTGAGATACAGGCATTAGTATGTAGAACAAATTTCGGAATACCAAGAAGAACAGCGGCAGGTACAGATTTCAACAGGGTAAATCTGCTTATGGCAGTATTAGAGAAGCGCATCGGAATTCAGATAAATGATTGCGATGCCTATGTAAATATTGCAGGAGGAATAAAATTAAACGAACCTGCATTAGATTTGGGAATTATTATGGCAATCGTGTCAAGTTATAAAAATAGTGTAATTGATAGCAAGACAATTGTATTTGGTGAAGTAGGATTATCGGGTGAGGTAAGAGCTGTAAGTATGGCAGAACAAAGAATTGCAGAGGCAGCCAAGTTAGGCTTCGGGATATGTATATTGCCACAGGCATCGCTAGATGGCATACAGAATAAACATAATATAAAACTTATCGGAGTTAAAAACATCGCAGAGGCTATTAGTTTGATATAAACAAAACAATATAACGTTATGGATAAGAAAATGTTATATAGAAAGATTAAAAAAATAAGTGTCCGGATAATGAGACACTTATTTTTTTAACATTACAACGATGAGGAAAATGTAATGTATACCGCAACGAAAATGTATTGGTATAAACAATGTATAAGGAGAAAATGAAAAAATTATATAAAAAAGGAAATATAAAAAAGAAATATAATTTTTTCAAAACCTATTATTTCATTCTGTAGCACGTATCTAAAAAATATTAATGAAATATAGGAAAAATATGAAAAAGAAAAATGCTCAAAAGTAAATTACTTTTGATACTATATATACTAAAAGATAAATATGATGAAAAAATGTACATTGTATGAAAAAAATGTGAAAAAATATTTATATAATCAAAAAGTTGATAATAAGACTTAATTGAAAGACTTAGCATGTTAAGAGGGTAAATTACTCTAATAAAACAAAGTATTAATAATAAAAAATATGTTGGAATAAAAAGAATTCTATAAAATGAAAAAAGTCAAAAAAAGTCAAAAAAAGTTGTTGACAAAACCAAACCATAGTGATAATATATTCA
>ERZ772860.646-NODE-646-length-29720-cov-12.780381_pt1 | contig 29720 bp, 48 predicted proteins | sample MGYA00511342_ERZ772860 | MGnify/ENA primary metagenome ERZ772860 (study PRJEB29015, sample SAMEA2737665) | human gut metagenome | biome: human gut; feature: human-associated habitat; material: faeces | place: China | collected 2012 ... | reverse complement strand
GTAGAAGCCCCAGGGAGGGACGTCCCGATGAACGGGGGGGTGTCAAAAAATTCCGACCGCCGCCCATGCCGCCCAATCATTCCCAATCCGCCGCCATCCGGGTCATTTTCTGGTATAAAATGACTTTTCGCCGCCTTTTTCCGGGTGCTGGCGGTTATGGCAAGATTTGCAAAGGCTGACCAAGTTCTGCGGGTCATATACCAGCTCGGGATACTCGTCCGCGTGCTTAATGTGATGTACCTCCGTCGCCGGTACCATCCGGCCATAGCGCGCGCATATCTTGCATCGGTATCCATCCCGGCGCAAAATCGACGATCTGAATTTTTTCCATTTACTGGAAGTGTAGTCGAACATCCCGCACGCCCTCCCGCCAGCCTATCCTATACCGGCTCCATGGATATAGTATCATATCTACCGAAGAAAAACGCACAACTTTTTCCAGAGAAAAGAAAACTGCCGTGGCGGAACCCGCTCACGGCAGTTTTTATATCTTTTCCCGGTTTCAATCCCGCCGGTCCTCGCGCTTGATGTAACGCTCCACGCGCATCCTGCACCCGCTCGACTTGTTTCCGCCGCCCATGGCCTGCGCGATCTCCGCCCATGACCGGAAATCCAGAAAGCGCATGACAAGCATGATCCGTGTCTGCGGGTCTCCACACTTTCCGATCATCTCCGCAAGCGTGTGCCTTTCATCGTGCTGGGATGCGTCCAGTGCCCGCATACGGGCCTTTTCCTCTGGGGTGAGTATCACGCGTCGGCTTTTCTTTTTCAGCGTCGCAAGCTCGATCTGGTGGTGATAGTATGCATAGAAGTCCTCGCGCTTCATCTTCCGCCATCACCTCCTGCCTTGCAGCACGCCATCACAAGTGCCGCGACCGATGCACCGACAAATGCGCCGATACAAAACCATATGAATCCCATTTTATTCCAACCTTTCCGCGAGTGCTTGCTGCATCCGCTCCAAAGCATAGTCCAGCTCATCTTGATACTGCTGCGTGTATCTGTCACCGTGTGGACGTATCTCTGTCTCCAAAAACTCGACCGCCGCTTTTTGCAGCCGAAGAAGCCGTTTTTTTCCAAATCCAAACTCGCGCGCCATGACGACCATCGTCAGCGTGATCCCCAGAGACATCGCCGTGTCCATCGCGTCGGCGGTATGTGTCCGGTTTTGAGCCATTCCTCCCGCTGTCTGGCGCAATCTAATTTGTACATGCTGTTGCACCAGCGGGCTTTTCTTGTGGGGAAACCGTACTTGTCGTATAGTTCTTGCCAACTTTTGCGGGGCTTGACGCGGACAAAAGGTATGCCAAACCGCTTGCACTCGCTCTCCATGTAGTCAATCACATTGTGGATAAACGGGTAGTCAATTTCAAGTTCGAAATGAGAAACACCGTCGAGATGGTACTTATCGAGGTTATGTAGCATAAGGTTGAGCATATACAAGCTGTCCTTACCACCCGACACATCCGCCCAATACGATGGGCGTAAAGCAATTTCACTTGTCATTACATTACCTCCTTTTCCTGCAATTCCCTGCAATTCCCTTTTTTCATCATTTCCGCATCCCTCCCTGCTGTATCTTCCGTGCCCGCTCTTCGTCGTCCTCTATCCCGGCCAGATATGCCGGCATGAGGCACTCGCCATATGGGCAGTAGTCCGGGCACGTCTCCTGGCACCCGTGCCAGTATCGTCTCGTGAGCACTCCATGACGGTCTCGCCATAGTCGGACTGTGGTCGGGCTGCATCCGATCGCAAGCCCGGCCTTTTTCGCGGATATGCTCGTATCGCGCAAAATCTTTTCTTCGTCTGCCGTGAAAGAAATTTTTCGCCCTCTCGTCATGGCTTTTTCCCTCCACGCTTTCTGCGCCAAACTCGATACCACCGGATCGTGATCTGCACCCCGGGCACTGCCGCGTGGTACTTTGCGACGTGCAGATCGACGACGCACCGGTCATCGCTCCACGCCACGCCATTTAGAGCGTCTAGGACGATTTTGGCGATGTTGTCAATGTCTGGCTTTGCTGTCGGTTGGAGCGTGCCGGTCAGTGCCTGTGCACGCTCGGCTTTCGTGTACCGCTGCGGGATCGAGTAGTATGCCACGATGTCCACCATCGCGACGTGCGGCAAGCGAAGATCGGCTTCCACCCGCTCAGCGCGGTATCTTGTCGCCACAAGTGTCTCATACGCAACCGTGGCCGCTGGCGTGTACGGTCTGGCGCCCGGCGCGGCTGGGTTGAATCGTGGCCGGGCTTTTCCGCGGGGCTTGCCCGGCACCCAAAAGCGGCAGCTGCCCAGGTAGTCGCCCACGCGGCTTTCGTCAAATCCTTTCATCCTCGGCCACCTCCTGTCCCGTACAGCGTCATGCGCTCGAAAGCCTCGATGTCGTACGACGCATCGCTTGCCAGCGCGGTCTTGCTCTGCGCCTGTGCATACGGCTGGCGCTGGGCTGTCGGGCGTCCCCGGTCTTGCTCGCGTGCCAGCCACGACGTGATGAAGCGCTTGATACCGGCGCGGGTTTTTCTTTTCGTCGGGTTGCCGATCAGCCACCCGCGCATCGCTGACAGCTGCTGCATCACGTCCACTGCCGGATACAGCTCCGCCATCTCGCCGGCAAAGCGGCGCGTCACTGCGTACTCTGTGTTGTCATTCAATGGCAATTTCATCGCCACATCTTCCGCCGCCAGCGTGGAGACGTCGCACGGCTCCGCGCCAGCTTTCGGCGTAGACGAAAGCGTCTTTTCGGATTTGGATTCGGATTCGGATTCAGGCGGTTTTTCACGGTGATCCACGGTGACTTTCTGTAAGGCATCATCCTCCGCTGCGAATAAGTGCGATTCGGGCAATATCGGTGGTTCAGGGAATTTTGACCTTTTTGTCTGTATTCTCTGATGCTCGCCCCAGCTTGGGAAGCAGAAGTAGGATTCCCCGTCTATGTCATAGAGGGAAATGCAGCCCGTACTCGCCAATGCTGCAAGCGCGTCTTTGATATCCGTTTCGTTCACTTTCTTCCGTCTCGGGAAAACGAATCCTTTTATGATCTCCGGGTCAGCGCTACCGCGCCCATAGTCATCCACATATGTGATAAGATACACCCATAATCTGAACTGAAAATCCGTCAGTGCGTTTATCTTTTTACTCGTGCGTATCGTGTCTTTTATGATGCGGTTTGGCATACGCTACCACCGCCCATCAAAAAGGCCGATCGCCATCGTCCTCGACGGCTGAAAATGCATCCGCTTCGCTGGCCTTGCGCGCTGCCCGCTCTCCGGTGGGCGCATACGCTTGTGGCACTCCATACACTGGCGGCTCGTCGGCGTCGTCCGGCGCTGTCGGCGCGTCGCTTCGCCGCTCACAGGTGAAGTGCACGCGATCCACGACGATCTCATACGCCGTGCGGTGCTCGCCCTCTTTGGTGTCCCACTTGCGCGTCGTCAGCATCCCCTCGATGCATATCATGCTGCCCTTGTGAAAATACTTTGAGATCATCTCCGCCGTGCCGCGCCATGCGACGATCGGCAGAAAATCCGTGGTCTTTTCTTTGTATCCCGGCCGCTCGACCGCCAGCGTCGCCGATAGTACCGGCGTCCCTTGTGTGGTGCTTTTCAGCTCTGGGGCGGCCGTCAGTCGTCCCATCAAAATAATGTGATTTAACAATTTTTTACATCCCCTTGTAGTTCATCGTATCCTGCCCGCAGATAGTCGAGCAGGATGTTCATCTCTCTATCCGTGTATGTGCTCGTGCCGTAGTACAGCAGCAGATCGACGTAGTCGTCCGTGCTGTCCGCCCGCTCGACGATCCATCCGGTGCCGCGTGATGCCCATCGGCTGCGCACGTCCGCTTCCCGCTCCGGTGCTACCCGCAGCATCCGGAAGCTTCCGGCCTGCCGCAGCGCGTCGCGGTAAACGTCGTCTTTAGTCGTCCCAGTCAGATTTGCTATTTTCTGGCATAAACTCCACATCAGGGCATTTGCCCGGAGTGACCTTTTCCGATCCATATGTGTCCCCTCCGCCGTATATGATGCAGGCATAGCCAAGCTTTGCGATGTAGTCGATCGTCTCTGGATCTTCGCTGCTCTTTGTGCCGTCCTGGATCATAAAAAGCCGATCTTCGAGTGCCTGCGCCAGCAGCGCGCCCAAATGCATATCTATCATAGCGCATCCACCTCCACCAGACACATCGTGTATCGCTTCCCGGCCAGCGTGTACTCACGCCCGCGGATCGGGTGGAGCTTGTCACGCGGGACGACTTTTTTTGTCGGCTCCTGCGTGATACTGGTGACGCCGTACAGCCAGCGCAGCCGGTCATGATCTTCCGGCGCCAGCGTGTATGTGCATACGGCCACATGAGCGGGCACCGACCGCGCGATCAGCACCGTGCCGCGCTTGCACCGCATATACCGATTTTCTTTCGCTCCCTCGAGCGGGACGCACGGGCTGATGACCATATAGTCGCCGCGCTTTTCATATCTCAGCTCGCCATCCAGACCGGTGCCAAGCTCGCATCGGATCGCCGCGCCGATGTCGCTAGTATCCAGCATGACGTACCGCATCGGCATATCCGGCGTAAGCTTCAAAACCTCAAAACTCATTTTTTGTCACTCTCCCGTCTTATGGTATCGTCAAAATGGCTGCTGCCCTTTTGCTCCTGTGCGTCTTTGTCCGCGTCCAGCCTCTCACGGCGCACCATCGGCTGCGGCGGGCGCGGCGGCTTGCGCTGCACCTGCACTCGCTCATACCGCTTGCATCCGTATCCGGGCGGACACCCGCGCCGCTCTCCGGTCAGATCCATGTATCCGCATATGTAGATCGGCCCGAGCTTTTCTTCATACCGGCACGTCGAGCACTTTTTTCGGCGCTGGATGACATATCTCTGCACGATCTTCCCGTCTATGCTGCGTGGATCTTTCATCGTGCGGTATCCTCGCGCTTGTCGGCGGCGTACTCGAGCCACAGCTGGCGCCGGCACTCGGCGATCCGCTCCCGCTTGATCCGCTCGGCGCGGGCTTCCATGTCGCGGGCGCGTACCTCCCGCAGCGCGGCGGCGCGGCGGCGGCGCTCGGCGACGGCCTGCACGATCTCTTGCGCGGCCACTGCTGCCGTCCCGATCCCTCCGACCGCCAGCATGGCGATCACGATCTGCCTCATCTCTTCCATCTGTCATGCCCTCCCAAAAGTGCCCGGACGATCCGGGACTAAATTTTTGATTTCATTTTGTGCCAAAAGCTGGGATACGTCCGCGATCAGGTACAGCTTTTTCCGTCCAAAGCCGCACGACGGCAGCGCTTCCAGCAGCTTGCGCATGGTGCGCTCGTCATATCCCAGCGCCCGCGCGTACTCCGCGATACACATCGCCGCGCGGTTGGGTGCTACCACCCGGATCGCTTTCGCGATCTCTGCACTTCTTGTCATGTCTATCCATCCCTTCTCTGCCATCCGCTTTAGTACCATGCTTCTTTGCGCACGATCCACACCGGAAAAGCGTGCGGGACTTTTTCATCGTACACAACGTAGAGGCTGAGCCGCTCCCCATAGTGCTCTTCAAAGTCGGTGCGGCACTCATACCGGCACCAGCCGTCTTTCACGACCATACCCGGCTTGCACGACGGGTCGAGTTGATCCACGCGACAGATAAAGTCCGGGACGTCCTCACGGCGCGGGCATTCATCTTTCGCGATGATGTACGCGCTGCCGTCGCAGTCATAGTCCCATGCACCCCAGGTGAATTTTCGTTTTCTTCCCATAAAATCACATCCCTTCTATTTTCCGTACCCAGCCGCTTTCATATACTTGCGCGCCTCGCGGATATTGTCCTGCACGCGCAGCCGTTCTTTGATAGTCATCAGCCGGATCAGTGCGTCCTCGATGATGTCGCGACCGGTATCCGCATCGGATGCAGTGATACCGATCCCATCGTCACCGATGATATCCGCGAGTATCTGCACCCGGCACGTCTGCCGCTCTACCGACTGAATCCGCACATCCACCGGGAGTTTTTCCATATCTGCGATGCGGTTCGCTTCATCGACCGCCTCCGTCACCGCGTCGAGCAGCATCCGCACGATCATGCGCTGGTCTGCTCGCCCCGGATCGGTCACGGCATATCTTCCGGTGATGTAAAATCTTTCCATGATGACACCCTCTAACTTTTTTCTTTTACTCCGGATCATCCGGATCGACGTACGGCCAGCCCTCCGGGTTTTCCCGGAAAAAGACGTCGATGATCTGCTCCGGAGTCAGCTCCATGAGCTTCACGATCTTGCGCACGTCGCGCAGCGTCAGGTCGCATCCTATCGTCGCCCACTCGTCCCGATCGATCACATGGAGCCGCTGCAGCGTGATATGCTCACGGCTCATGTGGTGGATCGGATCATCTTTGATGCCGAGGGCTTTTGTGATGTCGTCAAGCCAAAGCCCTTTTTCTTTCAGGATTTTGTATAAGTGATATTTTCCCATTTTGTTGCCATCCTTTCTCGTCTCTGTCAGTCTCTCACCAGCTCGTCCATCGTGACGCCCAGCCGGTCAGCTATGCGCTTGAGAACCGCCACGGACGGCATTTTGGTGCCGTCCATCACGTACGAAATAAACGCCTGCGACGTGCCCGCCACGCTGGCCAGCTCGGCCTGCGTGACTTTCTGCGCCGACATCAAATTTTTGATTTTTTCAAGATTCATGATACCACCTCACTGTGATATAGACGATCACCACAACCGACATGATGATCTCGAAAATATTTGTTACGATTCCGAGCATATCTGCTCCCCCTTTCAAAAATATATCTTGACAATGGGCAGAAAAAAGCGTATCCTGTATATAGGGGTTTGGGGCTTGCGCCCCTCCCCCTATCCTGCCAGCTTTTCGATCAACTCGATCAAAGCTTTGGCCAGATGTAGGATCGCGGTAATCAAGACGATTACTTCGACCGTATGGTCTTGCTTGCCGCTTTTCTTTTTCTTGCTCATTGGTCAACCTCCTTTGCGTTTCGTTCGGCTAATCTCTTAACCGTGATTATATTATATCACTAAACTTAGAGATTGTCAAGAGGTTTTCTATAAATTTAGAGATTTTTTTCATCCCGAAGTAAGGAGATTGGTAAAATATGTACGTTTCAAGTGATATCGCGATCCGCATAAAATCCTTAGCAAAGGCGAAAGGCGTCTCAGTGAAAAAGCTGTTGGAAGATGTTGGACTGGGTTACAATACCATGTCAAACCTGAAAACATCAATGCCAAAAGCTGACAATTTGGCGCGCATCGCGGACTATCTGGACTGCTCCATGGACTACCTACTCGGCCGTACGGACGTCCCGGAAGTCCACCGGTAATCACCCGCTCAGAAAGGAGGTGATTTTTTTGGATACCCATACCGTCGAAGATATTCTGGAAAAAATTGAAAAAGAAATGCCATTTATCCCCGAAAGTACGGATGCCCCTGCCACCCAGCGGGATGTGCGCGCCGCTTTTGACGTCCTACATACGGCGATCGCGAAAATTCTTCGCACGCTGGAAGAAAAGTGAATCCCTCAAAAAGGCTGCCGCTGCAACGGCGGCCTTTTCTTTACTCCGGATCATCCGGATCGACGTACGGCCAGCCCTCGGGATTTTCCCGGAAAAAGACGTCGATGATCTGATCCGGTGTCAGCTCCATCAGCTTCACGATCTTGCGCACATCGCGCAGCAGCAGGTCGTTGCCCATACACGGCCGCCCGTCCAGATCGATCTCATGGAGCCGCTGCAGCGTGATCTGTCCACGGCTCATCTGGTGGATCGGGTCGTCTTTGATGCCAAGGGCTTTTGTGATATCATCAAGCTCCAGCCCTTTTTCTTTCCGGATTTTGTGAAAGTGATACATTCCCATTTTGTTGCCTACCTTTCTTGTCTCACTGGTCTGCTCTTTCAAAAAGATACTTGACATCTAAGTCCGGGAAAAAATTTTTTTGTATCGCAAAGGCTTCGACTACCGTGAAGTCTCGCTTCCCTGACAGCTTGTTTCGCACAGTGTCGCGCGTCTTCCCTATAACTTTTTGGATGTCTTGCGGTCTGATTCCGCGTCGAGCCATCTCTGCCAAAAGGTTCCTATTCACTTTTCATCCCTCCGATCTTTACGCGATCGCGTAAGCTCTGTATATAGTATACACGCAATCGCGTGATTTGTCAAGCCTGAAACAGAATTTTTTTCGCGATTGCGTAATTTTTTTATTGCATTGCGGTTTCCAATGTGGTATACTATATATATCAAAAGAAAGAAAGAAAGTGATTTGCATGACTATCGAAGATCAGCTTCGCGACACGATAAAAGAAAAATATGGGTCTATAACAAATTTTTCCAAATCCATTGGGGTTCCGGCGACCTCTATCTACTCCATACTACAAAGAGGGATAGCGAATGCCGGTATCGCTATGGTAATAAAAATTTTTGATGCCGTCGGCCTTGATGCAAGCTCGATCGACACGGGCTGTCTCGAAGAAAAAAAGGCGGTGCGCGAGTATGTAAGCGGAAAGGAACTTGAAATTGTAAAAAAATACCGCACGCTGGATGCGCACGGTAAGCGGATGGTGGATTTGGTGCTGGACGAAGAATCGGCGCGCGTCGAAGCGGACACCGCACCGCCGAAGATGTATCACATCAAAATCGCGGGATTTGATGGATCTTTTGAGGAAAAAGACATCACCGAGGAAGAAGCGGACGCGATTCGGAATTTGCCGGAATTTACAGAAAAGATATAGAGGTATTTTACTTTCCATCTGGAAACCGATGATGCTGAATAAAATCCCAAAATGCGGAATACACTTGCCGTTCCAGCGGGGACTTGAAAAATTTTCCTCGCTGGTACAGCACGCGCATCCGCTCCCAGCGGTACACGGACGCGGCGCGGCTGATGCCGCATAGTATCCGGATATCCTCTGCACAGCGCACCCGGCACCCCCACAGCACACACGACGGAGCCAGCAGACGCGACGCAAAGACGTCCGCAGCGTGCTCGATGGGGTTATCTGTCATGGACGGCTCGCGATTTATATGGTCATATCGGCCGACGTGTCCCAGGATGATATGGCCGACTTCGTGCGCTATGGTAAAGCGTATCCGCTCGACCGGCCGACAGCGGTTAATCCCGATATATGGCGCCCCGTCGATGATCGTACTCACGCCGTCGCGCAGATCGTCCACATCCAGCGCGCGTATACAGATGCCGAGATGATGGCATATGTCAGTCACTTCAACCGGGAGGCCGCCCACGTGGCAGTCGATCAGTATTTTCCACGCGCTATCTCGCGATTTCTCATAGTCCTTAAAGTACATAATTTGTCACCCAAAACTAATTATACGCGTATAATTTCACAAAGTCTATGAGTAAATTATGAAAAAATTATTACCAAATCGAGGTGTTTCAGACAAGACAAAAAATCCCGGCCATGTGCGAAACACATGACCGGAATTTTCCAAAGGAGATGTATCAATGAAAAGAGGAAAAAGCCACACAAGGGGCGGCCGGGAAAAGGGGGTGAGCCAAACCCCGGCCGCTGGGGAAAATCCCCACATACAGAGAAAGGATGCACACATCATGTCGAGTGCATCTTCATCTTACTATATAAAGCGCGAAATGTCAAGTGGAAAGGAGCACAAAAATGCAAAAATTTAGAAAAGATATCACTTTGCCGGGCGGACGGCGGATGACCGTCCGGGCCGATAGTCAGGCGGAGCTGGATAAGAAAATAATGGAAGCGCGAATAAAGGTTGAAAATGGGATTTCTGTGTTAAATGACCGCACGCGCTTCTCCGACTATGCCGAGCACTGGATCGACACATACAAGCGCGGCACCGTCGTGGAAAAGTCCGTCCGGATGTACGAGACGATCGTGCGGAAGCACCTCGATCCCGTGCTGGGGGCGATCCGGCTGGCGGATATCCGCCGCAGCCACTGCGCGCGGATACTGTCAGCGCACGCGGGTGAAAGCCATAGCCAAGTGCAGAAAATTCATATGACCATGATGCAAATTTTTGAATCAGCGGTAAATGATGACATTTTGCATAAAAATCCCGCTCGCGGGCTGAAAGCGCCGGAAGCGGTCGCCGGCACGCACCGATCGATCACCGACGCCGAGCGCGCCGCCATCCTCAAAGTCTCGGAGGAGCACCCGGCCGGCTTGTGGATCAAGATCATGCTGTACTGCGGACTGCGTCCGTCCGAGGCCGCCGATCTGCGCTGGTCGGATGTGGACTTTCCGCACGCGCTTTTGTCTGTCTCTCACTCCATCGGGCGGCAGACGACCAAGACGCGTGCCGGTGTGCGTCGCGTGCCGATCCCGGATGAGCTGCTGGACGATCTTCGCGCGGCCAAAAGAAAAACCCGCTCAATCCAAATTTTTACAATGTCCGACGGTGTATCCCCCATGACGCACGACCGGGTGCAGCGTATGTGGAAAAGCTTCCGCCGCGCGCTGGATATCGAGATGGGCGCGCAGCTGTACCGAAATCGCATCATGGTCTCGAAGCTCGCAGGCGATCTATCGCCATACTGTCTGCGCCACACTTTTGCCACCGATATGCAAGCGGCTGGTGTCCCGCTCAACGTCGCGAAGGTACTTTTGGGACATAGTGACATAAAAATGACGGCAAATGTATACACCCACTTCACGCCGGAGATGGAAGAAAACGCCGTAAAATCCCTGCGCGCTTACAGGGAAAAGGGAAATTCTGAAAGTGCGGCAAAGGTGCGGCACGGCTAAAATGGAAGCCCCGTTTTTCCCGGTATCATGCGAAAAAGGGCAAAGTACCCAACTGATTTGTAATCAGCAGGTCGGGGGTTCGAGCCCGTCCACCAGCTCCAAGCCAAAAACGCCGATTTGTCGCGGTATATCGCGATAAACCGGCATTTTTTGTATCGTTTTTCAAAGGGGATTTTAGGTGCATTTGGGTGCAAAACGGCTGCGGCAAGGGTGCGGCAAAGGGCAAAAGTGCGGCAAAAGTGCGGCAAAAAGTGCGGCAAAAATCGATTTGGATTTGCTTTTTTGGATATTGATGGAAGAAAAAATTCTATATTTTTTTCGTAAAAGCTATTGACAAAGCACATAATATGTGCTATAATATAATCACAGAGAGGGAGAGAAACAAAATAAATTCCCTCAAAAGAAAGGATAAATTATCATGGAAAAGTTCACTGCTGAAAAAATGTTCGACCTCTGGAAAACCGACTACGCCGCGCTTGAGCTGGACGATGATGGCGATCTTCGGATCAGCATCAGAGTGGAGGACAAAAGCGAGCACTTCGACGAGTACGTCATGTACTACCCTGACATCACCGGCGTCACCGGCATGACAGAAGACGAGTACAAAGCGTGGTTGGAAGACGAAGACAGCGACATGGGCGAGATATACGGTCGCTGGGACACAGAGAGTGATGCTTTCCGCGAAGCCATCGAAGCGATGACGGACGAGATCAACCAAAAAATCGATGAGTGGAACGACATGAGCGTCATCGAAAAATGCCATCGCATCGGGTGCCTGTAAAACCAAAAACCGCACCGGGGGCGAAAGCCCCCGGATGCACAATGAGGAAGGATGTAATAATATGGGAAAAATAAAAGGCTTGTCGCCCTGGGAGATTATCGACCTGTGGGAGACGGACGCCGGGACGATGGATTTTGCGGATACCGACTATCTGGATCAGCTTCGCTTTCGTGTCCATCTGTACGACGCGCACACGGGCTTCGATCATACATCCACGGCATACGTGGACGGCGCTTTCTTTTTCCAGATGCCGCGTGCGGAGTATAAAGACTGGGCCAGAAAAGCGGTACACGATCCGCAGTATGCAAAGACCGGGCTGAAAGGCATGGAAGCGGTGCGCGGCCGTCTCGATATGTACGCGCACCCGATCCGCTATGTGATGGAGCAGCTGTACTACGACATGGCTGCCAGCATCGAATCCGCAAACGCAATGGAAATGCTTGGAAAACAAGCGTGGATGTCATTTTCTGACGCAATTGCAAGTCATCTTGATCCCGACGAAGACAGCATCTGGGCATGGGTGCCGGATGCGCTCCTACAGCATAGAGACGTACCGGCAGTAAAAAATGTAGAGCGCCGCTTTTGGCAGGAATTAACAGAATACTGCGAAGATGGGAATTTGGACGATTTCCTGTACGGGGAGGTCGAGAGTTTCGCTGCCGCGGCTGGATGGAAAATGCGCATGTATGTCGTGGCATCCATCTCGGAGGATGAGATGGAAAACCTTTGCAAATCTTTGAAAAAAATTGGGCGTACACAGCGCGGTACGGACGTACAAATCGTTATACAGGGGGTGCGCTTTGACGACCTCGGCGACGTATCCAGTGCATGGCAATCCGCCCAAAATGACAGCGATATTTTCCCAGGTGTTGGGGCTACTCCCGGAATGTTTGAGGTGATTTCCCATGGATGACAAGCAATTCCATGATATATTTTCCCATGCAGTGTCGCTCCCGGCCGATGGCCGGGACGCGTTTTTGGACTACTGGATGCATCACGGTGCCGAGATCGAGCAGGACGATATCCCGGACGACGCCGATCCCGATCTTTATCTGCTGGATCAGCTGGAGAGCATATGGGACGTCGCCCATCTCAGTGTGCGAGACGTCCGAAAGCGGCTCGGACTGTCTCAGATGGGATTTTGCGACAGGTACTGCATCCCGCGCCGCACTTTGCAGGCATGGGAAGCGGAGATTAATCGCACGCCGCCATACCTGCGTATCATGCTAGCGCAGCTGATCGGGATCTTTGATCGAAAATTTTTTTGAAAAATCCGAATTTTTTTGAAAAACCTCTTGACATAGCACATATTATGTGCTATAATATAATCACAGTCAAAGAGAAATCAAAAAGATCGAAAGGATGTTTCAAAATGGCGGTTGCGATTATCAAAAGAGTTTGCGAAAAATGCGGGTGCGAGTTCGAGCATCGGAAGGCCTGCGGGAAAAGATATGAGGCGGATTCCTATGAAAAATGGGCTGCCGAGCATATCACCATGTGCCCGGAGTGCTATGAAAAAGAGTGCAAAGAATCCGAAGAGCGCATGATCCGCGCGCAGTCCGTCCGGCTGGGGCTTCCGGCTTTGGAGGGCACCGTAAAACAAATCGCATGGGCAGAAAAAATTCGCTGCCGCGCGATCATGTATGATGCGCCGTACGCTGACGCCACGGCGGATGATATCATCGACGAGATGCGCAAGATCATGATCCGCCGCAAAGGTGAAGCCGCTGCGGATGCGTCCGTTGAAGAGATGATCGAAGAGATCGACGGCGCGCGTGCGAAGTGGATGCCGATCGGCAGATGGGAACACCGTCTGAAAATCCGCACGGAAAAAAGCGCAAAGTGGATCATCGAAAAATGCCGGTAAAATTTTCTTGCGGATCAAAAAGTCAAAAGCGTATCGTCCAATCCAAAAAAAAAGAGACGTGGCGAGCGTCTCTTTTTCTTTGCGCAAAAATAAGGCGGGATCAGCTGGCCGCCAATCCCGCCCCGCAAACGCGCTGCGTTTTCTACGTAATGAAATTATACCATAGAAAGGGATATTTGTCAAGTGCTATTTAAAGCCCGTGCCGGTAGTCGCTCAGCTCCATCACGATGCATCATCCTCGCTTTCAGAATTTCCGGTTTCCGCCAAGTCGTCCCCGGAGTCGTTCACTTTATCCTGCACGCGCTGCAAAATACGTCCCAGGAAGCCCGGCATAGGTATGCCAATTTCGGAAAGATTTTCCACAATCGAAATGCATTCGTTCAGCGTCAGCCAGATCGAGACAAGCGTCCCAAAGTACGCGCTTTCATGCATATCGATCCCGATCTCTTTCCCACCGATGTACAGAAGATAGTCTGCCACCATCGCGACGGCCACGGTCACGGCATACATCAGCTTTTTCAAAAGCCCTTGCCACCCGCGCGTGGAGTTAAGTGTCCCAGCAATCCCGGCTTTTACCATGCCTGTGATGTAGTCGAGGATCATCACGCCGAGCAGCACCAGCAGCACCGGCAGCAGCGCGCCGACACGCGCCAGCACCCATGCGCCCAGCGCGGCTGCGCCAGCGGTCAGCCCGACTTCGGCCGCGCCAAGTCGGTGAATTGTCAAAGAACGGAAAAAGTTCAGCATAATTTCAAACCTCCTTGCTCCACGCGGTGCCGATGTTCGACCATCCGCAGTACTGCTTGCCATCGATCAGCGCGTACACCTGCGCCCAGGTCGCGCCGCTGACTTTTTTCGTCGCGCCGCACACCAAGATCGTCCCGATCGGCATACTGCCGTACACGATGGGATTTCCCACCCCGGCCGCGCTGCGGAGATTAAGCCCAGAATTTGTGATTTTTCGGATCATAAGATTACCCCCAATAAATGTATTTTTCGCTGCCGGGTCTGGCAGCATTTTTTGGCCTTTGAGATACGGCTCCGGATCGACGAGCTTTCCATCCAGCAGCAGCGACAAGTGAAGATGGATACCGCGTGCAAGCGTACCAGTGTTTCCCATCTGACCGACAACCGCGCCTTTCGGCAGGTGCGCGCCGACTTTCACGGTGATCTTTGCCATATGGCAGTACCGGACGGTCACGCCGTCATATCCGTACTCGATACAATTCCCATGCGTTACCGTTTTGTACACTTTTTGTACTGTCGCGTCGCAGATCGTGCATACGTCCAGCCCTGCTATGGTGCAGCTGTCGATGCCGGTATGTACTGCGCTGTACCGGCGCGTTATCAAGCCGAGCGTGTACTGGTTGCACAGGATCGGCGGGTAGTTTTTGATTCGGTCTACAAATTTTGCCATTTTTTTACTCCTTTCTATTACTGCCAGAAGCCGCACGCGATATAATGTACATAAAACTGCTGGTTGGTGCGCGGTCTGGAATCAAATACCAAAATTTTCTGTATTCCGGTACTGCTTCGCTGTTCCAGCGCGATGGACTTGATGAGCGCGGATTCGCTGGTCAGGGAAATATTTGGCCAACAGCTTGACGCAAAAGGCTGCGCGAAGCTTTCGTTGCCAGTCCACTCACCATAGTAGCTGCTGCCAGTCGCCGTATTTACATTAATTGTCACTGAGAAAGCGCCCCAGCAAATTTGGAAATTTCCGACACGGATATATGCGGAATCGTTACCGCCTCCGGCTGCGGTTTGCAGGCTGTTTCCGCTGTCCCAGATCGTGCGCACTCCACCAAAGCCAGAGTTTTCGCCCGTCTGCTGCCCCCACTCGAGATCCCCACCGAAAAGTTTATTATATAGCAGTAAGCCATAGTAAGAGCCATCGGCGTACCCGTTTCTGTGTCGGCAAGAAATTACATTATACCATGTACTGTCAGACTGGTCATATAGTGTACCAATATATGATTTTGACCCTTTTGCATAATCAAATATCGTTTGAACATCATGTGCACCAGCATTAGGAGTATTTGGCGAATTTATATCTCCACAGCTAAATGCGCCGTTTTCCATATCAATGGTAGCAATTGCCGTTCCTGCGTAATTTCTCCACGATGTATAATCGACAGAATTTTCCCGGATATGGACAGTATCGCCATATTCGTTTTTGCCAATTACTGCATTACTACCATATCTTAGGCGATTTGTGTTCACCCATCCATGATATCCATCACTATCTATCGACCCTGCCTCTCCGCTGCTTAGACCAAAGCTATATCGGCTGGGTGTCATAGTGAGCGAACGTTCCCCATCAATCTCAAAAATTACCGATGCATTATCGTCTGTATCGCGATTAAAAATCATCCGGCACGGCTTTCCATCCTGGCTGGGTGCGCCTTGCAGCCACAAATCCACCGTAGATAAAAGCCAAGTTTTCATTCCATTTTTTGACGTAGTTTCCGGCTGCGTCGCCATCATGGCACGAAAAACATCATCTCGATATAGGAAAAGCCCCTGTGACGTCGTACCATCAGAGCCGATCTGGACGTAGCTTTCCGTGTCGGAGTTTCGCAAAGTTTTTGCGGAAATGTCACCATTTACCATGTCGATATACACATCATCATCGACCGGTGATACGATCTTTTCCGTCTGGATGACTTTCGCCACGGAATTCCCGCTTGTGGTGAATCCTGCCGTCCATGTATTCCCGCCGTCCGAGCTGGCCGCGAAAACGCCGCCTTGAATTCTCCAAATATTGGTAGACTGTGCCAGTGTCGGTTTGTCGTGCATATAGAAGATTTTTCCGCCGTTTTCCGCGTCCACGGTGGATGTATAAAGTCCCATGCCGTTTGCAAGCAATTTTTGCAGTTCTTGGGAAATGTTCGTGCTGCTCTCCGTGGCTTGCTTCGCGACGTCGTCAAGGGGAAGATTGGAAATCGCATCACCCTGCCCGGCGATGGTGTCCGCCAGCGTCGTGCGCGCGTCGCCGATGTCGATTTTGTCATATCGTCCCAGCAGCACGTTGTACACGCACCGGATGACCTTGGCCGTCGCCGACACACCCAGCTCCGGATAAAGCACCGTCACCGTGTCGCACAGCCGCACCTCTTCCAGCGGCGCAAGGTCTTTGTACTCGACCGTGTCCGCAAGCGGTTGGAAAGATACGGAAAGCGATACTTGCGGCACGCCGATGGCATTATCTTCCATGTATTTCTGCGCTCTGGCGCGCAGCTGCGCTTCGGTCGGCGCTTCGTCCCACTCTGTCGAAAGATCAAGCGGCACGACGTGGGAAAAAGTGTATGTGCCTGGCGCGGCCAGCGTCTTTTCCGGCAGCATCACCAGCGTGTCGTCTGTCATGCTTTTCCAGTACGGATAGACACCGGTCGCAACTTTGGAAATGTTTTCCTCTTGCGTGACGTCTGTCAAATTTTTCCCGTACCGGATTTCGACGCCGTGATTTTCTCCGCGCGCGGCTTTCAGCGCGACGATGTACCGGTCAAAGACGTACTCCCCGCCGTACACGTCCAGCAGCGATCCATCCGTCCCGCCCAGCATCAACCGGGCGGACGATGGGACAGTTACGGCAAATTTTGCCGTTGTTGTTTTGTCCGTCGTGAAAGTGAAAGGCTGGTCGCCGACCGCGTACGTCGTGAAGCCTTGCATCGCCGTGAGGATATTTTCAGCCGTAAAGGGAGAAAGCGGGATCCCTTTAAGATCGTACGAAATGTGCTGGGCGTAAACGGTCACAATCCCGTTTATTGGCTTCGAGATTTTGTAGATACGAAAAGGCTGCTCGCGCTCGTACGGGTTTGGGCGGCAAAAGATGATCCGGCGCGCGGTGATGGAAGAATACGCGATACCATTTATTGGATACTGCATTTCCAGTTCATACGCGCCATTTCTTTCCTCTGTCACCACGCAAGACGTCGCATCCGGCAGCGTGCAAAGCCCCGCGGTCGTGAAATTTTTTTCGTTTTGGTCGTAAAGAAAAATCATTTTTTGTATCCTCCTTATAGCGTCCAAAGTCGGCTGTAAAAGTCGATGGCAAAGCCGCCGCTGTCCACGGCGATGGTGCCCGGTTCGTCAACATGGGGAAGAATTGGGAATTCATTAAATCCCGTGACAGTGTTCGTCACCGTCAGCAGCGAAAGCCGGCTGATCGTCGGCGTATCGGAGTAGTACGCCACACCGGTCTCGCAGTCGATGACCAGCTCGCGCCCGGCCGCAGTCTGCGCGCCTGTGATCTCGATCGTGTATCCGCCGATCGTGATCGTCCCGGACGTCTGGCCGCTCGATAGCTTGATGCGCAGCAGGGGATGTGCGGGAAAGTATGTGTTTATCAGAGCTGCCGTCGCTGTTATTTCCTCCGGCTCGTCGTACGACGATACAAAGTACCGCTGCGGCGCGCAGTCAAAATTTACCGTAAAGCGTCCATAGCGATTGCGGATGTTTTTGATCTCGTCCCCGCCGGCGTACTGCGCAAAGCGAAAGGTCTGCGCGTCGTAGCTGTCGAGCAGCCGGTGATATCCAGCGTCCAGTGCCAGCCACCCGCGGATGCGCTGCGCCCAGTACCCGGCGTTCATTTTTGGCGTCATTTTTTGGGTATTGTAGTAAACTTCGTATGATTGGGTGTAATTGGAAAATGCACCCGTGTCCAGCGTCAGCGTGCCGGATCGTCCCGGCACCTGCACGGCTTCGTAAAGCCGCGCGCCGCTGGGAATGTATGGATACCGCTCGATTTCGATCCCGAAATCAGAGGACTTTTTCCCGTTATACTCAAAATATCCCATTTTACCATACCGCCTCCCGTCGATTGATCTGCTGCTGGATGCGCGCGGATACTACATCCGCGATCGCTTCCTCGCTTTGTCCCGGTGCGGCGTTTACATTTATTGTAAATCCGCCGTATTCCGTCGTCGCGTATGTGACCGGCTGCGGTGCCGCAGCGGCCGCGGCCACGTCGGCGCTCAGCTCAAAAGCGGACTGGATCGACCGCATGTCTTTCGCCATCGTCTTTTCCAGCCCGATGGTGTAGCCCTCCGCCGTAAATTTACCAATTTCTGCAAATACTTTGGACGGGGACGCGATGCCCAGCGCTTTTTTGACGCCTTTCACCATGTCTTGGAAGTAGCTTGTGATCCGCGCTTTCAACGTCCACTTTTTGGAATTGAATCCCTTTTCGGTGCCGTCCGCGATATTTTTGCCGATATCCTGCGCGTCCTTGTTTGCATCCCAGGACAGGCCGGACGTCACCTCTCCAAAGCTGGATTTCAGTGCGGCTTCCAATGTCGGAATTTGGGATTTTGTTCCGGATTCCGTGCCACTGGTGAGCGCTTTTCCGATCTGCTGTCCGTCTGCTCCAACATTTACCAAAATTCCGGACGTTACACCGGAAAAGTTTCTTTTCAGGGTTTCATCCATCCCTGCGAGCGTGGCCTGTGCTCCGGCGCTCACGCCGGACGTGAGGGTTTTCCCGATCTCTTGCGCATCTTCATTGACATCATATGTCAGTCCAGAAGTCACATCAAAAAGCCCAAATTTCAGCGATTCCTCCAAAGTCGGCAGCTGGGATTTTGCACCGGCTTCGGTGCCGGTCGCGATTTCAACGCCAACTTTTCGCGCTTCCTCCGCTGCATCTTTGGCATTTTGTTCCAAAATTGCGAGCCCCTCAGCTGTGTACCCCTCGATACCGGCTACATATCTTTTTTGATACTCTTCAAGAATACCCTCCGCGTACTCGTACTGCTCACCAAGAATTCGCTTTTTCTCTTCCGCGTCCGCAAGCGCAACATCCTGCGCCGTCTTGAAAGCCCGGTTTTGCTTGTCCAAGATTTCGATCGTCTTTTCAGCGTGTCCCTGCATCAGCTCCGCGGATGCCGTCTCATATGCCACGATGTCCTGATTGATCTGGTCGTACTGCTTTGAAAAATCGGAATAAGTCCCAGCGGATTCCTCATATAGCATTTTTTTCTGCGCTGCTGTGGTACGAAGATTTTGCAGCTCCAAGTCGCCCAGCCGGGCGCCGTGCTCCTGCACATACTGCGTCACCGCGAGATTTGCTTCTTTCAGATCCATCTCGCGCTGGATCAGAGCCTGCCGCTGCTTGTAAAGATTTTTTTCGACGTCCTTTTTTTGGGATATCGCTTCACTGTATTTCGCTTCGGCTTCCTCCAAAAGGATTTCCGCGCGGCGCGTCTCCACATAGTCGGCTACGCTCTTTTGGAGTTTTTCATATCCCTTTATTTGGTCGCCGGTCAGCTTGTACTCCGTGCCGAGCGCTTCATTCAGCTCGCCCAGGATGAAATCCACGCGCGCGCGGTTTGCTTCCTTGACTTTGCCATTTGCATCCACCAAAAGATCAAGTTCTTTTGACAGATTTTGCAAGTGACCGACTTCCTCCATTTCCGCGTCCGCTTTTTCGGCTGCGGCGTCCGATACCGCTTGATATGTATCCCGGAGTTGGCTCATCGTGGAAATATTTGACTTTTCTATTTCATTGAGTTCTGCCGTCTGATTTCGCGCGTCAAAAGTCTTTGAGATGAAAAGCCCGATGCCGACCGCCGCAGCAGCTGCAGCTCCGACTACGCCGACCGCGCCGCCCCCAGCACCCAGAACCGAGACGAGCGTTTTCCCAGCAGATGCCAGTCCGTTCACGGTCTTAATCCCGCCAGAAATCGCCAAAAAGGATCCGCCGATTGCGCCGACCGTTTTGACGATCTTCGGACCGTTGGTCAGCAGATAATCGAACGCCGCCGAAACCTGCTTGTTAAATTTTGTCCAATTGATGGATTTTTGCCAAGCCGAAAATTTCGCCGTGATCGTCTGCACGATGGGGATCAGATTTTTCAGCACCGGCTTGCCGACCTGTGCCTGGAATTGTTTGACAGTTTCGTTCAAGTTGCCCTGTACGTTTTCCCAGCCGTCCGCCTCGCGCGCGGCCTGTCCCATGGCGCCGGACAGCTTTTGGGCGTCCGTGACCATACTCAGCAGCACTTTTTGCTTTTGGATTTCGGTCAGCTTGTTATACTCTTTCCGGAAAAGTTTGGTAGCCGCAGCATTTCGGGTGGTTTCCGTCGCGCTCAGCCCCAGCGCCGCGTCGTTGGCAAAATTTCCTTTTAGAAAACTTTGCATCGTCTCGACGGTATCATCCAGGCTTTTGTCGTAGTATGCCGCGCTATCCGCCGCCGCTTGCAGCGCGGTTTCCATAAGTTGTAAACTTTCCGTCGTGTCGCCGCCGGATGACCGCGCAAAAGCATAGATTTGTGCAGCCGCACCTTGCAGACGCGTCTCCAAAATCCCGCTATTTTTTGCCACCCGTCCGATCGCGGCGTCGGCTTCGCCTTTTAGCGCGCCGAAAGTCTGCTCCATCTGGCTGGCGAGGGCGTTCGCGTTGGCCGCTGCTTCGATGGTGCCGCTTGCAAAGTCTTTGGCATAATCCGCCAGTTTTTGGAAGCCGCTTACAATCACGTCCGACAGGATGTTGGCGCGCAAAATGTCCCCAAAGTCCGCCGCCGTGACCTTCGCGTCGTCCAGCTCGTCGCCGAATTTTTTTGCCGATTTTTGGTTATCGTCAAAACCGTCACTGGTATCATCAAGACTGTCGTCCAGATCCTCCATCTGCCGGTTCATTTTCCCAAGTTCTGCCGTTGCTTTGTTAAGCTGGTCTTTCCATTTTAAGGTTTCAGTGCTATTTTCACCCGTTGCTTTTGCAGCTTCTTCGACCATGTGCGCCAAAAGCTTCGTCTTTTGCTCCTGCGCTTCGATCTGCTTCGTCAGCACTGCCTTTGTGGCGCGGTTTTTCTCTTCCGCTGTCGTCTCTTTGGTAAAAGATGACGCAACGGCGTCCATCTCACTTTTTAAGGTCTTGGCCTGCTGGATGATCTGATTGATCTGCTTCCTGTACTCAGCTTCGCCATCGATGCCCAGCTTCGGGCCGATACTCACCGCCATGTCGTCACCTCAACATCAACGCTTCGTCGAGCGTCATTTTTTTCCGTTTGCTTTTCGGCTTCGCGCCGTTCGCTATGGCAAAGCAGGAGATCATGTCCATCATTTCCCTGTACGATGTCACCATAATCTCCCGCTTTCCCATCCCCAGCCGCCGACCATAAAACAGCAGCCAGGTTTTGTTGATTTTTATGCCTGCTCCGCTTCCGCGTTTTTTTTTGCGTCTTCGGTCTCGACGTCCGGCGTGCCGATGGTGTCCAGCAAGATGCGCATCATCTGCTCATCTGCTCCCTTAAATTCCCGGATCGGTCTTTGCATGATCTCGCTTTCGGTGATCGGGCGCGGCTTGTACGATGGATCGTCATACACTTTTTGCGCTTCCGCACCGCGACTAAGCGCAGCGATGCATCGTGCCGTGAACCGTGCGCGCTGCCCGGACGGCGCGCCCAACATCTTATCGATGCTGGAAATGTCACCATCTGGGCAAAGCTCAGAAATTTCCGCAAATGCAGATACGGTCATTTCGAGGTCTAAATCCCGCCCGAAAAGCTGGTATTTTTTCACGCCGCCGTCCCTCCAAGCATCACTTTCAGCACCGTCTCTGCTGCCGCTTCGGAAGTCTGCGCAGCTGCGATTTTCTTCCAGTTATGGTTCGTGCTATCATCACGGAAAATTTGGGCAGTGAGTTCCTGCGTCTGCCAGTCAATATTTTCCTCTTGCGTTGCCGCGTCGAGCGCGGACGTGTCAAACCGCACTTTGGTCAGCACGACCGGCACCCACGACGCCACGCCGTCCTCCATGTACCGCACCAGACAGCCAAATCCCAGATACGGGGGATTTGCATTGTCGCCGTATTCCATGATGTTGACAGTATTGGAAGCACCTACCGTAATCGTAGACGGCTCCGGCAGGCCGTGCACAAGCTCGGCAGCCTCGTCTTTCAGGCCGTCCACCGTGATCGTCGCCGTACCGCCCGTGAAGGTGCCCGCCTCCGTCTCGGCCGCGACGTTGTCGGCATAAAAGACATTATTGTCAGAAGTTTCCGGCGAAATCGACACGCTGACGCCGCGCGCCAGTGCGGTCGGCTCGGTGTACGTAACCGTACTGCCCGACGCGCTGTATTTCGCCACATACGGCTTGCTGTACCCAGTGCAAATTCTACCATTTGCCATTTTGAATCAGTCCTCCTGCTTTTTTACAAATTTTTCGATTTCCTCGAGAAGCACTTCGGCCATGCCATCCTCGCACGCCTGCCGCACCTGACGCACGACCGGCTGTACAAAAGGATGGGGCTTGCGGAAAGATGTCCCACTTTCCACCGACCGCGCGATCAGTGCGTTCGGCTGTCCCTGCGGATACTTTTTTGTTTTCACGCTGTTGTACCCATCAAATCCCAGCTTGATGTTGTAAATGCCGTTGTCTTTCCGCATTTTGGAAATGCCGAAGCCGTCGATCAGTCCCTTTTTCTGCTCAGTCGTGATCCCGTCGATTTTCTTCTCCGGGCTGCCGTGCAGCTTCGGCGATATGGTCGGCAGCGCGCGCACGCTTTTTTTCAGCGCGTCTGCCATGATCTCACCACCGCGATATAGCGCAGCACCGATCATCGGTTTTGCGGCTTCTCCAAGCTTTGACAGAAAAAGCTCATATTCTTCCAGTCCCTTAAAGGTAAACGGGGCATTCTTTGCCATCCAAAATCACCTACTTTTTACAATCCACCCAAAATCACCGTGTGCGATTCCGTACCGTAAGGTCGTTTTTCCGCACGCTGTGGGCTGTAAATCGGCCGTTTTTGCTGTATATTGGGATTACTTGTCCGATTTTTCCACGCTGATCGTGCCTTGCCATTGGTAGTGGATCAGCGCGGTTTCATCTTCATACAAAACATTTTCCAGTGTCCAGCTGCCATATGCAAGATTTAGCGCATTTTGGATTTTATCGATGGTCGGATCGTACTCCGTCGCCGTGTAGTAGTCCACGGTCACATCGATCTGCATTTCTTGCTTGCGGTTGTCCGCCCATGAGCTTTCATTTTCGCCAGTCTCTGCCCAGCAGATAAAAGGCGGCTGCATTTTCGGGCGCCAGTAGTGATATACGCTACTGGTGATTTCCGCAAGCATTCTCCCAAATGCTTCCAAACTGGTTTGCATTTTCCACATCATAAAGATCGTCCATCCTCCGCAAGGTGATTTCGGTCGCGCGCAGTCCATCTTCGTCCACGATCTGGGCGATATTGGCAATCCTGTATTGGCTGCCATCTTCGAGTACGGCATACTGGCCGACGTGGATCGATCGATCCATCCACACGCGGATCAGCATATCGACGTACTCATTTACACCCATTGCCGCATATTGGCGATTATATCCAACGGTGCGCTCTGCATAAAAGTGCTGTGATTTCGCAGCGAGCCGATGAACCGGCATCGCCGGAGGAATGGCAACATTCTCCAAATCGCAGATCAGCACCACGCCGTCGTCGTACGTCATACGCTTCCCACCTTTTCACTGAAAAGCCGGTTATTGAGCGCATACCGTAGCATCCGCGGCATGGGTCCATTATCTTCCGCTCTTTTCCGAAAAAGGTAAGATGCGTACATGACGATCAGATTGCAGTCCTCGATTTTGCTGGTGTCCAGCGTGATGCCCTCGCGGGCGATCATGCTGGACGCAGCAGTGATGAGGTGGGCGAGGTATGCATCGTGCGCGCTGGTAAGTAATGCCAGGTTGGATTTTGTCATGGTCAAAATTTCCGCTTCGGTCATCTGCGCCCACCTCTTTCATCAAGACTTCGTGACCGTGACCGTGTAGACGCGGGTGGAGTTGCCGCGCTTGACGGTGATCGTCAGCGGATGCGCGCCGGACGTCCATGTGACGGACGCGCCGTTCGAGACGTTTTTGCCATTATAGGCAATAGCTACCACAGCATCGGCCTGCGCCGGGGTCGCCGTCACGGCGGCCGAAGTGCCGGACGCGGTGATCGCGTACGACGTCGTACCGGCCGCAAAGGTCGGGGTCAGCGTCTCGGTGCCCACAGTCAGGCTGGACAGCGTCGCATCATTGGCAGTATCTCCCGCAAAATCCATCGCGGTCGTGACCGTCGAGCCGTCGATATTGATGGCCACGAAAGCACCCGGGACGATCGGCACACCGTCCGCGCGCTGCTTGCCGCGGAAAACTGTGTTGTCCTGGATAAATTGGACCGATCTGTCACTTTCGATCTCCATGCCCGCGCGCTGCGCCAGCAGATACAGATCGCCATAGCCGCCGACGATGTCACCATCTGGCATAAATTCCAAAATATCGATGTCGCCGTTCACAATCGGGAGGACCCCAAAGACATTGGCCACGATATCGCCCTGCGCCGTGAAAGTGATCGTTTTGGATTTCAGCTTCGCGTACGTCTTGGAGTTCATTGCCCAGAACTGGACGCCACGGGAATACTTGGTGTACGTATTTCCAGCCGCCAGCGCCAGCGCCGACCAAAAGTCCGCGCCGGTCTTTGTCGCGTCGATGCTCTGGATGTTGGTGGTGTGCAGATCAGTCCATGCCGGAGCGTCGGACGGATAGTCGGTCGGCTTCGTCTGCTGGGCCAGCCGGGTGACGATACCCATCGGCATCTTGCTGCCGGAGCCTTTGCCGTACAGGATCGCTTTGTCCAGCGCCAGACCGATCGCCTGCGCCAGCGCCTCCACGATGTACGATGCGAGGGCGATGTCGTTATCTTCCAGCAGCGCGTTGCACACCGGGACGTATCCAGCGACTTTGTACCCGTCAAGCGAGTAGGAATTAAATTCCAGCGACAGCTCGTTGATCGCGCCGCACATTTCCGTCCACACTGCCTCCGGGATAACACCCGCAACGACCTGCCGGGCGACGCCCGCGACGTTGCGCACGCGCACGCGGTTGATCAGCTTGCTGTACCGGTACATATTTTCAGCTACCAGATCGAGCAGCACGGTCGGGATCGTCAGACTGCCGCCCGTGATCGCGCGCGTCTGGCCCTTGTACGCCCGCAGCTCGGAAAGGAATTTTTTCACATCCTCACGCTGCATCATGCTTTCCCGCTGCTCAGTCGGCAGCGCATCCACGACCGCTTTGCCAATCGGCAGCGACCGCACGTCAAAATTTGCCATGTTCATACCCCTTTCGGATTTCGGTTCTTCTTTTTTCTGCAAAGCCGGATCAGATCTTTCCAGCTCTTCCAGCTCTCTTTCGAGCGCGGAAATGCTTTCCAGCAGATCGGCTTTACTTTTTTCGTGTGCCGCTCGATCAGTCTCAAACTGGTCAATTTCGGCAGAAACGGCATTCTGCTGTTCCTCTGTTTCTACTTCGGCGACGCTTTTTTCCAGCTCAGCTTCGCGCGTCTGCATCTCTGCATCTTTCGCGGTGAGTTTGGCAAGCTCTGCCTTTTTGTTTTCGATGCTGCGCCGCAGCATCAGCGCTTTCAGTGCCATGCTTTCATACTCCTTTCAGGCGTTTCGCCTGCGATTTTTTCCATTCTTCGAGCTTCCGCTCTTTGATGGTGTCGATTTCCTTTTTCCGGGCTTTTACGCCGGTTTCCTCATACGCGGGAAAAGTGACCACCGATACCTCGTACAGCTTGACCTTTCGGATGTGCCACACGGTCGGCTGTCCTTTTTCCTGCTCCATCAGCTCGTCAAGGATGTCAAAGCCAAAAGAGCACTGCGTGACGTCTCCGCGCTTCACGCGCTCATAAAGATTTACCGCGTCTTGATCGTTTTGGTTGATTTTTACATCTCCCCAAAGCCCGTGTTCATCCACTTCCAGCGTCAGCGTCCCGGCCGTCGTGCGTCCGAGCACCAGCGTCGTGTCATGATTGCACAGGGCGCGCACGTCTTTGTCTCTGGCGAGATCAAAAGCCCCGACGTCCACCGTCTCATATGCATCATCCCACAACCAGTACTTGCCAGCAAAAACGGCAAAATATCCCTCGATATGCTTTTCGCCGTTCTCTTCGCGCGTCTTAAAGCCGACGCCATCATGGAATAAGGTTCTTTTCATCATTTTCCATCACCCCCATTCAGCTTTGCTTGATCGCCCAGCCGGTCGGCCGGGACGTAGTTTTCGAGTGCCAGAAGATCGTCCATGTCCGGATCGGGCGGAAGCCCGAGCCAGCTCCGCCACTCATTCCGGCGAAGTGCCATGCGGTCTACCATCTGCCCACCAGCTTCAACCATTTCTGTAATTGAGTAGCTATAAAGGCTCCATGAGTTAAACCGAAAATACAGTTCAGGACTTATGAGCAGCTTCTGCGTCAGCTCCTGCTGTATGTTTTGTGCCATGGGCATTATTGTCGTATTTACAAAGCTATTCCAAGCATCCCTTGAAAAGTCCCCGACACCAAGCACAAATGGCGGTATCCCCAAGATAGCGGCGACCGTCTGTTTGTCAAGCTTTACAAAATCCGCCAGCGCAAGATCGGACAGGGTCAGCGGTTTCACTTGCTGCACGTCAAACTGTTGCGCGGGGATCAGCCACGGCTCGCCTGCTTGCCCGGCGCGGCAGTAGCTTTCGAGCAGCTTGTCGCGCCCTTCCGGGCTGGAAAATTCATCCACAAGCGCGTCTACTTTGATGATAAGCGACGGCTTGTACTCGCTGGACATAAATCCCTTTTCAGTTGCGGCAGCCTGCCGCAGATTTTGCGCCACATCCGCAAGCGTCAGCCGGTATCCCTCGCCGAGCCATGGATAAAAGCGGCCGGGATTGCATCGGAAGTGCAGCAGCCGATCCGGCTTGTACTCCTGCCCGGAGATCATGATTTTATATCCGTACTCGCCATCCGGCACAAAAGCCGTGTAGGCGGCAGGGATGGGGATCAGATCTTTCAGGTATCCGGCGCGCGTCTTTGGATACACGACGGCATTTCCGTCGCCGTCCAGCATCATCGTGCGGACGATCCATCGGACAAACTCACTGCGCGTCAGATTTTGGTTGGGATTGATATCCACTTTTTTTGCCAGCTCGTCATTTACGCGCACGTCCCCGGCCGGGGTGTTGCGCATGAGGTGGATCGTCATGCTGCCGATCAGCCGCGCGATTGTATCCACGGCTGTGCATACCTCCGGATTTTGAGACAGCGGAACATACCCCTTGCATTCCAGATTCTTCCAGCTGTTTTGATCAGCCATCCATACCAGGCTGCGCTTCTGTGCGGGTTCGTCCCGCGCGGTCGGTTTTGCTCTGTGCTTTTTGCTCATGCTCTATCCTCCGAAATTACCATTATTTGCCCCACCAAGATTTTGCTTTCTGCGTGCTCTCCATGTTTTCGAGGTACCGGATCGCCGCGAAGACGGATGCATCAAATACGTCGATCCGCTGCGTTGGCCGAATTTTGTCAAATTGAACCATATCATCCGTTTTCTCCACCGCTCGCACGTTTTGGATGCAGTACTCGAAAGCATCGCTGTGCAGATAGTAAAGCTTTTTATTCTTCGCCATCTTTTCCAGATAACGGAAACCCTCGGATTTTTTGAAGTAATATTGCGGTTGGTCAAATATGGCAAACCCGGCATCTTTCATACCGACAAAGTACTCGCGACAAAATTTCCGGTCATGCCCGACTTGCCTGATCCGGAAGCCGCGCTTTTTCATATCTAAGAACCAATTTATTACATCTGCGTGATTTACTGTCGGTGCGTTGCACATCGTCAGCCAACCATCTTCTTCCCACCCAAAAAGCGGGATATTATCTTCATCGGCTTTTTGGTGTGCTGCGACGATGGGGAAGAAAGCGTGTGGGATGATGATCCCGACGTCGCCATACATCCCGTAAAGCGCCGTAGCGGTCAAGTCGTGCAGCTTCGACAGATCGGCGCCGCCGTACCAATCGATTTTCATTTTGGCAAGTTCATCCAGCGTCCAGTTGTACTGCGCGTCGGACGCGCGGATTTCGTCGATGTTGAAGTACGCGTTCATCGCGCTGGTATAAATATCCAAAGACCGGGAAAGAAAGTCTTTCCGTTGCTGCGGATCATTCTGTGCCTGCATCGCTTCCGCCAGGATATCTTCCGGTCGGATCGTGACCCCATAGTTCGGGTTGGCTTTTTCATGCTGGATGGGGGATGTGTAGTCCACATTTCCGGCGTCGTCCTTGTCCGCACGGCCGATGTACGCAAAAAGCGTATCATCCTTTACCGTCCCGTCGAGGACTTTCAGCGCATACTCCAAGCGGCGATAGCAAAAAGAGTTTTGATTATCTCCCGCCGTCGTGATCCCGATCATGAGCTTGTTGGTATATGCTTTCATCGCTTCCTTAAAGCGGTTGTATTGGCTCGCTTTCTTGAAACTGTGGATTTCATCCGCTATCGCGATGTTGCAGTTGAAGCTGTCCTGCGCATCCGGGTTGGCCGCCAGTGCTTCGATCCGGACGCTGCCGACCGGCTGGCCAGCTTCGTCTTTGAATTGGTAAGATATGCTATGTTCGGCATTATTGTTCAGCACGCGGAAATCTTCGATCATATGCGACGCGCGCAGGCTGTGCAGGATAAAGTCAAAGCTTTGGCAAGCCTGCTTCTGGCTCCCGGCCACGATGTAGATGGTCGCGCCGGATTTTCTTTCCAGCAGGGCGACACCCCACGCCAGCGCAGCGATAAAGGTCGTTTTTCCGTTTTTCCGCGGTACCATGATAAAGGCTTCCTTGTATCGCCGTTCGTCGGTGTTTTTGTAGTAGAAGCCTAAGAGGTTATACACCAGAAAGATCTGCCACGGTTCGAGCCGCAGCGGTTTTCCTAGGAGCGATTCGCCGGACAGCGTTTCGCCCTGCTTGTGCACCATCGTCTTTTCGATGATGGAGATCACCAGATCAGGTTCCCGGCTGCGCAGTTCCATTTCGTCGCGCTCGATATCTTTCAGAAAGCGCTCACACGATTGCACGATCTCTTTCCCGGCGATTTTCTCGCCGGACGTCACGGCGCGCGCATAGGCCAGGGCGGCGGCTTTGTAGCTTTTACGGGTCAAGGCTGCTCAGCACCTCCGCCAGCGGGTTCCGCTTCTGCTGCTTCATCGCCGTCTCGTCGATCTTTCGCAGTCCGGCAGGGGTCAGCCCCAAATCGCGCCAAAAAGAAAGCGCGGATTTGTTCAGCTCGTCCCAAAGCACCAGCAGGGGGTTTTTTGTAAGATTCGTCGCGCCCGCTTTGTTGGTGTACTCCAAGACCGGCTGCGCGCCTGCGCCAAGAAATTCCTCGTATGTCGCGTCGCGCTGGGTGAGGACTTCCGCCAGTGTGGCGATGACCGGGTCAAAAGTGCTTTTGTATGTCCCCACGATCGTGCAGTGCTTTTTTATCGTGCTTTTCCATTTTTTTACACATTTTTCGCGCTCATTTTCCGTCACGGCGGTTCCCCTCCTATCAAAATTTGGCGCGCGGTTAGAAAAAGT
>ERZ772860.634-NODE-634-length-30031-cov-15.662930_pt1 | contig 30031 bp, 20 predicted proteins | sample MGYA00511342_ERZ772860 | MGnify/ENA primary metagenome ERZ772860 (study PRJEB29015, sample SAMEA2737665) | human gut metagenome | biome: human gut; feature: human-associated habitat; material: faeces | place: China | collected 2012 ... | reverse complement strand
ATATGTATATTTATAAACAAGCAAGTTGATATTTATTCACTTGCGAAACTTTAGTAAAAGCAATAAAACGATGAGATTACCAGAGAATATCATAGAGTTGTTACGGCAAAAATCAGGAAACGATTTGTACTTGCCGTCTGATTGTGAATTCCTTTCACTTGATATAGAGAGTAAATTAGGAGTACATATTGGATCAACTACGCTTAAGCGCCTTCTTGGTTTTGCTCAAGATGAACGTACACCTCATGCCAGTACCCTGGAGGTATTGGCAAAATATCTTGGGTATGCTCACTGGGAAGATGTTGTAAATCAAGAGGAAAAATATAGTTCGGATTTTGATACTCCTGAGGACGAAATTCGTGCGGCTAATCTGACTGTAGGTGATCGGGTAGATATAACTTATTCGCCTGGCCGTCATGTAGTTTTTGAGTATGTGGGAGATGATTATTTTGTTGTGGTAGAGCGAGAGGGAAACAAATTGGAACTTGGTGATCGTTTGCAAATCCAGAATTTCATCTTGCACCATCCTTTTTATGCAAGACAGGTATTCCGGGGAGAAGAATGCCTGGGCACTTATTCTGCTGCTATGGCTTCAGGAATTGATACCTTAAAACTGATCAGAAAATGATGGATTATTCTTGTTTTTCAGGCAATCAACAGGATAGTTTGAGAGAATCCTTACCAGTCTCCGGTTTCATGTGTGAGGCTTATCGTGTGAAGATATACGGCAAACTTCATTTCTTGAAAAAACTGAAACCAGAGCACGAGGACAATATTCTCTTTCGGGAGGCTCTCCGGAAGGAATTTGAGATTGGCTTTCGCTTGGAACATCCTAATATAGTAAGGTATGTCTCCTTTCATGATGATGAAATCTTAATGGAGTATGTAGATGGAGAGAACTTGTTGGCTTTCTTGAATAATCATCCTACATACTTTGCAGATGCAGAACATTTCGATAAGTTTGTTGGTCAATTCTTAAGTGCTTTGCAATATCTTCATGACAATCAGGTTCTTCATCTCGATTTGAAACCAGAGAACATCATGTTGACTCGCATTGGTTGTGATGTAAAGGTGGTAGATTTGGGCTGCTGTTATTCCGATACTTTTGTTGATTCTACTGGATATACTACGCAGTATGCTGCACCAGAACAGCTTGCCGGTAGGAAGGTGAATGTTAGAACAGATATTTATGCAGTAGGCAAAATATTGGAATTGTTGCCTCATCACCCTATATATAATAAGGTGATAAAAAGGTGCTTGGATAAGAATCCTCAAAACCGTTATCAGACTATTGCGGAATTACAGAAAGCCTTATCTGTAAGAAACTATAATAAAAAGAAAATAGTGGCAGCCGTTTCCATTGTTTTTGCCGTTTCTGTTGTTCTGTTGTTGGCTTTGGCAACTCCTTTTCAGCCTTTGCCAAATGAAGCAAAGGAAACACCCCGAAACCAAAAGTTGGTTGATAGTAAAAAACGCCCGGCCCCGAGTTTGCAGGATTCTAAGGAACAGGTTACCGCAGAGTCTGTAGTCGTGAAGAATCCTCCACTTTCGGGTTCTGTTTCGGAAGAAAAGGAGAAAGTGGAGAGCCACAATTGGCAAAAGGAGATGGATGCGATGTTGGATAAAGCTTATAAAAAGAGTATCAGCTCTTTTTGTGATTCCATTTTTCCATCACCAACAGTAGGATTGGCATGGAAGACAAAAAGTTCAGAATTTCATAATCAGGTCATGGAGATTACATCAGATTTTCATGCAAAGTATCCCGAAGTGGAGGAATCATTGCTCTTCGCTTATGCAGAGAATAAATTTCAGAGTGTAGTAGGATATGTGTTTGGTAGGATGCGGGAAAATGGCAGGAAGAACCTTCCTTAGAAAAAGATGAAAATGGAAGAAATGGTCGGCGTCCTATTCTTCCATTTTCATTTTTATTTTGTACCTTTGTCGGCGATGAGAGACAACTCTCGTTGCCCACGCCATATAAGCTATTGGATGAATTTCGAGACTAAAAAGAAAAATAGTTTCAGAAAAGTTTGGTAGTGTGGATGATTTTCTATATTTTTGCGGTATGTTAAACAATTAAATTGTAAAATATGACATAAACAAATAAAGACATATAGGAAAATGAAGCGTTAGCTTTTTGTTCTTGCTTCCTGAAAATCGCCAAATTTAAAAGAAGCCACAAAGAGTAAAGGTTAGACGCTCACGCCTGCAATACGGCGTGGGCTTTTACTCGTATTATGTGGCTAATGGTGTTTGGCGATACCTCAGGAGGCGTAAACGAAGTAACGGTCCACGCCATTTTTCTGTCTGATGATGAATACTTGGACCCTAATAACTGAATTAAGATAACCCTCTTACCTGTATAAATGAATGTAATAAAAAAATATTTAGATTCTTAGATAAAGTAAAGAGAGTTTTTAAGCATAAAAGTTTCTGAAAGACAGAGAAAACAATCAATAATATTGGTTTCTTTTAAGATATTCTGTAAATAAATGTTTAACAATTAAATTTATTAATTATGAAAATCTGGAGATTAATATCTGGCATTTTGTCAATGGTTTCTTTTTTAATTATCACATTTCAATCATGTGCAACAGGTGTAGTTAATGTTCTTGAAGATAATAATCATGATACGAGTGACGTAGCTGGCTTTTTTGTTGCTTTGGGCTTGCTGGTGGCTGGTACAGTAGCTACAATTTTATGGAAAAATGCAAGTAAAGGTGGTGATATTTCCCTTATTGTTATTTATGGACTAACAGCTCTTTTGGGATTTGTTAATTTGGGAACTTTTAGCGATTTGGCAATATGGTCTTCTTGGGCTTTGTTTTGTGCAATAATGGCAGGTGTAGCACTTTATCTTCATTCTCAAGAACAAGCTTCTGATGAATATGAATCAGGATATGCTGTTCCGCAAATGCCATCTGCAAATATTGCAAGAAAAGAATGTCCAAATTGTCATGCAGTAAATGAAGTAGAAAGTCTTTTCTGTAGTTCCTGTGGTTACAGATTCCCAGTGCAAACCTTCTGCAAGAATTGCGGTAAGCAATTGAAGCCAGGTAATACTTTCTGTACGAATTGTGGAACAAAGTGTGATTAAGCAGTTTCAATGGATTTAGCGTTATCGTGTTTATTCTCATGTCTATGAAGTTTAATATAAAGCACCGCTTATGAAACAGTGTATTAATGGTCATCTTGTTGATGATAGTTCTAACTTTTGCCCTCAATGTGGGGCAGAAGTTTTTGGTCATTCTCTTTTTTGTCCACATTGTGGGAAAAAGTGTGGGGCTAATGAGAAATTTTGTAGTAAGTGCGGAACTCCTTTGCACAGCAAAAACATTTCAACTCACAATGCAACTTCTCAGTTTGTAAACACGAAGCCAAAAACAACGATGTATATAGTTGCTGCTGTTTGTGCAGTAGTTCTTTTAGGAATAGGAGGATTTATAGGATGGAAGTATCTGTCTAAAGACCATTCCTTAAAAAAAATAGCAGATTCTAAAGTCTTATCAAACGTACACATTTCAAGGTCTGAAGACTACTCCTTAAAAAAAATAGCAGAGGTTGTAAATGGTTGTAAAAATTTAGGTGACTTCCATGAGGGGCGTGCTTGCTTCAGTAAAAACGAAAAGTATGGCTTTGTGGATAAGAAGGGAAATGTGATTGTTCCTGCAAAGTATTATTCTGTCGCTGATTTTAAAGAAGGAAGAGCTTGGGTGGCAAATGAAGATAATCATGATCACGCTTGGTGTGGTTATATCGATTTAGATGGAAAAGAAGTTGTTCCTATTAAATACAGAGTCCCTCTTGAAGAAGGATACAGAGCCATAAGCTTTTCTGAAGGTTTGGCTGCAGTACAAATGCGTACCGATAATTATGATTCTCCTATCTATGGTTATATAGATAAGATGGGTAACGAGGTTATTCCTGCAAAGTTTAGTATAGCTGGAGATTTTAAAAATGGTATTGCATCTGTCTATTTAGATTTTGATGATTCTGCTGTATATATAGATAAAACAGGTAAGGTGCTAACTGCAAAAGAACTTAAAAGCCATCATGAAATAGTTACTTTCTGGCAAGGTGACAAGATGGGGTTAAAACATCTGGATGGTAATGTGGTTGTACCAGGTGAATACGATATAGTGCAGAACTATTCAGAGGGAATGGCTGCTGTATGTAAAGGAAACCGATGGGGATATGTTGATTCTTTTGGTAATAATATTATACCTTGTTTATACCATTCGAGACTTTTTTATGATAATGGCGTAATGGATGGTTGGGGAGAATATGGGGCTCCTAATGAGGCAAATGATTTCCATGAGGGGCTTGTCATGATCATGAAAAATGGTAAGGCTGGATTCTTAGATAAACAGGGTAAAGTGGCAATTCCTTTTCTTTATGAAAGAGCCAAAGACTTTTCTGAAGGTTTTGCAGCTGTCAAAAAAGCAGGGAAATGGGGCTTTATAAATAAAGAGGGCAAAAACGTTATTCCATGCCAATATGATAAAGTCGCTTCTTTTAGAGAAGGACTGGTTGCTGTCGTTAAAAATGGAAAAAGTGGATATATAAATACGAAAGGTAAGGAAATAGTTCCTTTTATTTATGATAAACCTGAAGATTGGGAACCGTTACATGATTTTCATGAGGGACTTGCTGTTGTTAGAAAGAATGGTGCTTGTGGCTACGTAGATAAAAAGGGTAAAAGTACATTTGATTTTATTTAGAAATTTGAACAATCGTATTATTTAATTATAAAAACCTGAAATGATGAAAAAAGTTTTATTAGTTTTTGTTGCTGTCATAAGTATGCTGGCAATGAACTCTTGTGTTGACAAGGAGCAGTGTGTTGGTAAATGGGTAAGTGAAAGCGTCACCGAGGATGGTTTCACTGGTAATTTTTATCTTGACCTGAATGAAAATGGAACGGCAAATTTGCGCATCAAAGGAACCGGAGCCGTAGAGGAAGAAGGTATGGATATGAAGATAGGAATTACTGCAAAGATAGGAGGATCATGGGACGTGTCTATGGGATTCATGGATTTGGAGTTTGATCCTGATAAGGTGAAATGTACTGTAGATGATTTTGATATGGGTAACGAGGAAGTTAATGCCCTGGTTAAAATGGTTCTGAATGATCCTGAAGCCAAAAGACAGATGGTGGAAGCGTTTAAGAGCGAAATGGATTTCGGTGATTTTAATGGTTCTCTTGATATTGAATTTGATGGAGATAATGTTATGAAACTGACAGGGGATGATGGAGTAGTACTGACATTTCATCGACAATAATTTGTAGAACTCTGTTTTACTAAAAAATAAGAAATGGAAGAAATGGTCGAATACCTTTCTTCCATTATCGATTTTATTTTGTACCTTTGTCAGCGATGAGAGCACTCTCTCATTGCCCACGCCGTATAAGCTATTAGACGAATTTTGAAATTTAAATGAAAAAGTTTCCGGAAAGTTTGGTAGTGTGGATAATTTTCTATACTTTTGTGGTATGTTAAACAATTAAATTGGAAATATGACATAAACAATAAAGACATATAGGAAAATGAAGCGTTAGCTTTTTGTTCTTGCTTCCTGAAAATCGCCAAATTTAAAAGAAGCCACAAAGAGTAAAGGTTAGACGCTCACGCCTGCAATACGGCGTGGGCTTTTACTCGTATTATGTGGCTTATGGTGTTTGGCGATACCTCAGGAGGCGTAGACGAAGTAAATGGTCCACGCCATTTTTCTGTCTATACTTTTCGAACTTTAGGACCTATTTAAATGTAATTCGAAAATATTAATTTAACGTAGTATTGTTAAATTTAAAATGTATATTGTTAGATGAAAAAATGTCCTAATTGTGGAACTATAGTAAGTGACGATTGTCACTATTGTGTGCGTTGCGGTTGTCCGTTAACCCATCAGAAAAGTGTAACACCAACAGGTCAGCAGAAGAATACTGATGTAGAGTATTTGGAAGATGATGAGAATAAGGTTGTAAAATATTCCATTATAGCTGGAGTTGTTGTTGTCTTATTGGCTGTTTTAGGCTTTTATTTTTTTAAAGGTCATGGTAAATTATCTGGTAACTCTAATATGACGGATTCACTTTCTGATACGCTTGCAACTGTGGGCAATCAAGATGAAATTGAAGAACAGTCTGAGGATGATATTTTAAAACTTCATCCAGGCTTTCAGCTATTGTGTTCTGTTTCTGGTGATTTTGACGGAGATGGGAACAAGGAAACTTTGTATGCAATCAACCCGAAAAGTGACGATGGTCCTTTTGTAGAATATTTGTGTTTTTCAAAGAAAACTCTTCCTTCTATAAAAATCCAAACGCATGGAATTTATGTCCCTGATAGTAAGCCAAAAAATGCTGGTGATTTAGATGGGGATGGAGGCGATGAAATTTCATTTTATTCTTCTGGCTATTCATCTAATTGGAATGGGTACTATATCTGGTCCTATAAAAATGGTAAATGGATTGTGCCAATAGAACCTATATTCTTACCAGAATGGGCTTTGGAAGATGGTTATGTTCCTGTTAGAAAAAGCCATAAAAAGGGGTATTTGGAAATCGACGACAATCAAGAGTTGGTAGATGATGAAGATTCTACTTCTATGGAATATACTCATAATGGTCTGAGATTTGAAAGAAAACTCGTGAAGTTTAATAATAAAGGTTATAAAGTGAATTTTTAGTTGTTGTTATTCCCATAAATGGTTTGCCCCATTCTTGACGGATATCAGACTATAATAATATCTTGTGATGAATTTGTCTGCTTTCCTGCGTATGTGGAATGGTTATAAATGACAGGTCTTTGTAACGGATAAAAATAATAAGAAATATGGATCAAATAGAATTTGATGTGACGTGCCCATATTGTGGCAATGTTTTCAGAGTATCTTCTGTCCCAAGTACTCAGGTTGAATGCGAATGCCCTCATTGCCATCAAACTGTTGTTTTTGATGCACCAGATACAGGGGATAATTATGTAAGTACAGAGTATTCCGATACTGCTTCTTCATATGAAGTTTTGCCAACGCCATCTCCTGGTATTGCAAATGACGAATGTCCAAATTGCCATTCTAAAATCGAACCAGGAAGTGCTTTCTGTGGCTCTTGTGGCTATAAATTGTCTGGGCAAAACTTTTATAATAATGGTGAAAACCAAACTGGAGCTGGTGACGTATTCTGTCCGCATTGTGGTCAGAAGTGTGACGCAAATGAGAAATTTTGCGGAAAGTGTGGAACTCCTTTATTCAATGAATCCATTCCAGTTGGAGGCGTAACTCCCATTGTAACTCAGGATACACCACCTGTGTATTATGATGAGGATGATGATAATCACAATATGCGCATATTGCTTGCTATATGTGCTGTTGTTCTTTTGCTGATAGGTGGATTTTTAGGATGGAAATATTTGTATAAAGGGAAATTCTTTAAGAAAAAGACGGAGTTGGTAAGCGATAGCATTAATGCTGATAGTGCCAAAAACTGGGAGCAAGTAACCTTTGAAGGTGTGATGTATGATGAAGATGGACACGATTGCAATATGCAGGTGACGTATGAAACTGATGGAACCAATGTTCGCAATTGTGTTTATAAGAATGTGGACTTGGGCGGTAAGATAAAAATGGATTTAGTTGTCACTGACGATACTTATTCTTTTTCTGGAAAAGATGGTAAGCAGAAATTCGCTTTCAGCGTAAATAAAGACAATCTTATCGGACCAGGACAAGATGGTAGAAAAGGTCTCCTTGTGATGATGCATAAAGAAGGAGAAGCTCCGCAACCAAAGCCAAAACCTGTAGAAATGTCTCTTTGGTCGTTGGGGGACGATTTCCCTGGAGAGATAGATGTAAAAGGACAGATTGGATGCTATAAAAATACAGAAAACAATGACAAGTATATATTGCGTGTTGTTTCTTATGATAAACATTCCGGGAAATGTGTCTTAGAGGCGTATTTACGTGGTCAAACGATAGGAAAGTTTATTGGAGATTATATGATATATGATGGCGAGCATCCCTCTGCGTATTATCAAGGTACATTCCATTATACCAATGGAAGACAACGGGATTTCTCATTTTATGTAGATTAAGCTACTATACATATAATATAGTGTGAAATGATTTTGACCGAAAATGCCTTGGTCGGAAATGACCGGTTGATTTTTGTCTTATTCTAATAATAAAAAGTGGAAATGGAAGAAATGGTTGGAATGCCTTTCTTGCATTTCCATTTTTATTTCGTACCTTTGCCCTCGATGATTAGAAAAACTCATATAGCTCACGCCGTATAAACTATTGGACTTCTTATGAAATTAAAATAAAAAATAGTTTTAAAAAAGTTTGGTAGTGTGGATATTTTTCTATATTTTTGCGGTATGTTAAAATAAAATTGAAAATATGACATAAACAAATAAAGACATATAGGGAAATGAAGCGTTAGCTTTTTGTTCTTGCTTCCTGAAAATCGCCAAATTTAAAAGAAGCCACAAAGAGTAAAGGTTAGACGCTCACGCCTGCAATACGGCGTGGGCTTTTACTCGTATTATGTGGCTAATGGTGTTTGGCGATACCTCAGGAGGCGTAGACGAAGTAAATGGTCCACGCCATTTTTCTGTCTATACTTTTCGAACTTTAGGACCTATAGAGTAAAAGTATAATTCTGTGATTACCTATATATTTGTTATGAGAACGAAATGTCAACATTGCAACACTACACTTCAATTTGATGAACGGAAATATGTAAGAAACAACTGGGTTGAATATACATGCCCTATTTGTGGAAATCAAGTTAGATTTCAGTATTTTGGGGCTGATCAACAATTTGGTACGGCAAATCAGGGTGGCTCTGTACCACAGCCTGCTAACACAAATTTTCAAAGTCAACCCATGCCAGCATCTCATCAGAATTTTGCTCCTCCCGTATATGAAGAAGAGCAAAGACATCGTTCGCCACTTATTTGGCTTATCCCTGTATTCGTATTGTTGTTTTGTGCTGTTATAGGCGGGTATTTTTACTACTTTAAGGTTTATCTTCCTGATAAAATTGACCGTGAGGCGCCTCGTTTTTACACAATTTCAAATATGACAAACCTTCGTTCTTCAAAGTCGTCGGGGGCAGAATACAATAAGATAGGATCACTGCCTTTCGGTAGCGAATTGATAACATACAGTCATGATTCAGATTGGAGTGATGTGAAGGATGCAGCAGGTAAGCGTGGATTCATAGCTTCAAACTATATTGTAGATAAATCAGATTTCAATCGACTCAACAGTATTTTTGGTGATGCATCATCGCGAGAAATCATCCAGAAGGTCAAATGCCGTAGAGCTCTGCTGAATTATTTTAAAGAACACAATTTTATAGGAAACAGTTCGCAGTGTGAATTAGATTCTATCAAACCAAAGGTTGTTCCTAATTCAGATAATCAGTGGCAAGTGTTTACCCGAGCCAAAGGAGTGAAACCTAACAGTGTATGGTTTGGACGAGCAACAGATAGCAATTCTAAATATACAGACTTTGCAGTTATTATCACGAATGTGAAAACAGATGATCGCCGTTTCCTTCTGTTCAGTTTTGATGAAGCAGAAAACCCTACATTGGTATATGAGGAGAAAACAACAGCAAAATACATTGAAGATGTATATAGTTATGATGGTTCTGATATTATGGTAGAATATTATTATGCAATATAAATCTAAATCGAATAAAGCCAGGAACTTTGGATTGTTTTTGTTGTACACAATCACACTCCTTGTACCTATCGGTGGCTTGGCAGGCTTATACTGTTATTACCAGAAGCAACTGGATGATATTCCGCAAGCGCGTATCATCGTCGTCTCGAAACAGGATATGAGATTGCGTGTATATGATTTCAAAGGTACAAAACTGATGGATTATGGTATTGCTTGCGGCCGAAATATGGGACAGAAGCACAAAATAGGAGATTTGAAGACACCAGAAGGAATGTTTTTCGTGCAGACTATTGAAGATGCTTCTGATCGAACACATGATTTCGGGGATGGTAGAGGAGAAATACAGGGAGCCTATGGACCCTACTTTATCCGTTTGGATACTCCGGGAAGCAAAGGCATAGGGATTCATGGAACGCATGATCCTCTGTCTATCGGTACACGAGCTACAGAGGGTTGTATTCGCTTGAATAATAATGATCTTGCCGAACTTGTCAGTATCGTAAAACCTGGAATGATGGTACTTGTTACCCCTTCATTTCAAGATTATGAACAGGAACAAAGATATATTGGAAATAGACGCGATAGCGTGACAAATCAATAACCCAAATACGTTAATAGAAATGGAATATTCAATCATAGCTAATTCTGGTATTCAATTATTTACCTTTCCTCTTGAAATAGATCTCAAGCAGAATTTTAAGAGATGGTTTCATGAGTGGTATGATAAAGAAGAAGGTATTCACAAACTTGATCTTGTCGAGTGTGTGCACACTGATGATGGTGATACTTTCTATTACAACAAGAAGGAACTTATCGATAAGGGCTATCTTACCGCTTTTGAGACCCGGCATCAAGTAAATCCTGATGAGGTTCGTGAAGATGGTCTGGTTCATCCGTTAGCTGCTAATGCTGAAGGAGATGATTATTTGTTGGATGAAATCTTTTCTATGTCATTCGATGATAGTCAAAACAAATTGTCCTTTTATGAAAATAAGTGGATTCCATTACCTTATTTCCGTCGTCGTGTACCAGCACTTCAGTTTGATTTCGGTGCATTCAACTGGGCTCGTGTTAAATTTGTTCCAAAGGATGAAAAAGATGGCAAGCGATACTATCATGTGTTGCTTGCACTTGACACACGTACAAATTATCAGGCATCTACCTTGCAGGAGACTCCCGTCTTTCCTGATAATTTTCAGAATGAACTTACTTTTCAATTGTGCTCTGACGAGATGTTGTTGATGGACTATTGCTCAGAGGGAACAGAAGAATGCAGTTATGTCAATGAGTACTTGCGTAGATTAGTTCATCCCGAAGCTCGTTCTGTTTCTAAGATTAAAGGTGAGAAGCATAAAATGTCATATATCGCCACTTACTTCCTGCTGATGAACTATCTTTCACTAAAAGCCCTGATGCCAGTATTAAAACTGTATAAGGACGAAAGTGTAGTGGTGAAGGATGTTGATATGTTTATCGATATAGGTAATTCCCGTACAACAGCATTGCTCGTTGAAGATCCTCAAAATGGTGATTTTACAAAGGTTCCACTATTAAGTTTAACAGATCTGACAGATAGCATTACCGAAAAGACTGATGGTCCACAAGTTCGTCGTAATACTGAGCCTTTTGATATGCGCTTGGTGTTCAGAAAAGCTGATTTTGGAAACTTTGGTCCACGTGACAGTCATCAGTTTGTTTATCCAAGTTTGGTTCGCTTAGGGAAGGAAGCAGAGAATCTCATTCATGTTGCCTCAGAAGAGCAATCTTCTCAGAACTTATATACTTATTCAAGTCCAAAACGTTATCTGTGGGACAAGGAAAGTGTAAAAGAAGAATGGCAGTTCTTGGTGCTCGATGGAGAGGAAAAGAGTCACATTTTGGAACTTAAGGGTATTACAAATCAACTGAATAGCAATGGTACTGTGGACAAAGAAGGGTATGGAGGGAGTAAGCATACTTACTCTCGCTGTTCACTTATGACTTTTGCTTTCTTGGAAATTTTCTCTCAGGCACGTATGCAGATCAATAGTGAAGACTATCGTAAGTTTCATGGTGATGTAAATACACCACGACGTATCAAACGAGTAGTAGTCACTTGTCCGACAACTATGTCTGAATGTGAGAGAAAATCTCTGGTTCGTTGCGCTAAAGATGCTGTTACTCTACTTACAAACTTCGAGAAAAAATCCATGACAGACCTCTTGCCGAGCAAGAAGTTTGATATAGAGATTGTTCCGTCTTATCCAAATGATGGAAGTGGAGTTTGGTATTATGATGAAGCCACCTGTTCACAAATGGTTTATCTGTATGGAGAAATCGCTCATAAATTCAAAGGGCGATTAGCAGATTTTTTTGAACTCTATGGTAAAAAGGATGAGCGAGGGTCGTACACATTTACATTAGGTTCTCTCGATATCGGTGCAGGTACGTCAGACTTGATGATTAATGAATATAGCAAGGGCGATCAAAATGAATCTACCGTCTGTCCGAAACCTCTTTACTATGACAGCTACTATTATGCAGGCGACGATATGCTTCAGGAACTTATCCGCGAGATTTTTCTTACGGATAAGGATTCTGCGCTTGTTGCGCGCCTGGAACAAACGGCTGAAGGAATACAGAAAATAAAAGATTTTTTTGGACACAACTATAATGGGCAGTCTATATCTCAGCGCATCTTGCGTAAGAACTTTAATATCCAAGTTCTCATACCTTTGGCATGCTATTATCTGGAATTATTGAAGAATCAAAATCACGATTGTGTAGTACATTTTGATGACGTTTTCAAAGATAGTTTGCCTAACCATCTCGTTATGAGTGGTTTTTATGATTTCTTCGGGTTTGAATTTAATGAGTTGGAATGGCATTATTCCTGTGAGAATGTATATCGTATTGTTGCCAAATCTTTCGATTCCTTAGTAAAGAAGATTTCGGCGATTATGTACACTTACCATTGCGATATTATCGTTCTCTCTGGTCGCCCAGCAACATTGCCTCCTTTACGTGATCTTTTTATAAAGTATTATGCAGTGGCACCCAATCGCCTTGTTCAACTCTCCAGTTATTACATAGGCGACTGGTATCCGTTTGGAAATAATACGGGTTATATCAGAAATCCCAAGACGGTAGTTGCTGTTGGAGCCATGATAGGTTTTTATTCATCCGACCTCATACAGTTCTCTAATTTTAGGCTTGACAAGCAGGCATTGAGTAATTTGAAATCAACCATCAACTATGTTGAGACACCAGAATCCATGTTGCTCAATACGCATTACTGTCTTACTCCTACCACGAATCGTGGCGAGATTATCGTCAAGCAATTGCCTGTTTCGCTCAAGATCAGACAGGAAAATTTTGACAGCTATATGAGTCGTCCGCTTTATGTCGTGGACTATGATTTTATAAGAATTTGTAAACGTATCAGGCATCAGATGGAAAATATTAATCCAAATATGCCAGAGGAGGCACTTATCAATCTGACAAATGAGGAAATCAATCGGTTGAAGCGCCTTCTTCCTTACCGAATTGTTCTTTCACGTGAAAGTGATAATAGAGAGGATATTAAAATAGAACAGATATTGGATAATTCCGGTAATGAGATTAATTTACAAAACATTCGTATTAATATCCAAAGTCTTGGAACATCTGAATGTTATTGGCTGGATTCTGGTATTTTTGACTTTTAAACATTATCATTATGCAAAAAGAGATTACAATACAAGATATAGATCATTTGCTTCATGTCATCGGGGACTCTATAAAATGGGCCTCTGAGCATGAAGAACGTGCCTTCCCTTTGTCTGCGTTCAGAGAATATCGTAGAAACTTGAAGAAAATTCGTTTTGCACTTGAGGAAAATTGTTCTGCTGCAGCTTATGGAGAGAGTCAGAATGGAAAGTCATACCTTATAAGTAGCCTTCTTTCAGATCAAGGTGAGGAACTGGCAATTAAAGGAGGAAGAAATGGTAAAATATATAGTTTTATAGATGATATTAACCCAAGTGGTGGCAATACATCTAAGAAGGAATCTACAGGAATCATTACACGCTTTACAATTTGTCCAGATATGGCTCCTGCAGCTGAAGACAAGGTTAAGGTAAGACTGCTCAGTATTGCAGATATTGTAAAACTGCTTGCTGATACTTATTATAAGGATGTGAAAATCAATGCTGACACTTTGTTGCTGGCTGATGATATTAACTGTAAATTAGAGACATTTCTTCCGCAACTCATTGATAAGAATGTCCAACAGAGTTATATAGATGAAGATGATATATTTACCATTCAGCAGTATCTCAATGCTTCTTTGGGTGGTAGTGCTTCTCATGTGTATAGTTCCAAGTTCTGTGTGCTTGTATCTCAAAAGATTCAGCATATTGCCCCAGAACAATGGGGAAAAGTATTTAGTCTGCTGTGGAATGAAAACGATTATATCACTTCGCTTTTTGAAAGGTTGGTTGCAGAATATCGTAAACTGCATTTCAATTCTGTAGTCTATGTTCCTTTTGATGCTATTCTTAGACAGAAAGGTACCATTCTTGACATTTCATGGCTCGATAATCTGTTTAATGATAATGCGGCAGATAATAATCCAAACTATGAGTTACTCTGTGATATCTATGATAGCCAGAACAACTTGTTGGTTCATGGATTTCCAAAAACATCGTTTACGGCTCTTATATCAGAACTTACGTTGGTCTTACCTCCGTCAGCAGCTGATAAACGTGCTTTCCTTCGTGACTTTGATCTTCTCGACTTTCCTGGAGCCCGTCATCGAATGAAGTTGCCGGAAAATAGTATTCAAACAGAGTTACCGATGATGCTTCGCAGAGGAAAGGTGTCTTATTTGTTCGATAAGTATTCTGATTCATGGCGAATCAATGCAATACTTTTCTGTAAGAATATGGACAAACCTGAGAGTGAATTGGGTGAGGTTCTCAACAGTTGGATTAGCAACAATATTGGTGCAACTCCAGAACAGCGAGCAAAATATATTAGCAGCACTAATTTTACTTCTCCCTTCTTTATTATATCTACGTTTTTCAATTGCGACTTACAACGTACAAAGGAGACTCCTCTGTTCATACAGACTGTGCCTTTAGAGGAACGTTGGAAGACTCGTTTTGAAAACCATTTATGTGATGAGGTAATTAAGCCAAGTGTCTATTCATGGTTTGAGCATTGGGTTCCACAAAGTGCCGGTTTTGCTTCAGAGGCATTTCAGAATATCTATATGCTTCGTGATTACTTCTGGTCGTCAAATCAGCAGATATTTGCTGGCTATCAGGCAGGTGTTAGTGGAGAGAACTGTGTTGTAGAACATCCTGAATTTCCTGAATTCTTGGAGGCTCTCCGTAACTCATTTGTGTCTTTCCCATTTGTGAAGAAGCATTTCGCTCATCCGGATCAGGCTTGGGAGGATGCGGCAACAATCAATCATGATGGTTCGCAGGCTATCATTTCTTCTCTGGAGAAGATTGCTACTGTTATCGATGATGCGCGCAAACAGAAATACCATGATGAGGTAAAGAGTATGCGTGATGAAATGCTTACTGCACTTCAGCACTTCTATATCTCAGGAGAAGAGAATGATAAGCGTGAGGAGATTAGACGTACTGCTGGCGAAATGAAGTTTGGACTCGATATGCTTTCGCCATCTTCTTTCGGAATGCTGATCAATAATTTTATGGTTTCTTCGCACGATCTTCGCTATCTGGCTACAGATATTGTGCTTCATAAAAAGGAATTGCCACAGGATTTTACGCTGATTAATGTCCTGAGACTTAATGCAGGTATTAATCCGAATGATGGTAAGGAAGTTAATCTTAAGAAACTTTGCGACTATTATCATACTAATGAGCAGATGCTTCGTGATGGATTAAAAATGCAAAATATCAATCTTGAAGATGTGATTTGCGGACAGAACAACACGATGACTACTGATGCGGATATTCTGGCCAAAAATATTTCTGAGTACTGGGCTGATTATATAGAGTCTGCTGCACATAAACTTAATAAGCAGTTGATTCATTCGGACAGAATAGCATTTATGTATAATGTGCTTTTCAAGAAGTTTAATATCAGACAGATTATTGCAAACAAAATTCAGGACTATGCAAATACTATTGAAGATAGAGATGTGCTGTCAAATATCATTGCAGATTCTATTAGTCTGATGCTTAATGATTTTGTAACTTCAGTGGGGCGTAAGTTTATGACAGATGAGGATATTTTACATGTTAAGACTATTGCTGAAGATATGCATGTTCTGGTTGATATTCAAGAAGACAGTCAGGTAGAACAACCTAACTTACGTGATACAATGGAGGCTTTTGAACAGTCTGTAGAGACACTTCGCTTCCAAGTTTTCGATGAACATTGTCGTAACATGCTTCGTCGTTTGCCATTGTGGGATAATTTCAAACGCTGGGAGAATCTGCTTGTTATTGGTCTCATGTTTACAAGTGATGTTACTGAGATAGATGAGCAAGCTAATGAGCAGATGAGAAATATAATAGAAGAATGTCGAATGGTATTAAATAATCAGATATGACGATATTTATAGATAAAAAAGCTCTGTGCTCCACACCTTTAAAAGATTTCTGTGAAATACAGGGCATTGGTAATGATCCGATGTATATGCGTCCTGGTAGCGTTCAGAGCATAGTAGGACGATATATTCCTAAAGATATGCAGGATTTTCTGGCTGTTCCAGAATATTCTGCAGAGGATGATGCTATCGTTTGGTTTGCTCCTAATTGGACAGATACTCCACGGCGCATCAACGACCTTTATGGGGAAGAAAAGGAAAAATACGATAGAATATACCGCGATACGTTAAACGTTTATAATGATGTGAAGCGCAAACTCCATGGAGAGTCTCTTGGCATACTGGATTCTGCACTTAAGTTTGTCAATGAGAATTTCTTGTTCTGCTATGATAATAAAGTAGTGCTGGTGGCATGGGGAATGAATCTTCGTGATAGTGTATATGATGCCAAAGGTAGTATTGTCTTCAACTTCTCGCAAACAAAGGGTTATACTATTATTTTTGATCCGGGTGAAGGTGCGGAGCTGGCTAATCCTAATGACCGTATTATAAGAAGAAAAGAGAAAGCGGAGTTGGTAACAGCTGATGTGCCTCGTCTTATATGCAAACCTGGTTTTCATTTTATAGATTGGAAACCACAGGTACAGGGTACTATAGTTACGTCTGATATGGTATTTCATGCGCAATATCAAAAAGATCCCAAAACTTCCTCTGCAGCCGAAGAGCCGGTTGTTGGTAATGTTCAGGACCTTTCTGTTATGCATACCATACGTTTTGTAACGGATGGTAGTTGCCAACTTGACGGAATGGAACAGTTGCAGGTTGAAGATGGATATGAACTCACAGAGAATGATTTTCCTAAAATGATTCCTCTGGAAGGTTTTAGTAACCCATATTGGGATCCTGCATATTTAGGTTCTGTTCATTCTGATTTGGTCTTTAAAGCCAAGGCTTCACGGAACAATTATACAGTGACCTTCCTGCCGGGAAAATATGGAGAGTTGAAAGGTATTTCTACATTTACGGTTCCGTATGGCTCCCGTATAACACAAGTGCAGATTCCGCAAGTAGTTCCTTTCAGTGGTTATACTTTTGCTGGTTGGAACATTACTCCATTGGATTATAGTGTGGCCAATAATTGTTCTTTTCAGGCACAATACAGGAGTATTCCATGGTTGACACGGCTTTGGATGTGGTTCACGAGTTTCGGATGCTTGAAATGGTTGCTTCTTTTGCTGGCATTGCTGCTCCTGTTAGGACTGTTCAGTTGGCTATTCCCTGGTTGTAACGAATATAGGTGGAATCGTTATTATCATGATGTAGTAGTTACTGATGGAAATCAATATCATGTTGGAGAATCTACTGGTAAGATACATTATCTGCGTTCTGGAGAAGGACAGGATGTTGATTATATCTTCCCTCAAGATACAATACTTGAGCACTCCGAAATTAGTGATGAGGTACTGGAACATGGTGGAAATATCAATGCTTTCTTGCGTTTCTCAATCATTTGGAATCAGCAAGGTGGGGATATGGTAGATCTGGACGCACATGCAATTCAGCCTGATAATGAAGAAATTTATTATTGTACACACATGAATAATCCGACATCAATGTCTGGTGTATTAGATGTTGATGACATCCGTCCGCAAGGTACTGGTGTAGAAAATATCATTTGGACAGATCCGGAAAAAATGTCTGATGGTACATATACACTTTTTATCAGGAATTATGATGGCGGTAGGAATCATGGGGCCAAAGCTGAGGTGGCTTTTAATGGGAAGACATGGCACTACACGATTGATCAGCCTATCAGAAGAGAAGAAGATATTCCAATAGCACAAATTAAAATATCAAACAATAATCAAAATTTTTCTATCCGACACTCTAAATATTTAGATAGGACAGAATAGTAATAAGGAAAAATAATTATGCCAAAGAAATCAGCTATATTGAATAATGTAACAGAATATTCTCCAGAAGATTTAGCAAGTTATATCCAGCAGGGTATTGTGACGTTTGAAGAACTCCGAAACAATACCGAAGGTGAGTTTACTGCTAAGATGCAACTTGATGTGGAGAAGTTACTTGCAGGGAATGAAGACGGAGACTTTCAGACAGTAATGGAGTCAAACTCTATAGCAGACTTGCAGGATTTTCTTAATAAGTATCCAATGGGAACTGCTGCGCATTTGGATGCTGTCCGTCAGCGTAAGCACGAACTGGAGGCAACACTGGCTGCAGAGCCTGTAATGCAGGTAGATGATATTGAGGAAGAAGAGTGGCAGGAAATCAAGGATTCCTGTGATGTGCAACTTTTAGAATCTTTCAAGGAAAAATATCCTAAAACTTCTCATCTTTTTGAAATTAACAGACTCATTACTGAAGAGAAAAACAAGGAGCGTAATCGTGAAAAATCTCCTGTTGTTCTCAAGACTATGATTAATAATGCAAATAGTGTAGAAGAGGTCTGCAAAATCATTCAGGAGTTACTTGAAAACGAAATGATTTCAGTTAGTACTCTCCTTGAGGTGATAGAACAAGACCATAATCTATTATCTTCTTCGGTTTGCAATGATATCATTTCAAAAGGTATTCTCAATCGGAATGACTTGAGTAAGTGTGGCATTTCCGATGAGTTTATCAACAAGATGTTGACCAATACAGGTATTCAAAACTTTGAGCCTGCACGCCCTTTGCAGACAATCAAAGAACCCTGTACAGAGGTGTATTTCTGGGGGATTCCTTCTTCAGGAAAAACATGTGCGTTGGGTGCTATACTCAGTGCTGCAAAGAATGGATTGGTTGCTCGTAGCATGATTCCTGATAACAACTGTCAGGGATTTGGCTATATGAACAGACTTTCTTCTATTTTCTTTCCTGGACGTGTCTGTCGCCTTCCTGGTGGAACTCCAGTGACTTCTACCTATGAAATGCGTTTTGAACTTGAAGACCAAGAACACCAGATCCATCATGTAGCATGTATTGATATGGCGGGAGAATTGTTTACTTGTATGTTCATGCAAGATGCAGGAGAACAACTACGTGACGATCAGCAACAAGCGTTGGAAACTTTGCATAATATTCTGCTCAGCAATAGATCGAATAATAATAAAATTCATTTCTTTGTTGTTGAATATGGTGCAGAAAAACGTCTCTTCAATGGTCTTCCGCAGGCAGAGTACCTCAATTCGGCAGCTGCTCACCTTAATAATATGGGACTCTTTGATAGTAATACAGATGCTATCTATGTCCTTATATCCAAGGTGGATAATGCTTCCTATAAAGGATCGCTTGATGATCATTTGTTGAAATATATGACAAAGAATTATTTGGGCTTTTATAATAATCTTCTTCGTATCAGCAAAGAGCATAACATCAATAACGGGCGTGTCAACATTGTTCCTTTTTCTATAGGAGAAGTATGCTTCAAAGATTACTGTCTGTTTGACGCAACCTCTGCGACTAAAGTTGTGGATTTGTTTATACGTTATTCTTATTATGAGGAAAAGAGTTGGTTACAAAAATTGATAAACATGTTTAAAAGTTAAGAGATATGAGCAAAATAGAATTATTAATACAAAAAGCCCATGGTGGCTTGACTGATGTGTTCGTGACAAATAAGGGAGCATGGTATGGAAAGACATACGATATGCGAAACTATATTTCTCACTTGCATCTCAGCAGACTTTTCTATGTCTTGAATTATCATGCGACTGGAATTTATTTTTCAATAGTCAAACCATTGAATGTGGGAAGAACTGGCGATTACATGGCAGCTTGGATTTATATTCCAAATTCCATAACTGTTGCTTCAGAGGATTTATTGAAATTGGTTTCACTTGTACAGGAAAAAATTGTAAGTGGAGTAGAGCAATATGATAATCTTAGACCGCTTTTGGACAGCTCTTATCCTGATTTGCTGTATATTGACTGTATGCCAGTTCGTCAGACCGAAGCTCTTGCCTATAGAATGTATGGTCAGAATACTGATTTTGTCTATTTAGGAAACCTCTTGGCGCAAGGATTAGATCAGTCTTATTATAAGAAATATAAGGCTGTATTCTTTTTGGATATTCCTGCTCGTAATGAAGTACCACCATCTGTTTTACAGCAGATGTATGATTTGTCGAGAAATGGCTTTGAACAGCCTGCTTATCTGTTCCCTCCTCAAACTTTGCCAGTAGCAGGCATGGAACTTTTCGTCAATCAAGTTCCTTTTCGTGATAAGCCTTTGAAGACCATATTAGGTTCAAAGTTAAATATACTTCTTCATAGGACGGGTTACAAAGACGTGGTTTTAGCTGTAAATATCTGTAAACCTCGTCAGTCTTTTTTGCTTCAAAATGAAATACTTTGGGAAAAGGAAATCAATGCCCAAATGTTTCACGTAATGTTCAAGGGGCGTCTTGCTATGCAATACCAACTTTTTGTGAATGGTAATCTTGTGTCGAGTGATCACTCAATTAGTATTCGTGAACAAGAGGCAAGAAATGCACGAGTGGAGGTGATGAAACCTGGATGTGCTAACTATCAGGGATACTTGAATCTCACTCAGCCGCTTACTCATACAATTGTACTGCAGGAACTTCCTATTAGGAGTGCTTCGCATACATCTAAGTCAAATAGCTCAGTGTTTGCAAGCAAGAAATTCTTGTTAGGAATGATTGTATATACTGTGGTAGTTTTCTTTGCAGGTATCTGTTTGGGAGATTTGATCAATAAAAACGATATTCAAGAAAATCCAGAGATGTCAACTCCTATTGAGAATGAAGTATCTCCAGAGTCTGATAATAATCTTGATTCTGAATCTTCAGAATCTTCTGAATTGGAATCTGAAGGCAAGCGAAATACAGATCGCAAGGCTTCCCGAAAGCAACAGACAGATCAACCAGAGAAACAAAAAGACAAGGCGAAGTCACAGGGAAAAGAAACTGAAGAACCTAAAGAAAAAGCAGGTGCAGAGGCTGCCGCTTCGGGTAAATCTGTTTCTCAATCTGCAGACAAGCATGCTTCTCCGACTAATAGAAATAAGGATAATGAATCTGCAAATGTATCCACACATAGTTCTGAGGATAGTCCGAAAAGTAATAAAGAAAAATAACTATAAATTATCGTATTATGAGATTTGAGTATATTTGCCATCATTGCAATAATCGTTTTACAACGGTTTTAAATGCGACTAAAGAACGTGTTGCCTGTCCATATTGCCAACAGATAATGACCGCTTCAAATATTAATGTTGTGGTTGATGATAGTGTAAATCAGGTGAGAAATCAGCAACCTGTCATTAATCAACCACAACAGGCTCGGGTTCAAGCTCGCCCTGTTCAGGGGCGTCCAGTCCAAGCTCGTCCAGTTCAGGCTCGTCCAATTCAGGCTCGTCCAATTCAAGCTCAGCCAATTCAAACTCAGCCAGTTCAGGCTGAGGCTCTGGATCCTATAGTTCTGGCACCTCATGCAGAACCTGCTGCAATGGTGAACGATATGGATAAGTCTGATGAGTCGAATGTAGAACCGTCTAATATAGACGGGGCTAAGCCAGAGAACTCTGCTGAAGAAGTCTCAAATTCAGAATCTGAGAAAGCTTCATTACAGGAGAGTTTTAACAAGGCTCTTTTAGAAAGTGTCGAAGAGGACAAAGAGGATGACGAGAATGTAGAGATTGCCGATGAACTGAAGGAGGCTATGAATGACACTTACGAAGGTGTTTCGAAAAAGAAGTTTAATCCAGTATTGATGATAGTATTGGTGGTAGCCGCTGTGCTGTTTACTGGAATCTATTTCTTATTTATAAAAAAGGATAAGCAGGCAGAGAAAACAGAGATGCTTGTTAAAAATGAAAAAGCAGCAGTACAAGCACTCAAAGATTATGCAAATAATTATCCTGATATGAAGATCACTCAGTATTTTATGCTCGATTTGGATCAGGATGGACAGAGAGAGGTTATTGCAAACAATGACAAAAACCTGATTGTCTTTGGTGCTGAGGAAGGAACTGCGTATTTGATTCATAAAAAGCCAGTTTTTGAGTGGGTATATCTTCGTGGAAAAGGGGTTTTTGTGGTAAATTCTGATGAGGCTCAGACTGAAGGAAGTGCTGTATGGCTTATTAAAAAACAGAAAAAACTTGTAGAGGATGCTCATCAGGAGAATTATCATTTTGTCGATGGTAATTATATCAAGACTTTGGATGGTAAAGAAACGAAGGTTTCTGAGGATGATTATTATGGTTTTGTCAATACGATTATTAAAAACTATACCAAACTAACTCCTGTAAAATTGTAAGCTATGAGAAAGATATGTTTGTTTATTTTGCTCCAAGTCTATACTGTTATGGGATGGGCGCAAGAGACATATACTCTTGCGCCTCATCGCGAATATATTGATAAGGTAATTGATGAAGCAATAACATATGCTAATCAAATAAAGATCGTGGATAGCAAACTAAGTCCATTGATGAGGTTTGCGAAAAATAATATTGCAAGTGATGTTAAGTTTGCTAATTTTGATGGGTCAGACTCTTTTGTAGGATTGTGCCCTCCGAATAAGACATGGCGTATTGAAAATCGTAATTATCGTCTTCCTACACAAGATGAAATGATTTATATAGCTCCATTCTTTACTTCGCTAAAGGATATGCCCCTTTTTACGAAATCAGGAAAGTTGTATAATAATGTGGAGACTCTGAGTTTAGAAAAAGCGGGAAAGACTACGTTTTACTCAGACTATATGAGTAAGGAAAATGTGATCTATGGATTGCGTTTTAAGAAAAAAGCAGATAACGAACCGACAGATAATCCATATCGAACGGCCTATCGTTATGCTTTGGCTGGCGGTTCGCTCTTTATTGGGGTCAAGCATATAGGTTCGTCAGTTAGTGTAAAGAAAGTAAAGGATATTGCTAATCCTAAATGGTGGGCAGCACAGAATGATATTCAACTTTTAAATTTTCCAATGAAGGGAGAAAGAGTTGCCTATTGTTCAAGCGATCCTGTCCTTCTTCTGATAAACAAAGAGAGTGTACGTATGTCCACTGAAAGTAATACGAGTAACTATCTGACAAGACCTTATATTGATATTGACAAGACGTATGAAACAAACAGGACAGTTATGCACTATAATATTTCTGGTACAAATATTAAAGTGAATAAGACAATGGATCCTACACTTGTCGAACATATTGGAAAGGAACTGCCAACTGCAGATGTTTATGTGCGTTCCAATCCTTCTTCTTCCTATTTAGCATATAAGGATGGTAAGTTCCCTTATGGTGAAATTGTATCTCAACCTATGGGTGGCGGTGCATTTAATTATCATATCACGCTAAAAAAGAATTTTAGTGATGAATTGAGGATTATGGAGTTTTATATTAAAAATGCAACTGATATTCCCGAACTTGAGGGTAAGTTCACTATGACTCAGATGCCAATTGAAATCAATCATGTTCCTGACTCAATTCCTGCAGACTATCTCGCTAATAATTATCTCACTCAAAGTGGCTCAATGGGAAGTAATTCAAATTCTGAGATGGGATCTTTCTGCTGGGATTCTGCTAAATCTTATGCAAACTTCTCTGTTGAGGATGAAGAAAGAATGAAACAGGTGTTGTCTTTTGATGATTTAGACAACGTCCCATTGAAATACTATCATTTGCCTTCTCTGAATAATCTGAGTTGTATCTTGCCTTCTCACACGAAGTCTTTCACTGAGAAATATGACTTAGAGGAGATTGATTCTATGGCTTATGGCATCTATGATCAGGACCCTAATGTCGTAAGCTCTTCTTATTATTCAAAAGGGGATGGCGTTATCTATGCGATTCGCCCAATTAAAAGTTGGTCAAGTGCTGCGTTTCGTTATCAGTACAAACCCAATGAGGGTCTTGTTGTAGATATGGTTCCATTGGGTTCTGCAGCATTTAAAGTGAAAAGCGCACAGGAAATTAGTGATGGAGAGATATTTTCAAGATCAGATGTGCGTACTCGCATATTTCGCTCTAATGAAAAACAGTCAAGTGGAGGAATATGGACAAGTACAGAATCTCCTTATGCCCCAGATGAAGCTATGGCTTATGAATACAACAAGAATGGAATATATTTGAGATCAGAATCTAAAAGTAAGATATTGCCAGTCATACCTTTTCTTGGTGAAGAGAAAACTACAGAGGAAGAGTCTGATGAAGAATCTGATGAGCCTGTAACTCGTAAACCAAAACGTGTACGACGTGTGCCTCGAAAAACTCGAACACGTCGTCCCGCCGCACCTATGAATAAATCGGCTAAATCTCCATCTAAGGGAAATAATCATATCATAGTTGTAGATAAAACAAAATAATTTAGAATTTGGAAATATGGTGCGCCAAGAATGTACTATCCTCTTATAATACTTGATAATGGTTATGTTAAAAATGTCAAAGATGCAGTAAGCGAGGGATATTGCATACCTGGTGGACATTCTTTCAAGATTAATACACCATTAGAATTTACTTATGGTAGTTACTATAACTATTCTCTTAATATCTACTTCCACGAAGAGGATTATTAAGCGATATGGTAGTTAGGCTTAAAATAGTAAGGATGTCTATGTTGCAATAATTGCAAGCTTTTTAAAGATGAAGCAGACTCTGGTGGCAGGCTGAGTCTGCTTCATCTTTTTTGAATATGCCAAGTTACGAGAAAGTAAACTATTGAATGATTTTGACAGGAAATAACCATGACCGCTATGACCGATTCTTATCTTCTCTTCTAACATAACTTCCCCTGATTATGCAAGTCTTGCAGGGATTATCTGCTATTTCGTAGGATATTCGCTGCTTTTTCCTTGTCGCTATCGAAGGTGAATATGCGATAGATATCTGTTGCATTCTGCAAATCTACTATGCGGGGAGCCATTATGCTGAGGACTTTCATCTTGCTATCGTCAAAAGAGAAAATCTTCATGATGCGAACGACCTGGGCACAGGAATAATAGCATCCGAGACTTGCTACTTCTATCAAGTCGAACTTGTTGTCATCAAAGTTAGTCTTCTTTATCTTGTTGTATAGTTTTGAGAAAGAGGCATCGTCCAGACAATAATCATAGTTCATTCCGCCGTTAGGATAATAACCTCCGTCGTATGGGGGAAGTGATGGCTGCTGAGGCTGCTGGGGTTGCTGACCATTCGGCTGCTGGCTGTTGGTTTCTATGATTCTCGTGTTGTATTCCACTACTTTTCCAGATCTGTCGAAGAATACCGTGATGTACTTGGAGTCTCCAAACAGATTGGTGTTTTTGGCGTATTCCCATTTGTCTCCATAGATATTGAAACTGGTGAGTTTCGGTTCTCCCAAGATGGCAATCACTTCTTGTTTGGTCATTCCGCGCTCTACGTTTCTCTTTCCTTTAGCCGATGCTGACATACATACGGCAAACATCAATATTGTTGTGGCAATCAGTGCCATCAGTTCATTTCTTTTCATAATCGTTACTGTTTTTGAGAGTTCCTAATCATTTACTGAAACATTCTTGTTGTTTTGTTTCGCTTGCAAAAGTATGCTTTTCTCGTGAGATGGTATGGAATAAATCCCTAAAGTTGAAAGGAAAATCCCTATCGTGTGGGATTAAGGCATTTGGGAGTTGCTAAATCCTTCGGGGGATGCCATGTTCCTTCAGAATTTGCGGGTTTCAACAAAAATAATAAATAAGAAAAGTCCGTGGAAATTTGTTTCCCCACGGACTTTCTTATTATATTGTTATTGAAGCTTCTGCCTTAACGTTCTGGATAATAGCTATAAATCAAGTAACCATTTCCATACAGGTATCACTTCTATTTTCTTGTCTTTTACAACAATCTCTTCTTCCAACTCGTAAGTTAGGATTATGAGACGCTTGCAATCCAATACCTTGGAAAGTTTGATAAGGGCTGTAGATTCTCTTTCCCAAGTTTCTGTAGATTTTTTGGGATTGTAGCTTACTTGTATAGCCATTGCTGCATCAGGTATATAAAAATCTACTTCTATATTAGTATTTCTCTGATAACTTCTTTTTGTATCATAATCTCTTATTGTATAATTGATTTTGCAAAAATACGACTATTTTGTTAAATCGACTAAACAATATGTATAATTTAACATAAAAAGTATCTATATATCCTAGTTGATGTCGTTTTAAGATACCGGATAGCTTATGTTCATTTCGATGCATGGATGATTGGCTCTGTCTTTTTCCCTTTAGTCGAAGCAGAGAGACATACGGCAAACATCAATATGGTTGTGGCGATAAGTGCCATTACCTCATTTCTTTTCATAATCGATACTGTTTTTGAAAGTTATAATCTTGTTTACGCCTGCAAAAGTACTACTTTCTTCCGAAAAGGAACGAGAAGGATTCCCTAATTTAGTTCTTTTTAGCGCAATATACTTAATCAGTTGAAAATGAGAGAGATAAATGAAGAATATCCGATTCCCCCGAAATTTTTTATGGCGAAATATCCGATTCCCCCGAAATTTGGTGATTGCTAAAAAGCACTAATTCGAAAATATTTTCTTTTTTATTTGTAGATTTGTTTTTTTTTGTTTATCTTTACCACCGAATAGCTAAATGGATTAGAAGATGTTGTTTTCCTTTACCTATTTATATAATAAGAAAAAGAAATGAAGACTGCAAAGGAATTATTTGACGAACTGAATAGCTGGGATGAGAACAGGCGGATAGAAGCCAAATCTGCATCGGCTGTTGGTAAGAGTATGATGGAAACGGTTTGTGCTTTTGCCAACGAGCCAGGTCTGTGCGGTGGCTATCTTCTCCTTGGCGCCAAGCGTACAGGGATGACAGAAGACGGCAAACCTGTCTATGAGCCTGAGAATATAGAGAATACAGACAAGATTCAATCGGATTTTGTCGCTATGTGCAATTCTATGTTCAATGTTCGTATTCGCCCGATTATTAATGTGGAAGAATATTTGGGTAAGACTGTTATTGTTGTCAAAATCGAAGAGTTACCTGAGAGTCAGAAGCCTGCGTATTTTGCCAAGCGTGGTTTGCCTGAGGGGGCGTTTCGTCGTATAGGTCCTTCTGATGAAAAATGCTCAGAAGAGGATATGTATCTTTTCTATCAATCTGCTGATACCTATGATAGTTGTATTGTAGATGATGCAGACCTTGATGATATAGATGAGAATGCACTCAATTTCTATCGTAAACTTCGCAAGGAAGTGAATCCTGATGCGGAAGAACTGACGCTGAATGATGTAGATTTGTTGAGGGCATTAGGAGCTATTAAGAAGAATAAGCAAGGTGGATATGATTTGACTTATACGGGGCTCTTGGTTTTTGGAAAACAAATGTCGCTTCGTCGTTTGGTTCCTTCTTTCAGAGTTGATTACATTAGAATTTCTGGCAATCAATGGTTAGCTGATGGCGATAATCGCTTTGAGCAAACTATCGATATGCGCGGACCATTAATCCTCATGGTAAACAAGGCATGTAGTGCTGTGATGGATGACCTGCCAAAAGGTTTTGAACTGAAGAAAGATTCCATGCAGGCATCTACACCAGCGATTCTTCCCAATAAGGTATTACGTGAGGCGATTGTCAATTCGTATATTCATCGTTCTAATCGAGTGAATCAGCCGATTCAGATTATCCGCTATTCCAATCGTATTGAGATTCACAACCCAGGCTATTCTCTGAAACCTCAGGATGATTGGGGAGAGCCAGGCTCTATGCTTCGCAATCCAAGAATCAGTGAGATTTTCCATGATACGAATCTTGCTGAGACTAAGGGTACTGGTATTGGTGCGATGCGCAGATTGATGAAGGAGGCAGGCTTGATGCCGCCAACTTTTGAGTCGAACCATGAAGCGAATAAGTTTACGGCAAGACTTCTGCTCCATCATTTTCTCAGCAAGGAGAATATGGAGTGGTTGGCTCAATATGCCGAGTTTGGCTTGGTGAATGAGCAGAAATTGGCTCTTGTCTTTGTTAGAGAGGTAGGGGCGATTGATAATGCTACGTATCGCCAGCTGGATTCTTCGATTACTCATGCCCGTGCACGTCTGGAGATTCATAAGCTCTGTGATCTTGGATTCCTAGAGAAGAAAGGGCAGGGTCGTAACACTTATTATATAAGAACCTCCAAGGTGGTATCCTTAGAAGAAAGGTTACGACCTCAAGGCGAAAGGTTACTACCTCAAGACGAAAAGATACCAGCTAAAGAGCAAAGGTTACCACCTCAGCATGGTACATTAGACCAAAAGATACCACCTCAAGGCGAAATGTACCATGGTAAGCATGGTACATTTGATGAAATGTACCATGGTAAGCATGGTACATTTGGGGAAAGGTACCAAGGTGAGAACGAAAGGTACCAAGGTAAGCTTGGTACCTTTGAAGAACCAACTCCAGCTCTTAATCGAGATACGTTGTTGGAGGAGTTGCCTGATGAATTAAAGATAAAGATAGAAAAAGTAGGTAAGAGGATCTTAAAAGAGGATTTGAACCAAATCATAATTGCTCTTTGCTCTATGCGTCCTTATAATATTGAGGAGTTAACTTTATTGTTAGGAAGAAATCCGAAGTCTTTCAAGAACTTCAATATAAAAAATCTTCTTGAGACAAAACGTCTGTTCTATTGGATTCCTGAGATGATTAGGCATCCGCAGCAAAAATATGTGGCAGACCCAACAATGACTCGAAGTAATACAAAGAAGAAAAAATAAAGAAAAGTCCGTGGAAATTTGTTTTCCCACGGACTTTCTTATTATATTGTTATTGAAGCTTATGCCTTGAAACTCTCCAAGTCTTCTGCCTTGAAGTTCTGGATATATGATGAATGGCCGAGGACTTCCTCCTCTGCCATGCGAACATATACGTTGGCACTCTTGGCAAACATCTCTGGTGCCTTGGTAGCATCGTCGAGGATGAGGAGTGACATTACGATGTCGCCAGTCATATTGTAGAGGCGGCGGGCCAGGAAGTCGTGAACAGCCTGATCGTTGGCTTCCTTCACCTTGTTGATGGCAGCCTCGTAAAGTTCTACAAGCTTGGCCACACGCTCCTTCAATGCCTTCAAATCATCAGAAACCTCGCTCTCCAACATCTCCTTGATGATGCTGAGATAAGTGCCGTTGGTGATGTAGCGGATGGCTGCAACAACCTGAAGCTGGGTGGTACCCTCATAGATAGAGAAGATGCGGGCATCACGGAACAGGCGCTGGCACTTGTACTCCATGATGAAACCAGAACCACCATGAATGCTGATGGCATCGTATGCATTCTGGTTGGCATACTCTGAGTTCATACCCTTAGCCAATGGAGTGAACGCATCAGCCAAGCGGGTGTATTTCTTCATCTCCTGACGCTCCTCTGGAGTGAGCTTAGTGTCGCGGGCGATGTCTTCCAAAGCCTTGTAGATATCTACGTAGCGAGCGCAGCAGTAGAGGAGTGAACGGCCTGCATCCAACTTAGCCTTCATTCTTGAAAGCATGTCATATACAGCAGGGAAGTTGATGATCTTCTCTCCAAACTGAGCACGCTCCTTGGCATAAGCCAGGCCCTCGTTGTAAGCCTCCTGCTCAACACCTACACTCTGAGCTGCAATACCCAGACGGGCACCATTCATCAGAGCCATCACGTACTTAATCAAACCGAGACGGGTGTTACCGCAAAGCTCTGCCTTGGCATTCTTGTAAACCAACTCGCAGGTTGGAGAACCATGAATACCCAACTTGTGCTCGATGTGACGAACAGTTACGCCACCATCACGCTTGTCGTAGATGAACATAGAAAGACCACGACCATCCT
>ERZ772860.626-NODE-626-length-30194-cov-14.587047_pt1 | contig 30194 bp, 20 predicted proteins | sample MGYA00511342_ERZ772860 | MGnify/ENA primary metagenome ERZ772860 (study PRJEB29015, sample SAMEA2737665) | human gut metagenome | biome: human gut; feature: human-associated habitat; material: faeces | place: China | collected 2012 ... | reverse complement strand
ACCCTTACGGAAACACTGCTGCCCAATGAAAGCACCACCCTTACCGTCTGGCACCATGTGGGGAACCTCGTGACCAACCCGAGCTATACCATCACCGCCGCCAGCGGCATCAACGAAAAAGGCACAGTGTATCTGGATTATCCCGACATTGGGATCTCGCAAATGGAAGTGATTGCGGAGAGCGCCGGCAAGCGTACGGTGCGCATGACCCTCTATAATTCCTCTGCCGCCACTTTGGCCGGCAAAAAGGGTCGCGAGGTGAAGCTTGCGTTCTATGCGGATGATCTGCATACCAAACATGCAGAGGTAGCCTGCACCACAAACGGCGTATCGGTTCGCGATAATGAAATCACCATTTCCGAAGACAGCGCCCTTGCCCGCATCGATCAGGGAACCTTTACACTGGACCTGACTTATGATCTGGGCAAGTATATGAACTCTATTGGCAAAACAGAGATCCCAAATGTGGGTACCTATCTGTACGCCGAGGCGTGGGCGGAAGGTCCGATCGGTGGAACGGGAAGCAATCAGCGCCTGCCGGAGTATGACGGCAGTGACAGCGAGGCCAGCGTCCATATGACTGGCGCACTGGCCCGCACCGGAGAGCGGATGACGATGGATGTGACACAGGGAAACGACGGCAACGGTCACAGCACCGCAGCCATTACCTTGCGCAACAACTCCCTGCAGTCTCAGACTAGCGCAATGCTGGTGGCCACACTGCTGGATGCTGACGGGACCGTTCTGGAAACGAAAAAGACCAGTATTGGCGGTGCCATCTCCGGGGAAACCTTCCAGACGGAAACCGTCACCTTCTCCCAGCTTGGCACCCGCGTAGTGGTGCGAGCCGCAGTGCCCGGTAATGACCTTCTGACCTTTGAAGGTCTGGCAGTGGGACTCGGCGATTTTACCGCCAATGGAACGAACTATACCTATACGTTGCAAAATGATAGCGGAGCAACATCTACGCTAGTCACAGCGATGTCTGGAAACGGCGAGCCCGTGAGCATCAACGGACAGGCTCTGTCCACCGGTGGCAGCGCAAACGTTGCTATCCCTGACAGCGGCACAACCGACATTGTCGTGGGAATCGGTGCTAAAACCTACACACTGACGATTCTGCGCAATAGCGGCGATGAGCATACTCACAGCTACGGCAGCGAGTGGAAGAACGATGCAGACAACCACTGGTATGAGTGCTCCTGCGGCGATAAGAAAGATGTTGCAGCACACACCGCAAGCGACTGGATTATTGATACTCCGGCAACGACTACCACAAGCGGCTCAAAGCATAAGGAATGTACCGTCTGCGGTTATACGATGACAACCGAAACTATCCCGGCAACCGGCGGCGATGAGCATACTCACAGCTACGGCAGCGAGTGGAAGAACGATGCAGACAACCACTGGTATGAGTGCTCCTGCGGCGATAAGAAAGATGTTGCAGCACACACCGCAAGCGACTGGATTATTGATATTCCGGCAACGGCTACCACAAGCGGCTCAAAGCATAAGGAATGCACCGTCTGCAAGCGTGTGCTGGAAACCGGAACGATTCCGGCAACCGGCGATGAGCATACTCATAGCTACGGCAGCGAGTGGAAGAACGATGTAGACAACCACTGGCATGAGTGCTCCTGCGGCGATAAGAAAGATGTTGCAGCACACACCGCAAACGACTGGATTATTGATACTCCGGCAACGGCTACCACAAGCGGCTCAAAGCATAAGGAATGCACCGTCTGCGGTTATACGATGACAACCGAAACTATCCCGGCAACCGGCGGCGGTGAACATACTCACAGTTACGGCAGCGAGTGGAAGAACGATGCTACGAACCACTGGCATGAGTGCTCCTGTGGCGATAAGACCGATAAGGCGGTGCACGACTTCAAGTGGGTTGTTGACAAGGAAGCGACCGCAACTCAAAAGGGCTCTAAGCATGAGGAGTGCAAGGTTTGTGGCTACAAGAAGGCAGCAGTTGAGATTCCGGCTACCGGCTTCACAACAAAACCGATCGATTCTACGCAAACCAACCCGAGCACTGGCGCAGAAAGCACGAAAACCGGTGACAACAGCAATATGATCCTCTGGATCGCACTGCTGTTTATCAGCGGCGGTGTTCTGAAAGGTGTAAAGGTATTTGATAAGAGGAAAAAACATTACGTCAAATAATCAAGTATAAGTAACAATTAACGATCCATCACGGAAACATCACAAATACGGCACAGAGGGCATAAAAACCGCTGTGCCGTATTTCTTTCCTTAAGACTGTTTTTGAAAAATAAGCAATTTCTCGGGCATAACCCAAGATTTTTTTGCCGGATTCCATGTATACTGTGTATATCACACTTATGCACTTTTCATTTTTACCCCGGCAAGCGGATACACGGATATCAACAGATACCAAATACAACGAGGTAATTATGAAAACAAGGAGAATACTAACGAAAAAAAGGGTGTCCATTAGGAAAGTGTACAAAATGATATTTTCTAGATATGTTATACGGTAATTGTTTCCATCCTTTAAAACCAAATTCAGATATCAATTTTTTTTAATTAGTCATTGAAAAATATATTAAAATATTATAAAATATTACCTAATATTCTTCTTATGTATATGAAGATATGCAATCAGATAGTGGATATCGACAAAAATTGCATAGCAAAACTGCTAGATGTCGCCACAGGGCGACATTTTTAGTGTATTTAAAAACAGATGTTAAATATATTAAAAAGTATTTGCGTTAACTAAGATAAGAAGATAATTACAGTACATAGAAAAGAGGGATTTTCATGAATTTCAACATAGCAGTTATGTCCGGTGATGGAATTGGTCCGGAAATTGTTGAAGAAGCAAAAAAGGTACTTGAAACAGTTGGTAAGAAGTACGGTCACACATTTAATTTTACGGATGTATTAATTGGTGGAATATCCATTGATACATATGGTGAACCACTAACAGATGAAGCTATAGAGACAGCTAAGAACAGCGATGCTGTACTACTAGGAGCTGTCGGTGGTGTCGTGGGTAAAGATAAATGGTACGAACTTGCACCAAACCTAAGACCTGAGGCAGGACTACTAAAGATTAGAAAGTCATTGTCATTATATGCTAACTTAAGACCTGCATATCTGTATGAAGAACTTAATGAAGCTTGTCCTCTTAAAGAAGATATAGCAAAAGCAGGCTTTGATATGGTAGTTGTACGTGAACTTACCGGAGGACTTTACTTTGGAGAGAGATGTACAAAAGAGGTTGACGGTAAATTAACAGCGATTGATACACTCACATATACAGAAGATGAGATAAGAAGAATTGCAGTAACAGGTTTTGATATTGCAATGAAGAGACGTAAGAACGTAATAAGTGTCGATAAGGCAAATGTTTTAGACTCATCAAGATTATGGCAGAAAGTAGTGGCAGAAGTCGCTAAAGATTATCCTGAAGTTAAAGTTACGAATATGCTTGTAGATAACTGTGCAATGCAGTTAGTAAAAGATCCAAAACAGTTTGATGTAATACTTACAGAGAATATGTTTGGTGATATTTTATCAGATGAAGCAAGTATGATTACAGGATCAATCGGTATGCTTCCATCAGCAAGCCTTGGATATAACAAGATGGGATTATATGAGCCAAGTCATGGTGCAGCACCTGACATTGCAGGTAAAGATATTGCTAATCCGATAGCAACTATTCTTTCAGCAGCTATGATGTTAAGATATTCATTTGACCTTGATAAAGAAGCTGATGCAGTAGAAAGTGCAGTTAAACAGGTACTTAAAGATGGTATCAGAACAGTTGATATTATGTCAGAGGGCAACACTCAGGTAGGCTGCAAAGCTATGGGTGATGCAATTTGTGAGAGAATAAAATAAGATATTTAGATATCAGAATGGAGATTAGTGTGAAAAATACAGATTGATATCTGATTTTTCACACATCTATTTGTGTCGCGGGCACCACAAATAGCATCTATCGCAGAGCCAAATCTGACATTTGGCTCGCGATTCCTCCGGCACAATGTGCCTGCGGAATGGAGATTAGTATGGATAGAAGAAGTGATAATGTAACAAAAGGAATGCAGCAGGCTCCTCACCGTTCATTGTTTAATGCATTAGGTATGACAAAGGAAGAATTAGACAGACCATTAGTTGGTATCGTAAGTTCATATAATGAGATAGTTCCAGGTCATATGAATATAGATAAGATTGCAAATGCAGTTAAAATGGGCGTTGCAATGGCTGGTGGTACACCAATTATGTTCCCGGCAATTGCAGTATGTGACGGTATTGCAATGGGACATACAGGAATGAAATATTCACTTGTAACAAGAGATTTAATTGCAGATTCTACAGAATGTATGGCAATGGCACATCAGTTTGATGCACTTGTTATGATTCCTAACTGCGATAAGAACGTTCCGGGATTATTAATGGCAGCAGCCAGACTTAATATCCCTACAGTATTTGTAAGTGGTGGGCCAATGCTTGCAGGTCGAGTTAAAGGATGCAAGACATCATTATCAAGTATGTTCGAGGCAGTAGGTTCTTATGCAGCAGGAACAATGACACTTGAAGATGTAGAAGAATTTGAAGCAAAAGCATGTCCTACATGTGGTTCGTGTTCAGGAATGTATACAGCTAATAGTATGAACTGTCTTACAGAGGCACTTGGTATGGCATTACAGGGTAATGGTACAATACCTGCCGTATACTCAGAGAGACTTAAGCTTGCTAAACATGCAGGTATGAAAGTTATGGAACTTCTTGAGAAGAATATCAGACCAAGAGATATTATGACAGAAGCAGCATTTAGAAATGCTTTAACAGTAGATATGGCACTTGGATGCAGTACAAACAGTATGCTTCATTTACCAGCTATTGCACACGAAGCAGGCGTTGAATTAAATCTTGATATTGCCAATGAAATCAGTTCAAGAACACCTAACTTATGCCACCTTGCACCAGCAGGTCATACATACATCGAAGAACTCAATGAGGCAGGTGGTGTATATGCTGTAATGAATGAGCTTAATAAGAAAGGCTTATTGAATACAGACCTTATGACAGTTACAGGTAAGACAGTCGGTGAAAATATTAAGAATGTTGTTAACAAAGATACAAATGTTATAAGACCAATAGATAATCCATACAGTGAAGTAGGTGGAATTGCAGTACTTAGAGGTAATCTTGCACCAGACAGCTGTGTAGTTAAACGTTCAGCTGTTGTACCAGAGATGCTTAAGCATGAAGGACCAGCAAGAGTATTTGATTGTGAAGAAGATGCAATTGCAGCTATCAAAGGTGGTAAAATCATTGAAGGTGACGTTGTGGTTATCAGATACGAGGGACCAAAAGGTGGCCCTGGAATGAGAGAGATGCTCAATCCTACATCTGCAATTGCAGGTATGGGACTTGGTTCAAGTGTAGCACTTATTACTGATGGACGTTTCTCGGGAGCATCCAGAGGAGCATCAATCGGTCATGTATCCCCAGAGGCAGCAGTAGGAGGACCAATCGCCTTAGTTGAAGAGGGAGATATCATTAAGATTGATATTAATGCAAATAAGATTACACTTGATGTATCAGATGAAGTATTAGCTGAAAGAAAAGCAAAATGGCAGCCAAGAGAGCCAAAGGTAACAACAGGATATCTTGCAAGATATGCATCACTTGTAACTTCAGCAAATACAGGTGCAATTTTAAAAACTAACTAATCAGAAATATTAAACAATAAAATTCTATATAATATAGATTAAATAAAAGATACGGAAAGGAAAGTAAAAATGCAGTTAACAGGTTCAGAAATAATTATTGAATGTTTAAAAGAGCAGGGCGTTGATACAGTATTCGGATACCCTGGTGGAACAATCTTAAATGTATATGATGAATTATATAAACATTCCGATGAAATAACTCACTATTTAACTTCGCATGAGCAGGGAGCTGCCCATGCAGCAGACGGATATGCACGTTCAACAGGTAAAGTTGGTGTATGTATGGCAACATCAGGTCCGGGTGCAACTAACCTTGTAACAGGTATTGCAACAGCTTATATGGATTCAGTACCAATGGTTATAATCACAGCAAATGTTGCAAAGGCAGCACTTGGTAAGGATTCATTCCAGGAGGTTGACATTGTAGGTGTTACAATGCCAATTACAAAACATAATTATATGGTACGTGAGGTAGAAAATCTTGCAGATACAATGAGAAAAGCTTTCTATGTAGCTAAATCAGGTCGTCCGGGTCCTGTTCTTGTAGATATTACTAAGGATGCTACAGCTAATAAGACAGAATATACTTATAAAGAACCAATGAAGATAGAGCGTTCTACAGAGAATATTACAGAAGAAGATATTGAAAAAGCAGTTAAATTAATAGAAAAATCTAAGAAACCATATATTTTTGTTGGTGGTGGTGCTGTTATATCAGATGCTTCTGATGAATTAAAGGAATTTGTTGAGAAGGTAAATGCGCCTGTATGTGATTCCCTTATGGGCAAAGGTGCATTTGACGGAACTAATCCTTTATACACAGGAATGTTAGGTATGCACGGAACAAAGACATCTAACTTTGGAGTTACGGAATGTGATTTACTTATTGCAATAGGTGCAAGATTCAGCGACAGAGTAATAGGTAATGCTAAGAAATTTGCTAAAAACGCAAAAATTCTTCATATCGACATTGATCCAGCTGAGATTAATAAGAATATCCCTACAACAGCAAGTGTTATAGGTGATGTTAAAGAAGTTCTTACAAGATTGAATGCAAGATTAACAAAACATGACAGAACAGAATGGATTAATCACATAAATGAATTAAAAGCTACATATCCTTTAACATATAATAAAAATGAGTTAAATGGACCATTTATTATGGAAAAGATTTATGAAGTGACAAATGGTGATGCTATTATCACAACAGAAGTTGGCCAGCATCAGATGTGGGCTGCACAGTATTATAAGTACAGTAAACCAAGAACATTTGTATCATCAGGTGGTGCAGGAACAATGGGATATGGTTTAGGAGCCAGCCTGGGTGCTAAGCTTGGTAATAAAGATAAAGTCGTTATTAATATAGCAGGTGATGGATGCTTCAGAATGAATATGAATGAGATTGCAACAGCAACAAGATATAATATTCCAATCATTGAAGTAATTGTTAATAACCATGTATTAGGTATGGTTAGACAGTGGCAGACATTGTTCTATGGAAAGAGATATTCTAATACAACTCTTAATGATTCAGTAGATTTTGTCAAATTAGCTGAAGCTATGGGCGCTAAAGCATACAAGGTTACAAAACCAGAAGAATTAGAGCCTGTATTAAAGGAAGCTATTTCACTTAATATCCCTGTTGTAATTGATTGTCAGATAGGCAGTGATGATAAGGTATTCCCTATGGTTGCACCGAATGCACCAATCAGTGAAGCATTCTCGGCAGAGGATTTAGCAGCTAAAGGTCTTGACTGTTAATATTAAGAGATGTAGAATGAGTTAATATAAGACATTAACACTTTAATGTGATGTAATATAAAAGGAGGACACGAAAAGTGAGCAGAGTTTACAATTTTTCAGCCGGTCCGGCTGTATTACCTGAAGAGGTTTTAAAAGAAGCAGCAGCAGAAATGTTAGATTATAATGGTACAGGAATGTCAGTTATGGAGATGAGTCATCGTTCTAAGGCTTATCAGGAGATAATAGATGCAGCAGAGCAGGATTTACGTGATTTAATGAACATTCCTGATAACTATAAAGTATTATTCTTACAGGGTGGTGCATCGACACAGTTCGCAATGATTCCAATGAATCTTATGAAGAATGGAGTAGCTGATTACATAGTAACAGGTCAGTGGGCTAAAAAAGCATATCAGGAAGCACAGAAATTCGGTAAAGCTAATAAAATAGCTTCATCAGAGGATAAGACATTCTCATATATTCCTGATTGTTCAGATCTTCCAATCAGTGAAGATGCTGATTATGTATACATTTGTGAAAATAATACAATTTACGGTACGAAATATAAGACACTTCCTAATACAAAAGGTAAGACACTTGTAGCTGATGTTTCATCATGCTTCTTATCAGAGCCTGTAGATGTAACTAAATATGGTGTAATCTATGGTGGTGTTCAGAAGAATATCGGACCTGCTGGTGTTGTAATTGTAATCATTCGTGAAGATTTAATTCCAGAAGAACCACTTGAAGGTGTTCCAACGATGTTACAGTACAAGATACACGCAGACAATGGTTCTATGTACAATACACCTCCAGCATATGGTATCTATATTTGCGGTAAAGTATTCAAATGGTTAAAGAAGATGGGCGGACTTGAAGAGATGCAGAAACGTAATATCGAGAAAGCTAAAATACTTTATGATTTCTTAGATGAGAGTGAATTATTCAAAGGAACTGTTGTTAAAGAGGACCGTTCATTAATGAATGTACCATTTGTAACAGGTGATGCAGATTTAGATGCTAAGTTCGTTAAAGAAGCTAAAGAAGCAGGTTTTGAGAATCTTAAAGGACACAGAACAGTTGGTGGTATGAGAGCAAGTATTTACAATGCAATGCCAATTGAAGGTGTTAAGAAATTAGTTGAATTTATGAGAAAATTTGAAGCAGAGAATAAATAGAATATTGCCTGCGGAATGGAGATTGATATGACAAAGATTAATTGTTTAAATCCTATTGCAAAAGTAGGTCTTGATTTATTTACAGATAATTATAATACAGTTGATAATTTCGAAGAAGCTGATGCTGTATTAGTAAGAAGTGCAGCAATGCATGATATGGAGATGCCAGCTTCATTAAAAGCAATTGCAAGAGCAGGAGCAGGTGTTAACAATATTCCTCTTGAAAAATGTGCAGAAAAAGGTATTGTAGTATTCAATACACCAGGTGCAAATGCAAATGGCGTTAAAGAACTGGTTATAGCTGGTATGTTATTAGCAGCAAGAGATATTACTGGTGGTATCGAATGGGCTAAATCAGCAAAAGACGATGCTAATATAGCTAAGGCAGCAGAGAAAGAGAAGAAAAAATTTGCCGGTACAGAGATATATGGTAAAAAGCTTGGTGTAATCGGTCTTGGTGCAATTGGTGTTAAAGTTGCCAATGCAGCAGTTTCATTAGGAATGGAAGTATATGGTTATGATCCATATATTTCAGTTGCAGGCGCATGGAACTTATCAAGAAGTGTAAAACACATTGCGACAACAGAAGAGATATTCAAAGAGTGTGATTACATAACAATTCATGTACCATTGTTAGATAGCACAAAGGGAATGATTAACAAAGAAGCTTTCGATATGATGAAAGACGGTGTTGTAATTCTTAACTATGCAAGAGATGTACTTGTTGATGAAGAAGCTATGGCAGATGCATTAAAATCAGGTAAAGTAAAGAGATATATGACAGATTTCCCTAATCCATTATCAGTTAATATGAAGGGTGCAATTGTAACACCTCATATTGGTGCTTCAACAGAAGAATCAGAAGATAATTGTGCAATTATGGCAGTAAATGAGATTATGGACTTCATCGAGAATGGAAATATCAAGAATTCAGTAAATTACCCTAACTGTGATATGGGAGTATGTGATAAAGCAGCCCGTGTAACAATTTGTCATAAGAATATACCTAATATGTTGGGTCAGTTTACTTCTGCATTTGCAAATGAGAACATTAATATTTCTGATATGACAAATAAGAGCAGAGGTGATTATTCATATACAATGTTAGACCTTGATACAACAGCTTCTGATAGCGTAGTAAAAGCTATAGAGGCAATCGAGGGTGTAATTAAAGTCAGAGTAATAAAATAATGAGTTTTAATCAGATAGATATTATCTGATTAAATTTAAACGAAAAGTGTCGTTAGATAAATCTGGCGGCACTTTCGTATTATAAGAATGGAGAAAATAGAAGATGGCAACAATAAAAGCATTTGAATGTATAAAACCTACAAAGGAATTAGCTAAAGAAGTAGCAGCATTACCATATGACGTATATAATCGTGAAGAGGCATGCGAGGCTGTAAAAGGTAAGAAGTACTCATTTCTAAGAATTGACAGGGCAGAAACACAGTTTGATTCATCTGTAGATACATATGATGACAGAGTATATGCTAAAGCAAAAGAGTTATTAGATGATATGATTAACGAAGGTGTATATGTTAAAGAAAATAAGAAATGCTATTATATCTATGAACTTACAATGGACGGAAGAATACAGACAGGTATAGTTGCATGTGCAAGCATTGATGATTACCTTAATAATGTTATCAAGAAACATGAGAATACAAGAGCAGAAAAGGAAATAGACAGAATAAGACACGTTGATACATGTAATGCACAGACAGGACCTATTTTTCTGGCATACAGGGAGAATAAGAAGATTTCAGAAGTAATTAATGAAGTTAAAAAAACAGAACCAATATTTGCATTCGTGGCTGATGATGGAATTAAGCACGTAGGTTATATAATAGATAAAGACGAAGACATTAAAACCATTGAAAATGAATTTTCAAATATTAACAATATTTACATTGCTGATGGTCATCACAGGGCAGCTTCAGCCGTCAAGGTCGGAATCAAGAGAAGAGAAGAACATCCGGATTATGATGGAACAGAAGAATTTAATTACTTTTTATCAGTATTATTCCAGGAGCAGGAATTAATGATTATGCCATATAATCGTGTTGTTAAAGATTTAAACGGATTAACATCTGATGAATTCATAGAAGAAGTTAAGAAGTCATTTGACATTGAGAAAGTCGGCACAGAGCCATATAATCCTCAGAAAAAGGGTGAAGTAGGAATGTATCTTGACAATGTATGGTACAAGCTAAGTGCAAAGAATGAAATATTAAGTGATGATGCAGTAGAGGGACTTGATGTATCATTACTTCAGAACAATGTCTTAAATCCTATACTTGGAATTGCAGATCCAAGAATAGATAAACGTATTGATTTCATAGGTGGAATAAGAGGACTTGCAGAATTAGAAAGAAGATGTGCGCTTGATATGAAAGTTGCGTTTGCAATGTATCCTACATCTATTCAGGAATTATTCAATGTTGCTGATGCAGGTAAATTAATGCCGCCTAAGTCTACATGGTTTGAGCCAAAATTAAGGAGTGGATTATTTATTCATGAAATATAATACGAAGCAAAGGGAACTTATCTTAAAATATCTGTGTGAAAAAGAGGGTGAACACGTAAAGGCAGAGGATATTTTAGAATATTTAAAGAATAATGATACACCGGTTGGTAAATCTACAGTCTATCGATATTTAGAGAATTTGGTTGAACAGAATCTTGTCAGAAAATATACGATAGAAGAGGGGAAGGGTGCATGTTACCAGTTTACTGGTAATGATGGCACACACCATTGCAAAGAACATTATCATCTGAAATGTAGTGATTGTGGCGAACTGTTTCATGTGTCGTGTGAATTTATGGACGAAATAAATGAGCATATTTTAAATGAACATAATTTTGTGATAGACAAAAGTAAGACAGTATTCTATGGAACCTGCGAAAAATGCCGTAAGAAAAAAGAGTGTAATAACGAAGAAAATAACAAACAGCGAGATGAAAAGTCAAATGAGAAATGTTGCAGTAAATCTAATGCTAAATATGAAAATGAAACTTAGTTTCAAATTCACATTGACAAAATAAAAAATAAGGTATATTATAATCGGGTACAAATTGAAACTGAGTTTCAATTTGTACCCGTATTTTTACTTACCAGGAAATTTCATTGAAATTGTACTGGCAAGTAAAAAACGCTCCGCGAGGAGCGCACTGCGGCGGAGCAGAAAATGTTGCTATAGCAACCCGCCACAGGCGGAGAATGTCGCAGGCGACATTCTCTATTCTATTAAGAGAGTCACAGCTATTTGCATTGGAGCGAAAGCAAATAGCAATTATGGCAGAGGAGAAATCGCTCAGAAATGAGGAAAGTATGAAGAAGGTTTTAGATAAATTAATTATATTTACACTGATTTGCATAATGGTTGTTCCACTTTCAGCGTGTGGCAGGAAGAGTATAGATGATGACAGGTTACTAATTGTGACTACATTATTTCCACAATATGACTTTACAAGACAGATAGCGGGTGATAAGGCTGATGTGAAATTGCTTTTATCACCGGGTATGGAAGCACATAGTTATGATCCGACACCATCAGATATTGCAAGTATAAATGAAAGTGATTTATTCATTTATACAGGTGATAATATGGAGACCTGGGCGGCAAAACTGATAAAAGGGCTTGAGAAAGATGTCAATGTTCTAGATGTCTCAAAAGGTGTTGATATTATTAAGACAGAAGATGAAGAGGGACATCATCATGATGAAGATGAAGAAGAACATGGACATGAGGGGCATAATCATATATATGATCCTCATATCTGGACAAGTATTTCTAATGCGAAGATTATGGTATCAAATATAGTTGATGAGTTGGTACAGATTGATGCAGAAAATGCTGACTATTATAGAAAAAATGCTGATAAATATTTAGAGCAGCTAACAGAATTAGATAATGAATTTAAAGAAGTTGTTAGAAATTCGGATGTTAAAACAATATATTTTGCAGACAAATTTGCAATGTATTATTTCGTACATGATTATGGACTTAACTATGTATCGGCATATGATTCCTGCTCTTCAGAGACAGAACCAAGTGCTAAGCTTGTAGCAAAAATGATTGATGAAGTCAAGGAAAACAATGTACCAGCTATATTCTATGCGGAATTATCTAATCATAAGGCAGCAGATACGATAAGTGAGGAAACCAACACTAAGGAATATCTGTTACATTCGTGCCATAACATTTCGAAAGATGAGTACAAAAAAGGTGTGACATATATAAGTCTTATGAAGCAGAATCTTGAAAATCTGAAAAAAGGTTTGAATTATAACGGGAATTAATGTTAGAAAATAAAAAACGTAAGAAAATGTGAGAAATGTCACACATAGCAGTGCAGAATGGAGATTAGTGTGAAAAATAATGCTGATGCGATTATTTTTCACACAACTAATTGTTTCGGGGCGAAAACAATTAGCATATATGTCAGATGAGAAATCGCTTTAGCGAATTTCTCATCGCCTCCTCACGACAAAGTCGCTCGGAAATGAGGATTAGCATGAAAAAACTACAATTAAAATGTGAAAATTTAACAATTGCATATGACAGGGTAAATGTATTTGAGAATATGAGTTTTGAAGTAAATGAGGGTGATTACCTGAGTATAGTAGGTGAGAATGGTTCTGGTAAAAGCTCGCTTATAAAAGGAATATTAGGACTTGTTCCAATCAGAAAGGGTGAAGTGATATTTGAGGGTGGTGTAACTAAGAAAAATATCGGATATCTGCCCCAGCATACAGCAGCACAAAGTGATTTTCCGGCATCGGTATATGAAGTGATTCTTTCAGGCTGCCTGGCTAATGCAGGATTTCGCCCATTTTATACATCGAATGATAAGAAACGTGTTAAAAAGATTATGGAGAAATTAGGTATAACTGATTTAGCACAGAAAACATTTGGTAATCTGTCAGGTGGACAGAAGCAGAGAGTTCTTCTTGCAAGGGCATTACTTGCAACTGATAAGATATTATTCTTAGATGAACCTATTACAGGGTTAGATCCACTGGTGACATCAGAATTTTATGAAGTAATATCGAAACTTAACAAAGAAGATAATCTTACCATAATTATGATTTCACATGACCTGGAAAATGCAATGAAGTATTCGAATAAAATATTGCATATGAAAGAGAAAGATTATTTCTTTGGAACTAAAGAAGAATATATAGAAAATATGGAAGGGAAAGATTTTTTGAATTATGATTGATGAAATTATTAAAATGTTTTCTTATGCATTTATGCAGAAAGCAATTATAGTTGGTGGAATAATTGCTTTATGTGCATCTTTATTAGGCGTAATACTTGTACTTAAAAGATATTCGATGATAGGAGATGGACTGTCGCACGTTGGTTTTGGAGCATTGTCAATCGCTGTCGCATTAGATACAGCACCACTTACGGTTGCAATGCCTATCGTTGTAATTGCAGCATTCTTCCTGTTAAGACTAAGTAATAACAGTAAGATTAAAGGTGATTCTGCAATTGCACTCATATCGAGCAGTTCAATAGCAATAGGTGTTATTGTAAATGCAGCTTCGAACGGATCAAATATGGACCTGAATAGTTATATGTTTGGTAGTGTATTATCGATGAGTGGAAGTGATGTCTATATAAGTGTTATACTTGCCATTGTGGTTTTAAGTATATTTGCACTATTTTACCATAAGATATTTGCTATTACTTTTGATGAAAATTTTGCAAAAGCAACAGGCATAAAGACGGGCTTCTACAACACATTACTTGCCATACTTACAGCAGTTACAATTGTAGTAGGAATGAGAATAATGGGTACAATGCTTATTTCAAGCCTTATTATATTCCCAGCACTTACTTCAATGAGAATGTTTAGAAATTTTAAAGCTGTAATAATAAGTTCCGGTATAATATCAGTTATCTGCTTTGTGGTGGGTGTTATTATTTCATATATGTATTCATTTCCAACGGGGGCATGCATTGTAGTTACTAATCTGTGCGTATTTATTGTATTTTCTATATTGGGCAGAATATTTGCAAAGTCCTGAAGTAATTAAGATATAAAAGTGAACATACAATACACATATATTGTGCATGGTTGGTGCGATGCACCGGTTTGACACCCTAATCCTGAATCATAACAATTTTCTTTAAAATTATTAAAATTACTAAAAAGAACAAAATTTCTTGAATAGTTATGAAAAATATAATACAATATAGAATATTGTGAAAAATTATATGATTAAGTTATTTTTCACATAACTATTTGCTTTGGGCGAAGGCAGATAGATATAATGACGATAAGATAATAGTCATTTAATGACAAAACGCTCAGAAATGAGGATTATAATGAAAGATAGAGAAAAAATTAATAATAATATGGAAAATGATGAATTAGAAGATGATGATTTAGAAATTGAGTTTGTAGATAATGATTTTGTAGAACAGGATATAGAAGATACTCATAATAAGTCAGATGGAACGATTGAGTTTGAGGAAGTTACAGATGATGAAGATGATTATGAAAATGATGATTATAACGAGGTGGCAGAGGACGAGGATTATCTGGATGATGAAGAGGATGACGATGAATTCGACGAAAATGATATAGAATATAATCCAGATGCAGATTATAATGGCGAATATATTAAACAGAAACTTACCAAGAGCCAGATTATAAACAGGGTTATAGCAGGTATGGGAATTGCTATTGCAGCATTCACAATATTCTATAGTGCAGTTGCATATGGGATGTTAAATAAAGATGATACTCAGGCAACAGAGCCAGAGACAGAGACAACACCAGCAGCTCAGGAAGAAACTAAAGAGCCTGGTGAAAATGAATTCTTCGTAAGTACAAATTCTGATGAAAATATTTCAGATAATATTAAGGATTTAATTAATGATGTTAAGTTAGATGAGACTAAGACAGGTCATTCGAAAGTAGATGATAATGTTAATAATATACTTAAGATGACAACAAAATCAGATATGAATACATATGAAAATGTTAGAAATATTTACGATTATATGATGTATTTCTATGATATTAAGTCTAATTCATTCGTAGATGAGGATACAGTTTACGATTTCTGTTCAAATTATGAATTCACATCATCATTTGATATGGAACTTATGTATCGTGCTAATAAGTTATTTGAGACTAAATCAGGTGATTCAAAGGATTATGCCTGTGGTTTCACAGTTTTACTTAGAAGATTAGGCTTTGAAGCATATTATATAGATGGTGAGAGAAAGACAGAGACATCGTATGAGAATCGTGGTTATACACTTGTGGTAATCAATGGTAAACAGTATATATTTGATGTGGCAGCGGAAGATGAATTATCTGCCGGAGCAAAAGTTGAATATAAAGTATTTTGTAAGACTTTAGATGAACTTAAGGATAGTTATTCTGATGATGGAATTAAAGAAAGCATGGAGAAATTTGAAAACTTTAAGACATTAGGTGCATTTTCATTTAATGCTAAAATATCAACAAGTTCCGGAGATTCAGATAGTGGAAGTGTATCTTATAGTGGAAGTGATAATTCTACATCAGTAGGTGATATGACGATAGATATTTCGGATACAGTATATTTCAAAGGAAGTGTATCAGGAAGTAAATCAAATATATGGAAGCTTATTGCAAAAGTCTACGATGAGAATATGAATTATGTTACAGAAGAAACATTATACAGCGAAAAAAATAATGAGGTATCAGATGAAGTTTCATACAGACCTGCAAGAGGCGGCTATGTAAAACTTTCATATATTGTTACTGATAATAATGGAAGAACATGTTCGATATCAATTATGCTTAAGGTTAATGGGGACGATGAACCTGAGACTACTAAAAACGAGCCAACGACTGAACACATCGCAAGTTCCGGAGAAATAGAATAAATATAATAAATGGTACAGTTAATGACCAGTGCGTTAGGGTGAAAACCAAAATGAACTGGTCATTTTTAAAATTAGGCGAATATCGGGAAAGGAAATAATAAAATGATATTAAATGTGACAAACTTAAGTCATGGTTTTGGTGACAGAGCAATCTTTAATAATGTATCTTTCAGATTATTGAAAGGTGAGCATATAGGATTAGTAGGTGCAAATGGTGAGGGAAAATCTACATTTATGAACATTGTAACAGGTAAATTAATGCCAGATGAGGGTAAAGTCGAATGGAATAAAAATGTAAGAGTAGGATATTTAGACCAGCATGCAGTCCTAGAACCTGGAATGACCATAGGAAGTGTATTAAAATCTGCATTTTCATATTTGTTTGAGATGGAAGAACAGATGAATGAAATCTGTGATAAACTAGGTGAAGCATCAGAAGATGAAATGGAAGCAATGATGGAAGAGTTAGGAACTATCCAGGATATGCTTACTAATCATGATTTCTATACAATTGATGCAAAGGTCGAAGAGGTAGCAAGAGCATTAGGACTTCTGGATCTTTCATTAGATCATGATGTTATGGACTTAAGTGGTGGACAGAGAACAAAAGTATTATTAGGTAAATTATTACTTGAGAAACCAGACATACTATTATTAGATGAACCAACTAACTATCTTGATGCAAACCATATAGAATGGCTTAAGAGGTATTTACAGGAATATGAGAATGCATTTATCCTTATTTCTCATGATATTCCATTTTTGAATAGTGTGGTAAATATTATCTATCATATGGACAATCAGGAACTTAACAGATATGTTGGTGACTATGATAAATTTATGGAAGTATATGAGATGAAGCAGGCTCAGTTAGAAGCAGCATATAAGAGACAACAGCAGGAGATTGATGACCTTAAAGACTTTGTAGCGAGAAATAAGGCAAGAGTCTCGACTAGAAATATGGCAATGTCAAGACAGAAGAAGTTAGATAAGATGGACGTTATAGAACTTAAGAAAGACAAGCCCAAACCTGAATTCGAATTTAAGAATGCCAGAGCTACAGGCAAAGTAATCTTTGAAACAACAGATTTAGTAATCGGATATGACAAAAATGCACCACTTTCAAAGCCGATTAATCTGAGAATGGAAAGAGGGGAAAAGATTGCGATTATCGGAACTAACGGAATCGGAAAGACAACATTTCTAAAGAGTGTTTTAAATATTATAGAACCACTTGCAGGAAAGGTTGCATTAGGAGATTATCTTGAAATAGGCTACTTTGAACAGGAGATTAAACCGGGCAACAACAGTTGTATAGAGGAAATATGGGAAGAATTTCCGTCGTATAGCCAGTATGAAGTTCGTTCAGCCCTTGCTAAATGCGGACTTACCACAAAACATATTGAAAGCCTTGTAAGAGTGTTAAGTGGTGGTGAACAGGCAAAAGTAAGATTATGTAAATTAATAAATCGTGAAACTAATATTTTGTTATTAGACGAGCCTACTAACCATTTAGACGTTGATGCAAAAGAAGAATTAAAAAGAGCATTAAAAGAGTACAAAGGTGCAATACTTTTAGTATGCCATGAACCTGATTTCTACGATGGACTTGTAGATAAGATATGGAACTTAGAAGAATTTTCATTGTTAGCATTATAAAATGATAAGGTATGATATGGATAAATGATGAATAATAATACAAACGGGTGTATGTTATGCCCAAGAAAATGCAATGTTAATAGAGAAGATATTTTAGGATATTGTGGTGTTGGTAATGAAATTAAAATAGCAAGAGCAGCACTTCATTATATGGAGGAACCTTGTATAAGCGGTAAAAATGGCAGCGGGACAATATTTTTTACTGGCTGTAATCTAAGATGTATATTCTGTCAGAATTATAAGATTTCGCATAACAATTTTGGCAAAGTAATAAGTAATGAAAGATTAAGTGAAATAATCTTAGGATTGCAGGATAAAGGTGCTAATAATATTAATCTTGTGACAGGTACAATGTATGTTAATGAAATCATTAAGGCTCTTGACAGGGTTAAGCATAAATTAAACATTCCTGTTGTATACAATTGCGGTGGCTATGAAAATGCAGACACTATTGAGAAACTTAGTGGATATGTAGATATTTACCTACAGGATATAAAGTATTATAATAATGAATTAGCAGTTAAATATTCTAAGGCACCGGATTATTTCAAATATGCCTCAGTCTCGACCAAAGAAATGATTAAACAGGTCGGCAATCCCTTATTCTATGATAAAGAGAATGAACCTGGTAAAATGCTTAAAAGCGGTGTAATAATAAGACACCTGGTGCTTCCTGGAGCAAGAAAAGATTCAATGGAGATTCTTAGATGGATAAGTGAGAATCTTGATAAAGGAAGCTATCTTATAAGTGTTATGAGCCAGTATACACCGGCATATAAGAGTAAAGATTTTAAAGAAATTAACAGAATGGTCACAACTTTTGAGTATGATAGCGTTGTAAATGAAGCATTGAGACTTGGAATTGATAACGGATATATGCAAAACCGCGACAGTTCAGGAAAAGAATATACACCTGATTTTGATTTAGAGGGTGTATAATGTGCAAAATTGAATTGATATGCCAATTTTGCACATAGCTATTTATGATATCAGTATCACAAATAGCATTTATTGCAGAGCTAAAATTAATATTTGACCCACGATTTCGCAGATGAGATAGTCTATGGAATGCTATGTAAGTAAAAAATAGAAAGGAAATATTGTATTATGGAAAGAGAAAATTGTTGGAACAGTTATTCTGAAAATGAATTAGAAGAATTAGAAAAGTTAAATGATGATTACAGAGTCTTTTTAGACAAAGGTAAGACAGAACGAGAATGTGTTAAGGAAACCATTCGTCAGGCTAAAGAAGCAGGCTATAAAGACTTACAAAATGTTATTAAGAATGGCAAGAAGCTTAAAGCAGGTGACAGAGTATATTGTTCATATATGGACAAATCAATAGTACTTTTTAATATTGGTAAAGAACCTATTGAAGAGGGAATGAATATTTTAGGCGCACATATCGATTCACCTCGTCTTGATATCAAGCAGAATCCTTTATATGAAGAGACAGAAATTGCATATTTAGATACACATTATTATGGTGGAATTAAGAAATATCAGTGGGTTACAATTCCTCTTGCAATCCATGGCGTAGTTGTTAAGACTAATGGTAATAAGATAGATATTGTAATCGGTGAAGATGAGAAAGACCCTGTTTTATTTATCTCAGATTTATTAATACATTTAGCGCAGACACAGCTTGAGAAAAAAGGCGCTAAAGTAATAGAGGGCGAGGACTTAAATATTATTATCGGTAACAAGCCACTTAAGGGAGAAGAAAAAGATGCCGTTAAGAAGAATATTCTTAAACTAATTAAAGAAAAATACGATTTTGAAGAAGAAGATTTTATGTCAGCAGAATTAGAAATCGTCCCTGCAGGCAAGGCCAGAAATGCAGGTATAGACTCAAGTATGATTCTTGCCTATGGTCAGGACGACAGGGTGTGTGCATATACTTCACTTGCTGCAATGCTTGAGAAGAAAAAGGTTAATAAAACAGCATGCCTTTTACTTGTAGATAAAGAAGAAATAGGTAGTGTAGGTGCAACTGGTATGCAGTCGAAATTCTTTGAAAATACTTTAGCAGAAGTCCTAGACAGAATGGGAGAATATTCTGAACTTACATTAAGACGTGTACTTGCTAATTCAAAAATGCTTTCTTCGGATGTAAGTGCAGCTTATGACCCAACATATGCATCAGTATTCGAAAAGAAAAATGCAGCATATTTCTCAAAAGGACTCGTTATTAATAAATTTACGGGAAGCAGAGGTAAATCAGGCTCTAATGATGCCAATGCAGAATATCTTGGAGTAGTAAGAAAAATATTTGAGAAACATAAAGTTGCTTATCAGACAGCCGAATTAGGAAAAGTAGACCAGGGCGGCGGCGGAACTATCGCATATATAATGGCTCTATATGGTATGAATGTTATAGATAGTGGTGTTGCTGTATTAAATATGCATGCACCACATGAGGCAGTCAGCAAGGCTGATGTATATGAAGCTAAAAAAGGATATGTGGCATTCATCTCTGAGTAGATAATATAAATGATAATTCAGTTTTAAACAGTATATTATATAATTAATTATCTGTGAAAGAAAATCTGATTATATAGATATTTGAATTGTAGTTAGATGTAGTTTACAGATGTTAGGTATGGTTGTTTGTGCTTTGCAAATATTTAGACATTTAATTAAGGTTTAAGGTGTCCGTCTATGATACAACCTCGATTTATGACGTATCGTGCCTAAGTTTATGCCACCAGATGCAAAAGTTCAGAGGAGTAAATTTCCGTTCAAGCGAAGCGCGTTTGATTTACTCCTCTGTAATAGACTTTGCAGCTGGTGGCATAAACTTAGGCTAGATAAAGGAATATGAGAAGTTGTATCATAGATGGACACCCTTTTATAAATGCCTGAATATTATTAACTGATTTCGTTGAGTTTACGTTCACATATTTTATCTAAGATATAATTAATATCACTCAATTTATAAATGTTATTCTCTAAGCAATATCTTATTATTAAATCTGTTTCAGAGGAATTAGTAAGTGCATATCCTACAGTTTTAAGAAGCTGCCTGCTTTCAGCAAGATTCAGGTCAAGACCGAAACATATTGCTATTGCCTCCCATTTCTCAACAGGACAGGCTGAAGAGGATATTTTATTAAAAATACTGTTTTCTAAACCATATTCAGCACATATGGTTGCTGGACTTACGTTATTCTCTTTAAGATATAATTCTACAATATCCTGAAAGTTATCAGGATTACCATGTGATTCATACCATTCTTTACAAGCATCTCTGTCAGGGTCAGACTTCAAAGATAGGGTATTGAAAGCATATTTATCGCTTCCACGTTCTCTTACATAATGTACCTGTATAAAAATTCTGGCTTCATTACAATATGTATCTAGCTTTTTATTGATTCCTTTATTGCCGAATTTAGAAAATATAGACAAAACTATCACCACTTTCTGTAATCTTTATGATTTAACTATGATATATGATAGCACATTTTGAGAAAATATAAAAGAAGATAATAAAGTTGATTAATTATAAAAAAATTAGTATAATATGATACATATGTCAAAAATAAGATGGTTTATGGATAATGAATAGTTTGGCATCATATGTTTTTGATGTCAAATCATAAATAGATTATTTTGAAAAGAGATATTTAGAAAAGAGATATTTAGAAAAGAGATATTTAGAAAAGGAGTGCCGGTTAAGGCAGTTGTGAATACAGATATGTCATTAATTAAGCAGGAAAATATTAGAAATTTTTGTATAATAGCGCATATTGACCATGGTAAATCTACACTTGCAGACAGAATTATTGAGAAAACAGGTCTGCTTACAAGCAGGGAAATGCAGGCACAGGTGTTAGATAATATGGATTTAGAGCGCGAACGTGGAATCACCATAAAGTCCCAGGCGGTAAGAACTGTATACAAGGCAGAAGATGGTGAAGAATATATTTTCAATCTCATTGATACACCGGGACATGTTGACTTTAACTATGAGGTTTCAAGAAGCCTTGCAGCTTGTGACGGAGCAATTTTGGTAGTTGATGCAGCACAGGGTGTAGAAGCACAGACACTTGCCAATGTCTATATGGCACTTGACCATGACTTAGATGTAATGCCTGTAATTAATAAAATAGATTTACCAAGTGCAGAACCACAGAGGGTAATTGACGAAATAGAAGATGTAATCGGTATTGAAGCACAGGATGCACCGCTTATTTCAGCAAAGAACGGATTAAATATAGAAGATGTCTTAGAACAGATTGTTAATAAGATTCCAGCACCTAAGGGAGACAGTAATGCACCTTTAAAAGCATTGATATTTGACAGCATTTATGATTCTTATAAGGGAGTAATAGTATTCTTCAGAGTAATGGAAGGTACAGTTAAAGTCGGCACACAGGTAAAAATGATGGCAACAGGAGCAACAGCAAGTGTTGTAGAAGTTGGATACTTCGGAGCAGGGCAGTATATTCCATGTGACGAATTATCAGCAGGAATGGTTGGATATCTCACAGCAAGTATTAAAAATGTTAAGGATACAACAGTGGGTGATACAATTACTGATGCAGATAATCCTTGTGATGAGGCATTACCAGGATATAAGAAAGTTAATTCTATGGTCTACTGTGGTCTCTATCCTGCTGATGGAGCAAAATATCCTGACCTTAGAGATGCACTTGAAAAGTTACAGTTAAATGATGCTTCACTTAATTTTGAACCGGAGACATCGATAGCACTTGGCTTTGGTTTCAGATGTGGTTTCTTAGGATTATTACATCTTGAGATAATTCAGGAAAGATTAGAAAGAGAATATAATCTTGACCTTGTTACGACAGCACCGGGAGTTGTATATAAAGTATATAAAACAAATGGAGAAGTAATAGAACTTACTAATCCATCAAATCTTCCTGATGCATCAGAGATAGATTATATGGAAGAACCTGTGGTTAAAGCAGAGATAATGGTTACAACAGAATTTATTGGACCAATTATGGAACTATGCCAGGAGAGACGTGGCAATTATCTTGGAATGGAATATATCGAGGAAACAAGGGCATTACTTAAATATGAATTGCCATTAAATGAAATTATATATGATTTCTTTGATGCATTAAAATCAAGGTCAAGAGGTTACGCTTCATTTGACTATGAGATGAAAGGCTACGAGCGTTCAGAACTTGTTAAATTAGATATTCTTATTAACAAGGAGGAAGTCGATGCATTATCATTTATCGTACATGCGGGAACAGCATATGAGCGTGGAAGAAAAATGTGCGAAAAACTTAAAGAAGAGATACCAAGACAATTATTCGAGATACCTATTCAGGCTGCTATCGGAAGCAAGGTTATTGCGAGAGAAACAGTTAAAGCTATGAGAAAAGACGTTCTGGCTAAATGCTATGGTGGTGATATTTCAAGAAAGAAGAAGCTTCTTGAAAAACAGAAAGAGGGAAAGAAACGAATGAGACAGGTTGGAAATGTCGAGATACCACAGAAAGCATTTATGAGTGTACTTAAGTTAGACGAGTAAATAAGTGTTAAATAATAGAATGATTTAATAAATTATGTTATTCTTTGTTATATAGAAAGGCAAAATAAATGTCGGCAGGAATATATATTCATATTCCATTTTGTAAACAGAAGTGTCTCTATTGCGACTTCATATCAGCGATAGGTTGTGATAGAGATATGGAATTATATGAAGAAGCGCTGCTTAAAGAAATTGAATCAACAGAGATAGATGAACCTGTTGATTCTGTTTTTTTTGGCGGGGGAACACCATCTGTGTATAAAGTGGAATATATAGAAGAAATTTTAAAAATTATTTTTAGAAAATATAATATTGATAAGGATATAGCAGAAATAACTATCGAGGTTAATCCGGGAACAGTTGACTATGATAAATTCAAAAGATACAGGTCAGCAGGAATTAATAGAATAAGTATAGGGCTACAGTCTGCTGATAATGAAGAATTAAAGATACTTGGAAGAATTCATACATATGAGAAATTTGTAGAAACTTATACAGAAGCAAGAAGAGCAGGTTTTAACAACATTAACATAGATTTAATGTCTGCAATTCCTTATCAGACAGTTAATTCATTTATGGAGACACTTAAGAAAGTTGTTAGACTTAATCCGGAGCATATCTCAGCATATAGTCTTATAATTGAAGAAGGCACACCATTTTATAATAAATATGGTGAAAATGGTGAGTTTAGCGATGCCATCCCAAGTGAAGAAACAGACAGGGAAATGTATCATATGACGAAAACGTTTCTAAAAGAAAATGGATATGAGAGATATGAGATTTCTAATTATTCGAAAAAAGGTTATGAATGTAAACATAATATTAAATATTGGAGCAGGGATAATTATTATGGCTTTGGTGTGGCAGCAGCCTCTCTTGTGAATAATTTAAGATATTCGAATATATCTGACAGGGATAAATATATAGATATTCTTTTAAGAAGAAAATTGGATAAAACTGATATAGAGATGATAAATAATACAAATATAGATGAAATTCGTGATGAAATCTCAGAGGTTAATAAAGATGAACAGATAGAAGAATTTATGTTTCTGGGATTACGTAAAATGGAGGGAATCAGCTTAAAAGAATTCGAAAGAGTATCTGGCAAGACATTAAGAGAAGAATATGGCAAAATACCTGACAGGCTGATATCCGAGGGATTATGTGAAGTGGTTAGAATAGATAGAGATAAAGATGTAGAAGACATTCTGAAACATGTGGATAAAAATAAAAGTAAGGAGATGTGTGGTGGAATAAAAGATAACGAAGAATACTTCAGGTTAACAGAGAGAGGAATTGATATAAGTAACAGTGTATTTGTAGAATTTATGAAATAGAATTAATTATACTAAGCCTTAAAATACTAAGTCTTAAAATAATATAAAGTGCTTGTTATTTTTCTATCAGTTAAGTATAATTAAACTTAGTCGTAAAAAAGAAACGGAGGATTAAAAATGGGAGAAGTATACCATGAATATATGATAAAAAGAAAGCATACATTGATTGGAATGATGGTAAGAGTTCTGTTTATATTATTATGTGCGCTCTCAATAGTATTATCAACAGTTTTCGGACCGGTCGCATTTATCGTTGGTGTGGCTTTGGCATATGCTACAAGATATGTATTTCATATGACAGATATTGAATTCGAGTACCAGTATTTAAGTGGTGAATGTCAAGTTGATAAAATATGTGGTAAGATGAAGAGAAAAGGCTGTGGCAAGATTGAGATGGATAAAGTCGAGATAATCGCACCGGAAGATTCAAAATTACTTGAGCCATATGAGAAACAGGTATATAAGCTTAGAGATTTCTCATCATTAGAGAAAGATGCCGACAGATATGTAGTATTTCAGAGAAACGATTCGACATTAATCAAAGTTATATTTGAACCAAATGAAGATATCATAAGAGAAATGAAGATGGCAGCACCAAGAAAAGTTAATATAAAAGGTGAAGAAAGACCATATTAGATATAGCGTTCTTAATGATAATTTAAGCTATATACAAGTTGTTATTAGTGAAAAAAAATTAATAGCACAACTACTTGACAATACAAAGTAGCTGTGCTAAATTTATATCATACTACTTGATAATACAAAGTAGAAAGGCGATAGAACAATATGGAAGATACACAATTAATGAAAGGTATATTAGAAGGCTGTGTGCTGGCAGTTATTTCTAGCGGTGAAACATATGGCTACGAAATTTTACAGTCACTTAGCACATATGGATTTCAGAATTTAGGTGAGGGAACAATGTATCCCGTCCTTACCCGTTTAGAGAAGAAGGAATATATCTCCTGTAGGAGAGCAAAATCTCCATTAGGACCAATAAGAAAATACTACTCAATTACAGAGGAGGGAGAAGAGTATTTAAGAAATTTTAAAGAAAATTATGAAAGAATAACAAAATGTGCAAATGAAATATTAAATGTGAATGGAGAATAGTGCAAAAGAATTGTGCTGATGCACCAATTCTTTTGCACGGCTATTTGCTTCGGAGCGAAAGCAAATAGCTTTTATGGCAGATGAGAAATCACCTATGCGAATTTCTCATCGCCACTTCGCAACAAGTCGCTCAGAAATGAGGAATAGTATGAAGCAATCATATATATTATTAGAAGATAAATTAAACAAAGAATATAAAGAAGTATTTGAAAGAATTGACATATATGGAAATACACATTTTATTGATAGTGATGTCCAAAGCGGGAAAATGATGGAATTACTTGATAGTATGTTAGAAGCACAGAATGATGGACAGAGTGTATCAGTAATCGTAGGAAATGACATAGATAAATTCTGTAAGGAATTCTATAGTGATTACACTGTCGAAAACCGTATAAGGGAAGTACCAGAAAGGCTGTTTAAATTAGCAACATTTCTTCTGATTATAGAATTGATAGATTTTATCATAGGACTTACAGATGGAGAGGGTATATTAAGAAATACTGATTTGAGTCCGTATTTCATAGGAATTACAGGAGGTATTATTGTTGATACCATAGTATTTCTGTTAATCAGACCCCTTATCGATAGATTTAAGAAGATAAAACCATTTTTCTGGAATCTGTGTATGGCTTTAATGGTTATTATTATGGTAATGTTTTTAATATTTATACCGACAGATGATAAATTTACAATGAATATAAAAAGTATTGTACCGATAGCTGTTACAGCCGCATACATACTAATTTATCTGATATTCAGAATTATCATTAATTATAGAAAATATGGTACATTTAAGATTAGGACAAAGAAAAAGGAAAAAGAAGAAATAAGCTTCAGGGATGCAATATATGAGGGGATGAACTTAGAAAATGAATTGCCAAGGGGATGGCTTAAGGATTACAAAAAAAAGTATGATAAGGCTGTAAAGAAAGGAAAAACTCCTGTAAACGAGGCTGCGTATCTGGAGAATATTTCGAAGAAATATGATATAAAACGAGTAACTAAGCAAAATATGTGTATCTTTGTTGGAATGACCATAATTTTAATTTCAGGAATGTGGATAGCAGGACAATTTGAGTCTGTTTCAGATGGACTTATATACTCAGGACTTATGTGCGTGATTGAGGGGGGATTACTCAGATTTTTTAATAAATCAGCCAAAGAAACAGATAGAATATATAAAAATATGATTATGGAAATGCAGGAAAAAAATATTACGTTAGAAGAGTATGTTGAAAATTTGAAATAGAGAATTAAAATTTCAAAGATGATAGTCTAAATAATAATTATATGATTTGAAGTTTGTAAAAATGAATTGACTTAATGGAAACAACTTGCTATAATTGTGTTTAGTGGGAAAAGTGCGACTATTTTTAGCACTTTCCCAAGGTCGTATTATTGAAAGCATTTATTGCTTTTTAGTAATAAACGAAGTAAATTTTTAGGAGGAATTGACAAATGGCAAACAAATGGGTATACACCTTCAAAGAAGGTAACATGACCATGCGTAACTTACTTGGTGGTAAGGGCGCTAACCTTGCAGAAATGACAGAAATCGGGCTTCCAGTACCTCAGGGCTTCACAATCACAACAGAAGCTTGTACACAGTACTATGAAGATGGTAGAAAAATCAATGACGAAATCATGGCACAGACTATGGACGGAGTTAAGTGGATGGAAGAAGTAAACGGAAAGAAATTCGGTGATCTTCAGAACCCACTTCTTGTATCAGTTCGTTCTGGTGCAAGAGCATCTATGCCAGGTATGATGGATACAATTCTTAACCTTGGTCTTAATGACGAAGTAGTAGAAGCTATGATCAAAGGTAATGATGATCCAGCATTTGCTCGTTTCGTATATGATTCATACAGAAGATTTATCCAGATGTTCTCAGACGTTGTTATGGAAGTTGGTAAGAAATACTTCGAACAGCTTATTGATGAGATGAAGGAAAAGAAAGGTGTTAAATACGACGTAGATCTTACAGCAGACGATCTTAAAGAATTAGCACAGCAGTTCAAAGCTGAATACAAGAAACAGTTAGGTGAAGATTTCCCTTCAGATCCAGTAGAACAGTTAAAATTAGCTATCGAGGCTGTATTTAAATCATGGGATAATCCACGTGCTAACGTATACAGAAGAGATAATGATATTCCTTATTCTTGGGGTACAGCAGTTAACGTAATGCCTATGGTATTTGGTAACTTAAATAATGAATCTGGTACAGGTGTTGCATTTACTCGTGATCCTGCTACAGGTGAGAACAAACTTATGGGTGAGTTCCTTATCAATGCACAGGGTGAAGACGTAGTTGCAGGTGTTCGTACACCAATGCCTATCGCTCAGATGGAACAGGAATTCCCAGAAGCATATGCTGACTTCATCAAAGTATGTGATATCCTTGAGAATCACTACCATGATATGCAGGATATGGAATTCACAGTTGAAAATAAGAAATTATATATGTTACAGTGTAGAAATGGTAAGAGAACAGCTCCAGCTGCATTAAAGATTGCTTGTGACCTTGTTGATGAAGGACATAAGACAGAAGAAGAAGCTGTATTAATGATTGATCCACGTAACTTAGATACATTATTACATCCACAGTTTGATGCTGCTGCACTTAAGGCTGCTACACCACTTGGAAAAGGTCTTGGTGCTTCACCAGGTGCTGCTTGTGGTAAAGTTGTATTTACAGCTGCTGATGCTGAAGAATGGGCTGCAAGAGGAGAAAAAGTAGTTCTTGTTCGTCTTGAAACATCTCCAGAAGATATCACAGGTATGAAAGCTGCTCAGGGTATCTTAACAGTTCGTGGTGGTATGACATCACATGCTGCTGTTGTTGCTCGTGGTATGGGTACATGCTGTGTATCTGGTTGTGGCGACATCAATATGGATGAAGAAAATAAGAAATTTACATTAGCTGGTCAGACATTTACTGAAGGATCAGAAATCTCTATCGATGGTACAACAGGTAACATTTATGCAGGTATTATCCCAACTAAAGATGCTGAAATCGCAGGTGAGTTCGGACGTGTTATGGCTTGGGCAGATAAGTACAGAACACTTAAAGTTAGAACTAATGCAGATACACCAGCAGATGCTAAGAAAGCTCGTGAACTTGGTGCAGAAGGTATTGGTCTTTGCCGTACAGAGCATATGTTCTTCGAAGAAGACAGAATTGCAGCATTTAGAGAAATGATTTGTTCAGATACAGTAGAAGAAAGAGAAGCAGCTCTTGATAAGATTCTTCCATATCAGCAGGGAGATTTCAAGGCTCTCTATGAAGCACTTGAAGGTAACCCAGTTACAATCAGATTCCTTGATCCACCTCTTCATGAATTCGTTCCAACAGAAGAAGAAGATATCAAGAAACTTGCAGATGCTCAGGGTAAATCAGTAGAAGACATCAAAGCTATTATCGCTTCACTTCATGAATTTAACCCAATGATGGGTCACAGAGGATGCCGTCTTGCAGTAACATATCCTGAAATTGCTAAGATGCAGACAAAAGCTGTTATCCGTGCAGCTATCGAAGTTAAACAGGCACATCCAGATTGGAATGTTAAACCTGAAATTATGATTCCACTTGTTTGTGAAGTTAAGGAATTAAAATATGTTAAGAAAGTTGTTGTTGAGACAGCAGATGCTGAGATTAAAGCAGCAGGTGTTACTCTTGAATACGAAGTAGGTACAATGATCGAAATTCCTAGAGCAGCTCTTACAGCTGATGAAATCGCTAAGGAAGCTGACTTCTTCTGCTTCGGTACAAACGATTTAACACAGATGACATTTGGATTCTCAAGAGATGATGCTGGTAAATTCTTAGATGCTTATTATGATAAAAAGATTTTTGAAAATGATCCATTTGCTAAACTTGACCAGACAGGTGTTGGTAAGTTAATGGAAACAGCTATCAAACTTGGTAAACCAGTTAATCCAAAACTTCACGTTGGTATCTGTGGAGAACATGGTGGAGATCCTTCATCAGTTGAATTCTGCCACAAGATTGGTCTTGATTATGT
>ERZ772860.622-NODE-622-length-30288-cov-28.556875_pt1 | contig 30288 bp, 20 predicted proteins | sample MGYA00511342_ERZ772860 | MGnify/ENA primary metagenome ERZ772860 (study PRJEB29015, sample SAMEA2737665) | human gut metagenome | biome: human gut; feature: human-associated habitat; material: faeces | place: China | collected 2012 ... | reverse complement strand
GGGCCTTCAAAGCTGTCCACCAGCAGCAGCACGCCGTCCACCATTTTCAGCACGCGTTCCACTTCGCCGCCGAAGTCCGCGTGACCGGGGGTGTCGACGATGTTGATTTTCGTCTTGCCGTAATGCACAGCGGTGTTCTTCGCCAGAATCGTGATGCCGCGCTCGCGCTCGATGGCGCCGGAGTCCATTACGCGGTCAACCGTCTGCTGATTCTCATGGTAAACGCCGCCCTGCTTGAGCATCTGGTCAACCAGCGTCGTCTTGCCGTGGTCAACGTGGGCGATAATTGCAATGTTACGAATATCTTCACGAACCATAACGTGTTCTCTCCTTCTATATAATCGAGAGGCACCAGAGGCGCTGCCTCTGGACTCCGCAAGGGGCGCTGCCCCTTGACCCCGCCAAAGGGTCTTCGACCCTCTGGACTCCCTTTTTCGCGATTGAGCAGGTGACTTCTCCTTACTTCTTCCGCGTGTTTATTGGGGGAAACCAAGGGGCGCTGCCCCTTGACCCCACCAAAGGGTCTTCGACCCTCTGGACTCCCCTTTTCGCGATTGAGTTGAGCGCAACTGCATACTGTATGCGCGTGTTAAGTTCTGCGCGGTTTACTTGCGATTGGCGGTTTCCGCCAGTTCCAGCCCTGCGTTGTTCTCGCAGGCAAGGCGGATACTCCACTCGTTCTCAAACAGCAGCACATCGCGGTCGCGGCTGTCCTTCGCGCGCCCGGACGTGGATGTCAGCTTCAGCTGGTCGATGGGCTTGGGCGTGCTCACCACCCACCGCACGAAGCGGAAGGGCATGGACTCCATCACAATGTCCACCTGATACTCGGTTTTCAGGCGGTGCTCCAGCACTTCAAACTGCAGCACGCCAACGACGCCGACCATGAATTCCTCGCGCCCCGTCTCTGTGCGGATGAAGGTCTGAATGGCGCCCTCTTCCGCCAGCTGGGTGATGCCCTTCTGGAACTGCTTGCGCTTCATGGAATCCGCCGGACGCACGCGGGAGAAGAATTCCGGCGCAAAGACCGGGATGTTCTCGTAGTGCAGCTTCGGGCCGCCGGAGAGCGTATCGCCAAGCTGATAGATGCCGGGGTCGAACAGACCGATGATGTCGCCCGCCCATGCTTCCTCCACGGCTTCGCGTTCGTCCGCCATGAACTGCTGGGGCTGTTTGAGCGCGACGGTCTTGTTCGTCCCGGAGTGCCAGACCTCCATGCCCTTCTCGAACGCGCCGGACACGATGCGCATGAATGCCAGCCGGTCGCGGTGCGCGGGGTTCATGTTCGCCTGAATCTTGAAGATGAAACCGGAGAAGTACGGCTCTTCGGGCTGAATGTCACCGATGTCGCTCTTGCGGGGCAGGGGCGGCGGCGTGTATTGCAGGAAGCGCTCAAGGAACGGCTCAACGCCGAAGTTGGTGACGGCGGAACCGAAGAACATCGGCGTCAGCTCACCGCGGCGCACCTTGTCGAGGTCGAAAGCGTCGCCCGCTTCGTCCAGCAGGTCGATTTCCTCCGCCAGGCGCTCGCGGTAGTGCTTTGCCAGCACATGCTCCAGCGCGGGGTCGTCAATGGCGATGTCAGTCTTCTGCACCATCGACTTGCCGTGGTCGCCGCCCGTGTACAGCTCGACCATCTTTGTGTCGCGGTGGTAAACGCCTTGGAAATCGCCGTCCGTGCCGATCGGCCAGTTGATGGGGCAGGAGCGGATGCCCAGCACCTGTTCCAGTTCCTCCATCAGCGCGAAGGGGTCTTTCGCCGCGCGGTCCATTTTGTTCACGAACGTGAAAATCGGGATGTTGCGCATCCGGCAGACCTTGAACAGCTTGATGGTCTGCGCCTCAACGCCCTTTGCCGCGTCAATCAGCATGACGGCTGCGTCCGCCGCAACCAGCACGCGGTAGGTGTCCTCAGAGAAGTCCTGATGGCCCGGTGTGTCCAGAATGTTGATGCGGAAGCCGTCAAACTCAAACTGCATTGCGGAGGATGTGACCGAGATGCCGCGCTGCTTCTCAATGTCCATCCAGTCGGACGTGGCGTGCTTATCGCTTTTGCGCGCCTTGACGCTGCCTGCCGAGCGGATTGCGCCGCCGTACAGCAGCAGCTTTTCGGTCAGCGTGGTTTTGCCCGCGTCCGGGTGCGAGATGATGGCAAAGGTTCGCCGTTTTTCCACCTGCTGGTGGAGCAGCTCCCGGAAAGCCGGCGTGTCGTGGGCTGGCAGCATGAATCGTCCTCCTCGTAAGGTGTCCGTCGCTTCTTGAAAGTGGATATTTCTTCCAACTCAAAACGTGCAAAATGCACGAAAAAGACAAGAATGTCCGAAAAGATATTTTACCGCCAAGAACGTGCCTTGTCAAGCCATTTTCCGCGCCTTCATGGCGTTCATGGTGCTATTTTTTCCGATTTTTCAGCAAACGGCAAAAAAAGTTTCAAGCAGCTTTTTAATTGACCTTTCTGCGCGATGGTACGACACTTTTGTGCAGTGTTCGCGTGCGGCGCAGGGGTTTCGCCTTCGCAGAGGCGATTCCCCCTGCAGCGAAAAAGTCAAGCCGCATAGGTGCAGCGTGAAGGGGCTTCATGGGGGACAACCCCACTGCCATTGGAGTTATCCCCAATTTATCCACTTTTCATCCCCAAATCATTCACAGATACACCGCTTTATCCCCAGCCCCGTCCGACGAAAAACGCGGTGAAAAGGCACGCTTCGTCACATTGTCCTCCGCGGGGAATGCCCATGCCATTTGGGACAAGCACCAAAGAACGTTTATGCACAGAAATGAATAATTATCCGCAAAATGCGAACATCCGACACCATTTTCTGGTTATCTGCAAAAGAATCCACAAGCTGCGCAGGGGGTGGACAACTTCTGTGGATAACCCTGTGGACAATGTGGATAATTTGCGGTCATACGCGGTTTTTCAAGGCAAAATCGGCAAAAAACACTGTGGATAATCCTGTGGAAACTGTGGATGCTTTCGCCCAATTTAAAACGATTTGAAGGACGGGATACATATACAGCGGATGGATAGCAGACTTGGATACATCAACAAAAGCATAATCATGCGTCAATTTGGTGTGCTTCGGACATGCCTATACCGTATCCGACATAGACTGGAGAGAGGAGGTGGGTTTCTTGGCAGAAAAATCGCCCTTTTTCCGCAATTTCGCATCGCACATCCTGCCGGTGCTGACTTTTGCAACGCTGCTTGTCGGTACGGCACTGGTGGGTGTTGCGCTGACTCGAATTCCCCAAAGACCGACGGACGCAGCACCCCCGTCTCCCACGCCGGAAACATCATATATTGCCGCGGGCAGCCTGACGGGGCGGACGATCCTCGTTGACCCCGGCCACGGCGGCTATGACGGCGGCGCGCGCTGCCGTGATTCCGGCGTGTGGGAGAAAGAGGTCAACCTCGCCGTAGCGCTGGCAGTGGAAAAGAGCCTGACGCAGCGCGGCGCGACGGTGCTGATGACCCGCCGGACAGACACCGATCTCTGCGACGACACAACCCGTCCGGCAAATGTGACGAAGAAGCGGCAGGACATGCAGTGCCGCGTGGATATGGCGGTCCAAGGGCAGGCGGAGATGGTGCTGTCCATCCACATGAACGAATACCGCGTGCGGTCGGAATCCGGGCCGCAAGTGTTCTACCGCGCGGGCAGCGGCGCGGGACGTCTGCTCGCCGGAACGATGCAGGAAGCGCTCATTACCGCCCTTTCGCCCCAAAAGGAGCGCGCCGCCATGCCGGGCGACTACTTCATTCTTCAGCTGGATACGCCATCGGTGCTGGTGGAATGCGGCTTCATTTCCAATCCGGCGGAGGAAGCGCTGCTGCTCTCGCCTGCTTATCAGGAGAAGTTGGGCGAAGCGATTGCGGATGGCGCGGCGGAGTATTTCCGCTTGGCACAGGCAGAAAAATGAAGGTTGCATTTTTTCGCCGCGCATGGTAAAATAAGAAGAAAAGGAAACGCATTATATCCGGAAAGGAGTATCGAATGAACATTCACGAATCCGCTGAGGACTATTTGGAAGCAATCCTCCGCCTGAAAGAGGCAAAAGGCTATGCACGCTCTGTGGATATTTCTCTGCTGCTGGGGGTCACGAAGCCATCGGTCAGCGTGGCGATGAAGCGCCTGCGCGAAAACGGCTATCTGACGATGGATGCTGACAACTTGATTACGCTCACGCCCGCCGGGATGGAAATTGCGAGGAGCATTTATGACCGCCACAAGACGCTGTCGAGCTTTCTGGAGAGTTTGGGCGTTGATTCCGATGTTGCCCGCGAGGACGCGTGCAAAATCGAGCATGATATTTCCGAGGAATCGTTTACCGCGATTCGGAAGCTGATGCAGGAGCGGGAGCAGCACCCCGAAAATCCGCAGGAGTAATGGCATATCAAAAACAAAGCCGGGTCGAATCTCCCCTGTTTCGGAGGATTCGCCCCGGTTTTTCTGTATTACTTACGTTCTGCGCGCCGAAGAGCAGCATCACCTGATCGGGCAGCAGCTCCACCACAAGCAGCGCAATCAGCCCGATGACCGCCATGCCAAAATGGCAGACGAAAATCAGCAGCGGGTCAAGCACGAGGTTCGTCAAAGGGGTATGCGGCTCATTTTTTCCCGCCCGCCACAAGGCTTCCTGCAAAGCACGCGCCGCCTGCGATCCAGTACCCCATTACGAGTCGACTCGTCGTGCCGTAAATCTCCAGCGCTCCTTGAAACAGACAGCCGATTGTCAGCGCAATGATGCCCCAGTGGTACAGCCGCACGCACCAGCGCCCCGGCAGCGCTTTCCCGCGCAGGGCGCGAATCAGCAGCGGACACGCCCCCAGCACCAGCGGCGGCAGGAACGCATACACCATGAAGTCCGAGTAGACCCCGTGGCTGAACTGCTCATACACGAATCCACCCAGCGCGGTCACGGCGGCAAAAAGCAGATGATAGAACGCAAGTTTCACGCATTTGCGGTCAATAGCCGATGTAGACAATGTCACTCACGCTCCTTTCGCGGATGCTGCGCCCGTTCGTGGTCGGGTTGTTGACGACGCACCCCTGAAACACCATGGTTGAAGAGCCGCCGCCGTCGAGGTTGTAGGCGATTTGTGCGCCCAGCGACTGCATCAGCTCTGCCAATTGCCGCAAGGAAAGCCCGGTGCTCTCCTTCGTCCGCCCGTCGGACACGACCAGCAGGTAATGCCCTTCGCTGATTTGCCCGATGGCGGTGCGCGGGTTGGAGGTCATGGCGCGCCCGACTTCGTCGCTGCTGCTGACGGTCACTTGCCCGCCGTTGATCAGCGCCGGGCCGAACGTCAGCACCTGCCACGCGCCTTCACGCACCAGCGTGTCGGCACTCGTTTCGCCCTCGGTGATGATGCGGAAATTGCCGTCCGCACCGATGACCAGCGCGTCCGTGCCGCTTTGCGCCGATGCGCGGTACAGCACGCCGTTACGCAGCACATACCCGCGCTCCTGTGCGCCGTAATAGTCGCCGTTGATGGCGAGAATTGCACCCGCGTTTGCCGCCTGCACAGAGGTCGTCTCGGTCAGGTTGCGGGCGTAGGTGTTCCCCGCCAGCGCCGTTTTGAGCAGGGAAATGTCCGCAAGCTGCACGTCCGCGACGTACACCGTCGTGTCCTCTACGCGCATCGTTGTCAGCACAATGTCGATTTGGTCATCGTGGTATTCCGTGTCGGTGGAAATGGGCGCGGTGGTCGGAGCTTCCGTCGGCGCGGTGGAGGCTTCAGCGGTTGCCGTCGGCAGCGTGTCCGGCGTCAGCACACGGACAATCACGAACGTGTCCAGCGCCGCATAAACCGTGTATGCCGCCAAAATCAAAGCAAACACCATGTTTGCGAAATGCCGCTTCATGGAGCTTCACTCCTTTCCGCTTCTATCATATCCCCGTCAAGTGACGAACAGATGACGAACCCATGACTGCTGCCGGAAAAATTCCCTTCCCTTGACGCAATCGGGGGAAAGGCGTATACTGGAAGCGGAAATTTCCACGGATGACCGCGAAAAGGAGAAGAACGATGCAGAGACTACGGGGATATTTGGCGCTGGGAACATTCATCCTGGGTATTGTATCGTGTTTATGCCTGCTTCTGCCGCTCATCGAGATAACGGATGATGCGCTGATGCTGATGGTGTTTGCTGTGCCGCCGCTTATCTGCGGATTGATCATAGCAGTGGCACTGCATATGCTGCTGTATACGCTGCTTCTGGTGCTGTACGGCTGCAGAATACAGCTGGTGGATTTGTACTTTCTTCAATATATCCGCAGGAAAACCGTCGGCTGGCGCGTGCAGTACCTTCCGGCGGCGGAGCGCAATGTGGGCATACTGCTGGCGGCTGTTCCGTGGGAAAAGGAAACGGGCAGGCAGCAGGAACGGGCGCGGACGGCACTGTTTTATGTGCAGATGGCGCTGGCGATACTGTTCTATGCGTTGGCAGTCAATTTGTATGGGACAGCATCCGCCATTGCCTGCCTTGTGCTGGCGTGGGGGTATGCGTTTCTCGGCATCATCATGCCGCCAAGCGAAATTCGGAAAGCATTCCAGTCCGAAAAACGGCGCAAAATATGGCAGATGCAGTGCCTGCTGGCGGAGAACCTGACGGATCGCCTGCTCACGGAAATGCCGGAGGAGTACTTCACGCCGCCGGACAAAATTCAGGATCAGAATGATGCGGCTCTTATGATTAATTGTTCCGCGCGGCTGATGATGCAGAACCGCTACGAAGAGGCACTGGACATCCTGACCATGCTGGCGCAGGAGCATCGGGAGCAGACGAAGCGCCTTTGGTGGCAGCTGATTCCGCGCGGCGTTCTGTGCGAGTTGGCATTGGACAAGCCGGGATACTTCCTGAAGGAATATGACACACTGTACATGCAGAAGGAATTGCGCAAGCATGAAAAGCAGCCGCTTGTCTGGCGGACGGCGTATGCGGTGCATCTGCTGCGTGACGGCGACGAACAGAAAGCGGAACAGTGCCGCAAGCAGTTCCTGCGCCGCATCCGCCATACGACCATGCCGCGCTGCTATCAGTGGACGATAGACAGAATGGCGCGGGAAAAGGCAATCTACGAATCAAGAAAGGCAAAGGAAGCGCAAGAATGAAGAATCGGACATTTCAGCGCCTGTTTCCGTTCCTGCGGATGGGCAGCATCCTGCTGGCGGCGGTACTGTTCTGCGCGGCACTAATCGGCGTGAACGCACAGCTGACTGTCGGGACGAATGAAGAGCGGAATCTGGCGACGTATCTGGGGCTGGCACTGACGGCGGTTGTGACGTATCTGCTGCAAGATGTGCCGAAAATGCTGGTCGGCAGGCACTTTGGCTGGAAGCTCGTGCGCTATGAGGCGTTCGGGCGGGTCTATCAGGCGGACGGCACAGGGGCGTTTGTGCGCATTCAAGCCCCGGCGCAAAGTCGTCTGCGCTATCAGCCGTATCTGCTTCCGCCGGAGGATGCCTCTCGGCACGACGTGACGCTGTACACGCTCTGCCCCCTGCTGTATGGCGGGGCGCTGGCGGTTGTGTTTGGCGTGCTGACCCTGCTGACGCTGGGGCAGCCGGTGTCGCTGGTGCTGTGCGAACTGGCGATGGGTGGCGTGGTGCTGGTGATGACGTGCATTCTGCCGATGGATGAGCGGTTTATCGCATCGCCGATGGCGATCGCACGGATGCTTCGAGATCCGGAACAATTGGCGGAGTGGCTGTATTTCGCGCGTATGAAGGCGAATGGCGGGGTGGAGGTGACAGATGTTTCGATTGAAAACATTCCGCAGCCTGCAACAGTGAAGACATGTCAGGATGCAATCTGCGTCTTTCAGCGAGCGCAGATTGCGCTGATGGTTCAGTGTGATGCACAGAAGGCGTATGGGCTGATGAAACAGGTGCTGGAAAGCGAGGCGCGGCTGTCATATACTGCATGGAAACTTCTGCTGAGCGATGGGGTGGTTGCGGAACTTCTGGCAGGTGAACCGGGTGAATTTACGACGCTCTATCGTGGAAAAGCCGGCGCAGCAATACGGCAGGTGATGTTTCGCATGGTGGACTATGCGCTTCCTGCCTATGCGGTGGCGATGCTGGTGACACATGAAGCGCGGGAAGCGGAAGTTGTGCGGAACACGCTTGCGCCAGTGCGAGAGAAAATGCCGGAGCTTGATGCTTTGATGAAGGCCATTGAAGAAAAAGCCGCACGAATCGAAAGCTGATTCGTGCGGGGAAATTTCGCGCCTGCGGGCGCGACAAAGGGGCAATGAAAACAGACGAATGTCTGCGGTCGCCCCCTTGACCCCTTCGCAGTGCACACCCATGTTTATTGATTTGAACCGAAGGTTCATTGGACAAACACGCGGGCACTGTATGCAGAAGCGACCAACTGAATCGCGCGGAAGGGTCAAGGGAGGGGCCTTCGTCCCGTTTCATTTTCCCTTGTGGAGTCCAGAGGCAAAGCCTCTGGTGGGGTCAAGGGGCAACGCCCCTTGGGTCACTCCCCCTTTTGTGCATCCTCCCACGCGCGGCGGATGGCGGTGAGGATGTCGCCGTGGGCGTCGCGCAGGGACATGGTGGCGCCGGAGACAATGTCGGCGGCGCGGGCGCGGTCGTCGTCGGAGAAGGCTTCCCAGCGGGCGCGATCAGCGTCGGAAGAAGAATTTTCCGTCAACGGGTGGCCGTTCTCGGCGGAAAAGTACCGCCCAAACCACGTCTCTACCTCGTCCACCGTCATGCCGACCATCATGTTCTGATAGGCGTCCATCTGCTCGCGCCATGAACCGCTCGTCAGCTGGTAATCCTCTCCACGGGCGCGCTTGCTCGTCCATGCGGCAATTTCCTGCATGTAGTTGTCCTCGCTGTCCTCGGTGTAGCCGACGACCTTCCCGGTATTGTCATCCCAGAGCGAATAGCCGCCCTGTCCCGGAAAGCCGCTGAACTGCGGCATGGACGCGCCGCTGTAATTCGGCGTTGCCACTTCGAGCTGGTCAACCGCCATCGACACGATGCGCCCGTCCTCGTCGAACGTCCCGTGCGCAAACACGACGTTGAAGGAGTAAACCTGCCCGTCCTCGTCATCCTTGCCCGGCCCGACGCGCCCGGTCGCCGCCATGCCGATGCCCTCGCGAACCGCCTGACCCGCGCGGTTTGCCGGATTGCCCGTTGCCTCGTCCATTGTGTCCGATGCGTTCAGGGCGACGCGGACGGCTTCACGCAGGGCATTGCTCGTCGTCGTTGCGCCCGTCACGACATCCACATCCCATGTGTTCATGCGAATCATCTCGTCCGGCAGAATATCCAGCGCGCGGCTGCCGATGCCGTCCGTCTCATGCTGCTCCAGAATGTTCACGGCGCTGATGGCGCCGTCCTCCATCATCACCTGCACGCGCAGGATGCCGCCGTAGCCATCCGCCTGACCCGTGCGCGTGTCGGCGCTGGCGCGGCAGGACGCAAGCAGAACGGCGCAGGAACACAGTGACAGCGCCATCAACAGGCGCTTCCGCGTTATCCAACTGGTTTGCATTAAAAAATCCCCTTTCAATCTTCCAGATTGCAGGGAAATCGCTCCCTGCGACGTTGTTATTGTGTCCCGCGCAGGAAAAGTCATTCAATCAACACGCTTTTTGATGCAGATTTTTTCCGCAAGCAGGAAAATCGCCCTTGCGCGGCGAATAGAGATAGAGAATATGCCTGTGCTGACTGATTTTCCGCCGCGCGGGCATCCTGATGAAAGGGTTTCACCCGAAAAGGCAGGTGTTTTTCGTATATGAAGAAGTCATCCGGGAAGAAGCGCGTCAGTTCGCTGACGTTCCTGATTGCGACGACGGCGGTGCTGGCGGCGGTGGCGGTGCTGTGCCTGTTCGGCAGCAATCTGCTCTACGCCATGCGTGTGCGCAACGTCAATGAGCAGCGCGCCGAGGTGGAGAAGCGCAACACGGAGCGCTACGAAGCGTATCGGCAGGAAGTGCAGGAGCTGCAAGACCGTCTGACGGCGAACAACAACATCAGTGCCGACTGGCCTACGCCGGACACGCAGGAAGGCATCTCCATTGTCGACCTGACGAATTATCCGCTGGATAACCCCGGCACGGTCACGGTGTCGCGTCAGGACGTGATGCTGGGCGGCCTGCTGCTGGTCAACGAGTGGCATTCCCGCCCGTCGGATTTTGACGAATCATCGCTGGTGTCCATCATGACCTATGCGCGGAGCATGGGCGTGACGAAGAGCATTTGGCGCAATTCCGACCAGCGGCTGTTCCCGGTGGCGGCGAATGCCCTGCTGGATGCGCTCAATGCCGCAAAAGAAGCGGGGCTGGAGGGCTATGTCGTCCGCGAGGCGTACCGCAGCATTTCCGACCAGCAGACGCTCTGGGACACGGAATACAACCGCTTGAAAGGCCGCCACAGCGCGTGGACGGATGATGAGCTAATTGCCGCCACAAAGAAGAGCATCAACCTGCCCGGCACGAGTGAATATAACTCCGGCTTGGCTTTCACGCTGTACCTCTATGAGAACGGCAATGACGAATTGAACAAGATGGTGTTCTCCGAGAGTGAGCAGGGCAAGTGGATGTACGAAAACAGCTGGAAGTACGGGCTTGTGTTCCGCTTCCCGCTGCAGAACTTCCCGACGAAGGGCACCATCAGCCGCGCTTACAAGACGGGCGTGAACGTGGAGATGAATCTGTTCCGCTTCGTGGGCATTCCGAACGCGACGGTGATGCACCATCTGGACATGTGCTTGGAAGAGTACATCGAGTACCTGATGGCGCACCCGCACATCGCCGTGTTTGAGGACGGTCAGCTGAAGTACGAAATCGTCCGCCAGCAGGTGGGCGACGACAGCAGCACCTTCTCCGTCAGCATCAGCCGCAAGACCAGCAACTACACCATGTCGCTGGACAACATGGGCGGCTTGGTCACGGTGTACGAGTATTGATAGGGATACGAATCCCCCGCCAGCGGATGATGATGTCCGGCTGACGGGGGATTTTTATGATGGGATGATTACGGTTGCAGAGGCGAAATCCCCTGCTTGCGGGCAAAAGTCACTATGTCTGAAAGAACAGATGCGTGGTCGCGCCCATCTGGCGCGACAATATGCAAGTGGTGGGTAAAGCCGCTTGGGGGCGCATCTGCGGATGCGCAAAGTTACTGGCAGGGACGCTTCGCTGCCTGCGCCTTTTGTTGACTTTTCTCTTTGAATTGATTTGACGAGGAACAGTTGGGGCGTTGCCCCAAACCCCACCAGAGGCGCTGCCTCTGGACTCCGCAAGGGGAAAAGGAAAAGAGACGAAGTCTCCCCCTTGACCCCTCCGCGCGATTGAGTTGGTCTCACTACCATGCTCTACCCGCGTGTTTATCCTCTGTTTTCCCTTCCCTTATCCTTACTTCGCTTCCGCCCAGTTTGTCCCCTGATGCACCTCCGCCAGCAGCGGCACGCGCAGCTCAATCACATGCTCCATCGCATCCTTCAGCAGCTTCCCCGCTTTTTCCACTTCCTCCGGCGGGCATTCCAGCAGCAGTTCGTCATGCACCTGCAATATCAGCCGACTTTTCAGTCCCTCCCGGCGCAAGGCTTCGTCCACCCGTACCATCGCCAGCTTGATAATATCCGCCGCTGTCCCCTGCACGGGCGTATTCATGGCGGCGCGCTTGCCGAACTCGCGCACAACCGCCTTGTCGCTCTTCAGCTCCGGCAGATACCGCCTGCGCCCCATCAGCGTCAGCGCATAGCCGTTGTGCTGCCCGTCCTCGGCGGCGCTGTCCATGAAGCGCTTCACGCCCGGATATTTCGCGAAATAGCGGTTGATGAACTCCTGCGCCTCCTGACGGCTCACGCCCGTGTTTTTCGCAAGACCAAATCCGCTGATGCCGTAAATCAAGCCGAAATTGACCGCTTTTGCGCGGGAACGGAGCGTAGAGTCCACCTCATCCAGCGGCACGTCGAAGATTTCACTGGCAGTGCGCGCGTGAACGTCCTGCCCCGTGCGGAAGGCTTCCACCAGTGCGTGGTCGCCGGAGAAGTGCGCCATCAGGCGAAGCTCAATCTGGCTGTAATCCGCGTCCAGCAGTACCCAGCCCGCGCGCGGCAGGAACGCCTGACGGATTTCCTTGCCCTCCTGCGTGCGGACGGGGATGTTCTGCAAATTCGGCTCGCTGGACGAAATGCGCCCGGTGGCGGTGGCGACTTGATCGAAGGTGGAGTGTACGCGTCCGGTCGCGTCCGTCAGGCGCAGAAGACCCTCGACGTAGGTCGAATTGAGCTTCGTCAGCTGCCGATAGCGCAATAGCGGCGTAATGACTTCCGGCGCGATGTCCTGCAAACCCTCCAGCACTTCGGCGGAGGTGGAGTAGCCGCGCGCTGTCTTCTTGCCGTGCGGCAGCTGCAATTTATCAAACAGCACGTCGCCGAGCTGCTGGGTGCTGTTGAGGTTGAAGGTTGTTCCGCAGGCGGCGAATACCTGCTGCTTGCTCTGCTCAATTTCCTGCGTGTAGCGCTCGCCCAATTGCCGCAGGAACGCCGTATCGACGGTGAAGCCGATGTCCTCCATGCGGTACAGCACGCCGGAAAGCGGCATTTCCACGTCGCGCATGAGGTGGCTCATGCCCATGCGGTCAATGTTCGCCTGCTGCCACCGGCACAGCGAGAGCATTCCGCACGCATCCGCGGGCAAATCGCCGCACAGCGCGTCCAGACTGTAACTCTTGCGCTGCGGGTCAAGCAGGTACGCGCCAAGCTGCACGTCCCATGCGTATCGCTCCGGCATGGGGAGCTTCGCGTGGTTCAGGCGGTGCCACAGCGTTTTGCCGTCGTGGATGACGGCGGGGTGCGCGGCGAGGTCGGGTGCGAGGGCGCGGAGCAAATCCTCCGGGTCTGCGCCGGGAGTGAGCAGATCGCCGCCGAGTGCCGCCTGACAGCAGGACAAATCCTGTGCCGCGCATGTCAGCACCGTGTCATCCAGCGCGACGGCAATTGGGCGGGCGCTGTCTGGCAGGGCGGTGAGCCACGCGGTCAGATCAGCGCCGGAAGAAATCGGGACGGCGGCTGCAAACGGCAGGAGCGTCAAGGGCGTTTCCTCTGCCGCGGTGTCGGGTGCGGGCGTCTCGTCAGGCGCTTGCAGGCGGCGGATGATGCTGTTTAGCTTCAGCTTTTCCAGCGCGGGAATCCCATGCCGGAAGTCTGGCATGGCGCACGCCTTGAGGGAAAACGCAATCGGTGCGTCGCGGCGAATCGTCGCCAGTTCGCGGCACATTTTCGCCTGATCCGCCCATGTGACGAGTTTTTCGCCGAGTTTGCCCTTCACTTCGCCCGCATGTGCGAGGATATTGTCCAGCGTCCCATACTGGTGCAGCAGGCGCACGGCGGTTTTGTCGCCAACGCCGGGGATGCCGGGGATGTTGTCGCTGCTGTCTCCCGCCAGCCCCTTCCAGTCCACCACCTGCTCCGGCGAGAAGCCATACACTTCGTACACCATGGCGGGTGTAAAGTGCGTCGTTTCGCTGATGCCCTTGCGGGTGAACAGCACCTGCGTCGTATCGGACACCAGTTGGAGCGCGTCGCGGTCGCCGGTCAGGATGACGGGGCTGACCCCGGCGTCCTCACCCAGTTTGGACAGCGTGCCGAGCAGATCGTCCGCCTCCCAGCCTTGCAGGGAGAAAACCTGGATGCCCATTTCCGGCAGCAGAGTCCGAATGGTAGCGAACTGCTGGCGCAGTTCATCCGGCGTTGCGGCGCGTCCCGCTTTGTAGTCGGGATATGCCGTGTGACGGAACGTCGGCGCGTGCTCATCGAAGCAGACCGCGAGATAGCGGGCGTTTTCGTCTGAAATCGCTTTGAGCATCATGGTCAGGAAGCCGTAAATCGCATTGGTGTAAACGCCGCCCGCGTCCATCAGCGGGAGGGCGTGGAAAGCCCGGTGCAGCAGGCTGTTGCCGTCAATCATGAGGAAGGTGTCTTTCATGGGGATTCTCCTCCTATCTCCTTCAATTGTACCTTCCCGAATGAAACTTGTCAACCGCTGCATATCCTTTCCCCAGAAAGGCAGGGACGAAAATGCGGATTTTGCTGGCAGGGATGATGGCGCTGCTGCTCCTGCGCGCGCCGGAGACGATGGCGGCGGCGGAAGCGGCGTGTGCGCTGTTCGTGCGCAGCGTGATGCCGGGGCTGTTCCCGTACTTGACGCTGTCGCAGATGCTGGTGAGCCGATGCGGACGCGACATGCAGCCCGGTATGCTGATGCTGCTGGGCTGGTGCGGCGGGTCGCCGACGGGTGCGCGGCTGCTGGCGATGCAGGGCAGCCGTCCGCACCGGGAACAGAAGGCGCTGGCGGTCTCCTGCGCGACGATGAGCCCGATGTTCCTGCTGGGGACAATCGGAAGCTGGCTGAACAGCCGAATCGCGGGGGCAATTGTGCTGCTGAGCGTGCTGGCGGGCGGCTGCTGCGCGGGGCGATTGGCAAAACGGTGGACGAGGGTTACATCCGCTGAAAAAGTGCCAGAGGCAGCAATGCCCCCTGTCTCCTTCGCCCGCGCGGTGGAGGACAGCGCCCGAACCATGCTCCTTGTCTGCGGCACGATGACGATGCTTCGCGTGCTTGCGACGCTGACGGACTTCCTGCCTGATGCGATGCGTCTCCCGCTGACGACGCTGCTGGAGGTCACGACGGGCGCGGTGACGATCGCGAACCTGCCGGCACCTCTGCCTTTGCGGATTGCGCTTCTGTCCGCAGCAACGGGTTTCGGCGGATGCGCAGTCATCATGCAGAACCGCGCGCTGTACCCGCAAGGATTGATGCGGCTGGGTGAACAGCTGGCGTGGCAGGCGCTGCACGGCGTGATTTCGGGGACATTGGCGCTGGGAATCGCGCTGCTGGTGCTGAGCGCGGGCGGAAATTTGTAACAGAAAATTTGTGATGGATAGCTGAAAGAATCCGGATTACAGCTTGTCAACCGGGGAAAAAGCAAGTATAATATATTCTGTGGAGTTCTGCGAAATTCTCCGCATCAGCAAAAAAGAAACCCGTCGGCTTCGGCGGAATTGAAGGAGTACCCAGAAAAAATGAAAAAACAAAATGCAGCGATTTGGTGCGCCCTGCTGCTGATTGCCTTGCCCATTGCAGTGCTGCTGCTTGTGCCGTCGCCTTCCGCGCGGATTGTGGACGTGGTGCAGCCGCTGATGGAGTCAGAAGAGATTGATTATTGGAATCCCGACATCTTCTTCCTGACGAAATATGGCTTGACCGCTGCTATCAGCGTTCTGTGCGGTTTGGTGCTGACGCTGCTGTGCTCGCGCAAGCGCCTCCCGCTGGACACCCGCGCGGCGATTTGCACGGTTGGCGGCTTTGGGGCACTGGTGGGCGCGCGCGTGCTGTATATGCTTGCCCGGTATTCGTACATCATGGTTGATTTGGGCGGCAGCTCGTTCTTCTGGCAGTTCTGGCAGGGCGGTTATACGCTCTATGGCGGCATCCTTGGCGGCATGGGCGCGATTGCGCTGTATGCGAAACTGACGAAGCAGAAGGCGCTGCCCCTGCTGGACGCGGTGACGCCCGGCGCGCTGCTGGCGCTGTGCGGCCTGCGCTTGGCGGAGGGTTTCACGGGGCAGGGCTTCAGCAAACAGATGGACGATATTTGCTGGTACTTCCTGCCTTTCCAGAATGAGGACGGGCAGATGCTGGTTTGGGCATATGAAGCCATCGTTGCGGCAGTCGCACTCGTGATTGTGCTGGTGCAAGGGCGCAGGCAGAAAATCGCCGGGCGGACGCTGGAAACCGGCTTGACCATCATCAGCGTGATGCAGGTGCTGCTCGATTCGTGGCGCGCGGATGAGCTTATCCGCTTCGGTTTCGTCCGCCTGAATATGCTCATGGCGGCGCTGACGCTGGCGGTGCTGCTGGCATCACGCCTGACCCGCTGCATCCGCCGGGATGGGCTGAAAAGAATCAGCATTGCGCGCATCGTGATGCTGCTGGCCGGCGCGGGCGTGTGCATCGCCGTGGAATTTGCGCTGGACAAGTCTGCCATCAACAACGGAATACTTTATGGGGTGATGATGCTCGCGCTTGTGCCGATGTTCATCGCCGTGCTGCTGGATGACGGCCGCATTCAGACCGCCGAAGAAAGGAAATAAGCCATGCAGGTGACGCAACCGAACGAATTTTACAAGGGTCTGCCGAAAGAGGACGTATTCTTCGTCAAGGACGACCAGAACAACCCCGTCGGCGAGGGATTCCTGATTTATCAGTATCAGCCGACGATTTTCCCTTCGCGCCCGGTCAACATCTATTTCAGCATGACCAGCAAGCCGGAAGGCGAATACTGGCTGCTGGGGTCGCTTGCGGCACGCGCGCGGCAGCTGCGCAATCAAGCGCCCGGTGCGGCGGCGCGGCTGTACACAGCCGTGGATGTGCAGGACGAGCGCCAATTGGCGTTTTATGAGCACAACGGCTTCAAGATGGATTACACCGAGGATTTGGTGCGCCTGAACGACCCTGACGAAGTGCCGCAGCTGTTCAACTGCTCGTGCATCACGCTTCCGCTCAACACCGTGCAGGAGCAGATGGATTTGGTGTCGCGGATGCGCGGCGCCGGGTTCAGCTACTTTGACCACGGCTTCCTGCTTCAGCAGATGAATCGGCAGAATTTCGCCGCGCTGGGCATCCTGTATGGGTCGAATCTGGTTGGTGCGTGCGTCGCCGCGGGGCAGTACACGTCGGCGGAGGTTATGGGGCTGTACATCGTGCCGGAGTTCCAGCGCAAGGGCTTGGGCACGCGTTTGCTCCAGCAGACGAAACAGGCGCTGGCGAGCACGGGCGTGACGGATTTGACGATGCGGGTGATGAGCGACAGCGAGCCGCAGGTTCGCTTGGTGCAGCGGTTCCGTGCGGAATTGGTGGAACACACGAGCGTGTTCCCCTCGATGCAGATTTAAGGTAACACCGCACAAATGAGGTGGTCGGCTGGCGAATGGATTTTTCGTCAGATGCAAATGCAAATTTCGAAGGTTTACTGGCGGTAAATCGAGAAATTTGCATGATGCAGATGGCGGAAAAGACATCGCCAGACGCGCCGCCGAATTGTGCGGTGGTGCCTTAAGAGGGGCATGGCGATTGCCCTCTTGGATGGCTTCGCGGTGTACGCTTTTGTGACATTATGGTCATGTTGCAGGGGGAATCGCCTCTGCGGAGGCGACCAAAGGGCTTTCCGATCGCCCTTTGGAAACCTTCGGTGCGCACACTCCTGTTTATTGGTTTTGACCGAAAGTTTTTAGTTAGTGTGCCTTTCGTTCCCTCAATAAACACTACCATATAATAACATTCGGAAGCGAAGGCGAAGGGGTCAAGGGGGCGACCGCAGACTTCGTCTGTTTTCATTGCCCCCCTGTCGCCTCCGCGGAGGCGAAATCCCTGCGTAAACACACGAATGCAGTATGAAAAAAGTTACCAACTCAATCACGCGAAAAGGTCAAGGGAGAACCTCCCTTGTAAGGAGAAAGCATCATGGGCATTGTGTCGCTGAAAGACTACCGCTGGGATGGCAGCAAGAAGCTCGAATTGAAGGACGCGGAGACGGGCGCGCCGGAGTTCGTGGATAAAAAGACGCTCAAGGCGCAAACGATGGAGAACCTTGCGGAAGCGGCGGCACTGCAGGATAAACTCTATGCGCAGGGGCGCGAGGGCATCCTGATTGCCATTCAGGCGCGTGACGCGGCGGGCAAGGACAGCCTCATCAAGAAGGTGTTTGGACAGCTGAATCCGGCGGCGCTGGAAGTCGTGGCGTTCAAAGCGCCCAGCAAGGAAGAACTCAGCCATGATTATCTCTGGCGCATCATCCGCACCGTTCCGCCGCGCGGGAAAATCGGCGTGATGAACCGCAGCCACTACGAGGACGTCCTCGTGACGCGCGTGCACCACATGGAGAAGGGCTATGCCATGCCGTCGCGCGTGACGGACGACCCGGATTTCTACCCCAAGCGCTATCAGCAGATTTGCAATTGGGAACAGTACCTTTACGAGAACGGATACCGCGTCGTCAAGGTGTACCTGAACGTCAGCCGTGACGAGCAGAAGCGCCGCTTCCTGGACAGGCTGGAACGCGAAGATAAGCACTGGAAGCTCTCGGTGGATGACATGCGCGAACGCCGCCTGTGGAAGCAGTATGACGAAGCGTTCGAGGATGCCATCAATGCGACCGCGACGAAGGAATCCCCATGGTACGTCCTTCCGGCGGATGACAAGTGGTTCACGCGCTACCTGATGAGCGAAATTCTGCTGGATGTGCTGATGGATGTGAACCCGGATTATCCGCCGCTTGATCCGGCGGAAGCCGCGAAAGTTCCGACAATTCTGGCAGAGCTGGAGAATGGCGAATAATCAGCACAAAGTGTATTTTTTGTGGATTTCAAGGGAGAAATATGGAAGTACACATTTTGGTGTGTGCAAACCGGGTTGATTTTATGGGAAAGGCGCGGTATGATGAAGGACGTGCAGGGCACAATGCCTTGCACGCAACGCCCGAAGGCAGATGCCTGAAATACAAAAGCATACAGCAATACGCCTTATGCGGCTCCTGCACAACGCCGTAGATTTCTCTCTTCCATGCTTCCCCGTCTACCCGATTCGTGGGCTGACGGGGATTCTTTTACTTATAAGCAACACCGCACAACTCGGCGGTGCGTCGGGCGATGCCTTTTCCGCACTGGGAATAGTATGAAAATCATGTTTTTAAGCAATCGCATCCGATTGAACAAAAACCCACGACTTTTCCTGCAAAAGCAAGAGGATTTTTCGCGGTTGATGGCGAATTAAAACGATTCGTACTGCACCTCGCTGTGGGAAAAACGGCAGAACGTGCAGAACGAAAAACCAATCATTTTCCGGGCGCTTTCGCTGGTGGTGGCGGCGAAAAGCCCGACGGACGAGGTACTGGAATGGAAACAAACACCTATTATTATGCGGGCATTGACATCGGTTCTACCACCGTCAAGCTGGTGCTGCTGAACGAAGCGGGAGAAATGGTCTGGGGCGAATATCGCCGCCACTGCGCGCATACGCAGGAGACGCTGGCGGAGATGATGCGGGAAGCGCGGAAGAAACTCGGCGCGTGCCGCGTGAAGGTGCGCATGACCGGGTCGGGCGCAATTTCGCTGGCGGAAGCGCTGCGCGTCGGGTTCGTACAGGAGGTCGTTGCGGTGGCGGAAGCGCTGCAGAAGGCCGCGCCGCAGACCGACGTCGCCATCGAATTGGGCGGCGAGGACGCGAAAATTATTTATTTTACCGGCGGATTGGAAGAGCGCATGAACGGCGTGTGCGCGGGCGGCACGGGGTCTTTTATCGACCAGATGGCGGCGCTGCTGAAAACCGATGCGCCCGGCTTGAACGAACTGGCAAAGCGCTATCATGAGCTGTATCCCATTGCGGCGCGCTGCGGCGTGTTTGCCAAGAGCGACATTCAGCCGCTGATTAACGAGGGTGCGGCGCGTGAGGATCTGGCGGCGTCGATTTTTCAGGCGGTTGTGAACCAGACGATTTCCGGGCTGGCGTGCGGCAAGCCGATTCGCGGGCATGTGGCGTTCTTGGGCGGACCGCTGCACTTCCTGTCCGAACTGCGGCAGGCGTTTGTCCGCACCCTGCACCTGACAGAGGAAACGGCGATTGTGCCGGACAATTCGCACCTTTTTGCGGCGACGGGCGCGGCGATGGCGGCGCTTTCGGGCGGCGAGGACGAAGCTGTGCCGATGGACAGCCTGCTCGAACGCCTCGAACACGGCGTCATGCTGACCTTCGGCTTGAAGCACCTGCCGCCGCTGTTCCGCAATCAGGAGGAATACGCGGCGTTTAACCGCCGCCACGCACAGGCGAAGGTGCAGCGCGGCGATTTGGCAACGTATTCCGGCAAGTGCTATCTGGGCATTGACGCCGGTTCGACGACGACGAAAGTCGCGCTGATTGGCGAAAAGGGTGAATTGCTGTATAGCTACTACGCGGGCAATTCCGGCAGCCCGATTGAGACGGCGCGCACGGCGATGCGCGAGCTGATGGAGAAGATGCCCGACACGGCGGTGATTGCGCGCTCCTGCTCCACTGGCTACGGCGAAAGCCTGCTGAAATCAGCGTTCCGGCTTGATGACGGCGAGGTGGAGACGATTGCGCACTGCACCGCGGCGGCGTTCTTTGACCCGAAAGTGGACTGTGTGCTGGATATCGGCGGGCAGGACATGAAGTGCATCAAGCTGAAAAACGGCTCGGTGGACACGATTCTGCTGAATGAAGCGTGTTCGTCCGGCTGCGGCAGCTTCTTGGAGAACTTCGCAAACTCGATGGGCTACACAGCGGAAGGATTCGCGGCGGAAGCCCTCTTCGCGCCCGCCCCGGTTGATTTGGGAACACGCTGCACTGTGTTCATGAACTCCAACGTCAAGCAGGCGCAGAAGCAGGGCGCGACGATACAGGACATCAGCGCGGGTCTGGCGTGCTCGGTCATCAAGAATGCGCTGTTCAAGGTCATCAAACTCGCTGATCCGAAGGAACTGGGGCAGCATATCGTCGTGCAGGGCGGCACGTTCCACAACAAGGCGGTGCTGCGCGCGTTCGAGCAGCTTGCGGGCGTGGAAGCCGTCTGCCCGGATATTTCCGGCATGATGGGCGCGTTCGGTGCGGCGCTGATTGCGCGCGACCGGGCGTCGGGCAGCGATACACCCTCTTCTACCCTGCCGATTCAGGACATTCTGGGCTTGCAGTGGCAGACGCGGACGGCGCGCTGTCAGGGCTGCACGAACCATTGTATGCTGACGGTCAGCCTCTTCCCCGGCGGACGGCGGCACATCACGGGCAACCGCTGCGAAAAGGGGCTGGGCAAAACCGCAACGGGCGAAAAAGGCCCGAACGTGATGGCGTACAAGCTCAAGCGCATGTTCGACTATCAGCCGCTGACCGCTGAACAAGCCACGCGCGGCGAACTGGGCATTCCCCGCGTGCTGAACATGTATGAGAACTTCCCGTTCTGGATGACGCTGCTGACGAAGCTGGGCTTCCGGGTGGTGCTGTCCCCTGCGTCCAGCCGCGCGATTTACGAGAAAGGCATGGAATCCATCCCGTCGGAAAGCGAGTGCTATCCGGCGAAGATGGCGCACGGACATGTGCAGTGGCTGATTGATCAGGGCGTCGGGACAATCTTCTATCCGAGCGTGTTCTACGAGCGGCAGGAGGATATGAAGACCCAAAACCACTTTAACTGTCCGATGGTTGTGGCGAATCCGGAGAACATCGCCAACAACGTCGAGGACGTGACCGAAGGGCGCGTGCGGATGCTTAAACCGTTCCTCGCGCTGACCAGCGAAAAGACGGCGGCGGACACGCTTGTGCGCTTTTTCCGCAAAACCTTCAATATCCCGGAGCAGGAGGTTCGCGACGCGGTTCACGCGGGCTGGGACGAGCAGCAGTGTGCCAAGACCGACGTGCGCGCCGAGGGTCTGAAGGTGCTGCAATGGATGGAGGAGAACCACAAGAAGGGCATCGTGCTGGCGGGACGGCCGTACCACGTTGACCCGGAAATCAACCACGGTATGCCGGAGCTGATTGCCTCCTACGGCTTGGCGGTGCTGACTGAGGACAGCATCCCTGCGTCCTTCCATGGCGAGCATCCCCTGCGCGTGAGCGACCAGTGGGTGTACCATTCCCGCCTGTATGTGGCGGCGCAGTTTGTCAGCCAGCGGGATGATTTGGAGCTGATTCAGCTCAACTCCTTCGGCTGCGGGCTGGACGCCGTGACGACCGATCAGGTCGCGGAAATTCTGGAACGCTGCGGCAAGCTGTATACGCTCATCAAGATTGACGAGGTGAACTCGCTGGGCGCGGCGCGCATCCGCGTGCGGTCGCTGCTGGCGGCGATGGCGCAGCGCGAAAAGCGCGGCATCGTGGCGCATCCTGTGCCCGCGACGTATCATCGCGTGGAATATACCCGCGACATGCAGAAGAAGGGCTACACCATTCTTGCGCCGAACATGTCACCGATTCATTTCCGTCTGCTTCAGCCGGTGCTGGAGAAGCACGGGTATCACATCGTCATGCTGGAAAACGATACACGCTCCGCGATTGATACGGGTCTCAAATTCGTCAACAACGACGCCTGCTATCCGTCCATCATCACCGTCGGGCAGATGATGGAGGCAGTGCTGTCCGGCAAGTACGACACCGACCGCCTTGCCCTCGCCATGACGCAGACGGGCGGCTGCTGCCGCGCAAGCAACTACGTCGGTTTCATCCGCCGCGCGCTGGCGAAAGCTGGTCTGGGGCATATTCCGGTTATCTCCATTAACGCCAACGGCATGGAAACGAACGAGGGCTTCCGCTTCACCCTGCCGATGCTCATCGGCGCGGCGCAGGCGATTGTTTTCGGCGATTTGCTGATGCGATGCCTCTACCGGGTGCGTCCCTACGAGCTGGAGGCGGGAAGCGCCAACCGGCTGGCGGAAACATGGTCGCAGAAGATCATCGACCATCTGGTGAACGGCACGGGCCGCTACGGCGACATCTGCCAGCAGTTAGTGGACGACTTTGACCATCTGCCGATTCACGAGGACATGAAGAAGCCGCGCGTGGGTATCGTCGGCGAAATTCTGGTGAAGTACATGCCCGTGGCGAACAACCACTTGGTGGATCTGCTGGAAGAAGAGGGCGCGGAAGCCGTTGTGCCCGACCTGATGGACTTCATGAACTACTCCGTTTACAACGGCAAGTTTAAGCACGAATATTTAGGCAAGGGCTGGACAAGCGAAGCGAGCGCGGTACTGGGCGTGAAGGGCATTCGCGCCCTGCGGCGTCCCGCACTCAAGGCGCTGGAAAAGTCCAAGCGCTTTGAACCGCCGATGCATATTGAGCAGATTGCGGAGCTGTCCGACCCGTTCCTTTCGCAGGGCAACCAGTACGGCGAAGGGTGGTTCCTGACGGGCGAAATGGCGGAACTGCTGCTGACGGGCGTGCCGAATATTGTGTGTATTCAGCCGTTTGCGTGCTTGCCGAACCATGTGGTGGGCAAGGGGGTTATCAAGCAGCTGAGAAAGAAGTATCCGCAGGCGAATATCTGCGCGGTGGACTTTGACCCCGGCGCGAGTGAGGTGAATCAGCTCAATCGCGTGAAGCTGATGCTTTCCGCCGCACGGAAAAATTTAGGGCAGGAAGCAAAATAATCGGATAAACACGCGGAAGGAGTATGGGAAAAGCGACCAACTCAATCGCGCGAAAGGGGTCAAGGGGGAAATTCCCCCTTGCAGGGTGCAGGGGCGGCGCCCCTGCTGGGGCTTGGGGCAACGCCCCAACTGTTCCGCGGGCGACCAGTATGCCCAACGCGCTCAACAAAGGTGCAGGCAGCGAAGCGTCCCTGCCAGTAACTTTGCGCGTCCGCAGACGCGCCCCCAAGCTGCTCTTTTGACCAACTCAACATTGTCGCGCCAAATGGGCGCGACCGACCAGCATGGGAGAAGGTTTTCTCTCAATGCTGGTCTTTTTCATTGCAGGGGAAAAACGGAGAGCGTATCCTGCCGCAATAGAAAAGCCCCGGCAGCCGCTGGACAATCGTCCTTGTGTGCTGCCGGGGTTGTTATGCAGTTGGAAAATGTGTTACGCCTGCTCGAACTGCGAGTTGTACAGCTCGGCGTAGAAGCCGCCTTTTTGCAGCAGTTCTTCGTGCGTGCCGGATTCGATGATGTCGCCGTGGCGCATGACCAGAATCTTGTCCGCATTCTTGATGGTGGAAAGGCGGTGCGCAATGACGAACGAGGTACGTCCCTTCGTCAGCGTGTCCATTGCCTGCTGAATCAGCATTTCTGTGCGTGTATCGACGGAGGACGTTGCTTCGTCGAGAATCAGCATCGGCGCGTTTTCAATCATCGCGCGGGCAATCGTCATCAGCTGCTTCTGTCCGGCGGAGAGGTTCAGTTTGTCGGAAAGCAGGGTATCGTAACCCTCCGGCAGGGTGTGGATAAGGTGGTACAGCCCCGTTGCGCGGGTCACTTGGTCAAGCTGCTCGTCCGTAATGCCCTCCTTGCCGTAGCAGAGGTTGTCGCGGATGCTGCCCTCGAAGAGCCAAGTGTCCTGCAAGACCATGCCGAAGAGGTCGTGCACATGCTCGCGCGTCATCTGCGACAGCGGCACGCCGTCAATGCGAATTTCGCCGCCGCCCAACGGATAGAACTTCATCAGCAGATTGACCATCGTAGTTTTGCCCGCGCCGGTCGGACCGACGATGGCAACCTTCTGACCCGGCTGCACATGCTCGGAGAAGTCGTGAATGATGATTTTATCCGGCGTGTAGCCGAAGCGGACGTGGTCGAACGCCACTTCGCCGCGGACGGTTTTCGTCTGCGCGGGCAGGTGGGATTCGTCGGGCATTTCCTTCGCTTCGAGGAACTCAAAGACGCGCTCTGCCGCCGCCGCTGCGGATTGCAGGTTCGTCGCCGCCTGTGCTAACTGGCTCAGGGGCGAGGTGAACAGGCGCACATACATCATGAAAGCGACAATCACGCCGAAGGAAATCGTGCCGTTCATCGCCAGCACCGCGCCGACGACGCAGACCGCCACATACGCGAAATTGCCGATGAAGCCCATCAGCGGCATCATCAGGCCGGACATGAACTGGCTCTTCCAGTCTGTCTCCTGCATTTTGCTGTTGATGCGGTCGAACGCCTGCTGTTCGCGCTGCTCTGCGCCGAAGAGGCGGACGACATTGTGCCCTGTGTAGATTTCTTCAATATGGCCGTTCAGGTCGCCCAGCCACCGCTGGCGCGCGACGAAGTACTTCTGCGAGCGGCTCATGATGCCCAGCATCAGCCCGAAGCCCAGCATCGACGACACAATCGCCGTCAGCGCCATGATCCAGTTCGTCGAGAGCATCATGACGACGCTGCCGATGAACATCGTCACGGCGGAGACAAGGCTGGTCAGGCTGTTCTGCAGCGTCTGCCCGATGGTGTCCACGTCGTTGGTGACGCGGGAGAGCACGTCGCCGGTCGAGGTGGACTGGAAGTAGCTGACCGGGAGGCGGTTGATTTTGTGGGATATGCCGTCGCGCAGGCCACGGTTGACCTTCTGCGTGACGACGGTCATCACCAGCCCCGTCATAAAACTCAGCAGCGCGCCGACGACGTAGAGAATTATCAGCGTGATGCAGATTTTCTGGATGGCGGGCATGTCAATCTCGCCGCGCAGCCCGGTGGTAATCAGGTTGGTGATTTCGCTGATTTTGTTCGGGCCGATCAGGCGGATAATGACGCCCGCCAAGTCGCCCAGAATCGCGATGCAAATGACCGGATAGAAGGGCTTGCAGTGGCGGATGAGCTTCCCCAGTGAACCGCGGAAGTCCTTCGCCTTTTCGCCCGGTACGCCCGGCCCGCGCATTCCGGGATGACCGCCCGGACGGCGTTTCGTTTCACTCATGACGCAAGTTCCTCCTTCGACAGCTGAGAATACGCGATTTCCTGATAGACCTTGCAGCTTTCCATCAGCTCGCGGTGCGTGCCCTTGCCGACAATCGCGCCGTCCTCAATGACGAGGATGCAGTCCGCGTCGCGAATCGTGCCGATGCGCTGTGCGACGATGATGTTCGTCGTGCCGCTGGTCTGCTCGCGGAGCGCCTGACGCAATGCATGGTCGGTCTTGTAGTCCAGCGCGGAGAAGGAGTCGTCAAAGACGAGGATTTCCGGGTCGCGCGCCACTGCGCGGGCAATGGACAAACGCTGCTTCTGCCCGCCGGAGAAGTTCGAGCCGCCCTGCGCGACTGTGCCGGAATACCCGACCTCCGGGGATTCGACAAATTCCGCCGCCTGCGCGACAGCAACCGCCTTGCGGATGGCAGCGCCCGACGCATTGTCCTCGCCGTAGCCGACGTTGCTGCTGACCGTGCCGGAGAACAGGAACGCCTTCTGCGGCACAAAGCCAATCTTGCTGCGCAGGGCGTCCTGCGTGTAGTCACGCACGTCCACGCCGTCTACCAGCACCTGCCCGCTTGTTGCGTCATACAGGCGCGGAATCAGGTTGATGATGCTGCTCTTGCCGCAGCCAGTTGCGCCGATGAGGGCAACCGTCTGTCCGTGATGTGCGGTGAAGGAGATGTGGTGGATGGTGTCGCCGTCGGCATCGGGATAGCGGAAGGAGACGTCGCGGAACTCAATTTCGCCCTTCATTCCGGGCTTGCCCTGCGTTTCCTTACCGTCCACAATGCGTGCCTTCGTGTCCAGCACCTCATTGACGCGGCTCGCGGAAACGGTCACGCGCGGCAGCATGACGAAAATCATCACCAGCATCAGGAACGCCATGATGACCTGCATCGCGTACTGCATAAAGACCACCATGTCCGAGAACAGCCCGATGCGCTCCATCATCGCGGCGGGCGACGTGACCGCAATCGCACTGATGAGCGCCGCGCCAATCCAGTAAATGCCCAGCGTCAAGCCGTTCATTGCCAGATTCATGCCCGGATTCATGACGGACATGGCGATATTCGCCTGCTGGCTGTTGCGGGTCATTTCCTCGTTTGCCTTGGCGAATTTGCCCTCCTGATAGTTTTCCGCGTTGTAGGCGCGGACGACCTGCAAGCCCGTCAGGTTCTCACGCGTGATGCGGTTTAGGTTGTCCGTCAGCGCCTGCATTTTCTTCATGCGCGGCACGGCGTAGAGCATGATGAACACCAGCAGCACACACACGAACGCAATCACGCCGCCTGTCAGCAGCGACCATTCCCAGCTCTTCGTGCTGATTTTGCCCACGGCAATGAATGCCATAATCGGCGCTTTAATCAGCGACTGCATCCCGAAGGAGAAAAACATTTGCAGCTGTGAAATGTCGTTGGTCGTGCGGGTAATCAGGCTGGCTGTGGAGAAACGGTTGATTTCCTCGTTTGAGAAGCCGACCACCTTGCGGTACATTTCGCCGCGCAGCCGTGCGGAGAAGCGTGATGCAATCTGTGCGGTAAAGAATGTCGTGCAGACCGTCAGCAGCATTGACCCCAGCGCGCACAGCAGCATCTTGCCCCCTGCGAGCAGGATATCGCTCATCTGGCTGCCTTCCGTCTGCACCAGACGGGTGATTTCCGACATATAATCAGGCAGGGCCAAGTCAAGCTGCACCTGCCCAACAATCAGCACTACACAGGCGGCGACGAGCAGCCACTCTTTCCACCTGAGGTGTTTCAAAATCCGTAGCATGGGTTTCAATCCCTCCTTTTCTGTTTGCGTCCGCCATCATACCATAGAAAGATGGATTCAGAATGAACTGGCAGAACATTTTTCAAGATTTTTGGCACTTCGCAGGGAAACTGCGCCTTGATGCGTTTATTTAGGTAGGGAAATACCTTCAAAGGAGTTGAGAACGATGAAGAAACGATGGATTCTGCTGATTTTGCCCTTGATGATGATGGTAATGCCTGTTGCCACCGCGAACGGCTGGGGCTTGCCCGAGGCCTTGGTGCCGCTTGTGTCGAACACGAATGATTATGACGACTATTATCATTTGGCGGATGATTATGCGCGGAAGGAGAATAGCGCGCGCATCATCATGCAGAGCCGCTATCACAATCAGCTGATTGCTGCGGAAAAAGGCGCGGACGGCTGGAAGAGTGTTATTGTCTCGACGACCGCCGTTTATCAGCCGTCGGAGCAGAGCACATCCGGGAAGCCGAAGCTCGCGCGCATCAATAACGGCTTTGAGTTGGCGTATCCGAAGGTGAAAGAACTGTATCGCTTTGAGCGCATCAGCAATGACCGGGGCGAAACGGCGTATACGCTGACGTATGCGAAGATGGGCGGCGTGGAGGTGGAGCGGCAGGAATCCTACCGCTATCTGGTAACGCAGGGCGAAGACAGCGCAATGTGGGTGACGGAAGTCACGCTGGAAAACTTCAACATCCACAATATGCCCCGCCGCGGCGTGGGCGACGTGCGGCGGATGCGCGATGTATACAGCAGCATGGCGCTGTACGAGAATTACGACGCTGTGGGCTGGATTGGCGCGCAGAATGTTCCGGGGAAGAAAAGCGGCAAGCAGTCGTACCCGGTCTATGCCGCGCCGAGTACGGAGGCGTCCCGCGCGGCGAAGGGGAAAGCGTCGTTCAGCACGGGGGATGAGTATCGCCTGTATTGCACCGAAGGAGACTGGTCGCTGATTGAATACCGCGTCAGCCTGCGGACAAGCCGCTTTGGCTGGGTAAAGATTGGTCAGCCGACCCAGAGCCAGCGCCTGCATATCCCGATGCTGACGGCGTATGACACCTACCTGACCGACGATCCGCACGTCAGCGAGTACCATCAGGCGGAACTGCCCGCCGGGACGAAGCTGACGATGTGGTATCTGCTGGGCGTGAGCGACGACTGGGCATATGCCTACGTAGAAGCGACGGTGGACGGCAAGCCGATGTGCGGGTTTGTGCCGCGGCGCGACGTGGTGATTGACGATGTGGAACAGCCGGACGAAGCGGCGAAATATGTCGGAAGCTGGTATCTGTATTCCGGTAGCGAAATCGGCTATTTCTATCTCCGGCTGGATGCGGACGGACGCTTCTACTGCTCGGATGACGACGGCGCACAGCCCTACGGCGGAACGTGGTGCGTGGTGCGGAATCCGATGGCTGGGGAGGACAACCTCTGGATTTCGACAGAAAGCATCCTGGCGCTGAATTACAGCGACAGCATGACAATGCGCGTCGGCGTGGACTATATCGTGTCCACAACGGAGGAGGATGGCGAAGGGTTGACCCTGCCGCTGGTGAATCTCGCCTACGGGGAGGGCGGATGCACCTACGTCCCCTATGGCGCGGTGGACAGATACGGCAATTGGGTGGCAACGGCGGACGGAAGCGTGCGCCAAATGACGCTGCCGATTCAATAATGCAAAGGAGATGCGAACGATGAAGAAACGGTGGATTCTGCTGATTTTGCTGCTGATGATGGCGCTGATGATGAATGCCGCGTCCGCGAGCGAATTGCTCGGCAACGTGCTGTCCCTCGTGCTGAATTCGCCGGATGACGCCGTTCTGGCTGATGACTGCCGCGCGGATGCCGAAGATGCCCGTATCATCATAGCCAGCGGAGCACATTATCAGCTGATTGCAGCGGCAAAACAGGAAAACGGCTGGGAAAGTGCCGTCGTCTCGACAAACGCCGTCTATCAGCCGTCGGAGGGGTATGGCGTGCCGACGCTTGCGCGGACGGAAGACGGCTTTGAGCTGGCGTATCCGGAAGCGGGGGAAGTCTACCGCTTTGCGTTGCGCCATGACAGCACGAATCATCCAATCTACACGCTTGTCTTTGCGAAAATGGGTGACATAGTGGTCACAAAGCGGGAGAATTTCGGCTATCTGGTGACGCAGGGCGAAGACGGCGCGGTCTGGTCGAAAATGGTCACGCTGGCGGACTTCAATATCCACCAAATGCCCCGCGGCACAGCGGATGTTCGGCGGATGAACGAAATGGCTTGCGGCTTGCAGCGCTTTGCAAATGTGCGGAAGGACGGCGTCAAGGAAATCCGCCAAGAATGGCGGCGTGTGCCGATTCAGACGGTGTGCGGCACCTATCTCACGGATGACCCGCATGTCAGCGAAGCGCATCAGGAGGAACTGCCCGCCGGAACGAAACTGACGGCGCTGGGTTACTGCGGCTGGGCGTATGTGTACGTCGAAGCGGAAGTGGACGGCGAAACGCTGTACGGGTTTGTGCCGCAGCGGGATGTGATATTCGACGACGTGGAGCAGCCGGAATTGATGGCGGAGTTTGTCGGGCATTGGCGCGCCAAAGGCGGCGGCGGCTGGTACGATGATTTCCAGCTGGATGCAGATGGGAATTTTTCCGCCGCGGATGATGATGGCGAGAGGACGTGCAGCGGCACTTGGTCTATCGTGCAGACCCCGGCGGGGAGCAATCTCTACTGGCGGGGCGACATTCCCACCATCGTCCTGCGCGGAACGGACGGCACGGTGTCCCGCTATGGGATTCAGGTGGAGAAAGAGAAAATCATGCCGGGCGCTTGGAGCATTTATTTGAGCCTTTCGACCAACGAAACAGGCAGGAGTTATGTGCAGGATGGAGCAGACGGCGATTGGGTGTATACCGATGATATTATAGGCTGGTTTGCTCGGCTGTTCTTTAGTATTTTGGGATATTGAGCAAAAGCCTGCAAATAAAAAGTCAAGCCCCAAATGGGACTTGCTGCAAGGAAATTTGGCAGAAGGTGGGGAGAAAGAAGTGCAGCACAAAGTGCCGGCTTAAAAAGAGAAAAAAGGAAGTGATGTCAGAGGGTTGCTTT